>Ga0181529_10006996_pt1 | contig 11353 bp, 9 predicted proteins | sample PEATcosm2014_Bin_36_FD_119763 | JGI IMG/M metagenome (GOLD analysis project Ga0181529, IMG submission 119763) | Peatland microbial communities from MTU Mesocosm Facility, Houghton, MI, USA - PEATcosm2014_Bin10_30_metaG | ecosystem: Environmental > Terrestrial > Soil > Wetlands > Peat | place... | reverse complement strand
GCGAAGCGCTCCCAGGGCCTCCTCGTCGTTCCCGGCGAAGATACCCTTGATATTGGGCTCGGACTGGAGGACGTTCTGGGTGACGGTATAGGCTTTCTCGCGGTCGCTGAAGGCCGGCTGCTTGGCGGCAATGACCATGCCAGCGGCCTTAAGCACTCCCTCGGCACCCTTGATGCGATCGCTCATGGAAGGGTTGCCCGGTGCGCCGTCGAGAAGGATGACCTTGTCGCCCTTCTGGAGCTTGGCAGCGAGGGCTGTCCCGCCAGTCTTGCCGGCCGCGATGTTGTCGGTGCCGATGAAGGTAACGTAGTCAGTGAAGGACGCGGGCATGCCGGTATCGACGAGGATGACGGGGATGCCCTTCTTCTTGGCCTGTTCCAGCACGTTGATGGAAGCAGGGGGCTGAGAGGGAGAGAATACGATCACGTCGACCTGCTGGGAAATGACGTCCTGCACCATGTTGATTTCCTGCTCAATGGCGTCTTCTGTGGGCGGCCCGAGCAGTATGAGCTCGACGCCCGCCTTGTCGGCAGCCGCCTGAGCGCCGGCGGCAACGATCTTCCAGTACTGGCTCGACAGAGTCTTGAGGACCATTCCTACCTTGAGCTTAGGAGCCGCGATCGCGCCCGTGCTCAGCACGAGGGCGAATACGAGCGTTGTGAGGAAGGCGATCAACCTTTTCTTCTGCATATAGCCTCCTATACAAGAAACATCCACTTGCCGAGCCAAAAGGCCCGGCATAATAACCATTGAAACGGCTCCGCGGTCTACTTGCGCATGACCTTCTGGCGTACAACGTCCACGTACACGGCCACGATGATGACCGCTCCGATCGCAAAGGTCTGGAAGTTCGAATCCACGTTGAGCAGGTTGAGCCCATTGCGGAGCACCGCGATGATAAGGACGCCGATGATCGTGTTGCCGATGGAGCCGATGCCGCCGAAGAAACTCGCGCCGCCGATGATGACCGCCGCGATCGCGTCGCTTTCGTAGTCGAGGCCCGCGAGGGGATAGGCGGCGTTGACGCGTCCGACCAGTACGACGCCCGCGAGGGCGGCCGTAAAGCCGCTCAACGTGTAGACGAGATTGAGAACCTTGCTTACCTTTATCCCCGACAGACGGCTCGCCTCCTTGTTGCCCCCCACGGCGTAGATGTAGCGCCCCGTCGCCGTCCGCGTGAGAAAGAAGTAAATACCTATGTAAAGGAGGGCTACAAGGAAGAAACTGACAGGCATAGGCCCGAGATAATTGTTCCCGATGAACTGCACCTGGGCGGGAAAGAGGCTGATGGGCGCGGAGGCCGTGATGACGAGAGCGACGCCACGGGCCATCTTCTGCATGCCCATCGTCGAGATGAAGGGATGGGGCAGGTGCAGCTTAGTGAGCATGATCCCATTGAGGAAGCCGAGGAGCGACCCCACGGCGAGGCAGACCAGGATGGAAAGATAGGGATTTAAGCCGAGGTTCACGCAGAACACGCCCATGGTCATCGTCGAGAGCGCCAATACCGAGCCGACCGACAGATCGATGCCGGCGGTCAAGATGGCCAGGAACATGCCGACCGACACGATCGCGCTGACGGCGGCCTGGGATGCTACATTGGTCAGATTGTCGATCGTGAGAAAGCGGCGCGAAAGGACGGACATGACCGCGCAGAGCAAGAGCAGGCTGAGGAGCACGCCCACGCTGTAGAAGTTCTTCTTGGCCTTCTTCGATGCCGATCTGGCAGCAAGGGCAGCTTTTTCCTGGGACATCGACTTCTCTCCTTCTCTCGCGTTCATGCGCTTTCTCCTTCGACAGCGCCAAGGAGACCTGAAGCCGCGTACAGTATCTTCTCCTGGGTCGCTTCGGCCTGGGCGAATTCCGCCGCAATCTTGCCCTCGTGCATCACGATGATCCGGTCGGCCATCCCCATGACCTCGTCCATCTCGGAACAGATGATGATGATCGCCGCGCCATTGGCCAAGAGTTGGTTCATGAGGTTATAGACTTCGACCTTGGCGCCGACATCGATGCCTCGCGTGGGCTCATCGAAGATGAATATCTTCGCCTTCGTGAGCATCCACTTCGCGATGACGACCTTCTGCTGGTTGCCGCCGGAGAGCTGGCCCACGATCGTATCAACGCTAGGAGCCCGGAGCTGCAGGTCGCCGGCTATCTTCTCCGTCATCAGCCGGATCGCCTTCAGCTTCAGGAAGCCTAAACGCGAGTAGCGCTCGAGCCGCACGATGGACGAGTTGAAGGATACGCTCTTGATGAGGATGAGGCCCTGACCTTTCCGATCCTCGGTGAGGAAGGCGATACCGGCGTCGATGGAGTCCCGTGGCGAGCGGATACGGACCTTGCGGCCGAACACCCTAATAACGCCCGAGTCTATCGGATCGGCCCCGGTGATAGCGCGCGCAGTCTCCGTGCGACCCGCGCCTACCAGGCCGGCGAAACCGAGAATCTCTCCCGCATAGGCCCTGAACGATATATCGTGGAGCACGCCTGCGCGCTCGAGGCCTTCTACCGAGAGCGCCTCCTCGCCGCGCGGGCGTTTGATCTTCGGGTACTTGTTGGTTATGTCGCGGCCGACCATGAGCCGGATGATATCGTCGACGGTGGCATCAGCAATGCCACGGGTTGTGACATGCTTGCCGTCGCGCAAGACAGTCACCTGGTCGCAGATGCGCTTGACCTCGTCGAGCCGGTGCGAGATGAAGATGACGGTCACGCCCTTAGCCTTGACCTGAGCGATGATGCGGAACAGGTCGTTTGCCTCCCGCTCCGAGAGGCTCGAAGTCGGCTCGTCCATGATGATGAGTTTCGCGTCGGCATGCACGGCCTTGCATATCTCCACCATCTGTTGGTGGCCGATGCCCAGGCTGCCCGTCTTCATTCGCGGGTCGAGGTCGAGAGCTAGATCGCGCATGAGCTCCTCAGCCTCGCGCAGCATGCCCGCCCGATCGAGTAGGTCGAGATGCTTTGCCCTAAAACGCTCTCGGCCGAGAAAGATATTCTCCACGACCGTCAGGTGTGGTATGAGGTTGAGTTCCTGATAGATGCAGGCGATGCCCATCTCCATCGCCTTGAGGGGAGTTATGTGCTCAAGCCTCTGCCCGTTGAACACGATCTCTCCATCATCCGGCGAATAGGCGCCGGCGAGAATTTTGATGAGGGTCGACTTACCGGCGCCGTTCTCGCCCGTGAGCCCGTGCACATCGCCCGCGCGCACTTCCATGGTCACCTTGTCGAGAGCCAAGACGCCGGGGAAGCGCTTCGTAACTCTGTTCAAGCGAAGCAACACCTTATCGCCGCTCATTCTCGCCTACCTTACCAGATTTCTAGGTTGCAATGTGCTATTTTCTGGAAACGTTTGCAGAACAAAATAAGTATAATCCACAGTTTTTAAAGTTGTCAAATGAAATCGTTTGCAATTTTCTGAATTTACCTAAAGCCCTTTATCTTGCAGTAATACAAAAAAGAGCTGTAGAGTGTTCGCAGGATAGCGAAAATGTTGAGCATCAAGGACATAGCACGACTCGCAGGCGTCTCGCCCGCGACAGTATCGCGCGTCGTCAACCAGAAACAATACGTCAAATCGGAAATACGAGAGCGGGTCCTGGCCCTTGTCAAGGAGACTGGCTATGTCCCGAACAATGCCGCCAGATCGATGGTCCTCAAACGGACCTTCACCATCGGCATTGTCATCCCGGACGCCTTCAACATGTTCCAGCGACAGCTCTTCGCCACGATCGAGCATTACCTCGAAGGCTTCGGCTATAGGACATCCTTCTTTTTCGTAAAATGGGAACCGGAGAGCGAGCTGCGCTGCATGCGTAGGCTCAAAGGCGAGAAGCTGGACGGCATCATCATGATCCACGAGGTGAGGCACCCGGATTTCTACGAATACCTCGATAAAGCGGCCTTGCCCGTCGTGCTCTGTACATTCGATCGCGAAGGGCTGGACTTCCCCTCGATCCACGTGGACGAGGAAGCGGGATCGAGGGCAGCCACCAACCATCTCCTCGGACTGTGCCACCGGAGGATAGGCCTGCTCTCGGGCTCGCATTTCTCCTTCGCCACGCAGCGCGCGGTCGGATATCGAGCGGCTCTCGAGTCTGCGGGCATCGTCTACGACGAGGAGCTCGTCGTACAGGCCCCCTACTACAGCACCGAGGAGGGACGGATAGGCATGAATATCCTCCTAGAGAGGACCACGCGGTTCACCGCGGTGTTCGCGGAGACCGACGAGCTCGCGATCGGCGCTATCCGATCCTTGTACGAGGCCGGACTCTCGGTACCGCGCGACGTCTCGGTCATCGGTTTCGACGACATCGACATCTGCCCCTTCTTGTCGCCTGGCCTCACGACAGTACGCCAGCCTATCCAGGAGATGGGTATGAGGACCGCCGAGATCATGTCAAAGTTGGTCGCGGGCGAGGACGCGGAGTCCAGCTCGACGGTTCTCGGCTACGAGCTGGTAGTCCGAGGGTCCACCTCCGCGCCGAGATAATCGGCGATCAGAATCCCATAGAAATAATTTGACAATTAGGAATACTTGAACATAAAATAATCATCAAAATTGGTAACGTTTGCAGATTTTCAAAATATAGGGGACGTTCGACCTCGGTTTGAATTAATTATTCAGGATTAGGAGGACTCAACGATGAGAATTCGCGCCAAGCTCGTCTTGCTGATCGCCAGCATGGCCGCCCTATTCATCTTGGCGGGCGCCCTCTACTTCATCCTTCTCCTGCCGGCCACTAAAATGGAAAGCGAAAAGACATATTTCATCAGCCTCTCCGAGTCGCTCATGGCGCAGCAGATAGAGCTGAATAGGGTACCATATGTCACGCTCGCGATAGCGACCGACAGCCTCGATGTATCCGCACGCAAAGTCGACAAGTCCTTCGCCGACCTCGGTAAGATAAAGGCCCTTACGAAGGCAAGCCCCGAGGTCGAGAAGGCCATACAGATCATAGTCAACCTGAAAGAGCTGAACGATAATCGATACCAAAAGCTAGTCGATGATTTCGGCGTCATCAAGCAGGATATGACGACGATTTTCATCTTCAGCGACAACATCAACCTGAATGATGTATTCACGACGAAATCCCAACCGAAAAAGCAAGCGGCCATCGACGCGGTCCTGCCCAATTTCAACTCGCTAATTACCGATATCGCGGTAATGAACAATTCCTTGGATTCCTCGGGAACCGTCATTTCCAAGCAGTATGCGATCATGGATAAGCAGATATCGGCCATTCGAGCCAGAGCCTTGACATTGGCCTTGAGCATCGTGCTCGCCATCGCCGGCATCACCATAGCCGGAGCCATGCTCGTAGCGGCAAGCATAGCGAGATCTATAATCGGCATCGAGAAGATTGTCGCGCTCATAAAGGATGGCGACCTCACCCAGAGGTTCAAGGTTCTTTCGAAGGACGAAATCGGAAAGCTCACGAACAATCTCAACCTATTCCTCGAAACCCTGGCGGCCTCCATGCTCAGGATCAAAGAGGTGTCCCAGGCCAATATAGATGCCAAGAATAAGCTCGTCGACGCAAATACCGAGGCCTCGGGCGCTTCCACTGAAATTCAGGCGAACTCGGTCTCGATTCGAAAGCAGGTCGAAGCGCTCGACGCGCGGATCGAGGAATCGGCCGGGTCGGTCGGCAAGATAGGCTCGAGCATCGCCGAGCTGAATACGCAGATCGAGTCGGAGAGCGCCATGGTCGAGGAGGCGACGGCATCGGTGACGGAGATGCTTTCGTCGCTCGAGAACATGAGCAGGATCACCGAGAAGGACCAGCGGGCCGCCGAGGACCTCGTCAGCGAGGCGATGCGCGGCCGCGCGGTATTCGAGACTGCCTTCGATAAGATCAAGGAGATCCCGCGCAGTATCGTCACGATTCGCGAGATGGCGGACATCATCCAGGGCATCGCCTCCCAGACGAACCTGCTCGCCATGAACGCCGCCATCGAGGCGGCCCATGCGGGCGGCGCGGGGCGGGGCTTCGCCGTCGTCGCCGACGAGATCCGGAAGCTCTCGGAGGCCTCGACAAGCAGCTCGAGCGACATCGCCGAATCGATCAAGGCCATCGTCAAGACCATCGAAGTCGCCTCCGGCGCCAACGTCGAGACGACGAGCGCCTTCGCGTCGATCGACAGCAGGATCCGCGAGGTATCGAAATCGATGACCGAGATATACTCCAGCATTACGGAGATCCGGACGGGGAGCCAGCAGATACTCTCGGCGATGGTCGAACTGCAGGAACGATCTCTCAGGGTCAAGGAAGGCTCCAAGGCAATGGACGAGGGCTCGGCCGATATCAAGACGATGATGAACGACCTCCGGAGGATATCGAGCGAAGTGACCTCGAACATCTCCGAGATCGCGATCGGCATCGGCGACATCGGCAACTCGCTACGGAAGGTCACCGACCTTTCCGAGGAAGTGGCGTCCGGGAGCATAAAGCTCGACGGCGAGGTTAACTGCTTCAGGACTGCCTGCGTCGATCCGGAACCCCTTGACGATACTGCGGTGCCGGTTCTCCCAAAAGGTTCATGACCGCGCGTACTCGCCGAGGAAGTGCCAAGAATAGTGAAAGATTCCAATACCCCGATAAGGTCTACGTAGTCCTCGTTGATTTTTCGCATTTGTGCCGGGCCGAGGTCCTTGGGGCCTCGATCACGGCGAAGGCGACTTTGAGGTTTTTATTCGCGGTTGGGAGGACCTTGACGTTCTCAAGATTCTTGAAGGACGTTTCTACTCCGCCGCTCGCTTCGGTGAAGGCTTGGTACGCCGAGACGATGGGCCTGAAAGATAGCTTGTTCAAAGCCACCTGCCGAAGCCTCATCGCGTAGGACAGGCCGATTAAATAGGACTTCTCCTTTTCCATTTTACCGGCCGGCACGAGAAGCACGAAGTACAGGGAGACTGCCGTCGCGAACAGAGCTAGGATGCCGACTATCAATAGCGTAAGCCTCGTTCGTATTTTCATTTAAATAGAAATCATGAGTCCGAGCTCCGCCGCCTCGATGCGTTCGGCGGTCAGGCCGAAGCGGCCCTGGATGTACTCAGTACTCCTGGGACCCCACCTCGCCGAACTCGTCCTGCACGCCGATTCGCCAGAACTTGACGACGATGCCCTCCTCGGGGAGGGTCTCCGCCACGGCCCCGCCCAAGGCGCCGGAGGCCTGGACGTTCTCGCAGGCGACGGCCCGGCCCGTCTCCCTCGCGAAGCCGAACAGGGTCTCGACGTCGAGGGGCTTGAAGCTGAGGACGTCGACGACCGTCGCCTTCACGCCGCGGGAGAGGAGGCTATCGAAGGCCTTCAAGGCTTCCCCGACCATGAGGGCCCCGAGGGCGAATATCGCGATATCCCGCCGCGACGGACGATCTTCGACCTGTCTATTTCGAATTTCTCGTCCGCGGGGTAGAGGATGTCGGCGCTGCCGCGGGGCATGCGGATATAGACGCAGCCGTAGCGCTCCGCCGACCGTCGGACGAGGGAGGACAGGCTCACGGGGGCCGACGGCTCGAGCACCCAGAGGCCTGGTATGGCTCGCATAAGCGCCAGGTACTCGAAGGGCATGTGGCTGCCTTCGTTGTACTTGGCCGTGGCGTCCGGGTCCGTCCCGACGAGTTTCACGTTGAGCTGCGCGCAGTTCGCGGAAAAAAAGAACTAGTCGTAGTCCCGCCTACCCGCGAAGCTCCCGAAGGGGACCGCGAAGGGAGCCTTCCACGTCTTGGGCGTCGATGAGAACTTTGCCGAGAGCATCGGCGCGAGGGCCGATGCTCTCGGCGACCGCATTGGCCCTTGCGGGATCGATATCCGTGACCGCGACAGCTGTCGCTCCGGACAGGATATGGGCGATTCTTCGGGTGTGATCCTGTCCGATTTTCCCGACTCCGATTACTCCGACTCTAACTGCATGTCCGCAACTCTCCCCTGACCACGAGCATTTGCATGCATACTCGCAAACATTGCCAAAACTTCCACCAATTTTATCCACTTTTGCGATCTGTCAAACGGTTTCTTTCTTTTCTTAAGGCCTTGTGCCGCGGAAGACATGGAGAGTAGATTGGCAACGGTACCAGCAATGATTAGTATAAAGGACGTAGCGAGGCTCGCTGGCGTTTCGGCCTCCACTGTCTCGCGGGTGGTCAACCAACGCCAGTACGTCAAGCCGGAGATACGGGAGCGCGTCCTCGCCCTCGTGAAGGAGACCGGCTACGTGCCGAACAACGCGGCGAGATCCATGGTGCTCAAGCGCACTTTCACCGTCGGCATCGTGATTCCCTATGCGTTCAACATGTTCCAACGCCAGCTTTTCTCATCAATAGAGCACCATCTGGAGAGTTTCGGCTACCGCACGTCCTTTTTCTTCGCAAAGTGGGAGCCCGAGAGCGAGCTCAAGTGCCTCCGGAGGCTCAAGGGCGAAAAGCTGGACGGCGTCATCATGATCCACGAGATACGTCATCCCGAATTCTACGAGTACCTCTCGCGCTCCACGCTGCCCGCCGTCTTCTGCACCTTCGAGAGGCCCGAGCTCGACTTCCCTTCGATCCATGTCGACGAAGAAGAGGGGGCGCGGGCGGCTACCCGCCACCTCATCGAGCTGGGCCACCGCAGGATCGCCCTCCTTTCAGGATCGCAGTTCTCCTTCGCCACCCAGCGCGCGGTCGGCTACCGCACCGCCCTCGAGGCCGCGGGCATAGCCTTCGACGAGAAGCTCACCGTGCGCGCCCCTTATTACAGCGCGGAGGAAGGGCGGGAGAGCATGCGGGACCTGCTGTCGTCGGCCAGGCCTTTGACCGCGGTATTCGCCGAGACCGACGAGCTGGCGATCGGCGCGATTCGCGCGCTCTTCGAGTCGGGCTTCTCGGTCCCGCGGGATGTCTCCGTCGTCGGCTTCGATGACATCGATATCTGCGCTTTCCTTTCGCCCAGCCTCACGACGGTGCGTCAGCCCATTCAGGAGATGGGGAAAAAGACTGCCGAATTAATGTCCGGTCTCATCGCAGGGGAGGAAATGGACACGAGTTCTATGGTATTCGACCATGAGCTCATAGTTCGCGAGTCGACCGCTGCCCCCAAACACTCGAAAAACAGGCATGGGAAATAGCGCTTTGTAGGGATTTTACGACCGCTTGAATTACTGATGCGAAAACTCTGAAAGGCTGCAGTTCCTCAAGGTCACGCGGCAATAAATCGAGCACGGCTCGGTGCTTAAGAATTATACCATGCGGTGTGTCGGCATCGGGTATCTTGGAAGGGACGGCCGGGATCGGAGCCGTCCCTTCCCCGCGAAGAGACCTTCTTTACACGAAGAGGTCGCGGCAACCGTGGAGGGTCTTCTGATACAGGGGCTCGAAGCCGGGCATGAGTGAAGGAAACTGGGCCTTCGCCTCGGCGTACTCCCGCTCGATGAGCCTCTCGCACTTCTCGCGCGTAGCCGGGCTCGCGAAGTCGTCGACCCATTCCCGGAACGTGAGTATCGCGTTGAGCTTGCAGAAGTTGCCTTCGGTGCAATCGCGGAACATGCGCATGATGCGGGCGCCCGTGCGGCCGATGCGGTATCCCGCCGTGCAGAAGCTCGTGATGTGGCCTTCGTCGGCCAAATCGCCGACCAGCTCCTCGAGGCTCCTGGGATCGCCCAACAGGAACTGCTGATTCTCGAGGTCCTGCTCGCCCGTCCCGCGGTCCCGCTCCGGGCTCGTTCCCTCGCTGTAGGCGCCCAGGCCTATCCTGGTGCCGGCGTCCATCTGGGTGATCCCGCGGCGCACGGCCTCGTTTCGGATGGGAGCCGGCTCGCGCGCCGTGCAGATGAGGCCGGTGTAGGGCACGGCCAGGCGAAGGATGGTGATCAGCTTCAGGAAGTCCTCGTCGCTCACGCGACGGTCCTTCGCCTCGAGCCATGGGGCGTTCGAGGCGGGCTCGAGGCGCGGGAAGCTGATCGTATGGGCGCCCACGCCGTTGAAGCGCCTCTCCAGCTCGCGGGAGTGGCTGACCAGGCCGAGCAGCTCGAAGCGCCAGTCCGCGAGTCCGAAGAGCGCGCCGATCCCCACGTCGTCGACGCCTGCTTCCATTGCCCTATGGTGGCAGTACAGCCGCCAGCGGAAATCGCCCTTGATCGTCCGCGATGGATGGACACGGGCGTACGCCCTGCGATCGTAGGTTTCCTGGAACACCTGGAAGGTGCCCATCCCCACCTCGCTCAGCCTCCGGAGCTTTTCGATGCTCATGGGGGCGGCGTTCACGTTTACCCTGCGGATATTGGCCTCGCCCTTGCGGGTTTGGACCTTGACGGAATAGATGGTGTCTATGGCGCTTATCATGTAATCGACGTCGCTGTCGGGATGCTCGCCGAAGACCACGACGAGGCGCTTGTGGCCGAAGTCGCGCGTCAGGGCCTCGGCTTCCCGGCGTACCTCGTCCAGAGTCAGGCGACGCCGCTTCATCTCTCCGTTCTCGGCGCGGAAGCCGCAGTAAACGCAGGAATTCACGCACTTGCTGCTGAGATAGAGCGGCGCGAAGACGACTATGCGGTTGTTATAGACCTTAGTCTTGATGGCCAGCGCCGCGTCGATCATCTCCTGCCAGGTTTCGGGGGAGCGAACGCGCAAGAGGCAGCCGACTTCCTCGAGATCGAGAGCCTTGATCGAAGAGGACTTGGCGAGGATGTCCCTGACTTCCGATACGGAAGGCTCTCCGCGTCTGTCTGCGACTATCCCGTCGATGCGCTCGTCGTCGATGAAATCCTTGCCGCCCTCGAGGTAGCGGTCGATCTCGTCGCGTACGATGACGTTCCCTGCCCAATCCTTCAGCGGGACGCTTCCCTCGGGCGCCAAGGGAGCGATCGGCCGTTCCAGGACGATCGTCTCAGGACGATGTGCGATACTCATGCATCCCTCCGTTTCGAAAGGACACACCGGGGCGCGGGCGCCTCGAAGGCCGTAGCCGATCCGTGGCCGAGTCGTTTGCGGTAGGTCGGATATCCGGTCCGGTCTCTTCTTCCTCGGGGCCCGACGGGCGCTTCGGAGTCCGATGTGCTTTGACGCTTCGGCGGCAGGACGACCCTCGTCGCGCTCCCGCCTCGGCGTCCGAATGATATCGAGGCGTCGGCAGGAGAGTCAATGAGCCGCCGGCGGCTTGCGCGCCGCGTAGGCCTCCACCGCCGCGCGTATCGCCGCTATGTGCTCGGGCGTGGTGCCGCAGCAGCCTCCCACGATGATCGCGCCCGCGTCGAGGAGCTCCGGGACGAGGGAGGCCATGTCCGCGGGCCCCTCGGGATAGACGTCGACCCCGTCCACGCTCGTCGGGAGGCCGGCGTTGGCCTGCACCATGATGGGCTTGCCCCGGGC
>Ga0181529_10006995_pt1 | contig 11353 bp, 10 predicted proteins | sample PEATcosm2014_Bin_36_FD_119763 | JGI IMG/M metagenome (GOLD analysis project Ga0181529, IMG submission 119763) | Peatland microbial communities from MTU Mesocosm Facility, Houghton, MI, USA - PEATcosm2014_Bin10_30_metaG | ecosystem: Environmental > Terrestrial > Soil > Wetlands > Peat | place... | reverse complement strand
CCGTAACTGCGTCTCAATCAACGCTCGTTCCTGTGGATCGAGGTGTCGATAGCTCTTCGCCATATGCAACTATCTCCGGTTTCGGAAATGTTGCACTTGGAGCTTGAATCCGCCCACCCAGACTCCTTCTTTTGGGCCGGATCAATAAAAAGCAAAAGCGCCGGTTGCCCGGCGCTCTTGTCAGGCGCAGCCATTCTAGCAGTTGGATGGATCTTTGGGATTCGACTTTCGTCGCGCCCGGTGCTCAGGCCCGGCCGGCAAACTCGCGCGTCTCGGTGTAAACGCGCACCCGTTCGCCAATCTCGATGTAGAGCGGGGTCTTGATCTCCAGACCGGTCTCCAGGCGAGCCGCCTTGGTGGCTCCGCCAGAGGTATCGCCGCGCGCGCCCGGCTCCGTGTATTCGACCTTCAGTTCCACCTGCGCTGGCAACTCCAGACCGATGGGATTGCCGTTGTACTTCATCAGCTTCAGGATTGCGCCTTCGGTAATGAAATCCAGCGCATCGCCCATCATGGTGGGGCTCAGCTGCAGGGTGTCAAAGGTGGTCTGGTCCAGAAAGTAGGAGCCCTGGGCGTCGCTGTACAGATAGGAGGCCTCGGCATCTTCCAGATCCGGGACCCGGAACTTCTCGCCGGCCTTGAAGGTCTTGTCAAAGACCGCACGAGTCAGCAGGTTGCGCATCTTGAGCCGCACCAGCGTCTGGCCGCCACGGGCCGTGGGCGTGGAGACTTCCACATCCATGCAGTAGTAGGGCACATTCTCAAGCTCAAAGTACATCTTGCGCTTTACTTCGATGGCTTCAATCACCGACGCCATAAAAACCTCTTCTGAAAGTCAATCTCAATTGCGGGCCACCGCGATCTGGTTCCGCGCGGAATCCCCCGTCTATTATAGGTGGCGGCAGGGCGGTTTCTTGCCGCCTTGCGCGAACGGCTTGCGCCAGCCCGCTGCCAGCCGTTGTGGTCCAGCCTTCAGAGGGGCTACACTTCCCTGCGAAGATTCCGGAGACCTTCGACATGCACGAAAGCAAGACCTTGAAGGCAGCTCTCGATCTTCTGGTCGAGCGGATTGCCACGGCAGCCGAGCAACAGGGCGCGCCCCTCAGCCAGGCCGAGCGCGGGATGCTCCATTTCTCTGAGAGTGATCCCGTCCTGGCCGGGCATGCGGAGATGAGTCGTACCTTTGAAGCAAGCTCCAGCGATGAGGATTTCGAGCGCAGAATCGCGGAGTTGGTTAGCCAGATCCACGCCGAGAACAGCAAAGACCCCAGGAAGCTGCGTTCGTGGAACCAGGCGCTGGAGAAACTGAGCGAAGGTGACTTCTATCTGCTGGCAATCCTGGGGGATTGCACGCTCGGGAGCGTTGGGCGGCCGACGCTGGGTGGATTTGCGCCCACCCTCGATAGGTCCCGCAAACGGCCTCCACACGACATCCTGAAGCTGATACTCGCCAGCATCCTGATCCTATTTGGATTCTTCGGCTTCGCATCCCTATGGACAGCCCTCCGGCCCCAACTCGCTCCATGGCTGGCAATCCAACTGGACTGGCTCTTTACCCACGGACGGATTTTATATCTGGTGTTCCTGGCGGTTCTGGCCTGGCAGCTGGGACATGACGTACGAAAGCCCTGGCTTCGTTTCTGGACGGACCCCTTACGGCGCTTTATCGAACTCAATCCTCGACACTCACCCAGCCACCCGCGCCGCAGACGCAGTGCAGATTAGCCCAGCGCTTCAGCGCTGGGTGGGCTGCCCCTCAAGATCGACTGGAGTCCCGTAGGGACGGCACGAATCGTCGCACATAGACGTCGTGAGCATCGCGAAGCGCATTGGCCCGACCGCAGGTGGCCTGTAAGGACGGCACAACATTTCGGCCTTCTCCCGCACCCACCCCTCCATCCACCAAGCTCAATCTCACATAGGCACTCCGACTCGTCCTAGGGTTTGGCAGGCAGCTTCGGCGGCGCTTCCACGAATTCATCGCCGCAGCGAGCCAGAATCTGCGCACGGCGATCGGTCAGCAGCTTCAGCTGCGTGGTCAGCTCGATGAACTCCTTCTTCTGCTCAGCCGTGAGGCTCTTTTCTGGTTCTTTTGCTTCCGTTTTCTTATCGGCCTGCGGTTGCTGACTGGCTTCAGCCTTCTTGTCGTTTGGAACGGGAGCGGCAAGCTTCACGATCTCGTCCAGCCGGGCCTGGAGCCGCGGAATTTCGCGGTCAATCAGCACCGGCCGGATCAGCGCACTCTTCGCCTTGCCCTGCGCCATCTGGTTGCGGTTGTTCTCGCCCCATACCGGCAGAATCCCCACGTGCCCCAGCTCCACGCGGCTGCCAGCCGGACCGTAATCGCGGCGGACGGCACTGAACAGGCCCAGCAGCGAGTCGCGCGGGTCGCCGGTGGAGTCCGGCATCAAGCCGTCCACATAAGTTCGGGACTGGTTCGACAAAAAATTGCCCAACGAGTAGAAGATGACCGTATCGCGAGCAGGCTCGGCCCCCTTGCCGTCGGCCGTGGCAGCCACCTCGTGGGTGCGGTAGGTCTCCACTGCCTGCAACACGTGGGGATGGTGGCCGACAATCACCGAGGCTCCAGCCTCCATGATCTTGTGGGCTAGCTCGACATCCTCCGCGCGGGGCGCCGTGGCATACTCCACGCCCCAGTGAATAGAAACAACCAGAAAATCGCACTGGGCGCGGGCGGCTTTGACGGCGTCCAGCACCTGCTCCTCGGTGGCTCCACTCTCGGCTCCGGGCTCGCCGGAGTAGGGGAAGAAGTTCACGTGGGGCAGCCCGTCCTTGTCGGGATTGCGGCCGCCGTTGAGCCAGCGGGTCATGCCCAGCCAACCCACCTTGATGTCGTGCGCCTCGGTGATGACCGGCTGGAAGCCAGTGGCCGCCGTGTCGCTGGTTCCGGCAAACTGGAGGCCGATTTCCTTCAAGTGCTCGCGGGTCTCCGCAAAGCCGGCCCAACCCTGGTCCATGGCGTGGTTGTTGGCAAAGCTGACGATCTTGATGCCGCTGGCCTTGAGGGCGGTGGGCAGATCGAGGGGGGCATCGAAAAGAAAGGGCTTGGTCCCGTGGGAGTGGGCGGGAGCCACCGGAGTCTCCAGATTGACGAAGCCGAAGTCCGCGCCCTGGAAGATGTCTGCAACATCGCTGAAGAGGCCGGTCCAGCCGTCGGTCCCTTGTCCGCTGGCGGCGGCGGCCTGGCGGACGGCTTCGTGGGGGATGACGTCGCCGGCGATGGCGAAGGTGACTTGGGCCAGATCGTGGGGGTAGGGCGTGACGTTAGCCGCAGCATCCACCACGGGCGGCGCGGTGCGGAAGGCCACCGCCAGCAGCACCAGAACGGCGGCGGCCAGCAGGCGGTCGGCACTGCGGCGCGGGTTGCGGAGGTCCAACGGAAGCAGCCGGGACAGGAGCCGAATCATGCAATCTCCGTGCACACGCCGGTGAGGGCGGTGGAAACAGGATAGCGGACCACCTGCGGTGGGGCCAACGCACTTCGCGGTGGTTGTGGGGAGCAAAGGCGCTCTCAGTGGCCGGAATGGGCTTGGTCGAAGAGACGAGCGGCTTCGGGGAGGATCTCGCGCTCGTCGCGGCAGGGGAGGAGGCGGGTGAGGCAGTCCAGTTGGAAGTCCATGAGGCGGACGCGCTGGCCAGGGGAGACGGAGAGCGAAAAGACGACCGAGAGGCCGAGATCCCGAGGACGGAGGGACCGTACCCGAACGGACGGGTTGCTGGTTGCACCCTCTGGGTCGAGGGTGGAGTAGCTCAACTCCTCCATACGCTCGGTCGCTGCCCCAAGGACAGCAGGCTCACTCCTCAAGAGCCATTGATCGAGCGCCGTGAGAAGGCCAAAAAGGAAATGGACTTCCTGCACTGTTCCATGCTGAAAGGAAAATCCCCCTCGCGTATGAGCCTGTCGGATGCCGAGATAGACCAAGGAGTGAGCCAGCCATAACTTGCGGTTATTCCACGCTCCTGACTCGTCCTTCAACCACAACCACTCGGGCAGAGGCGGGGGCAAAGTGACGGTATCATCACAAGCCTCGGGAGCCACATCACACCGGAGCTCGAGGTTTCCCCTGGCCTTCCACGGGGCCAGAATGGCTTCAGCCTCAGCCTGTGGCATGCCGGGGTAAATTTTGCGCAGATCGGCGAGCAGTTGCTCCGCCCGATGGCGGTAGATGCGCTGCCGCACCAGCCCCACTCCCCAAAGCGACAGAAGCAGGCAGAAGACTCCGGCAAGAATTCGCAAGCTCCAGCGGCGAAGGTCTTTCATGCCTGCCAGTAAAACACCGTGGGGCGGTTTGGGCAACCACCTACGGTGGGGCGGACGGCTTCGCCTCCTTCGTAATGGAGAGTTTCCTTTTCCGGGTGCACCCCGCTACCTAGCTCCCCCCTTCCCGGAAATGAACGCTCCGCGCATGGGGTGCGTCTATGGTGTGGGCGGGGCTGATACCCTTGATCTGGAGCAACTTCGCGCTGCCGGGGCGGGTCGGAACCGGAGGGCTGCGAGCGAGGAACATGGCAGAGTTCACGATCAGAATGGCCGACGAGCGCGGCCGGGTCCAAGAGCAGGTGCAGACCGCTGCAACGGCCGAGGAGCTGCGCGCGCGCTTTATCCAGGCCGGCTATCACGTCTTCAGCGTCAAGGCGCGGGGCGGGATGGGCGGCGGAGCCAAGCGCAAGGTCAAGCTGGAACCCTTTTTGATCTTTAACCAGCAGTTTTTGACGTTGATCCGGGCCGGATTGCCGATCCTCGGATCGCTGGAAATGCTGGGCAAGATCCAGAAAAACGAGCACTTTTCCGCGCAACTGGAAGATGTCTGCGCGCGGGTGCGGACGGGCGAATCGCTCTCTGACGCTTTTGAGGCGCAGAGCGGCTTTCCGCTCATGTATACGACCACGCTGCTGGCCGGCGAGCGCTCGGGCAACTTGCTGGAGGTGCTGGAGCGGTATGTGAGCTTCCAGAGAGTCTCGCTCGCGCTGCGCAAGAAGCTGATCGGGTCGCTGATCTATCCGGGCGTGCTGATGGTGCTGGTCTTCGGCCTGATGACCTTCATGTTCACCGTGGTGGTGCCCAAGTTTGCCGAGCTTTATGACCAGATGGGCAGCAAACTGCCGGCTATTACCACCATGCTGCTGGACTTTGGCAAAATGTTGCAGCACAACATCCTGTATATTTTGGCGGTGGTGGCCGCGGTAGCGTTCGTGTTTTACCGCTATGCCAAGACCGACGGCGGACGCGACCGGATCGATGGCATTCGCATCAAGATGCCGATCTTTGGCAATATCTGGTTGAAGTACCAGGTGGCGCTGTTTGCACGTACGCTGTCCACACTGCTCACGGGCGGACTGCCGCTGGTGCCGTCCTTGGAGACAGGCGCCAGGTCGATCTCCTCGCGGCGGGTCTCGAAGGCCGTGATGGACTCGATTGATACGGTGCGCGAGGGCAAGAGCCTGGCCGACTCGCTGAGCAAGACCAATGTGTTTCCGAGTTTGGCCACGGAGATGATTACCGTGGGCGAGCAGACTGGCGCGCTGCCGCAGATGCTGAATTCGGTGGCGGAGTTTTTTGAAGAAGATGTAGCCACGGCGCTGTCCGCGGCCTTGTCGTTGATTGAACCGCTGATCCTGATCATTATGGGTGTGGTGGTGGTTTTCATTTTGATCTCGCTGTATCTGCCGATCTTCTCGCTCGGCCAGACCAGCGGCAGCTAGGCACCTGCGGTGCGGCAGACGGCTTCGCCGCGAGGGTGGGACAAATTTTACCTAAGGGGCAAAAACCCCGTGTTGTTGGTAGCACGATTTGTGGCACGGCTGAAGCCGTGCCCTCGCAAAGCACTTCTTACAAGACGAGCTTCATAAGGAGGACGAGCCATGGCGGACGCAACAACACAACTGCTGGCTGTGCCGCTGGCATCGCCCGAAGACGAGCGGGTGCAGGCCGAAGCGCGGGCACGGCGCTATTGCGCGGAGTTTGTAGACCTGGGGAACTTCCGCATCCAGCACGAACTGCTGCGCACGGTTCCGGTGGAGCTGATGTTCCGCTATAACTTTGTGCCCCTGGAGCAGCAGGAACATGCGCTGGTGATTGCGGTCAGCGATCCCTCGCAGCTGATGGTGCTGGACGAGATCGCGGGCCTGTTGGGCCAGCGCATCGAGCCCCGCGTGGCCACGCTCTCGCAGATCACCGATCTGCTGAAGAAGACTGAGCAATCGCAGCGCGTGCTCGACGAAGCCAGCGAAGGCCTCACCTTCGATGTTCTGCTGGGCGAAGAAAACCAGGACGAGAACATCTCCATTGAGAAGCTCACCAGCGAAGAGGATCTAAGCCCGATCATCCGCCTGGTGGATACGACGATCTTCACGGCACTCGAACGGCGCGCCTCCGATATTCACATTGAGACCTACGACGACAGCGTACATGTGAAGTACCGCATCGACGGCGTGCTGCAGGAAGCCATGGCGCCCATTGCGCGCGAACACCACTCGACCATTCTGAGCCGCATCAAGATCATGAGCGAGCTCGACATTGCCGAGCGCCGCGTGCCCCAGGATGGACGCTTCCGGGTCCGCTACAAGACGCGACTGATCGATTTCCGTGTGTCCATCATGCCCACGATTCATGGCGAGAACGCGGTGTTGCGCGTGCTCGATAAAGAGTCGATGAGCGAGAAGTTCCACAACCTCACGCTCGATGTGGTGGGCTTTGCGGAAGAGGATTTGCGCCGCTTCCGGCGCTACATTCGCGAGCCGTACGGGATGGTGCTGGTCACCGGGCCGACCGGCTCCGGCAAGACGACTACACTCTACGCCGCGCTGAACGAGATCAAGAGCGACGAAGACAAGATCATCACCATTGAAGACCCGGTGGAATATCAGATTCGCGGCATCACGCAGATTCCGGTGAACGAGAAGAAGGGGCTTACCTTTGCGCGCGGTTTGCGCTCCATTTTGCGTCACGATCCGGACAAGATCCTGGTGGGCGAAATCCGCGATCAGGAGACGGCGCAGATTGCCATCAACTCCGCGCTGACCGGCCACCTAGTATTCACCACTGTACACGCAAACAACGTGGTGGACGTGCTGGGCCGCTTTTTGAACATGGGCGTTGAGGCTTACAACTTTGTGTCGGCGCTCAACTGCATTCTGGCTCAGCGGCTGGTGCGTACCGTGTGCGACCACTGCGCGCGTGAGGTGACGTATGGTGACGATGTGTTGCGGGTCTCGGGCCTGAATCCCGAGGAGTGGCAGGGCTTTGCCTTCCGTGAGGGGCAGGGGTGCATGGAGTGCGGTGGGACGGGCTTCAGAGGCCGTACCGCGATCCATGAGCTGCTGGATTTGACCGATACCATTCGCGAACTGATTTTGGACAAGAAGCCGACCTCCGAAGTGCGCCGTCAGGCACAGCGCGAGGGCATGAACTTTTTGCGCGAGTCGGCGATTGAACGCGTGCGCCGTGGCTTGACCACGCTCAAAGAGATCAACAAGGTTACGTTCATTGAGACCGGCCGCTAGTGTTGCGGTAGCCTGAGTTTTCGTTGTCACGATTTCCAAAAGATGGGTTCGAGGTACGAGTGAAATCGATTTTGAGCAAGGTGATCAACAAGGCAGCAACCACGCCGGGTGGGCGCAAGGCAGCGCGCCCTCCGGCAGCAGTGGAGCTGACTAGCCATGGAGTGGTGGCGGCAGCTGGTGCGCCGCCCAGTTACGGCACTGCGCCGCTGGCCGCGGGAGCGCTGACGCCCGGAGTTGTCGAGCCCAACCTGCAAGAGCCGCAGGCCGTGGCGGACGCGCTGCGCCTGGCGCTCGACGCCGTCAATCCCCCCAAGCGCGCGGTCACGCTGGTGGTGCCGGACATGGCCGTGCGGGTCTTTGTGCTGGACTTTGATCAGCTTCCGGCAAAGGCCGCTGAGGCCCTGTCGATCCTGCGCTTCAGGCTACGCAAGATGGTGGCCTTTGATGTGGAGCATGCCAGCATCGGCTACCAGGTGATGTCCATGAGCCGCAACGAGTGCCGGGTGCTGGCTGCGGTGGTGCCGGGGCCGGTGCTGGAAGAGTATGAAGCTGCCGTGCGCGCCGCGGGCTACGAGCCGGGCGCGGTGGTGCCCGCAACGCTGGCGGCGCTCGAAAATCTGCCCAGCGATGAGCCTGCCCTGGCGGCGAATTTGAGCGACGAGTCCCTGACCATGGCCATTGTGCAAGGCGACAATCTGCAGCTCTATCGCATCCTGGAGTTGCCCGCCGATGAACCCATCCGGGCGCAGGACATTCGCCGCGGCGTGGCCGTGGCCATGGCCTTTTTTGAAGACAAGACCGGTGCCGCCGCAACCAGGATTTACACCACTGGCTGCCTGAGCGCGGAAGAGTTTGCGGAGCTGCTGGCCATGCCGGAGATGGAAGTGACCGAACTGGTGGAGCATCCTGCAACCGGTGCGATGACGACGCTGGGCGCGGCCAGTCTGGCAGCGGCCACCGGCGCACTGAAGGGAGCGGGGCAATGAAGATCTCACTGAATCTGGCCACCCGCCCGTTTACCGATCTGGGACCGATCCTCCACAAGCTGCGCGTGGGCATGGCCCTGCTGGCGGTGCTGAGCGCGGGCTCTGCGCTGGGCTTGCATCTGCTGCACGACACGGCCGAACAGGCGCGCAAGCGCACCCTGCAACTGGACACCCAGATTGCCCGCGTCACCGGGGAGCGGCAGGGCTACCAGGCGTTGATGCACCAGCCGGACAACGAGCGGCTGGTGGCGGAGACCGGAGCGCTAAACGACCTGATCGACCTGAAGACCTTCAGCTGGACGCTGGCCATGGAGAATCTGGAAACGGTGCTGCCTGCCGGCGTGCAGGTGCTCACCCTGGAACCGCAGCGCGAGAAGGATGGACGCATTACGGTGCATCTGCTGGTGGGTGGGCCGCGCGAGAAGGTGGAAGAGCTGGTGCGGGGGCTGGAACACTCGGCGCGCTTCCGCAACCCCTACATCAAGGGCGAGACGGCGGAGCAGGCCAACAGCGGCGGACCCCAGCAAAGGCTGGAACCGGTGACGGCCCTCAGCCGCTTCAACTTTGACATTATGGCCGACTACAATCCTCCGGCGGAGGGCGAGACCAAGCCCAAGGCTGGGGTCAAAGCCGATGCCAAGGCCGACATCAAGAATGGTGCCAAGGCCGATGGTCAACCCAACGCTAAAAGCGATGCCCGGCACGCCAAGCCTGCGGGAGGTGCGCGATGAAGATCGATGTGAACCTTGCCGCGGTGCGGGAGAAACTGTTATCGCCACTAGGCTGGCATGCGGTGGCCTTTGTGGCTCTGCTGGTGCTCGCCATGGGGCTGGGCGTGCGGCTGGCGCTGGACTGGAAGGCCACCAACGGCAGCTCCGCCGAGGTTCTTGAAAGCAAGCAGGTGCAGTTGAAGGCGCTGGATCTGCAAACCACTCCCCTACGCGGGCTCGACAAGCGCGTGGACGAGGCTCACAAGCAACTGGCCAGCTTTTACACCAAACGCGTCCCGCCCAACTACTCCACCATCTCCATGCGCATTGGCGAGATCGGCATCAAGTCTGGCGTGCGCTTGACGCGCGTGCAGTACACCCAGGGCAAGCCCGGCTCCGTGCTGACCGAGATTGCCATGGACGCCAGCATCGGCGGGGATTACCCGGCGATCATGCGTTTTGTGAACAGCCTGGAGCGCGACCCCGAGTTCTTTTTGATCCGGGACATGAACTTTACCGGCCAGCAGGGTGGGCAGGTGAACGTGCGCATGGAGATTTCCACGTGGCTGCGGCCGGCCGATGCCCTGGCCAGCGGCTTACCCCCCACTCCGGAACCCAACGAAACCGCACCGAAGGGGGACCGGTAGCCATGGCCATGCAACTGGGACTCGAAAACAAGAAGCAAGTGCGGACGTTCATCCTCCTGATGGCGCTGATTGTACCGTTGGGCGGCTACCTGGTGTACTCAAACTTTTTGGCCACGCCGCCCCCCACCGCGCCGGTAACGGCAGAGCCCAAGCCCGCGGCCGCCAAGACCCCGCCCAGGCCCGGCAGCGGTCCGCAGGCGCAGAAGCTGACCAATGCCGGCATTGATCCCACGCTGCATGTGGAGAAACTGGCCGCGAGCGAGTCCGTTGAGTATAGCGGCACGGGACGCAACATCTTCTCCGCTGACTCGGCTCCGGTGCACATTGAGCAGCCGCTGAAGAGCCCGCGTGCCAGTGGCCCGAACGCGGTGGTCAAGAACGGTCCGCCGACGCCTCCGGCCGCTCCCAAGCCGCCCGCGATTGACCTGAAGTACTTCGGCTACACCCTGGCCGCAGACAAAAGTTATCAAGCATTCTTCTCGCACGGCGACGACATCTTCATGGCCAGGACCGGCGAAATCATCAACCATCGCTACAAGATCGGGCTGATCCGCCCCAACTCCGTGGAAGTGACCGACATGTCCTACAACAACAAGCAGGTGTTGACGTTGATGGGGAACTGAGGGATCAGGGACTAGGGACTAGGGACTGAAGATTCTGGAATAGTTGCCCTGTTGCTCTCCATTACAGAATCCGCATCCCCTTGCACGCTGTCATCCTGAGCGAACGGGGCCCCCAAACTCTGCGCCAAAGAGCGATCTTGGCTCTTTGGCGCAGAGTTTGGGGGTGGTGAGTCGAAGGATCTGCGGTTGTTCTTCGGTTCGCTTCCACCTCCTTCCGCGGAAGTCCCTCCGGAGACTCAGAATGAAGCCCCGGAGGGGCGGCACGAAAATAGCCCAGGGTGAAGCGAAGCGAAACCCTGGGAAAGCATCCGAAGATTCAGGACGGAGCCCCGTAGGGGCGGCACGAAACCAGCAGGACAGATGGAAGCGTACCGATGGAATCAAGGAACACACTTCGGAGCGGAAGCAGCCAGCAGGAGCTAGAGCCCAGCCCTGCGCCTGTGCCTGCGCTACGTCCAGGCGCCACAGCGGGCACCCCGGCCGAGGCTGGCTACATGCTGGTGGGGGTCATCTTCCTGCTCTTCCTGTTCACGCTCGCGCTCACGGTTGCCCTGCCGAGCATGGCCAAGTCCATCCAGCAGGACCGCGAGCGGGAGACCATGCAGCGGGGGCTGCAATATAGGCGCGCCATCAAGAATTACTACTTCAAGTTCCACGCCTATCCACCCAGCCTGGAAGCGCTGGTCAAAACCAACAACATCCGCTTTTTGCGCAAGAAGTACGCGGACCCGACCAGCAAAAAGGAAGAGTGGAAGCCGATCCTGTTTGGGCAGGCCAAGGCTCCGGTAGCCATGGGCTTCTTTGGCCAGCCGCTGGCGGGATCCACCCTGGCCGGAACCGGGCCAAGCGGGAACAATACGAAT
>Ga0181529_10006993_pt1 | contig 11354 bp, 10 predicted proteins | sample PEATcosm2014_Bin_36_FD_119763 | JGI IMG/M metagenome (GOLD analysis project Ga0181529, IMG submission 119763) | Peatland microbial communities from MTU Mesocosm Facility, Houghton, MI, USA - PEATcosm2014_Bin10_30_metaG | ecosystem: Environmental > Terrestrial > Soil > Wetlands > Peat | place... | reverse complement strand
CGGGGCAGCGGCCGCCACTTCCGTCCGCTGCTGCAATGCGGGCGGCGGCGCCGGCACCGCCTCATCCGACAGCTTCTGAAATTCGAAAACGCTGATCTGTTGCGGCTTGCCATCCTCGGTCACCAGGAAATCGCCGGCCTTCAAATTGTCGACGGGCTTGCCGTTCTGCGACTTGACGATCACGTCCTCCACCACTAGTTGCCGCGTGGTGCTGAACGTGACCGTGCCGCGTGGAACACCGACGGTGTTGCTGCCTCCTTGCGGAACTCCCTGCTGCGCGGAGACCGCCAGCAGCCAGACCGAAAATAGGGCGAGCGTTTTTCGCATGGCGCTAAAACCTGAATCGGACGGTTGCCTGGAACGTGCGCATGCCGTTGGCCCCGGTTGGCAGGCCGAACTGCGAATTGCCCAGCGTGGTGTTCCATGCCGCCCAGGTCACATGGTTGAGCACGTTGGTTCCGTCAAACCGAATATCCACGCTGCGCCGTTCGCCGAAGCGGAACACGCGGGCGGCGGAGGCATTCAGCCCGAACAACATGGGCCCGGTGATGATGTCACGGCCTGCGTCGCCCCATTGGCCGTCGGGAGGCGCGGTGAACACCGCCGTATCGAAACCGTAGCCGGGCACGACTGCGCCCAGCGGCCCGCCCAGGTATTCGGCGCGCGTGGTGCCGGTGATGCCGGTGCCGCTGGCCAGGCGGCCGAGCACGATGGGAGTCTCCGGCAGCCCGCTGCCTAACGACAGGCTCGGGCCCAGGGTCCAGTCCTTCAACAGCACTCCCTTCCATCCGTTGATCAGCGTTCCGCCACGCGTCCCCATACCGGTCGAGTACTGGAACACCAGGTTCAGCGTGTGAGTCCGGTTGAAACTGGAAACCGAACGCTCGGCGGATAGGTCCAGCCAATTCTGCGCGTAGCCCGATCCGGCCGCCCCACGCCCGCCCAGCGTCTGCGCATCGTCGATGGCCTTGGAAAACATGTACGTCGCATTAGCCAGAAAGCCGTTATGGAAGCGGTGTTGTAACTGCGCGCTGGCGGCGTTGTAATTCGAGTTGCCGTTCGAGGTTTCGTAGACATAGCCACTCGGATAACCGCTGGATACTCCAACGGGAAATGTCCCGGCCGGAAAGGTCCACGGCAGAAACTCCTGCACCTGGTGCGTCCCTTTGTTGCCGCTGTAAGTGAAAGTCGCCACGAATGACCCGCGCAGGTTCTGCTGCACCAAAGTCTGCCAATAGTGGATGTAGCCGATACGGAAATTCGGATCGAGCGCGAACGTCTGTGCGGTGGTGCTAATGGCCGGCAGCGCTAAGGCGTTCTCGAGCGACAGAGTGGGCGCCAGCGACACCGGGTACGACTGGGTGACACTCGTCGATAGCGGCGCCTGTTGCGACATCTGGTTGGCCAGCGGTTGGAATACAGAGGTGTTGTAGTACAGTCCATAGCCCGCCCGCACTACCGTGGAGTGCTTGGGAAACGGCCTCCAGGCAATGCCGATGCGCGGCTGAAACTCGTGGTAGTCGGGACGCACCAGCGAATCCGGCAGCCCAGCCTGACCGGCCAGAGTGCACGCTCCCGCGTTGCCCGCCGGCGGTGCGGTGGCGCACACCGGCGTCGCCGTGGTCCACTCCGGCCCCACTTCCAAACTCACCAGCCGGTTGTAGAGTTCCGTCACCTGGGCCTGGAAATCCCAGCGCAGCCCGACATTGACGGAAAAGTTGCTGCGGATGCGCCAATCGTCGGTGACATAAGCGTCCGCCCACGAGGCGCGGAAATACTTGTCCGCCCCGCTCGGCGAGTAGGCGATGGAACTGGCATCCGGCAGGCCCAGCAGGAAGTCGGCGAAATCGAAACCGGTGCCGCTTATGGCTTGACCGTTCGAGCCTGCCAGGCCGGTCATGGTGCCTGTGAAAGTGAAACTGCCACGCGCATTCTGCTGCGCAATCTGGTTGAAGTCCAGCCGCCGGACATCGCCGCCGAACGTCACATTGTGAGCGCCGCGCACCCAGATCAGACTCTCGCCGGCTTGATTCGTGTTGTTGTGATTGAGCTGGTAGGCGCCATCGCTCAATCCGTAAAGGCCGCTCGAAAAGGACAGCGAGGGAGGCCCCCAGAATGCCGCCGCCTGGTCGTTGCCCACAATCCCCGCCTCTGCCGAGACGTTCTCCGTATTGGCGAAAAATGGCGTCCTGTTGGTGGCCGAGCGGCTGAACCTGTAACTCAAGTTGCTGATCAGCCTGGTCGTGAAGTGATAACTCCACTGTACCCCGGTATTAATGCCGGTCATCTTGGTAGTATCGATAAAGTCGAATAAGTTTGGCGTAGATGAGTTACTGCCTTGCCAGGCAAAGCTTCCCGACACCTGGTTCTTGGCATTGATCGTCTCGCTGATGCGCGAGTTGATATTGGTCTGGTTGCTGATGCCGACGATCGGCGCCTGGTAGTTGTACCGCGAGCTGCCGGCGAAATTCGGCTGCGGATAAAAGTTGAGCAACTCGAGCGCCGCGGCATTCAGCCGGTACTGCGGGATAACGTTGCCCGCGAACGGCGCGCCGCTCAACGGGTCGTAGATGGTGACCGGGGTATTGGCAACGGCGTTGAGCGCCTGCGAGAAGTTGCCCGCGCGCTCGTCCAGCGTCGGCACCAGCGCCGTGGTGGTGGTGGCATTGCGCCCTCGCGTCAACTGATAGTTGATGGTGAAAAAAGTGTGTTGCCCGCTGAGCACGTGCGGAATCTTAAGAGGTCCGCCCAGCATGCCGGTGGAGCGGAACTGCGCGAACGCAGCCTTGGGCGTGTCCTGGCCGGTCAACGAAAACGGCCGCGCGTCCAGGGCCGAGTTATTCAGAATCAGCGCGACGTTAGCGTTGTATCGCGAACGCGGATTCCGCCGTCCGTTGCCGAAGGAGGCCTGGTTGCCGCGGCCGCCTGGTCCCCCGCGTCCGCCACGTCCGCCCGCGTAGTTGCCGCCGAAGCCGCCTCCCCCACCACGGCCACCGTAGCCGCCGCCCGGCCCGCCACCGAAACCGCCTCCGGGGCCGCCGCGGCCGCCGCCAGCCGCCGCTGCGCCGCCGCCCATGTCCATTCCGCCCGGCCCGCCGGGTCCACCCGGACCGCCGGGGCCACCCATGCCGTTCAAGCCCATGCCGCCCGGACCACCGGGACCGCCGAATCCCCAGTCATTCTGCTGCGGTATATTCAAACCGCTATTCACGCTGCCATTGACAACATAAGCGTCCGAACTTTGAGCGACGTCGCCCGTCCCCACGGCGGCAACGCTATCGCCGGAGCCGTCGTCCAAACCCGCCTCGCCGGATTGATTCACATCCAAACGCTGGAAGCCGCCGCCCTGTTGCGTGCCCTGCCTCAGCGAAGGCCGCCCGCCATTCCAGTTGCCACGGCCTCCGCCCGCCGCAGGCCCGCTGCCAGCCGCCGGCTTGGCGGCAGCCGCCTGCGCCTTTGGCGGAGTGCTGGCCGCGGTTGCCGCTGGCGCCGCCGAAGTTGTCGCAGCCGGGGCTATCGCCGCCGGGGCTGGTGGCTTCAACTGGCTCCGCAACGCATCCAGCGTCAGCACCGTCAACTCCCAATTCGGGCTAGGTGCTTCCGGCGCTACTCCGATGTCGCGCTCGACCGGGCTGAACCCCAGCATCGAGATTCGCAAAGTCCACACGCCGTCGGGCAGGTCCGGAAAGGAATACACGCCCGAGTCGTCGGTCGAGGTGACGAAGCTCTTGTCGCCGTGCGTGGCCGTGATGGTTGCTCCAGGCACCGGGACTCCGCCCGATTTGACCCATCCGTGATGTTCACTGGCCAGCAGACACGAGGCCGACAGACAAGCCACCAGAACCCGCGTGCCCGGTCCGGCGTATCTACAAAAGAACTGCCTCAGGTGTTCAAGGATACGATGTGCCTCCATGGCTTGTTGTCTTCTTAGGCGACAGCCTGTAAGAGAATGTTACCGCTCTTCCAGGGCTTCGCGTCCAGGATAAAAATGGAACTTCCTCCACAGCACACCATCAGCCCACAAGGATGCCGCGTCTGCCACGGTATAATCGTCATCAAGTGTTTTACGGCTGTTTTGATAGAAGTGGAGAGAACTCTTCAGACTGATGAAACAAGCATTCAGCACGAAACGATCCCGCCTGCCCCTCCTGGCCTGGGGACTGGTACTGGCGCTGGCTCTGGCGCCATTGGGCTGCAAACGCGAGCCGAAAACCGTTAAAGTAGCATCGAGCCAAGGAGAGGCGCTGTCGCTAGCCTCCACGGTGAGAGCTTCGGAAGTCAGCCAGGAGCCTCAGCTCCTCGACGGTTTCTATAGCATCGAAGCGAACTCCTGGCGCTGGACCGCCAAGCAGTTCCGGGTGGTCTTGCGCCCGCCCATCGGTGCGGCCCAGAGCGGAGCCACGCTTGTCATGGCGCTCACCGTTCCCCAGGTCGCCATCGATCACGCCAAGTCACTGACCCTATCGGCATCCATCGAAGGCACGCCGCTACAACCGGAAACCTACACCAAGGCCGGCCAGTATGAGTACAAGCGCGACGCTCCGGCTTCGGCTTTGGGCAAGCAGGCGGTGCGCATCCAGTTCTCGCTGGACAATGCCATTCCGCCCACCGGCGCGGAAAGACGCGAGCTCGGCATCATCGTCACATCGGTTGGGCTGCAGCCAAAGTAGGGATTCATCCGGCCGGCCCTGCCGAATCGTCACAACGCCGCTACTTGAAGGCGTAGGTCAGCCCGGTCGTCAATTGGAACGAATTCTTCTTGAAGCTGGGCGGCGGATTGTTGAGGTAGCTGTCGATCGCGCCCAGCGCGATATTCAGCCGCTTGTACGCCGGCACCGTCAGCGTGATCGACGCGTTGGCCAGCCAGTCATTGGCGATGTTCCAGGTCGGCGTCGCCGAAACCGTCTGCGCCAGCACCACTCCGTGCTTGAACTTGTGGGTGAAAGCTTCGGCGAAGTTCGAAGCCACCAGGCTTTGGTCCGGGTTGGATGACCCATCGAAGCTCTGATGCAGGTACGTGAGGCTGGCCTTGGCGTCGAGCACGTTCGCCGCGCTCTTCACCACCGTCCACCCGATCCCGCCGCCCGCTTGCGCCCCCAAGCCCAGGCCCTGCGAATAGTTGTGATCGAACGTCGCCTGCGCGAATCCATACATCCGGCGCGTGGAGAAATACTCGTCGCGTTCCAGGCCGCCGTGGATGATATCGGTTTTGATCTCGGCGGCGCCAGGCTGCTTGACGATGCCGTCGGCGAAGTTGAAATCCACCAGCGTGCGGTCGCGCGGATCCAGCCAAGCTTCCATCGGCACCGCCCGCACCAGGGCGAAACCCCCGTTGAAGGTGCGGCTTTGCTGCGTGGCCTCCACCAGCGCAACCCCGGCGTGGATGGAGCCGGTCCAGTCCTCGCCCAACCCAGGGCTGTGCATCACCTGCTGTTCGAATTCGGTGGATTCGATCACGTGGGCCGCATCCGCGACCGGCACTGTTTGGGGCTCCGCACCCGGCGCGCCAGTCACTGTGATCTGTTTCGCCGTGGCTTCCAGGCTGCCCTTCGGCAACTTGGATGTATCCGAGCTGCGGCCCAGCTTGATGTCCTTGCCGACCACTGTGTACGGGCCGGCGGCGCGCAGTTCCTTCACCTTGCTCCAGGGGATGGTCACCTCGCCGAGCAGGTCGCTCTTGAATCTCAAGTCGCCCCCGTTGGAGCGTACGAGGTGCCCCACCAATCTCTCATCGTCGTTCAGAACCAGCACATCGGGCGGCGGCTTGGGCGGAGGCGTTTGCGCCAGCAGGTTGGCGCGCGGCACGGCAAGCCATGCCGCCAGTCCCAAACCAGCCATGATCGAATGTCGTGTGTAGTTTCTCATAAGTGCTATTTCTACAGGATACACGGCGTGACGAAAGTGCGGCTGCGCGCCGCTTAGGAGCCAGCCGGCGCCGTGCCGCGGAATCCCAGGTACACATCGTGCAGCCGCAGAATACCCAGTGCGCGGCCGTCATCGTCCACTACCGGCAGCGCGGAGATCTGCGAGGTGCGGCGCTCCATCCGCTCCAGCGCAGCCGCCAGGCTGGCGTCCGGACCGATGGTTACCGGAGTGGCCGTCATGATGTCGGCGGCGCGCAGACCGCGGATGTCATCGTGATGCGCCAGTGCGCGCCGCAAGTCGCCGTCCGTGATGAAGCCGGCCAGGCAGCCGTCCGCCGTGACCACGCACGCTCCGCCTAGCGGCAGGCGCGTCATGGCGATGATCAGCTCTTTGAAGGAGGTCTCCGGCGGCACCATCACGGCTTCTCCGGCGCCGTGCATGGCCTGCCGCACCGAGGTTCGCAGATTCCGCCCCAGTTGGCCGCCCGGATGGTAGCGGCCGAACTGCTCGGCCGTGAAGCCGCGCGCGCACATCAGTGCGATTGCCAGCGCATCGCCCACCGCCTGGGCGGCCATTGCGCTGGCGGTGGGCGCCAGATTGTGCGGATCCGCTTCGCGCTCCACCGAGGCATCCAGCAGCACATCCACCAGCGCAGCCAGCGGCGACGACGTAGCACCCAAAATCCCGATCAGCGGCGAATGGAAATCGCGCAGCAGCGGAACCAGCGACAGCAGCTCGGCCGAACTGCCGTTCTTCGACACCAGTACGGTAGGATCGCCGGGCGTGTAGATGCCCATATCGCCGTGCGCGGCCTCCGCCGGATGCAGGAAGACCGCTGGCGTACCGGTGCTCGAAAGCGTGGCCACCAGCTTGCGCGCTACATGCCCCGATTTGCCGATGCCGGTGACCAGCACCTTACCCGCATGTGCCAGTATCAGCTCCACCGCGCGCACCAGCGCACCATCCAGCCGCGCCGCCGCCTGGGTCACCGCGCGCGCTTCAATCTCCATGGCCGTGCGCGCCGCCGCCAGCCATTCCCGCTGCTCCGCTTCCTCTGCCATTTGCGAAACACCATCATCGCACGGAGCACCGGGAAAGAAGATCGGCGTGGGTTTTTTCGGCGGGGCGACCATGGATCTCTACAGGAGCGGGAGCGGCTCCCGGAGAAAGCGATAGTACTCATGGGACTCCAGCGCGGCGGTCGCGTAGGCTCTAAACAGGACCTTGGGGTCTAAAATGGAGATCTCGGACCAGGGTTTCAGGCGGAACCGTCATGAAGCCCTGCGTTTTCGAGTTCGGAGGAATTGTCATGAGACTCTTTACCCGCCTGGGGTGGATTGCGCGGCTCTCGCGCACGGCGCTCGTCGCAGCCGCCGTTTTGGCTTGCATCGCATTATTTCCCACGGGCGCCTTCGCCAGCACAATCACGGGCATATTGGTTTACGACTCCAATAGCTCGAGTGGAGGCAGCATGGCGAGCGGGGGCTGGGAAACGCCCCAGGCCGGTAGCACAAACCCGCTAACATTATCCGAAGGAGGGTCCACCTATGGACCCGGTGCTTTTTCGATCGACATCAGCGCCCTGGGAACGTACACCGTCGATTACACCGCTGCCAGCGGCACCCTGAGCGGGACGTACGCCGATCTTGAACTCTTTTTCGACGGCAGTTCGTCCCCAGGGATCACCGCCGTGATCAACCGGAGTAGTCAGACCACTCTGATAGCCCCCATCTCATCGAGCCAGTACTGCCTGTCGGACTACACTCCCTGCACGGTGACGAGCGGTTTGCAATTCAATGATGGAACCAACGCCGTGACCGTCACTGGGTTCTCGCTTCTTACAGTTGGCGGTGACTTCGCTGGGCAGGGTGTTATTTCGCTCGACGTCACGGGGAACGCCCCGGAACCGGCTACTATGGGCCTAGTGTCGGCAAGCCTCTTTGCGGCGGGACTCATTCTCGCGCGGCGCAACCGGAACCGATAGCTCCAGTCGAATCTGAGTACCCTACGGTTTGGCGCCCCGCGCCTGGCAACATGGATCATTGCCCGGCCCACGCATTCCGTCGTGGTCACATACTTGGGGACAAGCGCCCGCAAGACCGGGTAGAGCGGTCCAATGACCGTATACACCAACCTCAGCCACTTCGTCTTCGCGGCCACGCCGTGCAGGGGCCGGATGAATCCCGGGCGAAACATGTAGGCCGCCTTGAACGGCAGCTTGAGCAAGGCGTTCTCGGTTTCGCCTTTCACGCGCGCCCACATGGTGCGCCGCGCTCGGAACTGTCGGTGCCCGTTCCCGACACATAGACAAAAGTCATGGCCGGATTCTGGCTGGCGAGCGTGCGTGCCGCCGATATCGTGAGGTCGTACGTTACGCGGCGGTAGTCGGGCTCCGCCATGCCGAGCGACGAGACGCCGAGGCAGAAGAAGCAAGCATCGTAACCCGTGAGCTCATCCTGGCTCGCGGAAAGACCGGACAGGTCGTGACGGACGATCTCGCGCAGTTTCGCATGGCGCTGTGCGGTGGGCGCGCGGACAAGCGACAGAACCGTCTCCACGTCGGGATCGAGCAGGCATTCTCGCAAAACGCCTTGCCCCACCATTCCCGTCGCGCCGAAGAGGATTATCCGCATGCGATCTCCCAAGCCTCGCGACCTGCGCAATACAAACAATTCAGCGATGCCGATGAGCGGAGAAAAGGGTGATGGGAAAAGGGCGCAGTCCTCTGCTGCCGCAAAGCGAGTCCGGGCTTGGAGCGTGCGGTTTATGAACGCAGCAGCGCGGCCTCTTCGAGCGTGATCTCTTCCGGACCGCTGCGCTCCTGGTCCTTTTTTTGTGCCCGCTTGGCAGCCTTATCGCGCTGCTTCTCAGCGCGCGCCATTTCTTTCTGCCGTTTCTGGAATGTGGTACGTGATCGGGTGGCCATAGGCTGTCTCCTTTTTCTGCACTTCGATTCGGCTCAAACCGCCGTCATCCAATACGCACAGACTCCGGCGAGACCCGGAAGCAGCATAAACCGGACCCGAGTCCGCGCGAGAAGAGGACCAGGGGCGGCAGTTGCCGGCGCCGCCCCCAAATTTGATTTTACCCTACCAGCGTTTGTTTTGCCGACCGCCGCCGCCGCCGCGGTATCCACCGCCGCTGCCGCCGCGGTCTTCCTTCGGCCGGGCCTCATTGACATTCAGTGCCCTGCCATCGAGTTCCCTGCCATTCAGGCCGGCAATGGCAGCATCGGCTTCGGTTGCCACACTCATTTCCACGAATCCGAAACCTCTGGCACGTCCGGTGTCCCGGTCGGTAACAACGTTGACACGGTCCACCGTGCCATATTCCTCAAACATGGATCGAACCGCATCTTCGGTAGCTCCGAAGCTGAGGTTTCCAACGAAAATATTCTTCAATTAAGATCTTCTTTCTGGAATTTGCAGAGCAGCGAATCGCGGGCAGGATAGACGGTTGTGCCGGACTATGCGAGAGACCTCAATTAGCGGAACTGTCAAACTACACACCAATGATAACACGGAACGGGCCGCCCTCGTACGATTAAATTGCCGCCGCGGCGGATTCCACGAATCAGCAACACTGCTTGACAGTATGTATATAGCACGGCGCCGTGCCGCATAGATGGCTTGGTATTCAAGCGGTGCGTGCCGATGTGTACGTTATAGGACGTCCGGCCGCAGCCGGAGGTCACATCTCGGCAAGGGCTGCCGTGCCGCTCTCTACGGCCGCAGCCTGGTCCTTACGCCGAATCGCTTTCACCATGGACTTCACGTGCGGTATCGCACGGGCCGCCCTTTCGTAAACCGGCACCAGCGCCGGCGCACGATTCAAAGCGTCCGTTCTGTAACCCTTGTATAGCGGGCGTGCCATTTGATGCATCTCGTACAGACATTCGCCGCCCGATTCTACGTGATCGTCCCATCCATCTTTGTCCGGGCTCTGTAGGGACCGCAACATTCCGCGTAGAAGAACTTTCGTGCTGTCATATAACATAGGATTACCCGTTCCCCTTGACGAAGTTACTTCCCCGTGCCGATTAGGGCGCCGGGGTAAATCCGTGGCGAGCACTTGTATTGAGTGGAATTATCTGTATTGTAGCACATCCCGGACCAAGCTATGCCGGTCGAAAAGAGAAGCGCTCAATGGACGTTGCCGAATAGTCGTCAAGCGGCGTTACAATGACGGCAAATGCGAAGCAAGATGGGCGCGTGGCTGTTCGCAATCTCGCTCGCGACGACGGCGGCCGCCTCCGGTCAATCGCCCGAAGAAGGCCAGCTTGCGCGCTTCAGGGAGAAGATCCGGCAGGACATGACCGGCATTCCCAACTACACGTGTCTGGAGACTATCGAACGCGCGCGCCGTACGCCTCCTCTCAACTTCATGCCTGCCGATACGGTTCGCCTGGAGGTTTCCGTCGTAGCCGGCAAAGAACTGTTCGCGAGGCCCGGCGGCCGCAGCTTTGAAGATCGCGACGTGGCGTCCTTGGCGCCCGCCGGCGCTATGGGCGCCGGTATGTTCGCCACGTTTGCCCGCGATCTGTTTGTCAAGGGCAAAGGAACTCTCCGCTACCGGCGCGCGGAAAACCTGCCCGGGCATAGTGGGGCCGTCCGCTATGATTTTCGCGTCAAGAAGCAGGAGAGTGGCCTCCAATTACAGGTTGCCAACGCGTCGGAAGTGGTGGCCGCCAAGGGCTCTTTCTGGTTCGATCCCGTCTCTCTGGACCTGATTCGCCTGGACGTCTACGGCGAGGATATGCCCGACGACCTGCACCTCGAGGAAGCCGTCACCCACACCGATTATGCCCGCTCGCATATCGGCGATTCCAGCGCCTTGTTGCCCAAACGATCCGAGCTGACGATGACGTATTCCTCCGGTCTCACGTACCGTGACGTGATCGAGTTCTCCCAGTGTCACGAGTACCGCGCCGATTCCACGATCGATTTCGCTCATTAGTGTCCGGCGCAGGTTTCGTCTCCAGTTTCCGCCCCAAAGCACTCCAGGCAGTGATATCCTTTACCAATCGGTCATAAGGAGGGGTTACCAATGAGTTCGAGTACCGATCCCGTAGCGCAGCCGACTGCCGCGCTTACGCCCGGCACAGTCGCTCCGGATTTTCGATTGCCGAGCACACCCGATCAGCTCGTTTCCCTGCACGAGTTCCGCGGCCGGCCCGTGGTCCTCGTGTTTTACCCGGCGGATTGGAGCCCGGTGTGCGGCGATCAGACCGCGCTGTACAACGAGCTCCTGCCGGAGTTTCGCCGTTTTGACGCCGAGTTGATCGGCATTTCCGTCGACGGTGCCTGGTGCCATCTGGCGTTCGCGCAGGAGCGCAAGCTGCACTTCCCCCTGTTGGCCGATTTTGAGCCGAAGGGGGCTGTGGCCCGGCAGTACGGTGTCTATCGCTCCCAGGACGGCTTCTGCGAACGTGCTCTTTTCGTCATCGATGCGCAGGGGATCATTCGTTGGAGCTACGTGTCGCCGGTTGG
>Ga0181529_10006991_pt1 | contig 11358 bp, 8 predicted proteins | sample PEATcosm2014_Bin_36_FD_119763 | JGI IMG/M metagenome (GOLD analysis project Ga0181529, IMG submission 119763) | Peatland microbial communities from MTU Mesocosm Facility, Houghton, MI, USA - PEATcosm2014_Bin10_30_metaG | ecosystem: Environmental > Terrestrial > Soil > Wetlands > Peat | place... | reverse complement strand
GCACCGGCACCTTCCGCCTTGCCGTTTGGGGAATCACCGGCGGCTTCATTTCGCACAACCTCTTTGTGACGGTAATCGTGGAAACCGGCATTGTGGGATTGGCATTTTACGCGGGGGCCGCACTGATGACCTTCTATTCTGTCTGGCGCTTGCCCGCCGAGGATAGACCATTTTTCCTGGCCGTCCTCGTAGTTTGGCTCCTCGCCGCGATGGTCAGTCCGTGGGAGTACAACAAGTCGACCTGGTTTTTGCTCTCCCTCGTGACGACCATTTCGGTGACCAAGCGCGCCGCCGCCTCCAAGCAAGAAAAGCCGGCGGCGCGGTTGCCATCTGTTGTGATGGCCTCACCGCTTGGTGGATCCCGCTGGCGACCCACATGAGACGGATGGCCGTTGCCCGCCAACCTGGAAGGAGCCTTTTGAGGACGATCGTCTGATGAAAGCCATGATTCTTGCCGCCGGCGAAGGGACCCGCTTGCGCCCCCTCACGCTGCGCACGCCGAAACCGATGCTGCCGGTCGCCGGGCGCCCTACCTTGGAGTGGATTTTTCTTTGGCTCCGGTTCCATGAGATCACGGAACTTATCGTGAATCTGCACCATCAGCCCGAGCCGGTCATGAGCCGCTTTGGCGACGGGCGCCCCTGGGGCGTTCAACTGACCTACTCCGTGGAGCCGACGATTCTCGGCACGGCCGGCGGCGTTAAACGCGTGGAACGGCTTCTCACGCAGCCGTTCATCGTGGTCTATGGCGACGTGCTCACCGACATGGACCTCCGTCAACTCATTCGCTTTCACCAATCGCAAGCCGAGGAACCGCACATCACCTTGAGCCTGTGTCACGTGCCCAATCCACAGGAATGCGGCATCGTCGAAATCAATGACCGGCACCGCGTCACGCGTTTCGTGGAGAAGCCGCCGGCGGACCAAATTTTCTCGGAGTTTGCCAATGCCGGCGTCTTGATCTTCGATCCGCTGTTGTTGGCCTCGGTGCCGTCCGAAGGTTTTTCCGATATCTCGCGCGACCTGCTGCCACTCCTGCTGGAGCGGGGCGTTCCCATTTATGGTTGGCCGATCGAAGAGAGCGTCTATTTGATCGACATCGGTACGCCGGAAAAATATGAGCGCGTGCAGCATGAATGGCCGACGCCGGCGGCTGCCCGCTATTTGGAGAACCAGGGCTAACCTGCATGCCTGCTGCCGTATTCCTCGATCGCGACGGCGTGATCATCGAGAACCGCCCCGACCACGTGAAGGCCTGGTCGGACGTGCAGTTCCTCGAAGGATCGCTGGCGGCGATGAAGCGGCTGGCTGCCTCGTCGCGGGCCATCGTGATCGTTTCCAATCAAGCCGTCGTGGGCCGGGGACTGCTGGATGAGGAAGTCGCCTGGCAACTGCAACGGCAAATCGTGGCCGAGATCGTGGCCAGCGGAGGTCGGATTGACGCCAGTTACCTCTGCCCGCACCACCCTCAGATGGGCTGCGCCTGCCGCAAGCCGGCCCCGGGAATGCTCCTCCAGGCCGCCCGGGAACTGGATCTCGACCTGAGCCGCTCGTGGCTGATCGGCGACGCGTTGAGCGATTTGGAGGCGGCCCGCGCCGCGGGTGTCCGCGGCATCCTGGTGCGTACGGGTCGCGGGGCAGCCCAGCAACACCTGCTGCCGGAGCCCGCCGAGTCTTGGCCGGTGGTCGCCAATTTGACGGCCGCGGTGGAAACAATCCTCGATTCCCCGGAAGAAAACGCCGTATGATCGTTCCCTCGGTTAGCGAGCCAACGATCGCTGCACGGGGCGAAGTCCCGCACCCCACAGCCCTGGGCCATTGGAAAATCGCACGAACCGATCATTGGGTGAAGAATGTCTTCGTGCTGCCCGGCATCGTCGTGGCCATGAGCGTCGAGCCTTGGACGGGGCGCGGACTTGCCGTCCGGGTCATCGCGGGCATGTTGTCGGTGTGCCTGGTAGCGTCGAGCAATTACATTCTCAACGAAGTGCTCGACGCACCCTACGACCGCCTTCATCCGCTGAAGCGCAACCGTCCCGTGCCGGCCGGCGAGGTCAGTATCCCGCTGGCCTACGCGCAGTGGATCGCCACGATGCTCGTGGGGCTTGCGGTCGCCCTGCTGGTATCGGTTCCCCTGGCCGTGACCCTGTTGGTTCTGTGGCTGATGGGTTGCGTCTACAACTGCCCGCCGCTGCGCTGCAAAGACCAACCCTACCTCGACGTTCTTTCCGAAGCGATCAACAATCCGCTGCGGCTGTTGGCCGGCTGGTTCATGGTCGGCAGCTCGGTCTTTCCCTCCCTATCGCTCGTATTGAGCTACTGGATGGTCGGTTGCTACTTCATGGCCATCAAACGCTACGCCGAACTTCAGGATATCGGCGACGCCGCGAGCGCGGCGCACTACCGGCGTTGCTTCGCGCATTACAACCTCGATCGGCTGTTGGTCTCGATCATGTTCTACGGATCGGCGGCGATGTTGTTTTTCGGCGCCTTTACCGTGCGCTACCGCCTGGAGTTGATTCTCGCGTATCCTTTCGTCGCCATCGTCATGGCCATGTATTTGAAGATCGGGCTGAAGCCGCATAGTGCGGCCCAGGCGCCGGAAAAACTGCACCGTGAGCCGTTGCTGATGATATCCGTCATCCTTTGCGCCGTGGTGATGACCGCGCTGCTGTTTGTCGACATTCCGCAAATGCACCAGATCTTCGCTCCCACGATGCGCGTGACACAGCAGACAGACGGAAGTTAAAAGGAAGTGAGATGATGGGCGAAAACCATGCATACCCGGGGCAGATCACAGAGCAGTCGATGCCTGCCGATATGGAACCAAGGTCCGGCCCCGAAAAGCTTGTTTGTGCGGTGTTGACCGCGGCGGCGCTGGTGCTTCTCGGCCTTATCGCCTGGCAGCGATGGAACGACCCGGGCGCCGCTCGCCCCTTGGAGAATGACGAGTTCCACAACCTCGAATACTACACGTGGGCCGGGCTGAAACCCACGGGCGACCGGCGGCCCTTGCGGCGTTTGGAAGACCTGCGAACCTTGCCCGCACCCTCGTTGGGACAACTGGGAATGGGGATCTACCGCAGCGTGGCCCTGTGGAAAACGCCGAACAACCATCTGGTCCACACGGTGCTGCTTGACCTTGCCTTGCTGGGCGGCTCGCCTAGCGAACGACAAATCCGGCTTCCTGCTTTCTGTGCGGCGATAATCTTCGCCATTGCCCTCTACGCCCTGCTGCAATGGGGTCTGGGCTGGCGTTTCGCCGCTCCGCTGGCGGCCCTGGGGGCGTTCTGCCTGCCTTACGTATATTGGTACGGCAATGAAGCCAGAGGCTATACCGTTACGCTGGTATTGCAGGTCCTCTTCCTGGCCATGGCTCGGCAGGCGGCGTGCCGGCCAGCGAACCTGGCGTGGGGAGTGGCACAAGCGATCACCGCGATCTTATTGTTCATGAACAACGTGAGCATGGTCCTCTACTGGCTTTTTCCCGCCTATCTGGCCCTCTGGTTCTTCGCGCCACCTTCCGGCGCGTCATCCGGAATGCTCGATCAGCGACGCCAATGGCGCCGCAATTTGATCCTGCAATTGATGGGAATTGGTGCGGTAGGCTTCCTGTTTCTTATGGATCGGCTTCCTTATCTGTTGGTCTCTACCCAGATCAACGGAGTAGAGACCTCTGGTACGGCCGACTTCCTGGCAAAATGCTACGGCATCGTACGCTACCTTTTTCCGGGCGGGGGTTGGGCCGTTCTGGGTTGTCTGGGGCTGGTAGGCGGCGCGGCCCTGTGCCGCTCCAAAGAGAGACGCTGGCTGGGGGTTCTCGCGTTGGGAACGATTCTGATAACTTTCCTGCACTGCTGGCTGATGAAAAGAGTGGTCTATCCCCGCGCCTGCGGCTATTGTCTTCCCATGATCGTGCTTGGCGCCGCGTACTTGGCCGAACTCGCCTGGCGTGGCGGCAACTGGCCGAGGCGCCTCGTGACCGTAACGATAAGTGTTGTGTTTACCGGCGTGCTGGTCGGAGAATCGCTCGCTTGCCGCTGCGACTACTTTGACTATCCAGCGGCCTTTGCCAAACTCGATTCCGTGCGCGGCGCGCCGCAGCAATCGGTTCCGTACGCGGTTTTGCCCCAGTCCGATTATATCTTGAATAAATCCTTGCCCGCGCGATGGCTTACTGCCCGAGACGGGATCAGCAGCGACAGCCCCATTGATCGAGTCCTCTTCCTGGTCCCGGCCAAAATGCCCGGCGACCGGGTGGATCAACTGGTTTACCTGGTTCCGCTGGAGGCCCCGGACAAAGCCTTGATGCAGCACGCCCGAAGCTGGGAAGGAATGCTGGAATCGATAGTCGCCACTGCGCCGGTTGCGCCGCGGCGTGTGGGAAGTTATGAGCTCGTTTCCGTGGCCGTGCATGCCGAGCCATTTTCGGCTGCCCGGGCGTTCCCGGGAAACACGCCGGACGTGGTGGCCTGGTATCCAGACCCCCTCCGCGTGGGGATATTCGGCCAGCCCGTCATGGACTTGCTGCGTGAAGCGGGCGTTCCCTATATCCGGCGTAACCACCGCTTTCCGGCGCACCTGGACTACTATAACCAACTCGACAGCCTGGAATTCGTGGCGCGCTCGGCAGAAGAATGGAATAAAATCAAGGAAGTCGTTGCCACGGGACTGCAACGGTTTGGAGGCCGCGCCGTGTGCCTGAATGCGACAAGTGCGGCCGGCCCTGACAAGAGAACCCGGACCCGCGAAACGTCCCCGGTTTCCGGGCAGAAAAAAGTCGAACGCATTCCGTAATCAACCACGGAATCAATAACGGTCACTAACCTCTTCACTACCTATCATGTTACATGACAAAAGAATCGTCGTGGTGATGCCCGCCTACAAGGCGGAACAGACGCTGGAAGAAACGGTTCGCAGTCTCCCCCATGACATCGTGGACGACGTGATCCTGGTAGACGATGCCAGCGACGACCACACCGCCGCCGTAGCCGAGAAGCTTCACCTAAAGGTCTTTGTCCACCGCACCAATCTCGGTTACGGCGCGAATCAGAAGACCTGCTATCGCGAGGCACTGCGGCTAGGAGCGGACATCGTGATCATGCTCCATCCCGACTATCAATATGAGCCGCGGCTGGTGGCAGCGATGGCGGCCATGGTCGCCTCGGGGGTGTACGATGTGGCGATCGCCTCGCGGATTCTCGGCAGTGGAACGCTCCAGGGAGGAATGCCGCTGTATAAGTATGTCTCGAATCGCTTGCTGACTTTTTTGCAGAACGTGCTTCTGGGCGCCAAACTTTCCGAATACCACACCGGCTACCGGACGTTTTCCCGCAAGGTGCTCGAGGAATTGCCCCTGTTGGCCAATTCCGACGATTTCGTGTTCGATAACCAGATGCTGACCCAAGCCATCGCTTTCGGGTATCGCGTTGGCGAGATCAGTTGTCCGACGCGTTACTTTCCTGAAGCCAGCTCGATCAGTTTTCGACGGTCGGTCGTCTACGGATTGGGCGTCCTGGCCACCAGCATCAAGTACCGCCTGTGGAAATGGCATCTGATCAAAAGCCGCCTTTTTCGCGCCAGTCCCACGTTACAACTGCTGCCCGCTTATTATGAGGCACCGCCCGCTCACGTCGAGGCCGGGAAAACATAAGATGGGCGATTCGCATTTCCCGCCGGCGGCCTGCCGACCAGCAAAGACCAAGCATTTTCGTGGCCGTGTCGGCAACGGCTCAACGCGGGACGACGGGAAATGAACGCGCTATTGTTCCTAAACCTTTACCGACCGCGGACCGATCGATTGGTTTCCCTTATCTACGATCAAAGGAGCAGCAGTTGAAGATTCTCGTAACCGGCGGCGCGGGTTTCATCGGCAGTGTCGTGACCGAACAGTTGGTTGCGCAGGGCCATGAGGTCGTGGTCCTCGATACGCTAAAATATGGTTTTCGCGGGGCAGTGACTCCACCCGCCCGGCTCGTCTGCGGCGATATCTTGGATGAGGCGTTTCTGGATCGGCTCTTCCAGGAAGAGCGGTTTGAGGCCGTGGCCCACCTGGCGGCTGAGGCGTTTATCGACGACTCGATCCGCGATCCCGGTTTGTACTATCGCGTGAACGTGAGCGGCGGTTTAAGCCTGCTGGCCGCCATGGTCCGCGCGGGCGTCGGTCGGATCGTCTTCTCCTCGACGGCCGCCGTCTATGGCCAGCCGGAAGCCATTCCCATTCCGGAAGACGCTCCGAAGGTTCCCTGCAATCCCTACGGCGACTCCAAGCTGACGTTCGAACACGTCCTGGCCTGGTTCCGGACGGCGTATGATTTGAAGTACGTCAGTCTGCGTTATTTCAACGCCTGTGGCGCCACCGAGCGCTGCGGCGAATCGCGGAAACGCGAGACGCATCTGATTCCGATTGCCATGGCGGCCGCCCTGCGCCAGCGAGAAAGCCTGAGCCTGTTCGGAACCGATTACGACACGCCCGATGGAACGTGCATTCGCGATTACGTCCACGTGGCCGACATTGCCCACGCACACGTGCTGGCCTTGGCGGCGATGGATCGCGTCGAGGCCCGCACGTACAACCTCGGCAGCGGCGCCGGCAACTCGAACCTGGAGGTGATCGAGACCGTGCGTGAGGTAACTGGTCGACAGTTTCCGGTGATCCATGCCGAGCGTCGTCCCGGAGACCCGGCTCGGTTGGTCGCCGACGCGAGCCGAATCCGCCGCGAGCTAGGCTGGCAGCCGGCCCTGCCCGACCTGCGCACCATGGTGAAGACCGCGTGGCAATGGCGTTCGCAACACCCCCACGGCTATTAAGACGGAGGTTGGAAGGTTTCACAACATGATTATTTCCCGTACACCGCTGCGCATCAGCTTCATGGGTGGCGGCAGCGATCTGCCGAGTTTTTACCAACAAGAACCGGGCGCTGTCGTCAGCACGGCCATCAACCGGTACATCTACCTCACCATCAATAAAAAGTTCGACCAGGGCATTCGCGCTAGTTACTCGGTGACCGAGATCGTGGAGCGGCTGGGCGAATTGAAGCACGAGCTGATTCGCGAGAGCTTGCGCCTCACCGGCGTTCACGAAGGGATCGAGATTACTTCGATTTCCGACATTCCCTCGGCGGGGACGGGGATGGGCTCTTCCAGCACTTATACCGTCGGGCTGCTCAACGCGTTGCACGCCTACCAGGGCCGGCATGCGGGCGCCGAACGTCTTGCCCGCGAGGCTTGCCAGATCGAGATCGACGTCTGCCGCAAGCCCATCGGCAAGCAAGACCAATATATCGCCGCCTACGGCGGGATGCAATTCATCCGCTTCAATCCCGACGGCACGACCTTCGTGGATCCCATCATCTGTTCTCCGGCCACGAAAGCCGAGTTGCAACGGAGGCTTTTGCTGTTCTATACCGGCGTCACGCGTTCTGCCGATCCGATTCTCGGCGAGCAGCAAACCAATATCGCCGCCAACCGGGAGGTGCGCAGCGCGTTGCGGCGAATGACGCAGATGGCCCACGAGATGCGCGACAGTTTATGCGCCAACGGCCTGGACACCTTCGGGGAAATGCTGCACGAGAGCTGGATGTTGAAAAAGAGCCTGGCCGGTGGAATCAGCAATCCTCGCATCGACGAGCACTATGAACGCGCACGGCGCTGCGGGGCTCTGGGCGGAAAGATTCTTGGCGCCGGTGGTGGCGGCTTCCTGCTGCTGTATGCCCACGCCGAAGATCACGCTTCGATCATCTCGGCTCTGTCCGAACTGTCGTTCACGCCGTTTTGCTTCGAGCCCCAGGGAAGCAAGATCATTTACGTCGAGGAGGGACACTACGTCCAGTCCGGTTGTTGACTTCCGCGAACCCCGAAAGCCTGTGCCGCAGCCGATGAAACTAGTCTATCTCACCGTCACGATGCCGTTCGGCCAGCGCGAACCATTTTTCATCCCCGAGGTTCAGGAGATGGTGCGGCAGGGTTGCCAATTGTTGATTGTGCCGCGATCGCCCGAGCCCGAGGTGAGCAATCGGGATGCCGAAGGACTGCCGGAACTGGCCGTGTCTCGGCCGCTGGTTTGCGGTGAAATCCTGGTGGCAGCCTTGCAGGAATTGCTCCGGCATCCCATCCGCGCGCTGCGGGCGCTGGGCTGGCTCTTCCATAGTCGCGACCTGAAGACCTGGCTAAAGAATCTCGTGGCCTACCCCAAAAGCCTATGGATCGCCCGGCTGGCGCGGCAATGGGGCGCCGACCACATTCATGCCCAATGGGCCACCGTGACCAGCACGATGGCCATGGTGGCCAGCCACGTGAGCGGCATTCCGTGGAGTTGCACCGCCCATCGCGGCGATATCGTCGCCAACAATCTCCTCGCCATGAAGATGCAGCGGGCGGCTTTCTTCCGCTTCATTGCCCGGGACGGCGTGGCCACGGCGCGCGCGCTCTGCGGCGAAGCGCGCGACGGCAATATCGTCGTGCTGCACTCGGTGGTGGACATGCCGGAGCGGGTCGAGTTCCGCGCCCCCTTGTCCGATCCGCCGCTGCTGCTTTGCGTCGCTTATTTGCACGAACGGAAGGGCCATAAGTACCTGTTCGAAGCGGTTCGCCTGCTGCGCGAACGGGGCACCGTTGTCCACCTGCAGCTCGCAGGGGACGGCGAAGCACGCGATCTGCTCGAGGCCCTGGTTGACGACGCTGGCCTGCGCAGACAAGTGTCGTTTTTGGGCATGCTCGGCCATGCCGATCTGCTTTCGATCTACCGCAGCGGCAAGGTGGATTTGGCCGTGCTGCCGACACTCCACGAGGGCATTCCCGCCGGCCTCCTCGAACCCATGGCCTACGGCATACCGGTCATCGCCACGAATACCGGTGGGATTCCTGAACTCTTGGAAGACGGCGTCGGAATCATGGTGCCGCCGCGAGACCCGCTGGCTCTGGCGGATGCCATCCAACGGTTGCTCGGCGATGCGTCGCTGCGGCGGCAGTTGGCCGAGGCAGGCCGGCGACGGGTCGAGAACGGCTGGGGTGTGACCAACGTGGTGTCCACTTTGCTGGAGCATTTTTCGGCAAACTGTGCCCATCACGCGCCACAAGGGGGACAGCCGCATGCTTGCAGCGATCACGCCGGTTGCAAAGACCGCATCGCTAGCGCCGCGAAAACTGTGCCCCTCCCTCCTGCAGAAGACTCAACTTCAAGCCCCTAATACACCGCAGCACCTGTTCACTCGAAAAAGAATGTCCATGCCCGTGCCTCTCGTGACCATCGTCGTTCCTTGCCGAAATGAGCAAGATTGGATCGGCCGCTTTCTCGACTCGGTCCTCCAGAACGACTACTCAACAGAACGGCTGGAGGTGTTGGTCGTTGACGGAATGAGCTCCGACGAGACGCGATCCGCACTGCAACCGTACCTGGAGCAGCATTCCTTTATCCGGCTGCTGGACAATCCCCAAAGGACAACGCCGGCGGCATTGAACGTCGGCCTTGCGGCGGCCAAAGGAGATATCATCATGCGCATGGATGCGCATTATGAGTACCCAACGAACTATATCTCCCGGCTGGTGCAATGGCTGCAGGAAAGCGGCGCCGACAACGTGGGAGGCCTCTTGCGAATGGACCCCGCCACCGACTCGGCCACTGCCCAAGCCATCGCCGTGGCGGTCACGCATCCCTTCGGGATCGGTAACGCTCACTATCGGCTGGGGGTTTCCAAGCCGCGCTTGGTCGACACGGTGCCCTTCGGCTGTTACCGCCGCGAGGTCTTTGACAAGATCGGCAAGTTCGACGAGGCCCTGCTGCGCAATCAGGATTTGGAATTCAATCTGCGGTTGCAAAAGCGCGGAGGCAAGATCCTGCTTGTGCCCGACGTCATCATCCGTGGTCGGGGACGCGATTCGCTCCGCAAGCTGGTCCGGCTCTATTACCAGTACGGGTACTTCAACCCGCTGGTCATGTGGAAACTTTACGGCAAGGCGAACCTGCGGCAAGTCGTGACGCCCACCTTTGTGGCCAGTTTGCTGATAACGGGCGTCCTCGCGCCGTGGTTTCCTTGGCTGGCGAAGGTGTTCGTCGCGATTCTTGGCTCCTACCTGATGGTCGCGGTCGCCAACTCGGCCGCGGCGGCGCGCAAACACGGCCTGGCATGTGCCTTGCGTCTGCCGTTGGTGTTTGCGATCATGCACTTCAGCCATGGATTCGGATTTCTTCGCGGGTTCCTCGATTTCATCGTGTTCGGGCGCGGCCGGAAGACGATGGTTGCCGACATGCCCTTGTCACGCGGAAAAATCGTGCCGTTAGCTCGTCGTGAATCGCCTCGCGAGGCGCGGGCCGTACCGCGACGCGTCTCCGCATCCCAGACACCGAACCCCGTGCCCGGCCATTTGCCGACTCCCGCGATCACATCTTCGGAATTACCCAAGGTCTCGGTCGTGGTCCCCTGCCGAAACGAAGTGAAATGGATTGCCGAGTGCCTGGAATCCATTGCCCGCAACGATTATCCCAAGGACCGGCTGGAAGTGTTCATTGTGGATGGCATGAGCGATGATGGAACGCGTCCGATCGTGGAGGCCTTTGCGGCCGACCATCCCTGGCTGCACCTGCTGGACAATCCCAAGCGGATTACCCCCGCCGCGATGAACATCGGCATTGCCGCGGCTCAGGGCGAAGTGATCGTACGCATGGATGCCCACAACGAATATCCGGTTAACTACGTTTCCGCCTTGGTATATTGGCTGAACAAGAGCGGCGCCGACGACGTGGGCGGGCTGTGGATCACCCATCCCTCCGGCGACAGCCCCAAAGCCAGGGCGCTGGCCCTGGGAGAATCGCATCCGTTTGGCGTCGGCAATGCCCATTATCGCCTTGGCGTTCCCACGCCGTGTTGGGTGGATACGGTGCCCTTCGGCTGCTACCGGCGAGAAGTGTTCGACCGCATCGGCACCTTTGATGAAGAACTTCTGCGGCACCAGGACATCGAGCTCAACCTGCGCCTGCGCCGGGCGGGTGGTTCGATTCTGCTGGTCCCCGAGGTAGCTTCCTATTACCATCCGCGGGACAACCTGCAAAAGCTGTGGCGCACGCACTTTCAAAACGGTTATTTCAGCCCCCTGGTCGCGCGGAAGATGGGCGGGATCACCACGCTGCGGCAGCTCATTCCGCCGGTGTTCGTGGTAGTGCTGGTGGGAAGCGGACTGCTGGCGCCGTTTTCGCAGTGGATGTTGCTGCTGTTCGCCATGACGGCCACGGCCTACGCGATCCCGCTGGTCACGTTCTCGTCGATTGCCGCCTGCCGCCATGGGTTACGCTGCGGTCTGTGGCTGGCACTGGTGTTCATGGTGCTCCATTTCGCCAATGGATGCGGCGCCATGAAAGGAATG
>Ga0181529_10006988_pt1 | contig 11361 bp, 10 predicted proteins | sample PEATcosm2014_Bin_36_FD_119763 | JGI IMG/M metagenome (GOLD analysis project Ga0181529, IMG submission 119763) | Peatland microbial communities from MTU Mesocosm Facility, Houghton, MI, USA - PEATcosm2014_Bin10_30_metaG | ecosystem: Environmental > Terrestrial > Soil > Wetlands > Peat | place... | reverse complement strand
TGATTTCCGTGGCAGACAGCGGCTCAGGCATGACGGAGGAAGAGCTTGAGCACGTATTCGAGAAGTATTATCAGGGGGACTCCTCGAAATCATCGAAAGGCCTTGGGCTAGGCCTCTCGATCGTCAGGAAAATAGTCAGGCTTTGCGGTGGCAATGTGGATGCCCAAAGCGTTCCTGGACGCGGCAGCGTCTTCACCGTCAGTCTCCCGATGGACCTGCCCCTCGGCGAGCCGGGCCCGGACTCCTAAAGGGAAGAGCGGCCGCTCGTGGGCCGCTCTTCGGGCAGAGCTCGATCGGCTCCTTTCGGCGCGAAGGGAGCGGAGGCGGATTTTTCAGTTCCTAGGTTCCTACCTGCCGTTTTTCAATTCAGCTCCCCTTCCGCGCTCGTCACGCCAAGATACAGGAAATCGCGGTCTTTCCTGGCCAGCAGGCGGATAATGGCCGGCACCACGACAATTGCCCCGATCGCCGTCACGGTCAGGCAGAGGGCGGTAAGGAGGCCGAAGTCCCTCATCGGGCCCATCTGCGAACCGAGCAGCACGAGGAATCCACCGACGATCACGAGCCAGTTATACAGGATGGCTCTGCCTTTATGGAGGATCGTCCTGTCCACGGCCTTCAGGACATTCCGATCCACGCGCAATTCGCGCCTATACCACGTGATGAAATGGATCGAAAAGTCTATTCCGATGCCTATGCCGATCGAAGAGACCAGCGACGTCGTCGTGTTCAGCGGGGTGCCGGAGAACCCGAGGTAGCCGAAATCGACCACCAGACAGAGCGCGATGGGCACGACGGCGACGAGGCTCATGCGGAAATCGCGAAGCACCGCGAGCAGGATGAGGAACACGATGACGACGCAGGCGAAAATGCTCTCCATGTTGCCCCTGAGCAGGGCCCGGTTCGCCATGTAGGAAATCTGCTCGTAGCCGGCCACCTGGGCCTGGAGATGGTTGCGCGACAGGAAGGCCGGATCGAAGTAGGACTGAGCGTAGAGCACGACCTTGTGGATTTCCTCGGTGCTGCCTCTGTTCATCGCCACCATGACGCGCATCTTGTCGTGGTTCGTGGTAAGCAGGGCCTTGGTGTCACCCGAAAAGATGACCATGTACTGGCCGATCAGGGCGGGATCGTCGGGAATCACATAGTATTTTGAGTCGCCGCCATTCATTACCTGATTCATCTTCTTGAGCACGTCGGCGTAGGAACTTACCTTGGTGACGTTCGGGAACGCGGCCTTCAAGTCCCGAGCGAACCCGTCGACCTTCTCGAGAACCTCGGGGCTCGTGAGCTCGACTATCGTGTCCGGGTTGCCCTTGCGGGAGAGCGCGTCTCTCAAATCGGTGTCCAGGATGACCGATATGCTCTTCGTGCCTGACATTTTTTCATTGATGACACGGTCCGCGACCCGCACCGAATCGTTCTTCGGGAAGAATTTCACGATGTCCATGTCGGATTTCACGAAGAAAGCGCCGCTCGCCACGATGAGGGCGAGTGCGCCGACTGCGACGAGCAGACGACCGGGGTGACTCCTCCCGACTCCCATCGTAGCCCGCAGCAATCGCGAGATAATGTCGGTCTTCTCGTCTTCCGGGACGTAGACGCCGGGTTTTTTGCGCGGGGAGCCGACTATCAGCAACGCCGGCAGAACGAAGAGGGCGGCCAGTACGCCGACGAGGTCGCCAAGGGCCGTCAATAGGCCGAAGTTCCGGATGGGCACGAAGTCCAGGATTATCATGGACCCGAAGCCGATCATCACCGTAAGCCCCGACAGCAGGATAGCCAGCCCCACGCTCCCGGAATTGTGCCTGAGCACCTGGTATTTATCCTGTCGAGGGTCTTCGAAATAGTGGTTCATCTGGTGGATGCCGTAAGCGGAGACGATGGCCATGAGGAGAACCGGGATGGTGGAGCTCACCACGGTGAGGGGAACTCCAAGAAGCCCCATGAGCCCGAAGGTCCAGACGATTGCCAAGAATGTCATCGCGATGGGGAAAACGATGCCCTTGAGGCTCCGGAAGCACAGGAAAAGTATCACGACGAGGACCGCGACCATGATGGGGATGAGGATCGGCATGTCCTTGGCCATGGCTGCGCCGATATGGTCCGTGATGACCGGTTCTCCGGCCATGAACACCTTGATGCCGGGCGGCGGGGAGGAGGTGATTTCCTGCAAGGCCGAATTGATGAGCGCCTTGACGTCCTTATCCTCGGTCCGAATTATCGCCGTGATCGATGTTATCGAGCGATCCTTGGAGACCAGCGTCCCTTCGTAGCTATCCCAGCTCGCCACCCGGTCCCTCAGGCCGGCGATGGTCTGCGGCGTCGGATTCTCTCCCTCGACGAGCTTCTTCGCCACGAGGGCGTCGTCATCGAAGCAGATGTAGTCCGTACTGACGAGACTTTGAATCTGTCCAAGGGGCGCGTCGTAGGCGGCGAAGAGCCGGATGTCGGGGACCAGGGCCGCGCTCTTCGCGACCTTATCGGCGAGGGCTCGATCCCAACCGAACTTCCTTTGCAGTCCGTCGCTCGACCTTATCAGCGGCAACATTTGGTCCTCGTAATTCAGATCGTTGATGCCGATCGTCCTCAGGCCATCGAGGACTGTCGAGGCCTCCTCGTCCGTGAGCTTCAGGATCCGTCCCATCTGCCTGACGGGTATGCTTCGGTTGAGGTCGGAGATCCGATCCTGAGTCCTCTTGATATAGGTGAGCGTATCCAGTCCGAAGATATCGGCCGACTCGACGCCGATTATAGCCGCGTTGCTCGAGCCGAAGTTGGACTCGTCATCGTACAGGTCGGTCATCATCCGCGCCTTGTCGGTCGTAGGGAGCATGGATTTGACGTCGTTGTCGATTATCATTTTCGGCAGGCCCGTGGCCAGAAAAACAGTGACGAGGAAAACGGCTATCAATATCGGCCACGGTTTCCTATAGATGGCCGTGCTGCGTTGGAGAAGGTCTTCAACCATGGTAAATGACTCCTATTTGTCGTAGCTCCACATGTAGGTGACGCTGAGAAAGACATTGTTTTCGGGAGTATAGACTCCCACCAAATCGGAGGTATCGAGCGCGACGCCTTGTCCGCCCTGGTTCACCCACGAATAGGCCAGGATGGCCCCGACCACGATGTGGAAGGAGTCGATCGGCATGAAGTCGATCTGGGGCTTCAGGAGCATGCTTCCGTAGTACTTCACGCTCGAGCTATCGTAGTAAAAGGGTAGGGAGTAGGATCCGGTGAAGGATGGAACTATAGCTCCATCCGCGAAGCTCCAGCGGGCGTTCCACGTCAGGCCCTGAGTCAGGCCCCCGTCGACTCCGGCGAGCTGGTACAAGAGTTCCTTCTCGAGATAGCGTGGATCGGACTGCGAGAACGTATCGGCGGAACTGTCATACCCCGGATAGACCGTGCCGGTGTACTGGAGATTGAGGTAATAGTCGTCGCCAGGGCCGTAGCTGAAGTCGAACCCCAGCGTATAGTCCAGACTTGAAAGTCGCTCGGCGTAGCTCGAGGGATCGGAATTGCCGGTGAGCGAATAACAGGCCTCGGCCCAGAGTCCGTAGCGGCCGAGGGTCGTCTTCATGTCGGCGCCGATCCTGTGGACGCGTTTTCTTTCGAGAGAGACGCCGAAGTCGTCGGTCACGGAGGGCGTATACATCCGGTCGAAGTCATAGAGGTAGCTTACCGAGAAATCCATGGCCGGGCTTCGATAGTTGAGCTTTCCCCCTGCGACGAAGTTCTCCGGCTTATCCTCGACTTCATCGAGCGAGGCGTTAATGCCTTCGTTCCGGAGCGATCGTATATAGTCCTCAGGGAAGAGACTATCGAGAGGGAGAGGGATATAGACCGAGTCGAGGGACCATTCCTCGCCGGGATACCAGCTGGCTCCGATCGCGAGGACGGGGATCTTGTGAACCTTGTCCCCTTCGAGTGTCGTGTAGTCCTCCGGATTGATATTGTCCGTCGGATTGCGTCCGTCTGCCACGCCCCAGGAAAACACTTGGTAGCCGAAGCTGAAGCGGAATTTTTCCGGGTTCCACGCAATGTAGTTTTCCACGTACCTGAGGTTGTTTATCGCCTCGCCATGCTGCTCAAGGCTTTGAATTTCCCATTTGGAAACTACGCCTATCTGGCCTATCGTCGCATCGAGCCCAAGGTCGTTGATGAGCTGCGGATACTTCATCTCTCCATCGTATCCGCTATCCCAGGAGTAGCCCCCGGCCGGCATGGCATAGCTCAATTCGTGTGCCCCGGTTAAATTGAAAGCCATGAAGGCTGGAGACTCGGTCGCGGTCTCCGAGTCCTCGGCGACCGCCTGCCCTAAGGCCGCAAGGGCCAAGGCGATCGCGAGGACCAGTTTTATAGCGTCTCTCGGGCTCATGACTGCTCGAGCCTCTTGACGCTGACGGCCGAGTCCTTGACACCGGTATCCGGAGTGATGTTCTCGAGCGAGGTGACGGTTTTGGAGCCTTTCTTGTTGTTGACGAAGGTACTCTTCGTCATGAACGTGTATCCCTTGATGGTCTGAATCTCGTCTATTGTTATTGTTTTAAGGAGCGCTCCGTCCTTTTTGTCATAGCACTCGGTCCGATACGCCACCTTGCTGGCGCTGTCGATCCACGAGATCGTCTTGGAATAGGGGCAGTTGGGGTCCTTGAAGACCGTTTGAATCTTCGCGAATTTCTTGCCTTCCAGCCCCGGCCCGTCTAGTGTCTCGCCTTCCGACAGCAGCGTATAGCTGCCGTCCTCGAAATACCGCTTCTCCATGTCGAAGTAGTTTATGTCCGAGCCGAGGAAATCCCCATCCTTGCTCGAACTCGAGATCTTCCTGATTTTCTTCAGGGCCGGAAGGTACATCCGCTGATCGGAGTCGGCGCCTTTTTTCGAGACGGTCAGAAACTTCGTACCGTTGACGTCGGCCGGTTCCACGAACTCGACGAAGGACTTGGTCCCTTCGGGCGTCTCCTTGGATACCTGCTTCATCTTTCTTGTTTTCACGACGCCGGTGCGGTCCGTGATCGCCATAGTGGAGATTGACGTCATGTCCGATGGACTCTTTTGATCCAGCATCGCCTTGACGATCTCGTCGGCCTTCGGGTCGGCGAAGACTGCGATGGCCGAGAGCGCCAAGAAAACTCCCACGATAAAACGTTTCATGAGAAACTCCTTTTGTCGGATGTTCTTCGCCTCGGCAGCGTCGAGGTAGGTATCTGAATCCGACGCCTCCTAATAGGCGTCCTGAAAGTGAACTGACAGTAAACTTCTTCCAGAAAAATCCGGATTTTCTCCAGAGGGATTAGCTGAACAAGTTTTTTAAGGAATCGAGCCGCCGCCAGCCACGAAGGGCCATCTGGCTCGAAAGGATGGTCCTCTTAGAAGCCATTCCGCTCGCGAGGAGGCTTTTTACTTGAGCTCGGGAACCAGGCAAGTGCCGGTTTTCATCAAACAGGCGCCTGCCTGAGTCGCCAAAGGCGGCTCCAGTTGCGGAGGAGAAATTCTTCACTGGTAAAGTCGGCCGGGACCACTGATAAATTCCTCCGCGACCACTGGTAAAGTCGGCCGCGACCACTGATAAATTCCTCCGCGACCAGTGGTAAATTCCTCCGTTTTTGACCTTCGATTTTTTAATTTGGGCTAATTATCATCTTGACGTTTATAGAGAATTTGGATATAGTTATCTTGTGTTCGAGAAGACGACTCGAACGCATCCAATTACTCGAGCTCGATGAGTTCCCCTCCCCGAGCGAGAGCGAGCGGCACCGGCTCCCGGGTTTCGCCTCCTGCCCGGGAGCTTTTTTTATGCCTCCTGGTTCCCCACGGAAGCCAGGACGGGAGTTGCAAAGGATCGGCCCTATCGATCCACCGGACTTCCCGTCCACAGTTCCGGCGCGGGGAACTCGTCGCTCTCGGTCCAGGTCTGAGGTTCGGGGCCGGTTATGGCCGCCGTGCCCGCGTTTCGCGCAAGGAATGCCACGAGAGCCTCCCACCCGTTGCGTAGGACGACGGTTCTCGGCAATTCGTAATTGTCGTTGAGGCGGGCGTCCGCGTAGATGAAACCCGGCTTTACGGCGAGGGCGAATTCGAAGCCCGCTCGGGCGACCTCGTCCTTGGTGATCCGGTCGAAGGCGCCGAATGGATAAGCGTAGAAGTAGGAAGGGAGGCCGGTTATCGCCTCGACCCTTGCCTTCGAGGTGAATATTTCCTTTTCGAAAGCCGCTTTGTCGCTCTTGTATAGTTTTTCCGTCACGAAAAGGTGGTAATAGCCGTGCGAGCCCACCGCGCAGCCCGCGGCGACGAGGGACCGGAGCGCCTCGATCTTGAGGAAATACGGGCTCGTCCCGATGACCGCCGGATAGACGAGGAGGGCCGGCTTGATCCCGCGCGAGGCGAAGACCTTTTCGTAGGCCCAGGCGATGGACCTGTGCCCGTCGTCTATGGTCGCGACGAGGTTGCGGCTGCCTTCGATACGTCCGAAAAGAGCGTCATCGAGCCCGATGAAGTGGTAGCCGAGGGCCTTGAGCTCATCGAGCTGGGCGGATAATTCGTCGAGGCCGAAATCCGTGTTGAGCGACTTCTTGCCCAGAAAGCTGTGCCAGCAGAGAATGAAGGCGCGATCCGCGAAGTCGAACGGCTTGGGATTCTCGGCGGACGGGAGGGCCGTCGCGTCGCTCCCCCAGAAGGCGCGGATCACTATGAATATTACGATCGCTGCCGAATACCGACGTTGCATCGAGGACAACTATGTACCGAAAGGCCCCCGGCGAGGCAAGATGCTCTTCGAGAAAAAGACTGCCGGGAGCAGGCGCGGCTTAAGCCAGCTCCGCCAAAGGATCGCCCGTGCTTACGGACGCCCCTTCTTTCGCGAGCAGGGCGGTCACGACGCCGTCGACGGGGGCCGCGATCTCGTTCTCCATTTTCATCGCCTCCAGGATAAGGAGGACATCGCCGCGTTTCACGGCCTGCCCCGGCGCCACTTTGTAGCTGAGCAGGGTGCCGGGCATTGGCGCCTTTACCTGGACGGCGCCCGCGTTGACCTGGACCGCCCCGGTTGGACCGGGCGCCGCGCCCGCGGCGGGAGGGACCTTGGTTGCGGCCGGAGAAGCGGCCGGAGGCGCCGAAGCCGCGGTCCCGACTTCTTCCACGGTGACATCGTAACTGGTGCCGTTCACGGTGATTTTATAGCTCTTCATCCTTTATTCTCCTCGAATGAACCTTTCTATATGGCCCCAGGCAGGCGTATTGATGCCGCGTCGCGCCAAGGAGCCCTCCTGGGCCGAGGATCGGACACCGAGGATACTGAAGGATCCCTGATCCATGCCGCTCGCGGCGGCCACGGCCGCCGCGATCACGGCCACGAGCTCTCGGCTCGCCTCGCCCGCCTTTTGGCCTGCGCGGGAACTCCGGTTCGCTCGCGAACCCTGGTTCGCTCGCGAACCCTGGTTCGCTCGCGAACCCTGGTTCGCGAAGGATCTTTTCCACGCGGCCCGCCCGGCCAGCGAGGCGAAAAGGACAGCCACGACGATAATCGCCAGCACGATGAAGCTTCGCATTCCCGCCTCGGCCTATACGGGCATATTGCCGTGCTTGCGGCTCGGGCCGCGCTCGCGCTTGCCGAGGAGCATGCCGAGGGCCGCCGCGAGGCGGGGTCTCGTCCGGGCCGGATCGATGACGTCGTCGATATAGCCGCGGCGCGCCGCCTTGTAGGGATTGGCGAACTCGGCCTTGTACTCCTCTATCTTCTCCTTGCGGAGGGCGGCGGGGTCTGGCGCTTCGTCGATCTCGCGCTTGAAGATGATATTGGCGGCCCCGTCCGGACCCATGACCGCTATCTCGGCGGAAGGCCACGCGAAGACCTGGTCGGCCCCGAGGTGGCGACTGCACATCGCGATATAGGCGCCGCCGTAAGCCTTGCGTAGTATCACGGTGAGCTTGGGCACCGTGGCCTCGGAATAGGCATAGAGGATCTTGGCCCCGTGGCGTATCACGCCCCCATGCTCCTGGGCGACGCCGGGAAGATAGCCGGAAGTGTCGACAAGGGTGACGAGGGGAATATTGAAGGCGTCGCAGAAGCGGATAAAGCGCGCCGCCTTGTCCGAGGCATTGATGTCGAGGACGCCCGCCATCACCTTGGGCTGATTGGCGATGATGCCCACGCTCCTGCCCGCGAGCCGGGCGAAGCAGGTGACCATGTTCTGGGCATAGAGAGACTGGACTTCGAAGTAATCGCCCGCGTCGAAGACTCTGGCGATTACATCGCGGATATCGTAGGGCTTGTTGGGCTGATCGGGCATGAGAGCCGCCAGGTCGACGTCGGCTCGCGTCGGATCGTCGCCCGTATCGACGATGGGCGGATCTTCGACGTTGTTCTGCGGCAGGTAGGACAAGAGCTTCTTGATGCCGGCGATCGTGGACGCCTCGTCGGGAAAGGCGAAATGGGCGACGCCGCTCGTCGCGGCGTGGACAGTCGCGCCGCCCAAGGCCTCGGCGCTTACGTCTTCGCCGGTGACCGCCTTTATGACCTGGGGGCCCGTGATGAACATATTGGCCGTCTTGTCGGTCATGAAGACGAAATCGGTGAGGGCGGGCGAGTAGACTGCCCCGCCCGCGCAGGGTCCCATGATCGCCGATATCTGGGGAATGACTCCGGACGCGAGGGTATTGCGATAGAAAATATCCCCGTAGCCGGAGAGGGCGTCCACGCCTTCCTGGATACGGGCCCCCCCCGAATCCTCTATGCCGATGCAGGGCACGCCGACCTTCATGGCCATATCCATCGCCTTGCAGATCTTCGTCGCGTGGGCCTCGCCGAGGGACCCGCCGATGACCGTGAAGTCCTGGGCGAATACGAAGACCTGGCGACCGTTCACGGTGCCGTGACCTATGACGACACCCTCGCCGGGAGCCTGGACCTCGTCCATCCCGAGCTCGGCGCAGCGGTGCTCGACGAAGGCGTCGAGCTCAAGGAAGCTTCCGGGATCGAGGAGGGCGGCTATACGCTCGCGGGCAGTGCCTTTCCCTTTTTCGTGTTGGGCGGCGACGCGTTTGGGCCCGCCGCCCTCGAGTATCTTGTCCCGGCGCGCCTCGAGCTTGCGTAGCTTATCTTCCATATTGACTCCACTCGCGGTTTACAAAAGTCGGACTTCTGTCATTATGCCTTACGCTCGCAGAGCTCGACAAGGACCCCCTTCGTGGATTTCGGGTGAAGGAAGGCGATCCTGGCCCCTCCTGCGCCGTAGCGGGGTTTTTCATCGATGAGCCTCATCCCCTCGGCCTTGAGTTCCTCGAGCGCGGCATCGAGGTCCTCCACGCGAAAGGCGAGATGATGGACGCCGGGGCCCTTGCCGGCCAGGAACTTGCCGATGGGGCCATCGGGATCGGTGGATTCGAGGAGCTCGAGCTCCGTCCCCGAACCGTGGCCGCCCGCGCCCAGGGGCAGGAAGGCCGTCTTTACCTTCTGCTCCTCGACGAGCTCGGTCCCCGCCAACTCCAGGCCGAGGATGCCGCTGTACAATTCGAGGGCCTCGTCCAGGCTCTCGACGGCGATCCCCACGTGATCCAGCTCAAGCGCCTTCATTTCTCGCCCCCCTTCTTATCGACTCGAAAAGGATATCGGCGGCCTCGGTCGCCTCGAGATCTCCCCTGACTATTTCATCCGCGAGCTCGGCCTCGAGACCGCCCTCGAGGGCCTCGAGCTCGCCCAAGACCTTTTCCGAGAGCAGAGTTCGCGCCTCGGCGATTGCCCCTCGTCTCCTGCGCGCCTGGAGCTCTCCGGAGGCTTTCGCTCGCTCCAGATGCGCGTCCAAGACCGCGACGAGCTCGCCTAAGCCCTCGCCCGACGCTGCGACGGTCTTGAGGACGGGGGCCGAGGCCTCTTCCGATCGAGCGCGCCCCGACGGACGGTGGCCGACTTCCCCTTCGGCGCCGGGCCGAGGGTCGGCGCCGGACATCAAGGCGGCGCCGATCTCGAGCATGGTCCGTATCTCCTCGACGGCACGGTCGGCGCCCGGCCTATCGGCCTTGTTCACCACGAATACGTCGCCGATTTCCATTACCCCGGCCTTGATCGTCTGGATCTCGTCGCCCGATCCCGGCATCGATACGAGGACCACGCAGTCCGCGAGACGGACGATGTCGACCTCGGACTGGCCGATGCCCACGGTCTCCACGATGACGATGCCGTAGCCGGCGGCCTCGAGGGCGCGCGCCGCTTGCGCGCTCGCTCGCGATAGGCCGCCCAGCCTACCCCTGGAGGCGAGGCTTCGGATGAATACGCCCCCGTCGACTCCGGCTTCGGCCGAGGCGCCGGTCGAGCCGAAGGCCCTGCCCTGCATCCTGATCCTGTCGCCCAGGATGGCCCCGCCCGTGAAAGGACTGGAAGGATCGACGGCGAGCACGGCCACCCTTTCGCCTCGATCGCGGTAGGCGCCGATGAGCTTGTCGATCAGCGTGCTCTTGCCCGAGCCTGGAGGCCCGGTAATTCCTATGACGTATGAGAGCTTCGGCGAGGCCGAATCGGATCGCAGGATGCGGAGAGTTTTGCCCGACCAGGACTCGCCGTCCTCGAGAGCGGAGATGAGGCGCGCGAGGGCGCGCTCCTCGCCCAGGCGAATGCGCCGGGCGAGCTCGCCGGGAAAGGGTGCCTCCCTCGCCTGCATGGCTCTGGCCTATCGCGCTTTTAGGTTGGCCTCGATGAAATCGATCGCCTCCCTAGTGGGCGTGCCCGGCCCGAAGACGGCGGCTATACCCTTCTCCTTGAGGAAGGGGATGTCGTCTTCGGGTATCACGCCTCCCGCCACGACGAGGAGGTCGTCGGCGCCTTTCTCGGCGAGGAGCCGCATCACGCGAGGGAAGAGCTGCATATGCGCGCCCGACAGGATGCTCAGGGCGACGACGTCGACGTCTTCCTGGACGGCGGCCTGGGCGATCTGCTCCGGAGTCTGCCTTAGGCCGGTATAGATGACCTCCATGCCCGCGTCGCGCATCGCTCGGGCGACGACCTTGGCGCCGCGGTCATGTCCATCCAGCCCCGGCTTGGCCACGAGCACCCGTATCTTGCGATCCATCGGAGCCTCCTCAGAAGCAGGCGCTCGGGCGGTATTCGCCGAACACCGCGCGCAGGGCGTCGCAGATCTCGCCGAGGGTAGCGTACGAACGCACGGCCTCGAGTATCGGCTGCATGAGGTTCGCGTCGCCGCGCGCCGTAGCGTCGATCGCGCGCAGGGCGGCTCGTACCCGGACTTCGTCGCGCCTCGCGCGCAGCTCGCCGAGGGCGGCGCATTGCCGCTCGCCGATGGCCGGATCGAGCTTGAGCAGGCCTTCGGGCCGGCCCTCCTCTGCCTGGAACCTGTTGAGGCCCACGAC
>Ga0181529_10006987_pt1 | contig 11361 bp, 10 predicted proteins | sample PEATcosm2014_Bin_36_FD_119763 | JGI IMG/M metagenome (GOLD analysis project Ga0181529, IMG submission 119763) | Peatland microbial communities from MTU Mesocosm Facility, Houghton, MI, USA - PEATcosm2014_Bin10_30_metaG | ecosystem: Environmental > Terrestrial > Soil > Wetlands > Peat | place... | reverse complement strand
TTTGCCCAGGCGCGGGGCGATTTGCTGCGACTGGCTATGCAGGATCGCATTCACCAGCCATATCGAGCGCCTTTCTGCCCGCTGCTGCCGCTTTTGTTCCCGCTGGTGGGAGAGAACGGTATCTTGGGTGTTGCCTTAAGTGGTGCGGGCCCGGCGGTTTTGGTGGTTGTCGAGGGCGAAACGGGCCTGTCGGCAGCTAGTTCCGCAATTGAAAAAGTGACGGAAAACCGCGTTGGTGCAGAGCAGGTAATCAGCCGGTTTTCAAGGGTTGGAGCTAGCCAAACCATTGAAAAGAAATAGGTTCGATGAACTTTCTTGACGGCCTTGGTGGCTAGGCTGTGCGTTATCAATGAGTTAAGGTTACTACCGAGGTAGATAATCACCTATTTTTGATTACCCTGCCCATTACCTAAGTTTGCTTGCCATTTATCCATATAGCAACTACATTCGCTGCGTGAGCAGTTCTGGGGGAGGGCTGCTCTAGCGCCCGTGATCCTTTATGGATCCGGGCGCTTCTCTTTATACACGAACTCATTTCTTGTAGCCCCGCGGGGCGATGGGACTTACGCGGACGCCGGACGTTTGGCCCAAGTGCGCGAAGCTCGCCCGGGCTTGCGACTTTGGAGGCTCCTCGCGCATCGGATGTGTATACGGTTTCCTGTACAATTGCCGTTGGGGCACGCGAGGAGGAACATGGCTGGGCAAGGTGTTTTGGAAGTGAACGACGCGAATTTTGATCAGGAAGTGCTGCAAAGCGAGCAGCCAGTTTTAGTGGATTTCTGGGCCGTCTGGTGCGGTCCGTGCAAGGCGATTGCGCCGATCGTGGATAACGTGGCTGCGACCTACGCGGGGAAGCTGAAGGTGGCCAAGGTGAACGTGGACCAGAATGGCGCGACGCCGTCGCGTTATGGAATCCGCGGCATTCCGGCGCTCTTGTTTTTCAAGGGCGGCAAGGTGGCCGACCAAATTGTGGGCTACGTGCCGCAGGATGTGATTGAAGAAAAGGTCAAGAGCCTGTTGGCGTAACGAGTACGCCGAGCGCTACGGTTCGGAGGAAACAAAGGCTCGGGCGAAATGCCCGGGCCTTTTGCTTTGGCGCGGGTTACGCGCGACCGCGGAATTGAATGATGCGGCGCCGGTCGCGCTTGGTGGGCCGGTGCGTGGGCAGGGGCGCATACTGCTGCATGGCTTTGCGCTCTTCCGCAACGCGGAGACGCGCCTCGCGGCTGGCTTCGGTCTCGCGGTAAAGAGTTTGCGCCACCGCTGCGGGGCCGCGGATGTGGCTGATTGAGAGCACATCGATCTCAAAGCGGCCGGCATCGTTTTCGATCAGCAGGCGATCGCCGGGACGAACATCTCGTGCCGGCTTGGCACGGAAACCATTCGAGTCGATCCGGCCCATATCGCAAGCGCGCGAGGCTGTGGCGCGCGTCTTGAAAAAGCGCGCGGCCCAGAGCCATTTATCGATACGAACAGAGTCCACAATCGATTACCGTCAAGCGAACTGAATCGTATCAGGATTTCCCGGTGACTTTCCAGAGATAGAGATGCTTCGCGTCGCTCGATGTGGCTACGGAGAGCCCCTCTTTGCGCGTGGCGCGGTTGAGGGCAGCGCGAATAATTGCTTTCGAGGCAGGCAGAGAGGCCAGAGATAGCTTGAGGGCGGTACCGGGAGCTAATTGATCAAGATGATGAAGGATTTGTTCGACGATCTTCTTGTGTTTTCCCTCACGGCTTCTGGGAATATCTGCCTGGCGAATCGCCAGGAACTTGAGTGGGGCGGAATGCGGGATGGGATCGCGCGCCAAAGTCTCGGGCCTCTTTTGCAATGTGATGCAGGAGAATGAGCGGCGTATGCCCCGCGGAGTGCGATGCGGGCGAGCGGGTAGTGTATGCGTACCGTAACGTAAAAGTATCCGTCGCGTAAAAATATCCCGTTCGTGTAAAAAGTTCTCAGCTCATTGACGGGTAGCGATCGCTGGTGCAAAATGGTTGTCCACGGCCTAAATCCCTGAAACGTCTTCGAGATGTGTAGATCGCCATCGAAATGGAATATGACGTGCAGGAACGCAAACGAGGTACCGAGGTGAAGTTATGAAGGGAACACGAAACTCCCCTATCGTGTCGCCCGGCGAAGCACCGTCGGCGCAATTGAGTGAACATCACCCGAGAGTCCTGGTGGTGGATGATGAAACTGCGATTGCGGACACCCTTGCGAAAATTCTTTCTTTGAGCGGCTATCCGGCGATCGCGGCGTACGACGGCAATGGTGCTCTTGATACTGCGCTGCTGAGGCCGCCCGAAATGCTCATCACGGACGTGATGTTGTCCGGGATGAACGGCGTCGAATTGGCCATTACGATCCAGCGCGTCTTCCCGGAGTGCAAGATTCTGTTGTTCTCAGGGCTGGCGTCGACTTCTGACTTGCTGGTGACAGCACGCCGCGCAGGGCACTCCTTCACATTGCTCAAAAAGCCGGTGGCGCCCGAGGCTCTTGTGGCCATGGTGGCAGAGGGTCTTAATGCAAGCTGCGCTGGGAATTCTGCAGCAGTGGCGTAGCTCCGTCTCTGAGCCCAGCATAGTTAGGTGCGCGTCAGCGTTTCGCCGGCGACTCTCCATGCATCAGCGCGTTATAGCGGCGGGCGTACTCGAACTTGTATGCGGCGACAGCGTTGTCGTAGCTGAGCCGTGGGGTGCGCGGCTTCACGGTCCAGTGGAACTCGAGATTGCGCGTGCCGGCGGGGACGGTGAGCGCGCCGTCTGTGAGGTGCACTGGCTTGCCGTCGGCCGTGGCGGACTTGAGTTCGACAAACCACGGAAGATGCACGACGATGGCTGCGGGCGGGGTAGTGAAGGCGGTGTGGAGATGCAAAGTGGCCACGCCGTCTTGCGGCTGTGTGAGCGTGAAGGCGACGGGGCCGAAGTAGGTGGGCGCCTGGCGGACGCCGATGGTTTTACCTTTGCCAATCCACGCGGGTGAGACGACAGAAAGCAAATGAAGCTGGTCGCCCTCTTCGCGCACCAGCATGGTGCGCAGGAGGGTACGGTACTCGGCTGCGAACCAGCCGTGGGGCGCTAGATTGTCGCCGAAGTTGCGGTCGCCCCAGGGTCGGATTTTGTACTCGAAGCCGGCGTTCGTCGAACTGGTGTGAAGCAGGATGGCGTAAAGCTCATTGAGCGCCTGCTGCTGATCGCCGCGGATGGTCTCCGTCATGGTGTTTTTGATGGTGAGGTAGTGGTGCAGGAACTCGCCATCGGCGTAGGTCATGATGCCTTCGGCATATTTGGCCTGCACGGTGCGGAGGGTTGCGGTCACGCGGGGATCGTGCGGGTCGAGCGTGGGCTCGGGGACAACGGAAAGCAGATTGCCCCAGTCGTAGCCGCCCGTTTGCCCGTCTAGTACCGGCGGAATGTAGCCGTTATGCGCGGCGGCCTGGGCGTCGAGAACCTTGAAAAATGTTGCATGGAGACTGTCGTATTCGGCTTGCCATTTTTGCGCGAGGTCGGGACGGCCGGTTTCAACGGCCATCGGGATCGCGACGCGAAGTCCGTCGAGTGCCAGGAAGTTGTAGCCGGTGAGATGGCCGGGGATGTACTCGTTGTCGCGCACGTCGCTTGCGGGGACGATGTGGAGCGGGTCGGCGGCGCGCGCCTGATGGAGCCAGTCGACGGCGCGGTCAATCTGTGGCAGAGCCCACGCGGCAAATGCCTTGTCGTGCGTGATGCGATAGTGCTGCCCATAGGCCCAGACGGCTTCGCCCCAGCCATCGTATTGCTGCGGTTGCGAGAGGAAGTTACCGTCGGGCTTTTGCGATTTGGCGAAGAAGTCGAGGCACTCGCGCGCGATCTGTGGGTAGCCAGTGACGTCGTAGCTGTGCACGATGTCGGCGCCGTCGCGCAGCCAAAAGGCGTGGTAGTGGAGCTTGTTCACAGTCTGGATGTAGTCGGGGCCGATGTGATCGATGGCGATGAGATCGTAGACGAGATTGGTGTAGAAGGTGTCGACGGCCTTGGGTTCGGGCAACTCGATTTGCATGCCGGCGGAGAGAATGTTGTTCCAATATGAGGTGACCTGCGCTTTGGCGGTATCAAAGCTTGCCTGATCGAGATCGGAGAGGATCTGCGGATCGGCAGTGGGAACGACCGGCATCTTGAAGTCGAGCGTGCGCTGTGCGCCGGGCGCGAGCAGAGTTGAATACGTGACAATGCCTATGGGTGTGTCCGGCTCGACATTTAGATGGACGGGCCTGGTGAGGTCCGGCGGGTGCATGTCACGGTAACTATCACGAAGCGTAAAGCCGCGCGAGGCGTAATCCGAAGGAAAACTGTAGAGCAGGCGGCCATCGCGGAAAAAGTGAGTGGCGTCAAAGGAGTTGGCCCATTGGCTGCTGAAAGGCTCGCCGATCTGGTGGTACGCTCCGGGGAATTTTCCATCGACGGGGCGCAGGAAGCGGTTGTCGCCGTGCGCCACGCCGGCGGTGGAGAGCGCGTCGTAGCGAATGCCGGTGGCGAAGATGGCGCGCGTCGGCTGGTGCGAAGTGTTCTTTATTTCCAGGCGAATAAAGTTGACGAGGGGGCCGTTGTCTTTGCCGTTGAGCCTGGCCGCGAAGAGGGTGAAGCGGTAGACGATGCCGTCGTGCGCGAATTCGTAGCGGACGATGGGCAAATGGCCCTGCTCGAGGGTGCGGATGCGGACGCTGGTGGGTTCGAGCTCGGGACCGGCGAAGAACATGAGCTCGCCGAATCCGGTGCGCAGGTAGCCTTCGGGCGTGATTTCTGTGGCGGCTTCGGCGCCCATCACACCGATTTCATCGGTGGGCTTGGAGAAATAGGAAAAAGGCTGGCCGGGCTGGTCGATAGACGGGGAAACCATTTGTGCGGACAGGATCGCGGCGGAGATGAAGGTAAGGACGAAACTGGCGCAGAGTAGAAGGCTGCGGATGCTTCGATTTAAGGAAACGTGCATGCAAGCATTCTATGCAGTGGCTTGGGGTTGCGCTTCAGGAATTCGTTGATGGATGCGAACATCGCAAAATGCAGGTCCTTCGGCGAGGTCGCCGCGGCGACCTCGCCGAAGGATGACAACCGATGTTCGCTGGCTGAGGATGACATGCATACTTTTCGCTCAGGATGAAGCGGGAACTGGTGCGGTCCGAGTACACTGTACGCGAACCCAAAGCAGCGGCCCGGATCGCGCAAACGATTAGGGCCGATTTCTGTTTCCGCATTTCACAAGATCGGAGCCACCTTGAACACACGTCGGCGTAGTTCCTCCTCGTTCGCATTTGTCCGCAATTTCTTGACGGTTACCGCGCTCACTTTACTGGCCGCATGGACGCTTTCCAGCCAGGCAAAGGCGCAGGCGGCGCCAAGCGGCGTGCCGTCGTATCCGGTGGGCGGAGTGTCCGTTGCGGTTCCTGTTCCTCCGGGCATGGGCATGGTGGAGGTGGGAGACTACCGCGTCAAATACGAAGTGGTGACCCCCGATAGCAATCGGCTTGTAGCGGCGTTTGTTTCAGAGAGCGATGTAGCGAAGTTGCGCAATGGCGGGACGGGGGGCATCAACCCCTACGCGCTGGTGGAGGTGCTGCGCGCAGCCGAGTTCAGCGATCTGAGTGCGAGCGACTTCAAGAGCCTGGTCGATTCTGCCAGCAATCAGATCGGGGCGGTGATCGATTCTACGTACAAGGAGACCGAGGCAGAGTTCAACAAGCGGATGAAAGCGCTGAACCAAAATACGCAGGAGACCCTGGGTCAGCCGGTGATGCTTGGAACCTTTTTTTACAAGACCGATGCTTACTCATTTGGCATGTTGGCGCCGGTGACGGTGAACGGAACGACCATAAAAATGGTGGTGGGCACAGTCCTGCTGCGCGCCAGAAACCGGGTTCTTTTCGCGTATTTTTACGAGGTCTACAAGGATGATCAGACGCCCGCGCAGGTACGCGCGGTGAGCGAACAGTGGACAGATGCGATCCTGGCGGCGAACGCGCAATAGGCGGAACCGCTTCAGTTCCCTCGCGGTGCACCCGGTAGATTCCTGGCCTGCACGCCGACCATCCGCGTGATGACCTTCTCCATGTAGCCGTCGCCGTTGAACGCGTCGCCCGGCAGCGCGCCAACGAAGCGGATTACTCCGGCGTGATCCACGACAATCCCGAGCGGATAGTCGGCGGTGCCAAAGCTGTGCGCGGTTTCCGCCGAAACTTCGAGCACGTCGGTGCCGAGGAATTCCTTTTGCGTGTTGGGAGCGGTGTCTTCGGCGTTCTCCTTGAAGATCAGCCCATAGACGTAGATGGGTGTGTCAGCATTTGCCTCAGCGAACTGCGACATGGTCGGCATCATTTTCCGGCACTGCACGCACCAATCGGGAAAGACTACCAGCGCCGTCGCTGCGCCGAAACTCGTGCCGATACTTGAATTCGTCGGTGTCTTGGTTGTCGCCGTCTTATACGACCGGACTACCGGAATCTGTGCGAGTTCGGTTCCGAGAAGATGGTATTGCGTCCTGGCACTGTCAATCTCCTGCCGGTCCTCGCCGGTGAGCACGGCATGCGGCGGCAGCGCCCGCTCTACGTCGCTCAGGTATGCTGCTGCCTGCAAGTCGTTGCCGGCATAACGCTCGAAAAAGGCCGCCTCCATTGCCATCTCATAGAGCAGGCCGGTGTTCACAACAGCATCGCCATATTTGGCCTTCAGCGGCGTTCCTTTGCTGAGCGCGTCGATGATTCTGTCATGCTCATCTTCGGCAAGTTTCAGTGCCCCCGGCTTGCCGGCGGTCTCGAGGTAGTCCTTCATGTAGCGCACGGTGTACGCCACCTCCGCGTCGTATGGCTCCGTCTGCAGCATTTGGCGCGTCGTCGTTAGCGCCAGGTCGATCGCGTTCAGATGGACATACGCCCCGACGCAGATAGCAAATGCTTGCGCTCTGTGCTCCGGCGCCCGGCCGGCGAGGTAACGTAGAGCTGCGGCGGTGGCCGGGTTCCAATCCTGCCCGAAGGCGCAAAGGTGCGCCAGGTCATACAAATCGTCGTTGCTGTAGTCCTCCGGCTTCATTTTGTCGCAGGCTTCGTGCGCGATGTGTATGCCAGTACTCAGTGCGGCCAGTTCAGAGTCCGACCAATTCTCGAGCGACTGCCGCACCATGTCCAGCGGATGCATGGCTTCTTTGTAGATGGCGCCGGGCAATTCGGCATCGGCGGCGGCGGGGTCCGTAACGAGCGTCGCGGGGCGCGCCTGGTTTTGCGGAGTGTCACCGAGGGATGCCAATACATCGCCCGGCGCGATGGGGGATTGCGCTTGCGCCGAACCCACGCAAAGGCCGAGCACCAAGATCACGACGGTTTGTGTGAACCGGAACGCTGCTCGCATGCTTTTTCTTCTCCGGCTGGCTTCGCATCGGCTCAGCCTGCGCTGCATTGCGTTGCATGCAGCGGCGCTTTGAGGAATTTTAGCGGAACGTGCAGCCACTCAGGTCGAGTTTCGAGGAAACGAAGATGCCTGTGCAATTAGACACCGTACGAAGCAAAATGGTTCCCTGGGGCCGATTCCGCAGAGATGGGATATCGGTACTGCGTGCAGGCAACGCAATTGTGCGTGGAAGGTCAGAGCCGCGCAAGATAACGCCGGGTAGACCCTAGTTTCGGTCCCCCGTCTTCCAGACGTACAGGTGCTCGTCGTCGCTTGAGGTGGCGACCTCAATGCCGCGCAAACGGGTGGCGCGGTTGAGAGCGGCTCGAATGTTCTCCTTGGAATCAGGCAGAGCCTCGAGGGGAATCTTCAGCGCACTTCCCGGTTTGAGCTCATCGATATCTGTCAAAAGCCGAGTGACGATTTGCTTATGCTTGCCGTCACGGCCCTTGGGGACATCGACCTGGAAGATCGATTCAAAGCTTGCCTCTAGCTTTCCGCGCCCATTTCCATTCTTCACGGTTGACCTCCTCGTGCAGGGATAGCGCCTTTTAGATGTTAACAATAAACTAATCTAAAAATCATATCGAGCTATAGTGACGCAAATCCGCCGAAAACCTATGCCTATTCTATGTGAGATTTTCGCAGTCGCGATGTAGCTATGTTTCGATCACCCGTAGGAACGGTCTTCTGGGCGCGTAAAGATGCTCAGATTAAAAGATTTATCCCGTAGCTGGAAGACTCAGCCCGTATCAAAAAAAAACTGCTAGGGTGCCTCCAGAGGTGATATCTCATCATGACTGGAAGACGAAGTTCTCCTGTCGTCCCCATCAGCGAAGTCCCGCCAGCCGACACAACCCCCTACCGCCCGACCGTGCTTGTGGTCGACGATGAGTTAGCGATTGCCGAAACCCTGGCCGCGATTCTGTCGCAAAGTGGATACGCCACAATGACCGCGTACGACGGGCAGGAAGCAATGGAGATCGCGTTGCTTACGCCGCCGGAGTTGCTGATCACCGACGTATCGATGCCGGGCATGAGCGGCATCGAACTTGCGATTACACTCCGACGCGTATTTCCCGACTGCAAAATTCTACTGTTCTCAGGCGACGTGGCCACAGCCGGACTGCTGGCGGTTGCACAACGCGCCGGGCACACATTTACGCTGCTGTCGAAACCCGTGCATCCGGAGGAGCTTTTGGCACGAGTATCGGAAAGCCTGAAGCCTGTGAGTAGTGCCACGGTTTAGCTGCCGGGAACAGTCGTGGTCGCGCCACCTGCCGAGGGCAATTCATCCGAAGTGGATCCGTGATGGATTGGGGCTCACCGACCACGTGTGGTTTCTAGATGAATTGGCTGCGCTCAACAAAATAGCCGCAATATTCGTTTAATTGGGGACTGCAAATGGCAGAACAGTGCTTCAGGAAAGAAGATTCGAACCCGCCTCTCTGCGGGGTTCATGACGTACGGCTGATCACGAAGCAGCTTTCCGACGAGATGATCGCGGCAGGGTATAAGCCCCTCACCTTCTTTGTCTGCCCGGTGAGCGGCGCAGTGCTCAATGACAAGAAGAAGCCAAAATGAGCTCTGCCGCCGTTCAGTTGCCAGTCAAAGTCGTGGTCACTGCAGCTGCCGAGGGCGATTGATCCGACTTGGAGCCATGATGAAAATGCCGCCAGATGGTTTCGGCGGTTTTGCGAGAGACTACGGCGGCGAGGGATTCGGCGGTGGCTTGCTGCACGTCGCGCAGGCTGCCGAAGTGGGTGAGCAGGCGCTGGCGGGTTTGCGCGCCTACGCCGGGAATGTTCAGCAATTCGGATTGTTTATCCCGCATGGCCCGGCGCTGGCGGTGATAGCCGACGGCGAAGCGATGGCTCTCATCGCGAATCAATTGGACGAGATGGAGGACGGGACTGCGGCGGTCGAGGACGATGGGTTCGTCTTCGTTGCCGTAGAGGTAGATGATCTCCTCCTTCTTGGCGATGGAGGCGAGCGGCTGCGAGGTGAAGCCGAGGGACTCGAGCGCATCGGCTGCGGCGTGGAGCTGGCCCAGGCCGCCATCGACCAGGACGAGTGAGGGCATGGGCTGGTCTTCCTCTTTGACCCGGCGGTAGCGTCGCTCGACCACTTCGCGCATGGCGGCGAAATCGTCAACGCCGGCGATGGTCTTTATCTTGAATTTGCGATAGGCGGACTTGTTCATCTTGCCGTCTTCCCAGACGACCATGGAAGCGACCGTCTCCGCGCCCTGGATGTGCGAGATGTCGAAGCACTCAATGCGGCGGGGAAGTTCGGGGAGCATGAGCACGTCAGCGAGCGCTTCCTGGATGGCTTTGCGCGAGGGCTCTAGGACGCGGAAGCGTTGCGTGTAGGATTGCTTCGCGTTTTGCCCCGCAAGATCGACGAGGGAGCGTTTTTCGCCGCGCTGCGGCACGGCGATTTCGATTTTGTGGCCGGTGCGCTCGGTCAGTAATGCCGAGAGAGACTCGCGGTCATCAAAGTCGACCGGAGAGAGAATGGTGCGCGGGACGTATTGCTGATCGATGTAGAGCTGCTTGAGGAGGGCGCTGAAAACTGCGCCGGCGTTGAAGACAGATGGGCCGGCGGTCGTGGTATCCCCGGTCTCAGAATCGAGACCGGGGGCACCCTTTTTCCGTGCTTCATCTGTGCCCACTTGTCGTGCCTGATCCGGTTCTGACTGATCCAATTCGAAGTTCTCCATCAAAGCCGGCAGGTCTTCCCAGAAGAATTCGCGGCGGTCGACGATTTTGCCGTTGCGCATGTGGAAGAGGTTGACGGCGAGCGAGCCGTCCTCAAAGTGGTAGCCGAAGACGTCGGCATCGTCGTTGAGCTCGACTGTGGCGATGCGCTGTTTCTCCTGGAGTTGATGCACGGTGGAGAGCTGATCGCGGAGACGCGCGGCGGCCTCGAACTGCTCCGCTTCGGCGGCGGCCATCATGCGCGCAGTGAGGGTGCGCTCCAGCTCGGCGTGGCGGCCTTCAAGAAACATTTGCGCGTCGTGGACGGCTTGCTTGTAGGTATCGGGCGTGGTGAGGCCTTCGACGCAAGGGCCGAGACAGCGGTGAATGTAGTACTGCAAACAGGCGCGGGGGTGGTAGCGCGAGAGATCGACTTTGCAACTGGGCAAGAGAAAGCTGCGGTGAATGAGCTCGACCACGCGGTAAGCAAGGTTGCCGGGAAAGTAAGGGCCGTAATAGGCAGAGCCATCCTTGCGCAGGCGGCGCGTGACGAAGACCTTCGGGAAACGATCGGCGAGGGTGAGCTTGACGTAGGGGTAGGTTTTGTCGTCGCGCAGCAGGATGTTGAAGCGTGGCTTGCGCTGTTTGATCAGGTTGTTTTCGAGCGCGAGGGCTTCATGCTCGTTGGCGACGAGGATGTAGTCAAGGTCGACGGCCTCGCGCATGAGCGAGCCGGTTTTGGCGTTGGCCTGGGAGGCTTCAAGCAGATAGGAGCGCACGCGCGCGCGCAGGTTGTTGGCCTTGCCCACGTAGATGACTTCGCCCTCGGCGTTTTTGTATAGGTACACGCCGGGTTGCGTGGGCAGGCTGCGGATTTTTTCGTAGAGGTCCATGGATGGGTGCGGGTTGTTTTAGGCCAGTCTTTAGGATAGCGGGATTGGCGGGATCGCTCATGGGTGGTGCGACGGTGCGATCCCTGGACCGTGTCCTCGGCTTCCCCGGTCCTCACAAGCGAGGGACCGGGGGCACCCACCAGAAGTGGGGCGTGCGGGGAACGCCGGAATGGAGCAATCCTTACCCGGTTTGGTAAAAATTACATAGTTTTTGCGATTGTGGAGAGTGACGCGATGATGGGTAAAGTGTTCAATTTCAGGTATTTGAATGGGCTCTCTCGATTGGAAGGCGGCGTGCACTTTCAGGGGTGAAGCAGGAGACTTTCACTGCCGGGAATCCGGTACGTGATTCCAGCAGT
>Ga0181529_10006984_pt1 | contig 11362 bp, 12 predicted proteins | sample PEATcosm2014_Bin_36_FD_119763 | JGI IMG/M metagenome (GOLD analysis project Ga0181529, IMG submission 119763) | Peatland microbial communities from MTU Mesocosm Facility, Houghton, MI, USA - PEATcosm2014_Bin10_30_metaG | ecosystem: Environmental > Terrestrial > Soil > Wetlands > Peat | place... | reverse complement strand
CCAGGGTTCGCCTTGAAGCACCAGGTACTTCAGATAAAGTTCGGCTCCGGTGCGATCGGCCGATGCGAGCAAGCTGCGGGCAGCCTCCTGCACGCGTTCCTTGGTCAGGGTGGCGTAGTCAAAGTTCTCCTCGATCATGCCCTCGGAATGGGGGATGGCGAGCAGGTCAAGAAAGCTGATAATCACCGCGCGATGCTCATGGAGAAGATACCTCTTCAGCAGGTCATCCACAATCGGGTCTGGAAGGGTTACGGTCGTCGCCGTCCAGTTGACCAGCCGCTCCGTCGAGCTTTTGCGGACAAAGACCTCACGCAGATTTTTTGCTTTGGCGAGAGAGGCAATGACGATCTGTTTCTCTATGCCCTTGGCCTCAGCCCAAAAAATCTGGCCGGCTGCGATTCGAATCTCATTGGGTATTTGTCGCCAAACACGGCTTGCAGTAACAGGCATCAGCGGTCCTCTCGTGCGTCAAATCTGAAGCATCAACTTTCATGATAACGGTTGCCGGAAGACTTTGTGCGGAGAGGTGTGGGTTTACGGGTTGCCTTGGTCTCGACGGTTGGCTCTGGTCTCTTCATCTTTTTATCAAGTTGAGGAGTACCCGCTGATCGTGTAGATTGTGATAGAGTAAGAGCGCGAGGTTGTGCATGAGACCCAAAAGAACATTCACTGTCCTGATCGAGCAAGACGAAGAGGGATATCTCGTTGCCACAGTTCCAACGCTTCGCGGCTGCCATACACAGGCGAAAAGCCTCGATACTCTGATGAAGCGTGTGCGCGAAGTCATCGCCCTGTGCCTCGAAGAGGACAAGGCCCCGTCCGACGCGCTGGAATTGGTTGGCATTCAGCAAGTCACAGTATGACGCGCCTTCCACGGCTTAAGGGAAGAGAATTGGTCCGCGCCCTCGAAAGCGCGGGCTTTACTGTGGACCGAACCCGCGGAAGTCATCTCTTCCTGAAACATGCCGACGGCAGGGCCACAGCCGTTCCCATCCATTCCGGCGAAACCATCGGACCTGGTCTGTTGCGAGCTATCCTGCGCGACGTGGAGATTTCTGTTGGCGAGTTGGCGCATTTGCTTGGATGAATGGGTGGCCCAACTCCGGCCGACTCAGCATGAGCGAAGCCACGGGACTGCTGGAGCAAATGGAGCTACATCCGGGCTACCAGTACCACACCTGCGCACATAACTGGCGCACGTTGACCAAGCCCTTTTTCCGGCGTCTGCACGGGCACAAGCAAGTAACGGACGCGTACCTGCTCGGCATGGCGATTGCCGACGATCTGATCTTGGCCACCATCGACAAACGCATCACCCATCTTGCCGGTGAGCACGCCCAGCAGGTTCTGATTTTGGGGGATTAAGTTCTGACCTCTGATTAAGACGGCGGGGCTGAGTTCGAGGTCTCCCACTCATCCACGATAAAACTGTGGATGGGGGGCGCAGCGGTCCCTGGTCATTTTATGGTCGGGCCACCTGCCCCTTACTGCACCTGTACGGAGCGGCATTCAGACTGATAAAGTGCCAAATCGGCAATCTCCAGCATCTTGACATGAATGTAGCGCAGAAAGAGAGCAATTTCCTGCGGCTCCAAATTCTTAAAATTTGTTGTAAGCGATGAAGGTGTGGCATGGAGCAACTTGCTCGCGGAAGTATAAATATAATCGTGCTCGTCCTGAATGCCCGCTAATCCTGCCATTCGACGCCACTCCCACTTGCCTTTGACTAGATCACATGCATCCTTGGGTGCGTTTTTATCAAATTCGGATTTTTCCTGTTCGATTTGCTCGATAGAAGATGTCACTTGAGGAATTGCCTGGGTTTCGATCAGATAGGCCTGAAAGCCGTAGCCATTCGTTTTCGCCTGGTCAAGATAGATGGAGAAATGCTTGCCTGCTTCCGCATCGATTCGGCACATCGCTTCACGAATCATCTTCCCGTATTGCTCAGCTGAAGCTCCGCTTTTTGAAATTGACTGGACCATATCGGAAGGATCGTCCAGCCTTTCAAATTTCTTCAATAATTCGACTTCTCTATGAAGCTGGGCTCGCACGTCTTGCCAATACTTAAGCTGTGTCGTAAGCAATTCCCTGTAGTAAATCAAGCTATATCGCTTGTCTTTTTGAAAGAGTAGTAGCCATACGCTAAGTTCAAAAATGTATCGAGCTGTAGCGACTAGACTTATCGTTTCGATCACATGGAAGTTGTTTTCCGTTACTTGCCGCAATCGGATAAGCGCGTTTCCGAAAGCGTTGCGACGCCAATCATCCGCAGAGTATTTGTTAAAGGTTGCTTCAGAGGCGTCGCTGTCGCTTCTAAACACTCTGGCGAGTCGTTCAAAGGTCGCCCTCATTCCTTGGATACTTTCTATGTATTGGCCGATTTTGGTTTCGTAGTTCCCCACTGAATTTCCCTTCTTTAATGGCAGGTGGGCAGGTGGCCCGTACATCGATACTACATCGTTCGTTCTTCAGCAAAGGTGAAGGCTGTGCCTCGTGTATGACAAAGCCGACACTGTCCCACACGGGCCACCTGCCGCTGGCGCGCGCTGCCTTGATGGCAAATCATTCCCATTCGATGGTGCCCGGCGGCTTGCTAGTGATGTCGTAGACGACGCGGTTGATGCCGCGGACTTCGTTGACGATGCGGCTCGAGATGCGCTTGAGGACGTCGTAGGGCAGAGGGGTCCAGTCGGCGGTCATGCCGTCTTCGGAATGCACGGCGCGGACGGCGCAAGTGTAGGCGTAAGTCCGCTGGTCGCCCATCACGCCGACGCTCATCACCGGGAGCAGCACGGCAAAGCTCTGCCAAATCTTGTTATAAAGCCCCGCGGCCTTGATCTCGGCGACGACGATTTCGTCGGCCTCTTGCAGCAGCGCGACGCGCTCCGGCGTGACTTCGCCCAGAATGCGGACGGCCAGGCCGGGGCCGGGGAAGGGCTGGCGGCCCAGAACGTCTTCGGGCATCTGGAGGTCGCGGCCGATGCGGCGGACTTCGTCTTTAAAGAGGTCTCGCAGCGGCTCGATCAGCTTGAGCTTCATGCCCAGCGGCAGGCCGCCGACGTTGTGGTGGCTCTTGATGGTCTGGCTGGGGCCTTTGACGCTGCTGGATTCGATCACGTCGGGGTAGAGCGTGCCCTGGACGAGCCAGTCAACACCGCCGGATTCCTTGGCGATGCGGTTGGCCTCGTCGTCGAAAACCGCAATGAACTCGGCGCCAATAATTTTGCGCTTCTTCTCCGGCTCGGTGACTCCGGCGAGCTTGGTGAGGAAGCGATCGCTGGCGTCTACGGCGACGATCTTGAGGCCGAGCTTGTCGCGCAGGTTCTTTTGCACGGCGGCGAATTCGTTTTTGCGCAGCACGCCGTTGTTGACGAAGATGCAGGTGAGCTGGTCGCCGATGGCGCGATGGACAAGCACTGCCGCGACGGAGGAATCCACGCCGCCGGAGAGGCCGCAGATGACGTGACCGCTGCCGACTTTCTCGCGGATTTGGGCGACAGTTGACTCGATGAAGTGCGCCGGGGTCCAGTCGCCTGCCGCGCCGCAGATCGAGAAGACGAAGTTCTTGATGAGCTGCGCGCCGAGTGGGGTGTGGTGGACTTCAGGGTGGAATTGCACGGCCCAGATGCGGCGGTGCTCCGCACTTTCGATCCCTGCTAATGCGTTGGCCGTATGTGCAATGCGATGGAAGCCAGCGGGCAACTGTGCGGCCTCGTCGCCGTGGCTCATCCAGACGGAGATAGTTGGGGGCAGACCGGCGAAGAGTTGCGAATTGGCGTCCTCGATGGTGACTTCGGCATGGCCGTACTCGCGGCGGGGCGCGTTGAGGACTTTGCCGCCGAGGTGATGCACGATGAAGTGCAGGCCGTAGCAGATGCCGAGCGTGGGCAGGCCCAGCTCGAGCAGGCGCGGATCGGCGGCGGGGGCGTCGGCGTCGTAGACCGAGGAAGGGCCGCCGGAGAGGATCAAGCCCAGAGGTTGGAGCGCCTGAATCTCGCTGAGGGGCGCGGTGCAGGGCAGCACAACGGAGAAGACGTTGAGTTCGCGGATGCGCCGCGCAATCAGTTGCGTATACTGCGAACCGAAATCGAGAATGACGATGGTTTGGGTAGCCACAATTCAAGTGTGGCAGGGGGATGGGCGGGATGTAAAGGCGAAAAGCATGGCGGGGAGAAGCAAAATTCCCGCCAATTTACTGATTCGTTCCTGAAGAATTTGAAGAGAATCGCAGGATGCAACCGCAGATCCTTCGACTCACCACCCCCAAACTGAAGTACGTTTGGGGCCCCGTTCGCTCAGGATGACAGAGTAAGGAGAGTTCAGGATGACAGTCTTGAAGTGTTGCAATTCTTCAGGGCCGGATCAATATAATCGACTTGATAGGGGTCAAATATCCATGTCGAAACGTGAATTTCAAACTGAAGTTAACCAGTTACTGCAACTGATCGTCCACTCACTGTATTCGCATCCTGAAATCTTTTTGCGCGAATTGATCTCGAACTCCTCGGACGCGCTGGACAAGCTGCGTCATCTGACGCTGGTTGAGGACGCGTACAAGGCGCTCGCGTTCATTCCGCGCATTGATCTGGAGCTTGATGAAGAGAAGCACACGCTGACCATCGCCGACACGGGCATCGGCATGAACGAAGAGGATCTGGTGGCGAATCTGGGCACCATTGCCCGCTCTGGAACCAAGAATTTTTTGTCGCAGCTCTCCGGCGACGCCAAGCGGGATTCGAACTTGATCGGCCAATTTGGCGTGGGATTTTATAGCGCATTTATGGTTGCCGATCGCATTGAAGTCGTCTCGCGCAAGGCAGGCGAAGAGCAGGCCTGGCGCTGGGTGAGCGATGGGCAGACGGGCTTTGAGATCGAGCCGGCGGAGCGCTCCGTGGCCGGTACAACCGTGCTGCTGCATCTGAACGAAGAAGGCAAGCAGTATGCCAACAGTTGGCGCTTGCGGGAGATAGTCAAGAAGTACTCCAATCATATCGCGTTTCCGATCTTTCTTACCTATGACAAGAGCGAGTGGAATGCGGAGGAGAAGAAGTCCATCAAGACGCGCACCACCGAGCAGGTGAACGCCGCGAGCGCCTTGTGGCGCAGGCCCAAGAATGAAATTACCGAAGATGATTACAAGGAGTTATATAAGTCGATCACCGGAGATTCGGAAGATCCGCTCATCTGGCTTCATACCAAGGCCGAGGGAAGCATGGAATACACTACGCTTTTCTTTGTGCCGGCGAAGGCGCCGCTTGATCTTTATCAGGCTGAATACAAGGCGGGCGTCAAGCTCTATGTGAAGCGCGTCTTTATTCTGGATGACTCCCGCGAGCTGCTGCCGCAGTATCTGCGCTTTGTGCGAGGTATTATTGACAGCGAAGATTTGGCGCTGAATGTGAGCCGCGAGATTCTTCAGCAGAATCGCGTGCTGGCGAGTATTCGCACGGCCAGCGTGAAGAAGATTCTCACTGAGTTGAAGAATATCTCGATAACTCAACCCGAACTATATCTCAAGTTCATCACGCAATATAATCGCCCGCTGAAGGAAGGACTTTACGGCGACTTTGCCAATCGCGAGGCGCTGCTTGATCTAATCCGCTTCAAGTCCACCAAGGTGGAAGGACTGACCAGCCTTGCCGAGGCAAAGCTCCGCATGAAAGATGGGCAGAAGAGCATTTATTTCATTACCGGCGGAACGGAATCGCTGCTGCGCACCTCGCCTTTGCTGGAAATTTACAAGAAGAAGGATTTGGAAGTTTTGATTCTCGATGACGATGTGGATGAAATTATCTTCTCGGGCATCGATAAATATGGCGAGATCGACCTCAAGGCAGTCAACAAAATCTCCACCGCCGAGGATCTGAAGGATGAAGCAGAGCCTGACAAAGCAGAGGCGTTGCAACCGCTGCTGGCCAAGCTGAAGGCGCTGCTTGGCGATCGCGTGAAGGATGTGCGCGTTTCGGCGCGGCTGGCTGATAGCCCTTCATGCATCGTCTCGGACGAAGAGGAACCTTCATTGCAGATGCAGCAGATGATGCGCGCCATGGGACAGAAAGATATTCCCGCGCCCAAGCCCACGCTGGAGATCAATCCCGATCACGAGATTGTGAAGAAGCTACTTGCGCGCCCCGATGACGCCATCGCCGAGGACGCGGCATGGCTGCTGCTTGACCAGGCTTTGCTGATGGAAGGCGTGCCGCTGGCCGACCCCAGCGTCTTTGTCCAGCGCCTCAACCGCATCCTTGCTCATTCTGTTTAGAGCGGTTTGCTTTGATTCATTGATTGGGAGAACACCCGGCTTTGCCGGGATGTTCCTTACTTTGTATTAAAACTTTTGATTACGATGGCGTTGGGGGCGCGCCCTGTGGGAAGGAAGGTGAAGAGTGAGCGCGAGCTGACGCGGATCACGGCAACGTCGTTGGAGCCGGTATCGACAGCAAAGAGCAGATGACCAGCGGCGGAAAAGGCCAGCGCCGAGGGGCCGTCGCCCACCCGGATGGAGCCGCCTTGGGAGGCGGAGAGGAGCTTGCCGTCTTCAATGGAATAAATGGTGACGTACTGCGAGTGGAGGTTGGCGACATAGAGCAGGGAGTTGTCGGCGGAGACCAGGCCGCGGACGGGATAATTGCCGATCATGGTGGCGCCGCCGACCTCGTCGGTGGTGTTGTAGATCTCGGAGATCGAGTTGGAGAGGGCGTTGGAGGAGAAAATTTCGCCGCCATCAGGCTTGAGCGCCAGTTGGACGGGTGCCTTGCCAACGTCGAGCATCGCTTCAAGGCTATCCGGGCGGGATGGGAGCGGCTGAGGATTGGCGGCAGAGGGATGCGTTTCGGAGCGGGCCAGTGCGAGGACCATGATCTGATGGCCGGACGAGCAGGCGGCAAAGAGCTTGGATGAGTCGGGGAGGATGACGAGATCCGATGCGCCGGGGCAGCCGTCGAAGGTGGCGCGCGTTGCACGGGTGGCGGGGTCGATGAGGCTGATGGAGTTGGCTTTGCGGTTGGCGACGGCGAGGGTTTTGCGATCGGGCGAGAGGCGCGCGGCGACGGGCTGCTCGCCGGTTGCGATAGCGGCGATCTCGCGGCGGGAGTTGAGGTCGAGGATGGAGACGGAATTGGAGGCTGAGTTGGCCACATAGGCCAGGCCGCCGGCCGGGTCGATCTCGATGGAGACGGGCGCGCGGCGCACGGGGATCGTGGCGGCAACTGTGTTGTTCTCGGCGTTGATTACGGAGACGGAGCCCGGCTCGGCAGCCGCGCCTGAGTTGACCACGTAGACCTCGTTGCGGGTGGGGCTGACGGCAACGGCAACAGGCTTCAGGCCTACGGCAATCTCGCGATCCAGGCGCATGTTCACGACGTCGAGGACGGAGACGGTGTTACTGTCGCCGTTGGTGACATAGGCGAACTCGCGATAGTTGGCCGGGTACTGCGGAAAGTCGTGGGGACGGCAGGCGGTGAGGGCCAGAGCCGGCAGGGCGAATGCGAAGAGGCGGACTAAGGTGGCGTGCGGCAGGGTCATGGACGGATTCCGGCTTTCAACTACTCTACATCACTCTAATATCTTATGGGCTGCGGGCGGGATTCAGCGCTCAGGATTGCCGTGCGGCAGGCTTATAGGCGCTTCATCCAGTAGCCGGGGCGGCGTTTGGCGTGAGCCACGGCGATGATTTGAATCTTTCGGGCGAGTTCGCGAAAGACGACGAAATAAGGGAAATGCTTGAGCATCACGCGGCGCGTTTCGCGCAGATAAGGCGGGTGGATGCGCGGCGATCTACGGAGAGTGTTGAATGCATCTCTCAGCTCCTGGTCGAAATCCAACGCGGCAGACTCACTTCTGATCCAGTACCATTCAAACGCCTGGTCCGCTTCGGCCTCTGCTTCGGGATGGACGTGCGTCGGTTTCATCCGCGTTGCCGAGCAAGGAGTCTGGCATCCATGCGCGCAAGGACGTCTTCTAGAGGAACCAGTTTGACGGCGCCGGAGTCGATCTCGTCGAGGCGGCGTTTGATCTCGCTGTCCCAGGCGGCTTCAACCGCCTCGTCCGTCTCGCTCTTTTCACTGATGAGGAGGCTCTCAATGAGCCAATCCACCTCACTGGGCGGCAATTGACGGGCGTCTTCGAGAATTTCAACAGCAGTGCGGCTCATGGTGAGATTGTAACGCGGAATCGGTTGGCTGTGCGACCCCGTAGTAGCTGCTGGGCATGCGCGGACGAGGACGTCCGCGCCACAGCCGGCCTGGAGGCCGGCGCTACATTTTCAAGCTGCGGCCGACGACAGGAGCAATCTGGGCGAGTTCGTCCATCATGGCGGCGAATTGCTCAGGGTAGAGCGACTGGGGGCCGTCGGAGAGAGCCTTTTCGGGGTGGTCGTGAACCTCGACGAGGAGGCCGTCGGCACCCGATGCGATGGCCGCGCGAGCCATGGGCAGCACGCTGTCACGGCGTCCGGTGGCGTGGCTTGGATCGACCAGGATGGGCAGGTGGCTGAGGCGTTTGACGGCGGGGATGATGCTCAGATCGAGGGTGTTGCGCGCGTGGTCGGCAAAGGTGCGCACGCCGCGCTCGCAAAGGACAACCTGATAGTTGCCCTCGCTCATCACGTACTCCGCGGACATCAGAAATTCTTCGAGGGTGGCGGAGAGGCCGCGCTTGATGAGCACCGGCTTCTGCTGCCGGCCGGCGCGTTTGAGAAGCGAGAAGTTCTGCATATTGCGCGCGCCGATCTGGATGACATCGGCCCATTCGGCGGCTAAATCCAGAGATTCGTTGTCGAGCGCCTCGGTGATGATCCGCAGGCCGAAGCGAGTGCGAATTTCGTCCATGATGCGCAACGCCTCCAGACCCAGGCCCTGAAATGCATACGGCGAGGTGCGGGGCTTGAAGGCGCCGCCGCGAAAGAACTGCGCGCCCGAGGCGGCAACCTGCTCGGCGATGGCGAAGGCCTGTTCGCGGCTTTCGATGGAGCAAGGGCCGGCGACGATGGCCAGCGCGCGGCTGCCGATGGAGGCCTCCGGCTGATTCCCGCATAGGGGAAAGCGGAGGACGGTGTCTTCTTGCTTGACCTCGCGGCTGGCCAGTTTGTAGGGCTTGGAGACGCGGATGACCTCGGCAACGCCGGCCAGCGCCTCCAGGTTGCCGCGCTCGACTTCGCCCTTGTTGCCGGTGATGCCGATGGCTGTGCGCTGGGCGCCGGGAAGCGGATGGGCGCGGAGGCCCAATTGCTGGATGGTTTCGCAGACGGCCTGAATCTCTTCCGGCGTGGCCTGCGCCTTCATGACGACGAGCATGGGTGACTCCCCTCGATGCTCAGTCTAATGGCTGAAGGTGCGAAGGGCAATTGGTTAGGCGAAGATGAGACTAGGGACTCGTCCCTGCCCTTCCCGGTTTGCTCCGTTTGCCGGGCTGTGTTAATCTTGACTTCTGTGCCGTAATGCGTGCGGAGCGTTCGTGTGTCCGCGCCGGTGTACAGGCCTCCGGGCGGTTTTCCGGGTGGGATGGGCTGGCGTAGCTCAGCTGGTAGAGCATCTGATTTGTAATCAGAGGGTCGGGGGTTCAAATCCCTTCGCCAGCTCCACAGATCGGAAGACGAGTGGGGCCAAAGACGGCGGAAAGTTTTGCCGACGCTCATTTCAAGCGTCGAGCCTGTCCTCCGCGGTGATTCCACAGAGGTGCAAGCTCCGTAAGCCGGAGAAATTCCGGAAGGGACGGGATGCGCTGAAATGGGTTCTACGGATACGGGTGGTTGATCGGGGTTCCCGCGAACAGGTAATCGTTCATGGGGTGGTTGTGCACAGGTGGCCGAGTGGTTAATGGCAGCAGACTGTAAATCTGCCGGTCTTTAGACCTACGGAGGTTCGAACCCTCCCCTGTGCACCATGATTTTTGAGGGGTAAGAATGCGCGATGAGCCGCAGCCGGGTGAGCGCAAGGATCCGCAGAGTGCCGGTTCCGATTTGGACCGGAAGTATTGGATCGCTTTGGCGCTTTATGGAATCCTGGCGGCGCTCTCGTGGTTTACTCTAGGCGAGGGCAAGGTTCTAGTAGGAAACCGGCTGGTGGATGTGCGGTTGTTTCCACTGGTGGTTCTGGGCGGGTTCGCGCTGAAGACGGTATTAGCTCGTCATGCGGAGAAGATTCGCAGGGATGGGGAAAGAAGCTCTTAGCTTTCGGCTATCAGCTCTCAGTTTTGGCAGTGGCAAGTTGAGCCAATACGGCTCGCGCGTGCTGAGTTAAACTGAAAGCTGAAGGCTAAAAGCTGAAAGCTGGTTTTAAGTTTACGGGCTGATGTAGCTCAGTTGGTAGAGCACTCCCTTGGTAAGGGAGAGGTCACCAGTTCAATCCTGGTCATCAGCTCCAGAAGTTCAGCTCTTAGCCGTTAGCTATTAGCTTTTAGCTCGTTTGATGTTGGATCAAGCAGTTGCGGCTCGCGCGAGCAGGAAAAGCTGAAAGCTGATAGCTAAAAGCTAAAGGCTGTTTTGCGGGAGTAACTCAGTGGTAGAGTCACAGCCTTCCAAGCTGTTGGTCGCGAGTTCGAACCTCGTCTCCCGCTCCAAAGTTGGATAGAGTTGAACGTTGCAGCGCAGATAAAATCGAGGGCTGGGAATGAAGTTTGAACAGGCAGTGATTGCCGTCCAGGACGAGCAAGGGTACGCCGAACTTCATGCGTTGATCGACGCGGCCTTTGAAGTGCGGGATGTGGAAGTTTTTTTGAGCCGCGCGGGCCGGTCGAAGCTGCGGATACGCGATTTCGAGGGCGTGTTGCAACATGGGCTGTTGGGCAAGGAAGCAGTGGGGCTGTATCAGGCGCTGCCGCTTTCCGACCAAGCCTTGACTCGCGAGCGTTATTTGCAGCGGGTGGAAGCGGTTCCGCGGGAGTTGCGGGAGCGGTATTTGAAGGTTTACGCGTACTATTGAGGCGCGAAGATTTAAACGTGTGCTTTCCGAAACGAAGCACAACAGGAAATCAAGTTTAACGGAAGGAACTCAAAGACCATGGGCAAGGAAAAGTTTGATCGCAGCAAGCCGCACGTGAACGTGGGAACGATTGGTCACATCGATCACGGCAAGACGACGCTCACGGCGGCCATCACCAAGGTGTTGCAGAAGCATAACCCGAAGAACAAGTTCCGCTCGTTCGACTCGATCGACAACGCGCCGGAAGAGCGGGAGCGCGGCATCACCATTGCCACGGCGCACGTGGAGTATGAGACGGCCAACCGTCACTACGCCCACGTTGATTGCCCCGGCCACGCCGACTACATCAAGAACATGATCACCGGCGCGGCGCAGATGGACGGCGCGATTCTGGTGGTTGCGGCCACCGACGGCCCCATGCCGCAGACCAAGGAGCACGT
>Ga0181529_10006983_pt1 | contig 11362 bp, 9 predicted proteins | sample PEATcosm2014_Bin_36_FD_119763 | JGI IMG/M metagenome (GOLD analysis project Ga0181529, IMG submission 119763) | Peatland microbial communities from MTU Mesocosm Facility, Houghton, MI, USA - PEATcosm2014_Bin10_30_metaG | ecosystem: Environmental > Terrestrial > Soil > Wetlands > Peat | place... | reverse complement strand
CCAGACGCTTCTCAGTCTGGGGGTGGTGAGTCGAAGGATCTGCGGCAGCTCTTCGTGATCTATGCCGAGAACTTTTGAAACGGAGCACTAGCGGGAGCTTGGGGCGGCTGAGGCTGTCGCCTGACTGGCCTGCGCCTCGCGCGCCAGCACCCGCCGGTTGAACTCGTGAATCACCCGCGCCACATAGAGCTGCGTCTCGCGGTAGGGCGGGATGCCGTGGTACTTGTCCACCGCCGCCGGGCCGGCATTGTAGGCAGCCAGAGCCAGGGCCATGTTGTCGTGGTAGCGAGTGAGCAGCGCGTCCAGGTAAACCGAACCGCCGTGCACGTTCTCCCCCGGCGCGAAGCTGTCTTTGACGCCCAGTTCCGAGGCTGTTCCGGGCATCAGTTGCATCAGCCCACGTGCGCCGGAGCGGCTCACGGCACGTGCATTGCCGCCGCTTTCGGCCTTTACTAGGCTGGCCAGCAGGTCCACGTCCAGATTGTGCTCGTGGCCGGCCAGGGCCAGCATCTCGCGCAGGTCGGCGGGCGAGAGCTTGGCGTCGGCGTTCTGTGCCGTCGAAAAAGGCGCGGGGCCTGTGGACGCCGGCGGCGCGGGCGGGTCGGGAAGCGATTCTACCTCGGCGATCTCCTCGGGAGCGAGTTCGATGTAATTGTCTTCGCCGGAGCTGAGGTAGAGGCGCACGCGTAAGTCGATCTGTGCGTGGTGGTGGCAGTCCATCGCGTAGCCGTTGCGCAGGGTGACGCGCTCGGCGGCTCTGGCTGCCGAGGACAGGACGGCCACGGCCAACAAGGCGGCGGATAGACGGCGAGATGTGCGCGAATCTCCCAAACATCCCTCAGGGGCTAAAGCCCGTCCTTAATGTCGGCAATTTACGGCACGACTATAGCATTTTCGGAATTGGTGTAGACCGAAAGCACGTACTCAAGTGGCTTTTTTCCAAAGAAAAAGCCACATTGCATGCCCTTCAAAAAGTCCACGTGTATTCCGAAAATGCTCTAAGGGCTTATCCGTAAATTGTAGCGCCGGTCTCCAGACCGGCTGTACTGGCGGCTTCCAAGCCGCCAGACGCGATTTGTGCGGGTCTGGAAACCCGCACGACAGCCGCTCTGGAGAGCGGCGCTACAGAAACGCAATTCCCGGATAAGCTCTAAAGGCGTGCCGGGACTCCAGCCGCGATCCGCTTCTTAACCGCCGCCTCCAGCACCACGGCCACGCCGTCCTGGTCGTTGGGCGGAGCCTGTTTCCATCCGCGCATCTTGGCCATGGTGCGCAACTCCCCGGCAGCATTGCCCATCATCACGGCCTGCCCGGCCCACTCCAGCATATCCACATCGTTCCAGTTATCGCCAATGGCCATGGTTTCCTTGCGGTCCACGCCCAGGCGTTCGGCCAGCCGCTCCAGCGCCCAGCCCTTCGATACCCCTTGCGGCAGCAGGTCCAGGATCGAGATGTCGCGCGCCGGGTATTCGGTGCGCACGCACTCGCAAAGGCTGCTCCATTGGCTGGCCCGGAGTGCCTCATCCGCATTCTTCATTTGCACCAGCCCACCGGCTACCATGCCCTGAATGGGGTCTTCTCCGTCGCGCAGCGCATCCTCCAGCGGCTTTACTACCTCGATGGCGTTGCGGTTGGCTTCGATCCACAGGGCGATGCGCCCGTGCGCCTGCTGCAAATCCTCCAGAATCAGCTCGCCACGCCCCGGCCGGTCGAAGGTGAAGACCAGAGCTCCGAACGGCCTGAGCAGTCCGCACAGCCCCCGCGCCACCCGCGACTCCAGATGACAGCGGTCGATCGTCTCGCCGCCCAAGGTGCGGATCACTGCACCATTGGACGTAATCAAAGGCGTATCCGCTCGCAGGCCCAGCCCTTCGAGCAGCGGGGACGTGTAGGCGGTGCGCCGGCCGGTGGCCACGGCCACGGTAATTCCGATCTCCTGCGCGGCCTTCAGAGCTCGCGCCGTGCGTGGGCTGATGGCCTTGGCAAAGGTCGGCAGCAGGGTGCCATCCATATCAATCGCCACCAGGCGAACCGGAGGGTGCATGTGTCCAGTGTACCGGGCACCTGGCACCTGCGGTGCGGCCAGCGGCCTTCGGCTAGGCTTGGGTTGGATATATAGCTGCTCCATCCGGTAAGCTCGTGAGGTATGGAACGGATTTGCGGCAATTGCCGTGCTGTGCTCGACGCGGAGACCCAGGCCGACTGGTGCCCCGCTTGCGGGGGCGCATTGATCGAGCGGGCCAGCCTGCCCGCCGCCGCCCAACTTGCCGCGCCCGCCGCCGAAGTGGACCACCGCGGCATCGTTCTGCCGCGCCGCCACGCGTTGGGCGGGATCATCACGCCGCAGTGAGCCGTGCCGTCCGTGCCCTGGCTCGCAATGTTCTTACCGCCTCAGGCTCCGATAGATCGGGCTCCAAATCAATATATCGCCAAGAAAGCTGTCATCCTGAGCGGAGCGCAGCGAAGTCGAAGGACCTGCGGTTGCTTCCAGTCTTCGGTGTTTCCATCCAATGGGAACGGATCAAAACGGATAACCCAAGCGCAGGGCTTCAGGCAAGCTGTCTCCGGCTGTACGATGATCTTGAGCTTTTGAGATCGGAAACCCTTCGGAAATGCCCCCCGTCCTCCCCATCGACGTTTCGCTGCTCAAGCCCGGGTTGCGCCTCGCCGTGGGCCTTTCCGGCGGGGCGGACTCCGTGGCCCTGCTGCGCGCCCTCGCCGGGCGGAGCGGTGAACTGGGACTGGCTCTGCACGCGGCCCATTTGCACCATGGCCTGCGCGGAGCGGAGGCGGACGCCGATCTGGCCTTTTCCCGTGCGCTGGCCGAGGAATTGGGTCTGCCTTTTCACCAGGGGCGCGTGGACGCGGCAGCCGAGGCGGCGGCGAAGGGCGAGACTCTGGAAGAGGCGGCGCGGCGGCTGCGCTACAACTGGTTCCGGCAACTCATCGCCTCAGGCGAGGTGGAGGCGGTGGCCACGGCCCACACCCGCGACGACCAGGCGGAGACCGTGCTGGCCAAGTTCCTGCGCGGCGCCTGGACCGAGGGTTTTTCCGGCATTCATCCAGTCGTCGAGTTCCCCGAGGGCCGCATCCTGCGCCCGCTGCTGGCAACGACGCGGACCGAGGTCGAGGCCTACCTGAATGCACTGGGGCAGAGATGGCGGGAAGATTCCTCGAATCGCCACCTGACGTTCACCCGCAACCGCATCCGCCACGAATTGCTGCCGCTGTTGGAAGGCTGGAACCCGCAACTGCGCGAGCATCTGGCGCAGATGGCCGTGCTGGCCCGCGACGAAGAAGCCTGGTGGCAAGCCGAGTTGGCGCGGCTGGCTCCGCAGTTGCTTCTGCCGGGCCGTCCGGTGCGCGGTGGTGGCCGCGCGTCTGGGCACGATCCCGCTGCGTTCCTGTCCATCGAGGTTGTGCGGCTGGCGGCGCTGGCTCCGGCCATGCAGCGCCGCCTTTTGCGCTACGCGGCGGGCCAGTTGGGCGCCGCGCCCGATTTTGCCGCAACCGAGGTCCTGCGCACGCTGGGGCTATTTGGCAAAGCTGGCCAGAGAAGGGAACTGGCCGAGGGCCTGCGGGCCGAGCGCACCCATCGGGAACTTCGGCTGAGTCTGGAAGCGGCAAAGGCCGGGGAAGCCGATGCAGAGGCCGTTCCGGAATACTGTGTCCACGTCCCCGGAGAGATCGCCGCGCCGGTCTTTGGCCTCCGGTTGCGGGTCGAGGCCTCCGCAGAGGGAAAAGGCTTTGTGGCCACGTTGCGCAACTGGCGGCCGGGCGACCGGGTCAGGCCGCGCTATTCCAGCGGACCGCGCAAAGTGAAGGAAGTGCTGGAACGGCTGCGGGTTACGGGAACTGGCCGGGCCTTGTGGCCGGTGCTGGAACTGGAGGGGCGCATCGTCTGGATGAAGGGCGTGGAGTTGGAGCCGGATTCCGGGATCGAAGTGACGGCCACCCGCCTCGATTCCGGAGGAGCACCCAGGGGACGGACCCCTTCCTGAAGGAAGCACTCTGGCGAAGGTTTACCGGGCGGATTCCGGGCGCGGAGATGGAACCGCATCCCTGCCAGTTTTCCAGGCTTCGGAGTACAATCAGAGCTACTCCTCATTCGGGCGGCAGGATAGTTGTGTCTGCTGCAGAGGCGTTGTGTACTTTCTGTGACTTCATGGAGGGCGCGAGCGTCTAATGAATGAAGTAGGCGGAGATTGAAGCCCCGATCACGGCTTCTCCCCCGCCGGGAAAAGAGGGATCCTGGTGAATTCGACCGTTAAAACGATCATGTTCTGGGTCTTTATACTCATCTGCCTCATGCTCCTTTGGAGCGTGGTGCAGAAGGGCTCAAGCATGGGCAAGGACACGGAGATTGGCTACTCCGATCTGTTGGACAAGATCGAAGCGCAGCAGGTAAACGATGTCGCCATACAGGGCACCGAGCTGCATGGGCACCTGAAGGGTTCCAAGGATCAGTTCCACACCACGATCCCCACCAACACCGACAGCCTGACCAAGGACCTGCACACTTATAAGGTTCAATTCACCATCAAGGATCCGCAGAGCAATATTCTGCTGCCGCTGCTGTTCAACGTGGGCCCGTTCGTTCTGCTGGGCGCCATCTGGTTCTTCATGCTGCGGCAGATGCAGTCGGGCGGCAACAAGGCGCTGTCGTTCGGCAAGAGCCGTGCGCGCCTGCTCTCCATGCAGCAGAAGAAGATCACCTTCAAAGACGTGGCCGGCGTGGATGAGGCCAAGGAAGAGTTGAAGGAGATTATCGAATACCTGCGCGAACCAGCGAAGTTCCAGAAGCTGGGCGGCCGCATTCCCAAGGGCGTGCTGCTGGTGGGACCTCCGGGAACCGGCAAGACGCTGTTGGCCCGCGCCGTGGCCGGCGAAGCCAACGTACCGTTCTTCTCGATCTCCGGATCGGACTTTGTTGAGATGTTCGTCGGCGTGGGCGCAAGCCGCGTGCGCGACCTGTTCGAGCAGGGCAAGAAGAACGCTCCCTGCATCATCTTCATCGACGAAATCGACGCCGTGGGCCGCCATCGTGGCGCGGGCCTGGGCGGCGGACACGACGAGCGCGAGCAGACGCTGAATCAGTTGCTTGTCGAGATGGACGGCTTTGAATCGAACGACGGCGTGATCCTGGTGGCGGCCACCAACCGGCCCGATGTGCTCGATCCCGCGCTGCTGCGCCCCGGTCGTTTCGACCGCCGCGTGGTGGTGGGGTTGCCCGACGTGCGCGGACGCGAGGAAATCCTGCGCGTGCATGTGAAGAAGGTCCCCGTCTCCGACGACACGAATTTGAACGTGCTGGCTCGCGGAACACCCGGCTTCAGCGGCGCCGACTTGGCCAACATGGTCAACGAGGCCGCGCTGAGCGCCGCGCGCATGAATCGCAAGCAGGTCACCATGTACGACTTCGAGGTGGCCAAAGACAAGGTGCTCATGGGCGCCGAGCGCAAGTCCATGCTGCTGACCGACGAGGAGAAGCGCAACACAGCGTATCACGAGGCGGGGCACGCGCTGGTTTCCTACATGCGCAAGGATTCCGACCCGATTCACAAGGTCACCATCATTCCGCGCGGCATGTCTCTGGGCGTTACCATCTACCTGCCCGACGACCGGCACAGCTACTCGCGCGAGTACCTTGAAACGCGGCTGGCGACGCTTTACGGCGGGCGCGTGGCCGAGGAACTCTTCCTGGGCCAGATGACCACAGGCGCTGGCAACGACATCGAGCGCGCCACCGAGATGGCTCGTTCCATGGTCTGCGAATACGGCATGAGCCGCCTGGGGCCGCTGACCTTCGGCAAGAAGGAAGAGCAGATCTTCCTGGGCCGCGAGATCGCACAGCATCGCGACTTCAGCGAGGAGACGGCCCGGCAAATCGATCTGGAAGTGCGGCGTCTGATCGACGAGGCATACCAGTCGGCGCACACCATCGTCGAGACCAACGCTGAGGCCATGCACCGCATCGCAGCCGCCCTGCTGGAGCGCGAGACCATCGACGCCGAAGAGGTGCAGATGCTGATCGATGGCAAGGAACTGCCGCCCATCCGCTCGGCGCTGGCTTCGCCCAGCGATACCGGCGGCACGCAGCAGGTGCTCAAGCCGGAAGGCAGCCGCGGCGGTCCCAGCTACCCCGAAGGTTCGCCTTCGCCGGCATAACCACCTGCGGTGGGGCAGACGCGGCTTCGCCGCCACACCTCCAAGCGCAATCAATTCCGAAGAACAAGAAGGGCCACTCTTTGCGGAGTGGCCCTTCTTGCGCACACCGGATTTCTCTTCAAAAAATAGATTTTGCCCGCCGGATTGAACCTGCTTAGCCTTTCCTTCGACATTTACTGCGAATGCCCATGAATGACGAGAACCGAACGCTGTACGAGTGGCTCGCGCTTCGTTGCCAATCTGGCGAAGCCGACGCATTCGAGGACCTGATCGCCGCGATGGAGCGCCCGTTGCTCTACTACGCGACCAGTTTGACCGGTAATCCGGACAGCGGGCGCGACGTGCTTCAGGACGTATGGATCAGGGCCTTTCGGAGCATCCGGAAGCTGAAAGACCCCGCTTCTCTGAAGTCGTGGTTGTACTCGATCACTCATGGAATCGCGGTGGATCGCATCCGCCGCAATGTTTCCAGGGAGCAGGCGGAGGCGGCCGACCTCGATGACTTTCAGGAAGCCGAGGAACCGTCCTTTGCCGGAGAAGACGCCGTGGCGATTCATCAGGCCTTGGGACAGATCGGGCTGAAGCATCGCGAGGTTCTGGTGCTGCATTTTCTCGAGGACCTGTCGCTGAGCGAGATTGCCGGGGTGGTGGGCTGCTCGGAAGGCACGGTGAAATCCCGCATCCATTACGCAAAACGAGCAATGAAGGAAGTCCTGAGTGGAGGGGTTTATGGAACAAAGAAATGACAGTATCCGCACCCGCTTGCTGGCGCGCTTGCCCCAGCCGGAAAATGTTGCAGCCTACCGGGAAGAAACGGCGTCGCTGCTGGCAAAACACGCCAGGGCTATGTTTTGGGAGAAGGTGACGGCGAGAACGATGGCGTTAATCGGAGTCGCTGTCTTCATGTTGGTCAACTCCAACTGGGGATTCAAGCTGGATCGCAATCAAGCCGTCGTCCTCGACGTCATCGCAGGGGTTTTCTACTTCTTGGGGGCAATCTATGAGCTGGGATGCCAAATCAGCCGGAGCAAAGTGGACCTTCTGAAAGAAGTCAAGCAGGTCCAGTTGCAGGTGCTCGAACTCCAGGCTTCGCTCAAAAAGAGTGGCAGCCAATCGCATTCATCGTAGCGAAGGGAACGTGCTTGGCTCGCTTCGAAAAAGGGGCAACCGAGGAGGGGTCTGCCCGAAACAATGCCTTTAGGTAGCCCCTCGAGGGTCCTGCCTCCATTTTGCAACAAAACTGCGGATGTCGTTCCGAGCGAACGGGGCCCCGAACGTCTTTCAGTTCCGGGGCCCCCAAAGAGCGGGCTTTGCTCTTTGGGGTGGAGTTCCGGGGCCCCCAAAGAGCGGTCTTTGCTCTTTGGGGGGAGTTCGGGGGTGGGGAGCGAAGCATCTGCTTTTCTCTCACCCCGATTTCCGATGCGAATTTCAGACGCAAGACACTAGCCCGCTTCATTCATGAAACCCTTTTTGAAACTCCCTTCTGGGGATAGCCAGAGCAGGTTCGGAAACCGCGCCCAGCCTTTTCCGGCCCCGAAGGGGCCGAACGAAATTAGCCCAGGGCGGCAGCCCTGGGAAAGTGTTGAGAAGGCGCCTGGCGCCCCGGAGGGGCGCTGCGAAGTTTTGCACGCTGTCGATCGCAGATGAGGGCTGAGCGCAGCGAATGTTCTTGACGTTCGTGCCTTTCCGCCTTTCTGCCTCCGATATTCATGAATAATGCCAGGCTAGGGGTTTTGATCTGCGGCGCGGGGGGCGGGAGCCGACGCGGTCTGGGAATAATACTGCAAGGTCACTTTTCTCCCGGTTGGGTCGAAGATGGAGGCGTGGACGAGCCCCAATTTGTGGGCCACGAAAGTTGCTGTGGTGGCCAATACTCCAAAACCGTATTTCACGCTCCGCCGGAAATTGATGGAAGAGGCCTCTTCGAAGTAGCGCGTGGGGCAGGAGATTTCCCCAATCTTGAATCCGAACATGACGGCCTGGGCGATCATCTGGTTGTCGAAGACAAAGTCGTCGGAGTTTTCGAGAAGCGGCAGAGTCTCAAGGAGTTGCCGGGAGAAGGCCCGGAATCCGGTGTGATATTCGGAGAGCTTGACCCCGAGGAAGATGTTCTGGAATGCAGTGAGGAAGCGGTTGGCGATGTATTTATAAAGCGGCATACCACCCTTCAATGCGCCGGTACCGAGAATTCGAGAGGCAAGAGCCATGTCGTAGGCCCCGCTGGCCACCATACCCGCAATGGCAGGAACCAGGGCGGGCGAGTACTGGTAGTCGGGGTGGACCATCACTACGATGTCGGCGCCCGCGGCCAGAGCCTCGCGGTAACAGGTTTGCTGGTTGCGCCCGTAGCCGTAATTGGCATCGTGGATGAAGGTGCGCACGCCGAGCTTCTCAGAGAGAGATGCCGTCTGGTCCTTGCTGTAATCGTCCACCAGGATGCGGATATCGACCACGTCGGAGAGTTCGCGGACGGTCTGCTCCAAGGTTCTTTCGGCGTTGTAGGCCGGCATGACAACTGCAACACGCTTTCCGTTAATCATCGAACGTTCTCCCGGGTGTTCTATTTCGGTTTGCTTGCGGACGGCGATTGCATGGGGGATGAAGCCGAGTCCAGCCATTATTCTACTTCCTTTGAAATTGGGGGTGGTCGGGCGGTCGGCGGCCAGGTGCGGCGGGCAGCCCGGCGGGTGGTATGATGAGGCGATTTGGAAAACCAATAAGGAAACGAGACATGTTGAAAACATTTTCAGCGCTCGCCGCGCTTCTCGCGGCTACTCTCATGGTGCAGGCGCAACCTTCCCTGATCCGCTTCGACCCCGCAGCCAAGGTCTTTCGCATGGATGGCGGCGGCACCTCCTATGTTTTTGGCGTGAATCCGCGCGGGGAACTGCAGCAGCTCTACTGGGGCGCAAGGCTGGGCGCGACAGATACCTTTGCGCAGGCCGCGCCAATGCCAGATTGGGCTTCGTTCGATTCTTCCTACTCCAACACGCCGCAGGAGTATGCCGGGTGGGGCGCGGGGCTGTTCCTGGAGCCCGCCCTGAAGGCCTCGTTCGCCGACGGCAACCGCGACCTGGTGCTGCACTATGCGAGCCATGCGCAGACAGCGAATGGCTTCGATGTGCTGTTGAAGGACATCAAGCGCAAGATTTCAGTGACTTTACACTACTCCATGGATGCGGAGAGCGGGATTCTGGCGCGGTCGGCGACCATTGAGAGCCGTGAGCCGCAGCCGGTGACCTTGGAACAGGTCGCTGCCGCTGCCTGGGCGCTGCCGCAGGGCCATTACACGCTGAACTACCTGACCGGCCGCTGGGCGGGTGAGTGGACGCTGAACCAGGAGACGGTGCACGCGGGAGCGCGGGTGATCGAGAGCCGGCGCGGCTCGACCGGGCACCAGGCCAATCCGTGGTTTGCGCTGCAGGCGGGTGAATCGAGCGAGAATCACGGCGATGTGTGGTTCGGCGCGCTGGCATGGAGCGGGTCGTGGCGCATGACCATCGAGCAGGACCAGTTGGACGCAGTGCGGGTGACGGGCGGCTTCAATCCCTTCGACTTCGGCTATGTGCTGCACCCCGGCCAAACGCTGGAGACGCCGGTCTTCTATGGCGGCTACGCGAACAACGGCCTGGGCGGAGCTTCGCGGCTGCTGCACCGCTACGAGCTGGCTCATGTGCTGCCGCGGACCGCTGCAACAGCGGGGCTTGCGGCGCCCAAGCCGCGCCCGGTGATCTACAACTCCTGGGAAGCAACGGAAATGAACGTCAGCGAGGCCGGGCAGATTGCGATGGCCGAGAAGGCTGCCAACCTGGGCATCGACCGCTTTGTGATGGACGACGGCTGGTTCGGACAGCGCAAGACCGACCACGCAGGGCTGGGCGACTGGTATGTGAACCCGGAAAAGTTCCCGCACGGACTCAAGCCGCTCATCGACAAAGTGCACGCGCTGGGCATGGACTTCGGTCTGTGGGTAGAGCCGGAGATGGTAAACCCGGATTCGGACCTCTACCGCAAGCATCCCGACTGGGTGTTGAACTTCCCCGACCGTCCGCGCTCGGAGCAGCGCACCCAGCTGGTGCTCAACCTGGCCCGGCCCGAGGTACACGACTATGTGCTCGGCTTCCTCGACAAGTTGCTGGACGAGAACGACATTGCCTTCTTGAAGTGGGATTACAACCGCAACTGGAGCGAGCCGGGATGGGACCAGCTACCCGCCGCCGAACAGAAGAAGGTGTACGTCGACTTCACGCGCAACCTGTACGCGATTCTGGCCGAGCTGCGCAAACGGCACCCGAATGTCGAGATCGAGTCCTGCTCGGGCGGCGGCGGGCGCGTGGATTTGGGCATTCTGCGCTACACCGACGAGGTCTGGCCTTCGGACAATACCGATCCCTTTGACCGGCTGGCGATGCAGGACGGCTTCAGTTACGCCTACACGCCGCAGGTGATGATGGCTTGGGTCACCGACTCGCCGCACTGGCTCAACCACCGCACCACGTCTCTGCAATACCGGCTGCTCAGCTCGATGCAGGGCTCGCTGGGCATTGGCGCCAACATCGCCAAGTGGAACGACGAGGAGATGGCCACCGCCAAGCGCCTGATCGCCGCTTACCACCAGGTGCAGCCGACCATTGTGCAGGGCGAGTTGTACCGGCTGATTTCGCCGCGCGACGGCAGCGACTTCTCCGCTACCCAGACCGTGAAGCCGGACAAGAGCCAGTCGGTGGTCTTCGCCTTCATCCACTCGACGCAGAAGGGGCGGCTCTTCCCGACGCTCAAGCTGAAGGGGCTGGACCCGGCGGCGCAGTACTCGCTCAGCTCCATCGAAGGCAAGGCGCTGCCGGGAACTCCCGCCATGGCCAGCGGCGCGTGGTGGATGAACCACGGGCTGGAGATGGACCAGGAGTTCCGCGGAGATTTTCAGGCTGCGGCGTTTAGGCTGGACCGGAAGTAGTTCTACTGCGCCGGGAGGGCCACTGAACTTTGCTTGCCCCATCCTTGCCGCGTTTCTTGCGGCAAGGGTGGGAAGCTAAAGAGTTCGGCCCCGCCTGTCCTCGCAGCGATTACCCAGCTAGAATCGTAGAGAGAGTCTTGGCTGTGAACGATCCGCAGCTTCAAAACAGAGGCGGCGATGAAGCAGCAGCGGGATTCCTTCGGAATCGATTTTGGGACGACCAACAGCTCGGTGGCGCTG
>Ga0181529_10006979_pt1 | contig 11366 bp, 10 predicted proteins | sample PEATcosm2014_Bin_36_FD_119763 | JGI IMG/M metagenome (GOLD analysis project Ga0181529, IMG submission 119763) | Peatland microbial communities from MTU Mesocosm Facility, Houghton, MI, USA - PEATcosm2014_Bin10_30_metaG | ecosystem: Environmental > Terrestrial > Soil > Wetlands > Peat | place... | reverse complement strand
TTCGTGAGGTACGCAACTCGAATGTTTGTTGCAATGCGAAATGTCGGCCCGGGAAATTAGCGCCGTGTTTCCGTCAGAAGGGTATAAAATCACGTATTATATTGAGATATAGAGATAAAATCGTTGTCTCAGTGAATCCGCGGCGCCGCGTCAAGCTTTGATGTGCGAACATCAATTTTGCCCACGCCGGGCGCGAAAGGGTTTCCGCACTCGCCACAGCGACGATCGCCGCGCGGCCGAATCGTCTGGTCATGGTCTGGATCGCGGACGCCCGAAATTGGACCCTCGCCAACCCGCGGCGGCGGTGATGGGTTCGACGTTTTGCGCCTTCGCGGCGAATGATAGGGATCGACCGATCGCCTTGAAAACTGGCGCTCGCCGAGGATCCTGGTTCGATCGATGCGCGCAATTTTATCAAAAGTAATCGCGATGGATTCTGTTCAATTCGAATCGTTGATGGATTGCGGGCCCTAAGCCCTGTATGGATTTGCGCTCGACGTGGAATTCGACAAGCCTGCCGGTGATCCCATGCGACATTTCAATCTGACCAATCGCCACGAAATCAAAGATGCGACGCACGACACGGTGGCGACCGTTCTCTCCAGCGACTGGGAAACATTCAGCGAGCTGTCGCGCTACGGCTTCCAGCTCATCGATATGAGCGGCCAGGTCTGGACCATGCGCCGCGACGCATAGACGCGCCCAACACTGCTTTCGCTTCGGCGTGCGGCGGGCCTGAAGGCGCGCTTCCGGCCGCCGAACGGAGCGACGAAAACGCCCGCCGCCGATGTGCAGACCATGACGGCCGTCGCCCGGCGCACAACGGTTCGGGCGCCAAGAGTCTTGCTCCGCCCGTCGCCAGCGGTTCTGCTTCATTATCGCCAAGGCGTCAGAGCGCGAGCTCTTCGCGGTGTTCGATGCGGGCGGCGAGCCGCGGGGCGAGGCCCGCGGTGGTCTTGGCGGTCGGACGCCGGAAAGATCCGGCCACCGCCTTGCGCAGCTTCAGCGCGATCAGCGCTTCCGCCTGTTTGACTGCAGCGGCGACAGGATCGACGATCGGCACGGGAATGCGATCGCGCGACTTCGCCGCGAGGCCCGCCAACGGGGCGCCGCCGAATATGAGACTGTCGGCGCCGCTGTCGCGGATAACTTCGCCGGCGAGCTCGACCAGCAGATCGCTATTGCCGTTCGCATCGTCCGCGACGTCGGCGAACGGCAGGTCGAGCGCATGGATTCCGGCGCAGCGATCCTTGAAACCGTTCAGTTCGACGCAGTCGCGGTACCAGCCGACGAGGCTCGTCGAGAAGGTGACGATGGCGAAGCGTCGTCCCAGCATGCAGGCGATCAGCATCGCCGCCTCCGACACGCCGATGACCGGAAAATCGAACAGTTCGCGCGCGCCGAGCAGTCCAGGATCGCCGAAGGCGGCGATGATCGCGCCGTCGATCGAGTCGTCATGTTCGGCCAGCATTTCGAGCGCGATGGCGCCGCCAATCTGCGCCTCGGCGCGAGTCGATATGTAGGGCATGCCGCGGCTCGCCGTGATCGGCACGATCTCGGTGCCCGCTGCGGCCGCCGAGCGTCCAGAGGCCGCCATGAGATCGGTGACCGCTTCAGTCATGTTCGGATTGAGCAGGAGGATGCGCAAATTCGTCTCCGTCATGAAATCAGGAACGGCGCTATCGGACGGCGCCGCGGCGCTCAAGCCAGGCGGCGGCGCGGATCAGATCGGCGTCGGCGTTGAGGCGCCCGACGAGCTGTACGCCAAGCGGCATGCCCTCGGGTCCCTGGAGCAACGGCAACGAGACAGAAGGAGCGCCGAGCAAGGTCCACAGCGTCGACATGATCGGATTGCCAGTGCCGGCTTCGCGCTTGGGGGCGACGCCAAGGGCGGCCGGCGTGACGAGCGCGTCAAAAGGCGCGGCGATCTCCAAGAAGCTGGCGCGCAAGCGTTCACGCGCGCTCAACGCCGCGACGAACTTGACTGCGCTGAGGCCCCGACCGGCCTCGACGATGCCGCGCACGACGTCGCTCATCAGCGCCTTCGAACGCCGGTAATCTTCCAGGTAGGATTCGGCGATGCCGGCGTTCATGATGACGCTGTGAACGCTCGCCGCCTCGTCGAACGCAGGCGGCAGATCGATCGGCGCGACGACGCCGTCGAGGCTCGAAACATATGCCGCGACGGCGGCCTGCGTCGAAGCGTCCGCCTGCTCCCAGTAAGGGCCGCGAACGAAGGCCAAACGCGGCGCCGAGTTCGTCACTCCGACCGCCGACAGCGAAAAAGGAGTCGCAGCGAGAGTTTGCTCGTCGAGGGGATCGGCGCCCATGAGGATGGACGCGACGAGCGCCGCGTCTCCAACGTTGCGCGCCATCAGACCGGGCTGATCGAGCATAGTCGACTGCTTGAGGACGCCGGTTCGCGGCAGCAGGCCGAGACTCGGCTTGTAACCGACAATGCCGCAAAACGAGGCGGGTCGAATGGTCGAAGCGTTGGTCTGCGTCGCCAAAGCCAGGGGAATCATCCCGGCGGCGACCGCTGCGGCCGATCCGCTCGAAGAGCCGCCGGGCGTGCGTGAAAGGTCGTGCGGATTGCGAGTCGGCCCGGGCGTGTACACGGCAAATTCAGAAGTCACTGTCTTGCCGAGAATGATCGCTCCGGCCGAGCGCAGACGCGCGACCAGCGTCGCGTCGGTCTTCGGGCGCCGGCCACGGTGGATAGGGCTGTTGTACTCGGTAGGCATGTCGGCGGTGTCGATGATGTCTTTGACGCCGACCGGCAGGCCGTGGAGGGCGCCGAGTCGCTCGCCAGCGGCGCGGCGCACGTCCGCTGCGCGCGCCTGGGCGAGAGCGGCCTTAGGATCGACATAGGCCCACGCGCGGATATCGGACTCCTGCGCTTCGATGCGATCGAGACTGGCGGTCGTCACCGCCGCGGCGGTGAGGCCGCCGCTCCGCAATTCTGTGGCGAGGTCTCGCGCCGAGCGATCGAGCAAAGACATTGTCGCCTCCTAATTGCGCTGCGACGGCGGCGCCCATTCGAGCATCCGCGCGGTGAGACGGCTGACCGCCGAATAGCTGATCGACGTGTAGACGACGAACAGCAGCGCGACGAGGAACATGCGATCGAGATAGGCGAATTGCTGCGCGTAGACGATGACGAAGCCGAGCCCGGACTGCGCGCCGAGATATTCCGCGCCCAGAACGGCGCCCCAGCCCGCGCCAAGGCTCAGCAACACCGACGAACGCATCTCCGGCAGGATCGCCGGCAGAATGACCGTCTTGTATATCGCAAAGCGCGTGGCGCCGAGCGCTCGGGCGTTGTCGATATAGATCTGCGGCACGTTGCTCACCGCGTTCACCGCGCCGGCGAAGACGATGACGCCGACGCCATAAGCGACGAACAGCACCTCGCCGATGAAATTCGTGCCGAACCAAAGCTGAAACAGCGGCACCATGGCGAGCAGCGGCAGGGTCCTGAGGAATTGCGTCGGCAAGTCGACCAGTCGCCGCGTCCAGCGCGACCAGGAGACGGCGAGCCCGAGCGTCAGGCCGATCGTCCCGCCCGCCAGCAGCCCGAGCGCCAAGCGAACGATCGTCTGCAACGAATGATCGGCAAGCGACAACGCCGCGGCGAGATAGGAGCGCGGCGCGCCCTCGGCGACCGAGGGGACGCCGAGTCCGCCCGGCCAATAGTCGGACATCGACAGAAAGGTCTTGGTGAACAGAACCTGCCAGCCAGCGACCATCGGCTCGCCCGGCGCGGCCTCAGCCGTATAGACGATCGACAGGATCTGCCAGATCGCGACGATGGCGGCGAAGACGCCGAGCGAGACCCAGCGATCGCCGACGATGCGGGCGTTCGACGTCATGGCGCGGCCTCGTCGACGCCGACCCGATGGTCGAGCCCGAGATGGCGCAGCAGCGTGCGCTTGATCTCGACCATTTCCGGCAGTAGCAGACTGTCTGTCGTGCGTGGACGCGCGACGGCTACCGGGATGTCGTCGACCTTGACGCCGGCGCGAAAAACCATGACGCGATCGGCGAGACTCAAAGCCTCGTCGACGTCGTGGGTGACGAAGATCACCGTGCGCCGTGTTCCCACGCCGTCCGCGTTCCACAGATTGAGCAGCACGTCCTGCAACTGGCGCCGCGTCACGTAGTCGAGGGCGCCGAAAGGCTCGTCGAGCATCAGCACGCGCCCGCCATTGGCGAAAACGGTGGCGATGGCGACGCGCTTCAACATGCCGCCGGACAGTTCGCGCGGCCAGGCGCGCTCGACATGCGGCAGGCCGACATGCCTGAGGTACGTGCGGGCGATCTCGCGGCGCTCGGCGGCTGGCGCGCCGCGGCACTTCAGCCCGTATTCGACATTGTCGATCACGCGCATCCAGGGAAACACGCTGTCTTTCTGGAACACCACGCCGCGATCGGGACCGGGGCCCGTCACGGCCTTGTCGCCGACGACGACGTCGCCTTGGCTGGGCTCGAGCAAACCGGCCAGCATTTGCAACAACGTCGACTTGCCGCATCCCGACGCGCCGACGAAGCAAACAAACTGGCCCTCGGGAATGACGAACGAGACGTCGTCGATGGCGTTGACCGTCGCGCCGTCGGCGCGGCGAAAGCTTCGCCCGACATGCGCCAGTTCGATCATTCGTGAGTTGACGTTTGCGGGCATGATCAATTCCATTCCGATCGCAGGCCGGCGTTCCAACCGGTCAGACGCGCGATCGCCGATCCCGCGACGGCGTCGAATATGACGGCGACGAGGCCGAGCAAGAGAAGATTGGCGATGATGCCTTCGCTGTCGGTCGCGCCGGCGAGCACTTCCAGCACCTTGCCGACGCCCTCCTGTGAGCCGAGAAGTTCGGAGACCGCCTCCAAGCCCCATGCGCCGGCCAGAGCAATTCTCAGGCCGCCGAGGATTTCCGGCACGGTCGCCGGCGTCAAAAGGTCGAACACGATTTGCCGCTCCGTCGCGCCAAGCGTGCGCGCGAACTCCTCGTAGATCGGATTGATGTTGTTGGCGGCGCGCCGAGCGAACAAATAGAGGATGACGGTGACGTAGAAGATCACCAGGCAGACCGCGCTGAGCCGACCGACGCCGAACCAGATCAGCAGGAACGGCGCGGCGACGAGGATTGGAACCGTGCCGGCGGTCATCATCACCGGGTCGATCGCGGCGCGAACCAGTCGGAATCTTGCGCTCGTCAGTCCCGCCAAAACGCCGATGACGGCGCCGATGACGACCGCAAGGACGACGTTCTCGGCCGTATAGAGCAAGTTGGCGTAGAGGTTTGGATTGGCGACGCCGTAGTACGAGAGCGACGGCGCGTCGAGGAAGTCCGTGGCCAGGCGCTTCATGACCGCCAAGGGCGGCGGCAGCCGGATCGGCGACAGCAGCGCCGCGAGCCCCTGCCAGACCAGCACAAAGAGCGCAACGCCGGCGAACCGCAGCGGATCGACCGCCGCCACGAACCTTCGAATGGCGACGCGGGCGCCGACGGCGGAGCGCGCCGCCTTGCGCGCCCTGCGCGAACCAGCTTCGGCGCCAATGGCGTCGTCGCTGTCGACCGTTCCGGTTTCCGCGTCGCTCATCGAGATTACACGGACGCCGCCAGCGCAAGCCGGTAGGAATCCAGGAAGTCGAATTCGGCGTAGAGCGTCTTGGCCTTGTCGAACAACGCCTTCTTATCGCCGGTCAACGTCAGCGCGCCGAGTTTGGCGAACAGGTCGTCGGACTTGGCCTTGTAGTCGACCATTTGACGCCAGATGTCGCCGCCCCAGACCACGTCGTCGGTCGTGACCGTTCCCTTGGGGATGATGCTGTGCGACTCCAGGTCGGAGATGATCGCGTTCCAGACGCTCTTGTAATAGACGAGATTCTTGGGGTCGTCGTAATAGGCCTTACCGTCCTGGAACGGGCTGAAGGGGTCGAGCATGTTCACGGTCGTGGCGACGCCCTTGCCGTCGAGATCGGTGCCGGCGAAGCTGTTGAGATAGGGCGCTTGAATGTCGAACAGCGACGGGTCCTTTTTCGTTTCATCGAAAATGCGCCAGACCACCGACATGAAGCGCAGCACGGTGTTTTGGTTCTTGTTGACGTAGTCGCCGTTGGCGGCGACGCCGACGATATCGATCAGGCCCTCGAGCGGCGAGCCTTCGCCGCCGGGTCCGTATTTGACGAGATCGCCAATGTCGACGAGGTCGGTCCAGCCCGCCTGTCGCAGCGTGTAGGTAATTGGCGCGCCCTCAGGATTGACGAAATCTTCGCGGCCGGCCTTGGCGAGAACCAGCGACTTGGCGTCGTCCAGCACCTGCAGATTCCATTTCAGGCCGGACATGGTCGCGAGGCCTTCCTCGAACGGGCGGGCGCTGATCTCGGGCGCGCCGACGAGCGTCTTGCCGGCGAGCGGAGCCAAGGTCAGTTTCAAGGCCTCGTCGAATGTCTTGCCCTCCGCCATGTAGTCCTTGAGCGTCTTCAGCTTCAGATTGGGATTGGCGAGGATCGCGAACGCCTGATTGTTGTCGGTGAAGCCGACGCATTTCAGCAGCCGCGATTCCTTGTACATCGGCAGAATCAGCGGGCAGTACTCGCTGATCATGTCGAGCTGGCCGTTGATCATCAGCGTGAGGACATTCGAGTCGTTGGCCTTGAGGCCGTAGGGCGCGGGCTCGAAACTGACGCCGACATCGTCGAACCAACCCTTCTTCATGCCGATGTAATAGAAGGTGTTGTCGGCGTAGGGCCGCATGCCGAACTTGATCGTCGCCTTGGGAATGTCGACGCCTGCTTCCGGCGCTGCAGGGACAAAGCGGTCGGCGGCGGCGGCGAACTGCGGCGTCGCCAGTGCGGCGATCGCGGCCGCGGCGAACGCCAAGCGCCTGAGGCGGTTCGATCGCGCCCTGCCGGGCGGAAGCAAGCTTTGCATTGGTCACTCCTGGATTTGGCCCTTGAAGGATCGTGATCGCGTCCAGCCGCCAAGGCGTCCGGCCAAACGTCTGCGACGAACTTCGCGTTTTCCCATCAGCAAACTCTATGCCATGAATTAAGATATTGATTTCATGTTAGAATGATAAAATGCAGTATCCTGCATGCAAAATGACGGCTTGCATTCTGCATGCAAAAAGGGCACGAATTGACCAACGAATGGGAGTCGCATTCCACAATGCCGGTAGGAAACGTCGCGCCGCTCACTCGATCCGACGCGGTGGGCGCTCGTCCGCCCAGGCGAAAAGTCGCGCCGATTCATCGAGCGCGACCTCTGCACGAGGAAGTCTGCGACCGTCTGCGGGACATGATCATCGAGGGCGAGATCGACGCCGGCGAGCGGCTGCATGAAACCAGCTTGTCGGAGGTGCTGAACGTTTCGCGCACGCCGCTGCGCGAGGCGCTGAAGTTGTTGGCGAACGAGGGACTGGTCGACCTGCTTCCGGGGCGCGGCGCGCGGGTCAGCGCGCTGTCGCCGGAAAGCGTAGGGGAGCTGTTCGAAGTCGTCAGCGGGCTCGAAAGGCTGGCGGCCGAACTGGCCACAATGCGCATGAGCGCCCGCGACCTGGAGCGCATTCAGCGGATGCACGACAAAATGGCGACGCATTTCGCCGCGGGCGAACGCTACGAATATTTCGCCCTCAATCACGATATCCATGTCGCGATTGTCGCGGCGGCCAAGAACCAGACTCTGGTCGCCGCGCACGGCGCCCTGATGGTGAAAGCGCGCCGCAGCCGTTACACGGCGTTGGCTTCCGACGAGCGCTGGAAGGAGGCCATGAGCGAGCACGAAGCGCTGATGGAAGCGTTCCACAAGCGCGATGCGAAACGAGCGGGAGAACTCCTGTTCGAGCACGACCGGCGAACGTGCGAAACGACCCGCGACATGCTCGAAGCGGCAAGACGAGAGAAATGACCACGGCGCCGCGTCGGCGTTCGCGGACCGCGAAATCGACTTGACTGCGATCGCTTTGCGGTCCCTGCGCCTAGGCGTCCGACGTCGAGGCGAAGGGGCGCCGCCGCGCGGCGCAACGTCGGCGCCTTCATCGACGACGTCTACAACGCCGATCGCCTACACTCGGCCGTCGGATACCAATCGCCGATTGCCTTCGAAGCCGCGTTTCGAGAAACTACCAACCGTGACTTGAAATCTATGACCGCCTTGTCACCGAATTAGCGTGTCTCACGCGAGGGATGCAGGCCACCGTAGACCGACGCGAGGACAAACTGAATGATTCGGCGGTCTAAATGCGGTCAGGATCGTTCACAGGTCGACCGACCGTCGAGGCAGACCGCTAATCTCTTGAAAAGCTTGGAGCGGGTGAAGGGAATCGAACCCTCGTATTCAGCTTGGAAGGCTGCTGCTCTGCCATTGAGCTACACCCGCGCCGAGGCCGATGGCCTGCTTTCTTAGGGGCTGCATCGGCGAAAGGCAATCGGCGGAATGGCGCGCCGCGCATGCGGCCCGCTCTCTTCTCCTTCGGAGAAAAAGTAAGAGAGAAAGGGCGGGCGGTTCGTCGCGCCAACCTGCTTCCCGCTCGCGGGGAGAGCGGAGGCGACACAACGATGCGCCGGCGAATCGAGGCGTGGGGTCGGCGGCCGCATCGCCGCGCGCGGCGACGAAACGTCTCGCGGCGAAAGAAAAACCCCGAGCGCGGGGCTCGGGGTTCGATGGATAAGCTCGGCGAAGCGGCGATCAGAAGTTGACGCGCACGCCGGTGGTGAAGGAGGTGTTGTCGTCGTGGATATAGCCGGAGGCCATACCGCCCTCGACCTTCGAGAACATCACGCCGCCGTAGATGTCGACGCGCTTGACCGGGCGCCAGTCGAGCATGCCGGAGACGACGTCGGTGTGGCCGGCGCAGTCGCCCTTGATCGTGCCCTGTCCAACTTGATGAGTGGTCGTGACATACTGCTTGCCGCCGGTCTGGCTCGAAAACGCGTTGCAGTTCGTCGCCGAGCTGTAGGTGTCGTAGTCGTTCTGCCACTCGTGATAGTAGCCGACCGCGGCGTCGAGGTTGCTGAGGATGCCGTACTTGGCGCCCAGCCACACGACCTGAAGGTCCTCGGGTTTGACGAAGGCGTTAGACTGGACCTGCGCCGTATAGCCGCCGTTGAAAGTATACCAATTGCTTTGGACGATGTCGGAATTCGCCGCCGTGCCAAGGCCGCTCGGTGACGACAGCCTGGCGTACTCGTAGCCGCTGAACAGGGTCAGCTTGTCCCACTTGTACTTGAGGCCGACCACCCCCGCGTTGACGTCTGCGAGGGTCGCCTTCAGCGCGTCGGAACCCATCGACGGCGGCGTGGCGCCATAGCCATAGGCGCTGAGCTTCACAGCGTCCTTGTCGTAGGCGTAGATCGCGTCAAGCGAGAAGCCGGCGTAGTCGCCGCCGACGCCGACCTGGAAGGCTTCCTTGGCGCCGTCGCCCTGCTGCCAGCCGCCGACCTGGGCGATCGCGCTGGCGCGCAGGTTGTTGTAAGTGATCTGGTACTTGAACGACTCATTGTAGCGCGCCGTTTCGGTCTCGCCGGTGCCCTGCTCGACCGTGCCAGAGGTGCCGATCAGCGAGAACGCGTAGGCGCCGCCGAACGGATCGTAGGCGCTCGACAGGTCGTTGGTGAGCGAGTACTGACGACCGAAGGTCAGCGTGCCGAAGGTCGTGTTGCTCACGCCGAGATAGGCGCGGGTATTGTCCAGCTTGCCGTTGCGGCTCGAGTCGCTGTTAGCGCTGACGAGATCCTGCTGGCTGCCGGTGTAGGCATTATTATTGATCAGCGACTCTGGCCCATTGGCCGCCTTGAGCGAATAGGGGTCGAAGCCGAAGTTGACGTCGCCGACGACGTACCAGTTCGGGACGACCTGCTCCTTGATCTTGACGCCGACGTTGGACTGGCTGAGGCCGTTCGGCACCTTCTGCCACTTCCCGCCGTTGCTGTCCTTCGACACCAACTCCTGGATGCCGTTGGAGAAATTGTTATTGAACGGCGTGGCGGCCGAATTGTACCCGCCGCCCATGTCGATCGTGCCGTAGACCGTCACGCCGAAGGCCGACAGCGGGCAGTCGGCGGCGGTCGAATCAAGCCAGGTCATGAAGCTGGCGTAGCAGTTCGGCTTCTCGGCGGCCGGCGGCGTCTTCTTGGTCGGCAGGTCGGCGGCGGCGGCCGCGCTCATGGCGAGCAGCCCGGCGGTCGAGGCCAGGAGCAAGGGTTTCAGCAATCGCATAATCAGCCCCACAGTTATCGCCGCCCGCACTGCGGCCAGCACTTTGATTTACCTTAATTTTTTGTGTCGCGCTGCGCGCTCGGCGGCCGCGATTCTCGTCGTTCAGATTCGTTAAGCACACAGATTCTATAGACTATCTGTTACGAGTGCTCAACTGCAACCGCGGCCAGCCACGGCGAAACGCTTTAACGCTAAGTGGTCTCGACGCCCGCACAGACCCTAGGCATCGCAAATGAAGCTTATGTGACGCCGACGTTCACACAAAAGCCGCCACAGCGCCGCATTGCAATTCGGTTTACGACTGTGGCGAACGAGCAACACATAGCCGTCTCCCGCGATGACAAGGCCGCCGCCGCCGTCTAGAACGGCTCGCCCCTTCCGCGCCGAGACTCCGTTTGCCCGCAACCCCCGCCATTGAAGCGCGCCGACTCGTCAAACGCTTCGGCGCGACGACCGCCGTCGACGCGATCTCTTTCACGGTCGAAGCGGGAACGGTCGTCGGCCTGCTCGGCGGCAACGGCGCCGGCAAAACGACGACGATCGGCATGATCATGGGGCTGACCTTGCCGAGCGCCGGCGAGGTCCGGGCGCTCGGCGTCGACATGGCGCGCGATCGTTACCGCGCGCTCAGTCGGATGAATTTCGAGAGTCCTTACGTCGACATGCCGCACCGCCTCACCGTGAGGCAGAATCTGCGTGTGTTCGGCCGTCTCTACGGCGTCGCGGGAGTCGAAAGGCGCATCGAGGCGCTGGCCGCCGATCTGGCGCTGGCGCCGTTCCTCGACCGGCCGTCCGGCAGCCTTTCGGCTGGCCAGAAGACTCGCGTCGCCTTGGCCAAGGCGCTGATCAACGATCCTGAGTTGCTATTGCTCGACGAGCCGACCGCCTCGCTCGACCCCGACACCGCCGACTGGGTGCGCAGCCGGCTGGAGGCGTTCCGCCGCGAGCGCGGCGCGACGATCCTGCTCGCTTCGCACAACATGGCCGAAGTCGAGCGGCTGTGCGGAAGGGTGCTGATGTTGAAGCAGGGGCGGATCGTCGACGACGGCTCGCCCGACGAACTGATCGCCCGCTACGGCCGCAGCAGCCTGGAGGAAGTGTTTCTCGACGTCGCGCGCGCGCCGGCGGCGGAGGGGGCGCGGTGAC
>Ga0181529_10006975_pt1 | contig 11368 bp, 13 predicted proteins | sample PEATcosm2014_Bin_36_FD_119763 | JGI IMG/M metagenome (GOLD analysis project Ga0181529, IMG submission 119763) | Peatland microbial communities from MTU Mesocosm Facility, Houghton, MI, USA - PEATcosm2014_Bin10_30_metaG | ecosystem: Environmental > Terrestrial > Soil > Wetlands > Peat | place... | reverse complement strand
GGCGTCCATTGCCTCGCCCCGCTCAAGGTATCGCTCGAGCCGGAAGTCCTCGAAGGACTTGGCCCTTTCGAAAATCTCGAGCGCCTCGTCCTCGAGGGAGTGGAGGAGGTCGAAGACGACCAGCTTGGCCAGGCTCTCGGGGTCGTTCGGCCTTTCCTTTAGGAAGCGGCGATAGTCGAAGCCCCCCTCCTCGGCCTTCTTGCGCCTGAGGCCTCGATCGTAGGCTCGGCGTTTTTCGGGGTCGAGGAGGACGCGATAAGCCTCGAGCAGCAGGCGCATGGCCGCGTCCGCAGCTCTCGAGCTCGTGGCTCGCTCGGCTTGCCCGCCTTGAAGGTCGGGATGCAGCTTCTTCGCTTGGCGCCTGAAGGCGCTTTTGATCTCCTTGGACCCTGCCTCGGCAGGGACGCCGAGGACCTCGTAGTAACTGTCCACGCCCTTAATTCCGCTCGATCGGCGCCCCTCGGGCGGCCTCGGCTGCCCCCTTCTCGTCAGAGACGATCTCGGAGCAGTTGACCATCATGCCCTCGGCTTCCATGGCCTTCATGAGCCGGCTCAGGGCCTTATCCGGCCGCAAGCCAGACTTTCGCAGGAAGGCCATGCTGCGCTTGCCTGAGATCATTCCCGCCTGGGCGAGGAATTGGGATACGCGCCGGGGGATCTTGCCCATGGCGCTTGCGCTCTCGGTTCCGATGATGACGTACTCATGGCCGGTGAGCCGGGGCGACTCGTCGGCCCTCGCCTCGAAGATGTCGACAAAATGTCCAGCCGCCTCGAGGGCGCGGGCCATGGCCTTCGAGACGCGGGCCAGGGCATCGGAGTCACCGGCTGGGACGTAGACGAGGGCTACGCGCATCTGTCCTCCGGATCAGAGATTATTGTAGGCCGCCTCGGCATCCCTGCTCCTGACAAGGAGGACGGAGCAGGGGGCGAGGCTCGCGATCTCGCGATTGGCCTCGAGGATTATATCGCGAAAGTCGCCGTTGTGCTCCCACCCCCCGAGGAGAATGCAGTCGGCCTCTATCTCCTCCGCCAGCTCGACCACTTCCCCCGCTATCGAGCCCTTAAGGAGTCGGGTTTGGACGTCGACTCCCTTGGCCTTCGCCAGGTCCTCCACCATCGCCAGCCGCCGGCGGCCCGTAACCTCCAGGCTCCGCTCGTACTCGGCGCTCTCCTCGTCGACGAAGATCCTGGCCTTGTATAGGTGCCGGATCGCCGCCGTGTCCACCGCGTAGGCCGCGATGAGCTGAGTGCCGAAGGACTTGGCGAGCGCAACCCCGTACTTGGCTGGGGCAGACGACGAGTAGAGTCCCTCGGCCAGCACGATGACCTTGGACATGAGTCCTTTCACCGACCCGCCTCCCTCTTCTCCTTCCGAGCCTTGAGCCGCTTGGCCGCGAACACGGCCTCGCGCTCCCTCTCCTCGAGCGAGTCCTCGATGAAGATCTCGATCGCCCTGGACTCCGGGATGACCATCTTCTCGAGCGCGTTGACTCTGCGCTGGGTCTTGCGCACTTCCTTGGCGAGCCTCCACACCACCGCGCGAAGCGAGGCCATCCGGACGACAAGCTCGAGGAGGGCCGAGAACTCCTCGACGGTCTCGTCTGATTCGGCGGAGGAGCCCAGGAAGGAGCATTGGAGAGCGTGCTCGGGCGCGGCCGCCTCGACGACCGGCATCGAGATGCCGGAGACTTGGACCCGCCGCTCCGAGGCCGCGATCTCGGCCTTCACGCCCATCCCGAGCTCGCGGGCGGCTTCGCGGCCGCGAAGAAGCATCATGCGCTTGAGCGCTGGATAGGCGGTGCCGGCCCGCTTCCGCATCTCCCGCTCGAGGACCCTCGCCTCGTTCATCCGCTTCATGAGCTCGAGCATGAGGATCTCGCGCTTGCGTTCGAGGAGCTCGTAGCCCTCCTCGGCGAGGGCGAGCCTCTCCCTCTCCCGCAGGAGGTTGGACTTGGTCGGGGCTACATTGGCCGTGGACCCGCCGGAGGAGCTAGCAGCCGGCATCCTCGGCCTCCTTGCGCATGCGCCTCTCGATGGTCTCGCGCGAGACGCGCACGAGCTCGTCCCTCGGCAGCACCGCGAGGAGCTCCCAGCCTATGTCGAGGGTCCGGTCGATGCTTCGGTCCTCGTCCTCCGCCTGGGAGGCGAATTCCGCCTCGAACCTCTCGCCGAAGCGCAGGTACCTCTTGTCCAAGGGCGACAGCTCCTCCTCCCCGATGATGGCGGCGAGGTTGCGCACGCTCTTCGTGCGCGCGTAGGCGGCGAAGAGCTGGCTGGAGAGCTCCTTGTGGTCCTCTCTCGTCATGCCTTCGCCGATGCCGTCCTTCATGAGCCGGGACAGCGAGGGCAAGACCGCGATGGCCGGATAGGATCCCCTCTGGAAGAGCTCGCGGTCGAGCACGATCTGCCCCTCGGTGATGTATCCGGTGAGATCGGGTATGGGATTGGAGATGTCGTCGTTGGGCATGGACAGTATGGGGATCTGCGTGATGGACCCCGAGGAGCCCTCCACCTTGCCGGCCCGCTCGTAGAGCGCGGCCAGGTCGGAATAGAGATAGCCTGGGTAGCCCTTGCGCGAGGGGACCTCTCCCCTCGAGGCCGAAACCTCGCGCAGGGCCTCGCAATAGTTGGTCATGTCGGTGAGCACGACCAGGACGTGCATCCCGAGCTCGTAGGCGAGGTATTCGGCGGCGGTGAGCGCGCAGCGGGGGGTCACGAGGCGCTCGATGGTGGGGCTGTCCGCGAGCGATTGGAACATGACGACTCGAGAGAGCACGCCGGAACGCTCGAAGGAATCGACGAAAAAGCGAGCGACGTCGTACTTGATGCCCATGCCCGCGAAGACGATCGCGAAGGACTCCTCGCCGACATCTCCGGGAGACGACGCGATGATGCGGGCCTGGCGGACGATCTGCGCGGCGAGACGGTTGTGGGGCAAGCCGTTGCCCGAAAAGATCGGCAGCTTCTGTCCCCGTATCAAAGTATTCATGCCGTCGATCGCGCTTACCCCCGTCTGGATGAAGTCCCGCGGGTAGACGCGGGCCGAGGGATTGATGGGGGAGCCGTTGACGTCCCTCCGCTCGGAACTGATGATCTCAGGATAGCCGTCGGAAGGCCGGCCGAGGCCGTCGAAGACTCGGCCCAGGAGGTCGGGGCCGACCCTGAGCTCGAGGGGGTGGCCCAGGAGCTCCAGCCTAGTGCCCTCGAGATCGAGCCCCGCATTGGGGCCGAAAAGCTGGATCGCGATCGCCTCGTCGGAGGTGTCCACGACCCGGCCGGCCCGCGGTTCGCCGTCGCGCCCATAGACCGAGACCAGCTCGCCGAAGGCCGCGGTCTCCCGGCGTCGCGCGATCACAATAGGGCCCTCCGCGTGGACGAGCCCCCGATGCTCGAGGCCCCTCATGGCCGATCCTCCCTCGCGTAGGTCTTGACCATCTCCTCGAAGGCCGCGGCCAGCTCGCGGCTAGCCGCCCTGATGTCCTCGAGCCGGTCGTTGGGCGCGTCGCTCTTCAGCCGCGTTATCCGCTCTCGGCAGGGCATCCCCGCGATCTCGGCCAGGGGCACGCCCTGGCCGATGGCCTCCTCGGCCCTCCGGTGGAAGTCCATCACGATCTGCAGGAGGAGCATTTGCTTCTCCGGCGCGCAGTACTTGTCGACCTCGTCGAAGGAGCTCTGCTGGAGGAAGCCGTTCTTCATCATCTCGGCCGTCACCAGCACGAGGCGCTGCTCGTCCGGAAGGGCGTCGGGCCCGATGAGCCTCACGATCTGCTCGAGGCGCTGTTCCCGCTTCATGAGGTCGAGCGCCCGGTCTCTCAGCTCCTTCCAGGCGGGATCGCGGCCCTCCCACCAGGGTCGCAGCTCCTCGGCGTACTCCGAGTAGGAGTCGATCCAGGAGATGGCCGGATAATGGCGAGCGTTGGCCAGGTCCCTGTCGAGGGCCCAGAAGCACCTGATGAAGCGCTTCGTGTGCTGGGTCACTGGCTCGGAGAAGTCACCACCAGGCGGCGATACGGCGCCGATGATCGAGATCGACCCGCTGCTCCCGGAGAGCGTCTCGGCCCTGCCCCCGCGCTCGTAGAACTCCGCGAGCCGTGTCGGAAGATAGGCCGGGAAGCCCTCCTCGGCGGGCATCTCCTCGAGCCTGCCGGACAATTCGCGGAGGGCTTCGGCCCAGCGAGAGGTAGAGTCGGCCATAACGGCCACGTCATAGCCCATGTCGCGGTAGTATTCGGCCAGCGTGATGCCCGTGTAGATCGAGACTTCCCTGGCGGCGACGGGCATATTGGAGGTGTTCGCGATGAGGATGGTGCGCTCCATGAGCGAGCGTCCGGTGCGGGGATCGACGAGCTTGGGGAACTCCGTCAGCACGTCCGTCATCTCGTTCCCGCGTTCGCCGCAGCCGACGTAGACGATGATGTCCGCGTCGCAGAACTTGGCGATCGCGTGCTGGGTCATGGTCTTGCCCGTGCCGAAGCCTCCGGGAATCGCGGCGCATCCCCCTTTGGACAGGGGGAAGAGCAGGTCGATGACGCGCAGCCCCGTCATCAGGGGCTCGCTCGGGGCGAGACGGCGGCGGACGGGCCTCGCCTTCCGCACCGGCCATTCCTGGCATAGGCTGAAGGATTCGCCGGCCTCCGTCTCCAGGACCGTCTCGCGGAGAGTGTACTCGCCGGCTTCCGCGGCCTTGGCCACCTTCGAGGGGATCGCGAAGGGCTGCGCCACGAGGGCGTGCACGACGAGCTCTGTCTCCCGCACCTGGCCGTAGATCGTTCCCGGCCCGATCTGGTCGCCCACGCGCAGGGCTGGCTTGAACGGCCATGTCCGATCCATGGACAGGCTGTCGCACCTTTCGCCCGGATAGATGAACGTACCGGAGTCCTCCTTCAGCCGCTCGAGGGGACGCTGTATGCCGTCGTAGATCGTGCCGAGGAGGCCCGGACCCAGCAGGATCGACAGGGGCTTGCCGAGGGCCATGACCTTTTCCCCCGGCTTCATGCCCGTGTCCTCCTCGTAGACTTGTATCGTCGCTCCGGACCCGTCAGTCCGGATGATCTCGCCGGCGAGCGCGGCCTCGCCTGCCTCGACCACGTCGAAGAGCCCCGCCCCCCCCAAGCCTTCCGCCAGGATGACGGGCCCCGAGATCCGCGTTATGCGGCCTTGTATCCGGCTTCCGGCCCTAGGATCGCCGCTTCGCGAGCTCATGCCTGTCCCTCCATCGCCTCGGGGCACAGCGCCCTCGCGAGCTCGCCGCGATCGCGGTCGAGGAGCTCGTCCCCGACCAGGTCCATCGTGGCCCGGATACCTACGCGCCCGTCCTCGACGGCGGCCGTCAGGCCGCGCGCCGGCAGGCTTTCGTCGACGGCGAACTTCGTCGCGGCCGCTGAGCCGAGGGCCCGCGCGGCGCAAGCTCGCGCGGCGGCCTCGGATATGCCCCGGCGGGCTACGACGACAGTTTGCCCCGAGAAAAAGCTCTCGCCTCGAGCGAGCATGGCCTCTGCCAGAGCCGCGACCCTATCTTCGGCCAGACCGTCGAGGAACCAGCCCATCGCCTCGCGGAGCCTCGCGTCCACGAAGACGGTCCTGATCCGCCTCAGCTCGAGCGGCAGGCGCGCCAGCGTCTCAGCGCGGAAGCGCTCGGCCCTTGCCTCGCCCGTTCGGGCGATCTCGCCGACCGAGGAGCGCGCCCGCGCCTCGGCCTCCGCGATAGCCATCGCAGCCGCCTCGTCCGCCTCCGCCAGGAGCTTCGCGGCCTTCTTCCTCGCGTCCTCCAGGACTTCTCGCCGTATCGCGTCCGATCCCGCTATTTCTTCCATGCTGCACCGCGCCTGTTTGCCGGCAACCACGGCCTATAAGCCGGCGCCCACGGCCTCGCGGACGGCGTCCTCGAGACTCTTGCGTCCGGCCCTGGCTGGGCCTCGGGATGGAATCTCCACGATTAGGGGGAGCGCACCTCCGAGCTGCCACTCCAAGGCCTCCTCCTCGAGGAAATCCGCGACCTCCTCGGTGAGGATGAGTACCTTGGACCCTATGCCCTTGTACGACCGCCCCGAGGGATCGGCTCCCCGCCCGGTCGCGTGCCTGAACGCGTCGAGCGCGTCTTCGCGCCCGCTCACCTCGCGCCCCTCCACTCCTACCATGCGGAAGGCGAGCACGATCTCCTCCTCGGCGATGACGAAGAAGTCAGCCATGGCGTTAGGCGACTTTAAAGCATCAATATCAGCAGGGCGACGAGGAATCCCCAGAGGCAGATGCCCTCGGCGAGACCCAGGTATGGTATCGCCTTGCCCGAGAGGCTCGAGTCCTCGGCTATGGCGCCCATCGCGGCCGCCCCGAGTTTGCCTACGGCGATTCCGCCGCCCAGACAGGCCATCCCGACGGCAAGGGCCGCGCTGATGTACTTCCAGGCGGCCGCGGGGTTCGCTTGCTGAGCCGCGGCCTGCGCAGCGCCTTGGGCAGCCGCCGCGACGGCCAGCGCAGTGAGCAGGAATAAGGCGACGACGGTTCGCTTTGTCATGGCTCCTCCTTGCGGAATCGGAATCGGAAAGGCGCGAAGGCTCGGCCCGTCTCGGTGAGGAATTTCGATAGGAATTCGTAGTATTGAAGCCGCACGACCTGGATCGCCACGATGAGCCCCTCGAGGAAGACTATGATCGCGTTGCCGAAGAGCACGACGAGGGCCTGCAAAGCGAGGCCCGCGGGCGATCTGTGCCTCAGCATGTCGCCCATGGTGAAGACGATGTACGAAAGCACGACGTGCGAGAGGGCGAAGGCGCCGACGCGGAGGAAACTCAAGGAATTCGACAGGAAGTACGAGACGGGCTCGAGCACCGCGACGAAGGCCTTGACTCCCGCGGCCAAGGCCCCCTCGCCTCGCCCCTCACCGTCCTTCGCCTTCCCGTCCGCCAAAGCCGAGAGCCTCTCCTCCAGGATGAGGGCAAGCATGGGGAGGCCAAGTCCTAGCGCGTCGAACCACTCAGGCCGGGATCCGAATACGGCCCTGATCCCCATGCCGATGGCCCAAAAGAAGAACAGGGCGCCGGCTAGGCCGGTCTTCGAGAAAAGGGCCGCGCCCCTTCTGCCCGAGCGCCAGGCGTCCACTATATTGATGACGAGTCCTGTCGAGTTGACGATGACGCCGAGGGCTAGGGTGAAGCCGAAGAATACCAGGACCTTTGATGTGCTGCCCTCGGGCATCAGAGCCAGGAAGCGGTCGACAGGCCTGCCGAGCAGGGCTTGGCTCAAGGCCCGCGTGATGGGGACGAGGGCATTCTCGAAGGTGAAGAAGGATCCGGTCAGGAAGCCCATGATCATCGAGCCCATGCCGCAAGCCATTCCTATGGGCGCGAAGACTTTCCACTTGGCGAGCGACGGCACGAGGCCGTGGTGGATCGCCAGGGCCCCGGCCAGGATGAGCAGGCCCTGTCCCAGGTCGCCGAACATGATCGAGAACAGCAGGATAAAGGAGCCGCAGACGAATGGCGTCGGGTCCACGCTGCCGTAGGGAGGAGTGCCGAAGGAGAGGACCATGCGCTCGAAGCTCGAGACGAAGCGACGGCGCTTGAGAAGGACCGGCACCTCCTCTCGGCCATCGCGGACGCTCTCGATCTCGCGCGGCGAGTAGGACCTGAGGGCGACGCGCCCTCCCGTCTTCGCTTCAAGGGCTTCGGCCAGGCCCCTCACCTCGTCCCTGGGCGCCCAGCCCTCGAGACGGCAGGCCTGGGACGAGGTCTCGAGCGATAGCTTCGCCTCCTCCACGGAGGCGTCCACTGCGTAGGACGAGGCAAGCTCGCGCCAGGGACCCGAGAGCTCCTCTGCGAGGTCCTCCCTTTCGCGTTCGAGGAAGGCCCGGCGCTCCTCGAGCTCGGCCAGCTCCCGCTCTAGCGCCGCCGGGAGCTCAGGGGGCACGAGCGCGAAGTCCGGCGGGAAGCGCCTCGGCTCGAAGCCCGCGCGGGCGAGCTCCGTGTCGAGGGCGAAGCGCCCGATCCTCGAGGCGATCGCCACGATGTCGCCTTCCTTGCTCAGGGCGAGGATCATCGCGCGCTCGCCGAGGGCCTCGCGGATAGCCTTTATCTCCTCAGGCGGCGCGCGACCGATGCGCACGACAATGAAGGAAAGATCGTCGAGCTCTCGGTACGGAAGCTCGAGCCCGGCGAAGATCCTCGCCTCCTCGAGGGCCTCCCGCGCCTTCGCCGCCTCGTCGGCGTTGGCCTTGACGGCATCGCCTATCTCCCGCGCCCTCGACCGCATGAACTCGAGCTCGGCGGACTCCTTTTCTCCAGGCAGCCTCGCGCCCGCTTCCACTCCATCCGGATAATCGAGGCCGAGAAAGCGCCCGAGCTCCTCCAGAGCCTCCAGGCCGGCGCCACGGCCCGCTTCCGCCTTAGGCGCCGCGGCCAGGCCGCGCGCGGTTCCGGAGGGGGGCGATATCTGGAAGCATCCGGCATGCCCGAGGCATTCCAGCACACCGTCCACGTCCGACCGGAGGGCGACGAGCTCGATCTTGCGCATGACGACCGTGCTCATTTTAGGCCGCTCCCGCCGATTGAGCGGCTGCGGCGATTTCGGCCGCCGGCGCCTCCAGCTTTATGCCCTCCACGATGCCGCGCATCGCGTCGGACTCCATTTCCTTCAGCCTGAAAAAGGCGTAGAGCGGCGTATAGCTGTCCATATGGAGATGCAGGCATCGCTTGAGGAGGCGGTACCGGTACTTCCGCGCAGCAGCCTCGAGACCGCGGTGCGAGAGCCGCCACTCTCCGGTCTCTGCGCCGCCTTGTCCCGGACCGAGGCCAGCGCCCAGGCCGGGGACTAGACGCGACCATTTCCATCCGGCCCAGTCCGATCGAGCGTCTGGCCTGAACGCGAGGGCCTCTAGGGCCCTCGCGCGGACCTCCGCCCCGTCCAGCTCGACGAGACGTCCCTCGATCTCAGCGGCGCCCATGCGGTAATAGCGCTTGAGCCTGAGGGCCCACGCGACGTTCTCCAGCTCCGCCTCGGTCCGCATGAGAGCGGGGATGGCATCGGCCAGGACCTCAGGCAGCTCACGGGCCGCCGCCCAGAGCTCGGCGAAGTACTGCCTGTCCAATCTATTCTTAACGGCGGGAAGATCGGACAGGCCCGAGTCGATGGCCCACTGGTAGCGGCTGCGCCGTAGCATCTTGGCGAGGTCGGGATAGGCGGCCGGGTCGAATTCAGTGTCGAAGGAGCTGTCGAAGGGCGCCGGGGCTACGGCTCGACCCTCGGCGGCGGCGGCGAGCAGGTCCTCCAAGTAGACGATTTCTCGCTTGCGGACCAAGGCGCCGAAAAAGGGATCCGTCCGGGCCAGCTCGGGTTCGATGCCCTCGAGGGCCTCGTAGGGTCGCGATCGCAAAGCCCTCTCCGCGGCCGTCGCGAGCTCGCTCTCAGGCAGCGCGGGCGGGGCCTCCCCGAACATGGACTTCCAGGCCTCGCCGACGCGATGGCTCGAGGCGAGAGCGACGGCCCTGTCGTCCAGGTAACTTCGAGCGAGCGAGCCGCAAGCCCTGGCGTAGGCATAGGCGCTCTCGAAGCCCCGGGGCATTTCAGCTCCCCCGCTGCCGCGCGGCCTCTGCGGCCTCGGCCTGAAGGACAGCCTCGCAGGCCGCGACGAAGGCGGCCCCATCGATCCTGGAGGATTCTAGCTTTTCTTTATAGGTGCGAAGGGCAGCTTCATAGTCCTCTCGCGCGGCCTTCTCGGCCAGGTCTCTATCGGCCAGGGCCTTGGCCATCGCAGCCTCATAGGCCTCGGCGTAGTTGCGTTGGGCCCGCGTCCTAGCCGCGTCCAGCCGTCTGCCTGCCTCTGCCCGTGCCTCGGCGACCATGCCCTCGGCCTCGCGCTCGACATCGAAGAGAGTCTCCAAGAGATCCTTCGAAGGCATGCCACGCTCCCTCGGGCCGGGACCGAAGCTCAGGTCATCGGCCGCTGTTCATATCTATCATCCTGGTTTCGAAGTTCTTGATTATCGAGTTTGCCCTCTCTGGAGAATCGGCGCGGAGCAGGTCCGAGTAGAATTCGGAATCGTCGAGAAGGACTGCGAGCCGCTTGAGAGCGGCGAGGTAGAGCTCCGAATCCTGAGGATCGGAGAGGAGGAGGAAGACTATGTAGACGGGTTCGCCGTCGAGCGAGGAATATTCGATGCCTCGGCGTGAGATCCCGAGGGCCCCGATCAACTCCGTGAGGCCCTCGGCCTTCCCATGGGGCAAGGCGATGCCCTTCTTGATGCCCGTGGACATCTTTTCCTCGCGCGCGCGCACGGCGGCCAGGACGGCCGCTCGGGGGAAGGCCCTTCCCCGCTCCTTCGCGAGAAGATCCACGAGCTCCTCGAAGAGCTCATCCTTGTCCTCGCTCTCGAGCCCGATCTTGATCCTTCCCGCGGCGAAGACTTTCTGAAGCAGCATCGAGGCCTCCTAACATCCGGTCGGAGCCAGAAGCCTGATCTCGACGAGGCCGGGATCGGGAAGCCCCGAGGCCGGCCTGGCTGACTTACTTCGTCGGCTGCGAGGGGGTGGGCGCCGGCTGTGCCGGCGTTGCCGCCTCGCCCTGCAGGCTCGCAGGGGCGGAGGACTGGGGCTTGGCGTTCCACCACTCGGTGACGGTTGAGCTCCCCGTAGTCTGCTTGGCCGCCGCCGCCTTTTCGACGTTTCCAAGGGAGGACTTGTTGATCAAGGCGAGAAAGAGGGCGCAGACGAAAAAGAGAGCGCCCAGAATGTAGGTGAATCGAACCACTACGTTGGAGGACCGGGAACCGAAGGCGCTGCCCGAGCCCCCTGCGAACACCCCTCCGAGCGAGTCGGAGTCCGAATCCTGGATGATCACCATGAAAATCAAGAGGACGCAAGCTACCACGAAAATGACGAGAAGGCTGATGCCAAGTATGCCCATAGAACTCACTCCACTTCAGGGCGCCGGCCGCGGCGAGGCAAGCCCTTTCCCCGCAGGGAAACACGCCTAATTAAGGACATCCTAGCCGCAAGTCGAGATCTTGCGCAAGTCCCGGCGAACGGTCGATCAGCGGAAAAGAGCTATCGGGACAAAGGCATCGACCTTTAGGCTGGCCCCGCCTACCAGGGCGCCGTCGATGTTCGGCTTGCCCATGAGGGCGGCCGCGTTCTCGGCTTTCACCGAGCCGCCGTATTGGATGCACATGGACCTGGAGGCGGCCTCCCCGTAGAGCCCGGCCAACACCTTCCTGATATAGGCGTGGGCGGCGTCGGCGTCCTCGGGAGTGGCAGTCTTGCCCGTGCCGATGGCCCAGACCGGTTCGTAGGCGATCACGATGTCCTTGAGCTGATCGGCCGAGATCCCCCCGAAGCCCTCGGTGACCTGCGTCTTGAGCACGGTTTCTAGCCTGCC
>Ga0181529_10006971_pt1 | contig 11371 bp, 10 predicted proteins | sample PEATcosm2014_Bin_36_FD_119763 | JGI IMG/M metagenome (GOLD analysis project Ga0181529, IMG submission 119763) | Peatland microbial communities from MTU Mesocosm Facility, Houghton, MI, USA - PEATcosm2014_Bin10_30_metaG | ecosystem: Environmental > Terrestrial > Soil > Wetlands > Peat | place... | reverse complement strand
GGAAGCACTCGATCAAGCCATCACGGTGATGCTCCCTCAGATCACACCAGAGAACGCAGCGGCATGGTTCAAACACTGCATCGACAGTCTACAGATTTAGGGAAAACGCTCTAAAGCCGATTCTGTTAAAGGCTCGCGTCCAGGGGCCTGAGGGCCTCTGCTCCCTCCACCAAGACAAGGGCGGAAACGGTGCTCTTCGTCTTCCATCCTCGCGCCGGAAAAACAACCGCAGGTCCTTCGACTCGCTGCGCTCGCTCAGGATGACAGCCTGAAAGGGGGCAAGGAGTGCGCCAGGCTGATTTTGTCTTCAGATGCCAGTCCCTAGTCGCTCAGTCCCTGGTCCCTGTTTTTTCAGGCGCTCATCAGCGCCGCGCTGTGGAGCACGCCGCCGGCTACGATGGTTTCCGCTTCCTCGGCAGGCGACGGCTCCATTGGCACGTGAGCCAGCTCCCAGGCGGAGCGGTCTTTGATCAGGCGCGAGACCAGCGCCGTGTGCATGGCGTGACCGGCGCGCTCGGCTACCACGTGGCCCTCGATGCGGCGGCCGGCCAGGGCCAGGTCGCCGATCAGGTCCAGCACCTTGTGGCGCACATACTCGTCCGCAAACCGCAGCGGGCCGTTCACCGGGCCGTGGGCGTCCAGAATGATGGTGCTCTCCGGCCCCGCGCCGCGAATCAGGCCCATGTCGCGCAGGCGCTGCTCGTCGGCCTTGTAGCCGAAAGTGCGGGCGGCGGCGATGAAGGCGCCGTAGGTCTCGGCGGCCAGATCGATGTAGGCGCGCTGGTGGCCGATGGGCGCGGGAAAGTCGATGGCGTACTGAATGCTGTAGCCCGTGCCGGGATAGACGCCGATGAACTTGTCGCCCTCGCGCACCTCGACCGGGCGCAAAACGCGGATCGTCTCGCGGCGGCGGCGCTGGGTGCGGATGCCCACGCTAAGGAAGGCCTCGACATAAGGCAGGGCGCTGCCGTCCAGGATGGGCAGCTCCAGGTTGTCCAGCTCGGCGATCACGTTGTCCACGCCCATGCCGATCAGCGCGGAGAGCAGGTGCTCGGTGGTGGAGATGAGCACGCCTTGGCGCATCAGGCTGGTGGCGTAACTGACTTTGGCCACATTGCGGCCGATGGCGGGAATCTCGAAGTTGTCCAGGTCGGTGCGGCGAAAGACGATGCCCGACCCGCCGGGGGCGGGCAAGAGGCGCAGAGTCACAGGAGCTCCGGAGTGGAGCCCCACGCCGGTGAACTCCAGCGGCGCGGCAATGGTCTGTTCCAAATGCGCGGGATTCGCCAATAAACACTCTCCGCCTGGGCGAAAAAACCAGGCGCAACGTAAGGTTAGACGCCAAGGCTCATCCCTGTCCTGTGGTATTTTTGCCACACTCTGGGCTTTCCAGGCCAATTCTCCGTCTGGGAAACATATTCTGGAATTTGTGTTAACCATCGTAGAATCAGAACGTGTGCGATTTTACCTGTGGCGAAACACCACGGAAAGGGAATCGAATGCCTGTTTCTGCCGAAACGCCCATCCCCATGCGTGCCCTGCTGGCCGGAGCCCGGCGCAAAGAAGACGCTCTTCTTGACCTGATCCAGCAACTGGTGCGGGCCGAGTCGCCCTCCGGCGACAAGGCTGCCGTGGATGCCTGCATGGCTCTGGCCGCCGAACATGCCAAGGCGTTGGGCGGGCGGGTGAAGCTGCACCGCCAGCGGGAGTTTGGCAATGTGCTGGAGGCGCGCTTCGGACCGAAATCCAAGACAGGCGCGGCGGGGCGCACCGTGCTGCTGGGCCATCTGGACACGGTTTGGCCGCTGGGCACGCTGAAATCCATGCCCTGCCGGTTGAGCGAGGGCCGCTTGTGGGGTCCGGGCACGCTGGATATGAAGGCCGGCGTAGCTATGGCCTTGACCGCCATCGAAATGCTCTCCGAGGCCAATCTGCTTCACCGGGAGATCGTGTTGCTGCTGAACAGCGATGAAGAGGTGGGCAGCCCGGTTTCGCGCCCCATCACCGAGCGGCTAGCGGTCGAGTGCGGTGCAGTCTACGTACTGGAGGGCGCACAGGGGCTGGCCTACAAGACCGCCCGCAAAGGCACCGGCAACTGGCGGATCGAAATCCAGGGCGTGGCGGCTCATGCCGGGGTGGACTTCGAGAAAGGCGCGAGCGCCATTCGCGAACTGGCCCGCGTGGTGGAGACGGTGAGCGGCTGGACCGACCTGAAGCGCGGGCTGACGGTGAGCGTGGGCGTGGCCGGCGGCGGCACCAAGAGCAATGTGATTCCCGCCGAGGCTTGGGCAGACGTGGACGTGCGCATCGCCCGCAAGGCCGACGGCGCACGCCTCGAGCGCAAGTTTGCCGGGCTCAAGCCAAAGGACAAGCGCTGCTCGATCACCGTGACTGGCGGCATCAATCGCCCGCCCATGGAGCGGACGCGCGGCACCGTGAAGCTCTACCGGGAGGCCCGGGCGCTGGCCGCTGAACTGAGTTTCGCCCTGGAAGAAGCCTCGACCGGCGGCGCTTCCGACGGCAACTTCACCTCGGCGCTGGGCATTCCCACGCTGGATGGGATGGGCGCGGTGGGCGAAGGCGCGCATGCCCGGCACGAGTCGGTCGTTTTGGAACACCTGGCGCCGAGAACCGCGCTGCTGGCTGGACTTTTGGCCGGACCCGCAGGCAAGGCCTGATAAACTTCCCATCGAGAACCATCTGGAGTAAAGCAACTCTATGAAGCAAACTGTTCTGATTCTGTTGATGGCGGCAAGCGCGGCTGCCGCATGTGCACAAACCCCGGCCAAGCCAGCTGCTCCCACGGCCAAGCCGGCCGCCACTGCCGCCACCGCCAAACCGGCGACCGCAGCCAAGCCGGCCGCCCCCGCGGCCTCCCCGGCCATCGCAGCGGTCATCAAGGCCCCCGCCAACCTTCCCCCCGTCAAGGGCCTGCAAAAGACCATCTTCACGGCTGCCCTGCGCTACCAGGACATCAAGATCGGCACCGGCGCCGTGGCCGAGCCCAACAAGCTCTACAAAGTGCTTTACACCGGCTGGCGCGCCGCCGACGGCGTCAAGTTTGACTCGAGCGACGACCACCCGCGGCCTCCGGTGATGGACAAGGACGGCAAACCGGTCATGGGCGAGGACGGCAAGCCCAAGCAGGGTCCTGTGCAACCCATGCCGTTTCCTCAAGGAATGGGCGCCACCATCGTCGGCTTCGACCAGGGATTCGTCGGAATGAAAGTGGGCGGCAAGCGCCGCATCTTCATTCCCTGGCAAATGGCCTACGGAACGCGCTCTGCGCCGGATCATGGCCCGGACCATCCGGGAATTCCCGCCAAGTCCGACCTGATCTTCGATGTCGAGCTGGTAGAAGTTGCGGAACTGCCCCCTATGCCCAACCACGGCGGCATGATGCAGGGGGCGCGTCCCATGCCTGGCGGACATCCCATGCTTGGCGGACATCCCATGCCGCCCGTCAATGGAGCCAAGCCCGTCACACCGGGCCTGCCGGCAAGCCCGGATGCCGCGGCAAAGCCTGCGGTTCCACCCGCTGCGTCCAAGCCTGCGGCTCCTGCCGCTGCGCCCGCTCCGGCGGCCCCTGCGGCAACGCCAGTTCCGGCCGCGCCTGCTGGTTCCGCAGCTCCGGCGCCACAGCCGAAATAGCCCCGCGCCCCATCCATTTCGCGCTCTTTGCGAAATGGATGGGAAAGCACGGAACTCCTCAGACGAGCCTCTTGCAAAATTCCGTTGAGGTTGCAATTCGCCTGAAGACGATTTTGCAAGAGGCTCAAACAATCGGTGTTTCCTGGTTTTACGCCACGCCGGCAGGCAATTCCGGCGTGGCCGCGATCAACTGGCGGGTGTACTCCTCTTGGGGATGGGCGCAGAGCGACTCGGCCTCGCCGGTCTCCACCAGCCGGCCCCGTTCCATCACCGCGATGCGTGTGCTCAGGTAGCGCACCAGCGGCATGGAGTGGGAGATGAACAGATAGGTCAGGCCGAACTCGCGCTGCAAGCCGCGCAGCAGATTCACGATCTGCGCCCCCACGCTCACATCCAATGCCGAAACCGGCTCATCCAGAATCAGCAGCTTGGGCCTCAGCGCCAGCGCGCGGGCAATGTTGATGCGTTGCCGCTGCCCGCCGGAAAACTCATGCGGGTGACGGCTGAGCACCGACTCGTCCAGGCCCACCTGACGGAGCAGCTCGACCGCCTTGGCGCGCAAGGCGGCGCGGCCGGCTCCGATTCCGGTCTCGGAGCGATGGATGACCAGCGGCTCGGTCACGATGTCCAGCACGTTCATACGCGGATTCAGTGCGGCGTAGGGGTCCTGGAAGACGGGTTGCATCTGCCGGCGCAGGGCGTGCAACTGCGCCGCCGAGGCGCGGGCCACGTCGATGCCGTCCACGCAGATGTTTCCCTGGGTCGGCGTCACCAGGCCCAGAATCATCCGCGCCAGCGTGGTTTTGCCCGAGCCGGACTCGCCCACCAGCCCCAGCGTCTCGCCAGCCTCGATTTTCAGCGAGACATCCTGCACCACGGGACACAGTTCCGTGCGCAGCCCCACCCAGCGGGGATAGCTCTTGCCAACCGCGTTCACCTCAACCAGCGCCATAATCGGATGCTATCGTATCGCCCTTCCGCGCCGATTCGAGATTCCCAACAGGATTTATCCCCGGCAACACGGTTTAGTGGTAGAACGGCAGGCAGGGTTTCTTGCGAGCTGCGACAAGCTGCAAATGGAACAAGGAGGCGCGATGGCGAAATACCGGGTACTTTCATTGGATGGAGGGGGCTCCTGGGCGCTGATCGAAGTGATGGCGCTCATCGATCTCTATGGCGGCGACACAACCGGGCACCAGGTGCTGGCGGACTTCGATTTGGCAGCGGCCAATTCCGGGGGAAGCATTGTCCTGGGTGCTCTCATCGAGAACATGACGCTCGCCGCGATCCTGAACTTCTTTCTCAGCGAAGCGGCGCGCAAGAGCGTTTTTGTCGAAAAGCCGATTCACCTTCCCTACACCCCCAAATACGAAACCGATCAGAAACTGGTGGGGTTGCAGGCAGCTCTGCCGCTCTGGGGCCGTGCGTTCCTTGCGAATGCCGCCGCCGGCATTCTCAGCGCCAGCACCGGGAATCCCGTGCATCTGCTTATTGCCGGCTTCGATTACGACCGCGCCCGCAGCCGCTTCTTCCGCTCCGCACCCGCCAGCGGCCCGGAATGGGGCGACGGCGACCAGTCCCAGGTGCAAGTCGCCGAGGCCATCCATGCCTCAACCAACGCCCCGGTGCTGTTCTTCGACAAGCCGGCCGAACTGCCCTGCGAGCCGGGAAAGCGCTACTGGGACGGCGGCATCACCGGCTGCAACAATCCGGTGCTGGCGGGAGTGACTGAAGCCGTGGTGTTGGGCGCTGCGCCGGACTCGATTGTGGCGCTGGCCCTGGGTACGGGAACCGTCGTTCGGCCGCCGGCCCCCGCAGGCGCCGCGGCCTCGTCGATCTATGCGCCCCCGGAAGATCCCGGCTTTGTCCACGACCTGGAGAAGATGGCCGGCTCCATTGTGGACGATCCACCCGACGCCGCCAGCTTTGTGGCCCACGTGATGACTGGCGGCTCGCCCGGCCTGCCTGCTCCGGTGGATAGCCGCGTGGTGCGCATGAACCCCATGGTCTCGCCGGTGCGCGACGCAGGCGGCAATTGGGCCTTGCCCGACGGGCTCGACGAGGACGCCTTCAACACCCTGGCCAACCTGGCCATGGACGCCGTGGAGCAGGCAGATGTGCTGGCCATTCAGAACTTCGCCAACCTCTGGCTCCAGGACAAGGTGAGCAACCAGCCTATTCGCGCGGACTCCAACCTCAAGCCGGAGCTTGGCCCCGGCCTGTATTCGCAAGCCAAGGCGGCCTGGCTGGCGGTGCGCCCGTAGCAACTGGAGCCGCAATTTGGTTGTCACGGAGGGAGCAGGGGCCTTCAGGCCCCTGAAAGATGAAGTCACAGATTCGGGCCTTCAGGCCCGGGCTTTTGCCGCTGTCGGTGATCTTGGAAGGACAGTGTCTGTCTGGTCAAGCCCGCTCAATCCAGCTTGGGGTGCAACTTGTGGAACCCTGTCGCTTGCTGGTAGGCGTGGCCAAAGGCGGCCAGCTTGGCGTCCTGAAAGTGACCGGCCAGGAAGGTGAGCGAAACCGGCGTTCCCGGCCCTCCGATATCGTCGCTGTCGCCATCGTCGATCTCGGGCGGCTGGGGAGCGTCCGCGCCGCGCAGGCCGTTGGGCACAATCAGCGCCGGGTGGCCGGTAAGGTTGGTGGCCACAAGCTGCGTGCCGGTGGTGGGCGTGACGACGATGTCCACCTGCTCGAAGAGCGCCGAAACCTGCCGGATGGCCAGGGTGCGCGCCCGGTTGGCCTGGATGTACTCGACCGCCGGGTAGAAGCGGGCGATGCGGAAGTCGTTGGGCCAGTCCTCGACGCCCTGCTCGGTGAGCAGGCGATCGCGGCCGGTCATGGTCAGGTCGTCGAAAGCCGCGGCGGCTTCGGCGGTCAGCAGTTGCGTCATGGCGTCGTAGGGCAGCTTGGGCAACTCGACCGGGATCGGATTCACGCCCATGGCGCGCAGCTTGTCCAGCGCGGCCAGTTCGTAGCGGCGGTCGTAGTCGCGGCGGAGGCGAGCGGTCTGCATGGCCGCGTTGTGCTGCTCGCGCTTCTTCTTCTCGTCGGCGGTCTCGCCCGCCTTGGGCTCGGCCAGCTTGAGCGGCTGCGGTGGGTCGAACTCGCTCTTCAAGTAGCCGATGCGCAGCTTCTTCCAGTCGAAGCCGCTCCACCCTTCGAAATCGGCGGTGCGAACCGATGCGTCTTGCCCGTCGGGTCCGTGAATGGCGTTCAGCACCAGGGCGCAGTCCTCGGCCGAGCGGGCGATGGGGCCGAGCTTGTCCATGGTCCAGCTCAGCGCCATGGCGCCGGTGCGCGGCACCAGGCCGAAGGTCGGTCGTAGCCCGGTGACGCCGCAGCGGGTCGATGGCGAGGAGATGGAGCCCAGCGTCTCCGAGCCGAGGGCGAAGGCCACGCATCCGGCGCTCACCGCACTGGCCGAGCCCGCCGACGAGCCGCTCGAGCCCTGCTCCGGGTTCCACGGATTGCGCGTCCGGCCGCCAAACCACTTGTCGCCCATGGCCAGCGCGCCCAAAGAGAACTTCGCCACCAGCACGGCTCCGGCCGCGTCCAGCCGCTGCACCACGGTGGCGTCCTCGTCGAAGGACTGATGCTCGAAGCCGCCCGCGCCCCAGGTGGTCGGATAGCCCTTCACGGCGAGCAGATCCTTCGCACCCCAAGGAATTCCGTGCAGCGGCCCACGATAGTGCCCGGCGGCGATCTCTTCGTCGGCCCTCCTGGCCTGGGCGAGGGCTCGCTCCTCGGTGAGCGTAATGACAAAGTGCAGCTTGGCGTCGTAGCGCTTGAGGCGGTTGAGGTACATCTTGGTGAGATCGACAGACTTGACCTTGCCAAAACCCAGAGCTTTTCCCAACTCCAGAACGGACCAAAACGCCATATCTTCGATTCGGCTCGGAATGGGTCGATGGCCATACCCGCCGTCGTCCGTGACTTCAATCCTCATCTCCCCTTCAGCGGGGGGCAGCTTCTCGCAGTTCGGATCGCGGATAGCCTTCGCCGCCGGCAGCGGATGAAACACAAACGCCGGCGGCACGGAGTTGGCCATCTTGAGCGCGCGGATCGGCTCATAGCTGCCCCGCTGGTCGTTCAGCCCATCGAGCATCATCTGTTTCTGCTCGGCGGTGAACGGACCCACCCCGGCCAGCGCGGCTGCCTGGTCCAGCATCTCCGGCGTGATCTTTGCCAGGCTCTTCGTTTCTTCGCCGTGCGCGGCGCCCTGCGCGGCCAGCGTGTACAGGATGCCGGGCAGCAGCGCGGAGGTGATTCCGGCGCGGCTGCAAGCGGTCAAAAATCCCCTGCGGTTCATACTTTCCAGTTGCATTCTTTCCTCATTCCGCTTTGGCTTTGGCCAGGAAGGCGATGCGCATCTCCGCCACGTCGAAGTGGTTCAGCCCGGCCTTGACGCTGGGGTCGGCGGCGATCGGGGCGCGAGCCTCTTCCTCGCTGGCGGCGCGTACCGCCAACACACCGTAGGCGCCTTTGGGGTCCAGCACCGGCCCGCCGAAGAGGCAGACGCCCTTGTCGAACAGATCCTTCCAGTAGGTGGCATGGCCGGCCATGAGCTTGCGCTCGGCGTCGGTCATCTCCTGCAGGAAGGTCGTGCGGGGCGGGATGAGCCGGATAAAAAAGGCCTTCATCGCCGGGGCTGCGGCAGTGGGCGTGGCGGCGGGGGCCTGCGCGCAGAGCGCCGGTGCGGCCATCAGCAAAACTGCCAGCACGAGGCGAGCGGGATTCCTCATAGGTCCGCATCCTAAACCGCGGCAGGTGGAAAAAACAAACGAACCGCGGGCGGATCGGCGCCAAGCAACCTCTGAGCAGGTTGTTCGGGCCTGCACGGACTCCCTGGAGCCTCGCTGCGATCGGCCGGCACTGAAAGAGGCGGGCATTCCAGGGCAGGACAGCCTGTGATCCTGCTCGGGGCTGACGTTTTAAAATCTGAGAGGAGAAGTAAACAATGGAGATCGAACGAATCGGTTCAGCCCCTTCCGGCAAAGGGCCGGCGGACTACTTTACGGGCTCGGTGCGCGTGGACATGCTGTTCGACGCGCCCCATCCGGCGCGCGTGGTGGGCGCCAGCGTCACCTTCGAGCCCGGTGCGCGGACGACCTGGCACACGCATCCCCTCGGCCAGACGCTGCTGGTCACCTCCGGCTGCGGCCGGGCGCAACGCTGGGACGGCCCCATCGAGGAGATTCGCCCCGGTGACGTGATCTGGTTCGCGCCGGGAGAGAAGCACTGGCACGGAGCGGCGCCCACCACGGCCATGACCCACATCGCCATCCAGGAAAAGCTCGATGGCAAGACCGTCGATTGGATGGAGCAGGTGAGCGACGAGCAGTATCGGGCGTAGGACTTCCTGTCCACAGGAAAGATGATCGCACTCGGCAAATCTGCGGGATATCGATCCTCAGCGCCACAGCAGCAGCAAGCCGGAGACACAAAGGAGCATGCCCGAGCACGTCCGGAGCGTGAAGCTCTCGCGATAGAGAAATGTCCCCAGGAGCAGCAGCGCCAGCGCGACCAGGTTATTGCAGACAAAGGACGTAATATTCAGTTTGAATCCGGCCCGGTAGCCGATCAAGTAGCCGGATTCGATTGCTACCAAGGCCAATGACAAGGCGATCGAGGTCCAGCTCACGCGGTGCAATTGCGCCGTGGAGAGACCTTCGCGGGCAACGAACAGCCCAAGGCAGGCGAGCGACGCGAGTCCGAACGAAATGCAGAGCGCCAGAAAAGGATCGAGTGTTGCCGGCGTGGCCTTCTGGCATAGGTGGTAAAGGACGCCGCCGCCGACAATCAGGATGAGGGGGACGATTCCCATGCCGTTCAGTTGCATGGACGGTCTTCCTTCGCGCCGATGGCCGTTTCCTGCTGCATCAGGTAGTCCTGCTGACTATCGGCGCCAACCAGGAAGTTCTGCGTGCCGGCAATGCGGAAGCCCCATTTCTTGTAGAACGAGATGGCGCGCTGGTTGCCGGAGAAAACGCTGAGCCAGAGTGTTCCATCGCGTCCCTCCGCGGCGATCGCCAGCACCTTCTTCATGAGGGTGTTGGCAACTCCTCGACCGTGATAGGCGGCGTCGATGTAGAATTTTCGCAATTCGAGCTGGGCGGTGGATTGCATCCGCGGAGGCGCTGAGCCGCGAGCAACGAGAGCATAGCCTGCGAGCTTGCCCTCTATATTCGCGATCAGAATTGCATTGCGATCGTCTTCGAGCAGTACACGAAATCGCTGCGGCGTTAGTTCCTTGCCGATATACTCGGCCAGATCTTCCGGCTTGGTATTCGCCGGGCAGCCGAGCGGGAAAAGTGCGGCTGAAAGATGCGACAGCGCCTGTGCGTCGGCAGTCGTAGCGCGGCTTATCTGTGCTTCGGGTTCCGTCATTCATACCTCGGCGAAAACGAATTGTCCTTTGCGCAGCCCAAGAAGCCGGTTCTCGTTCCTATCAAGGAGAGGGCGCTTCGCGGGCAGACAGATGTCGAGGATTTCCGGCGTGCATCGAATCCGCGGGTCGTGTCCACGACAAAAGGAAAAGGGCCTCCGTAGCAGAATATGCTATGGAACCGGCAGGGGAAACAGGGACTTGGAACCACCGTTGCCGCCCGGAGGGTCTCGGGCTTGCCTGCCGAGTTGCCCCTTCGCAATCGAAGTACTCGACGAGTAGCCGCATCACGCAGAACGGCCACCCTTGCGGGTGGCCGTTTTGCGTTGCTTGGCTTCAAGAAGCGGCTTAGTTGCCGCTCTTGCGCCAGTTGATGAGATCGCCAAGGGTGGTGGTTGAGCTGGAGACCGGCGCCTTGTGCGCGCTCTCCTTGTAGTGCTCGACCTGGGCGCGGCTGGCTTCGTGGCCCACGGCGCGCAAACTGAGACCCACCTTCTTCTCTTCCACGTTGATCTTGATGATCTTGAACTCGTGCTCCAGGCCCGTTTCCAGCTTGGAACCGCCGCCCTCGTCGCCGGCCTCGGAGATGTGGCAAAGACCCTCCACGCCCTCCGCGATCTCGACAAACGCGCCGAACTGCGCGGTGCGCAGCACTTTGCCGTGAACCACGTCGCCCACGCGATGCGCGGCGAAGAAGCTCTCCCAGACGTCGGGCTGCAACTGCTTGATGCCCAGGCTCAGGCGGCGATTCTGCGGCTCGACGCCCAGAACAACAGCCTTGACCTTCTCGCCCTTCTTGACGATCTCGGAGGGATGCTTGACGCGCTTGGTCCAGCTCAGATTGGAGACGTGCACCAGACCGTCGATGCCGTCTTCGATCTCGATGAAGGCGCCAAAGTCGGTGAGGTTGCGAACCCGGCCTTCGACCACGGTCCCGGCGGGATAGCGCTCGGTCAGGTTCTCCCAGGGGTTGTCGAGCAACTGCTTCATGCCCAGCGAAATGCGGCGGTCGGCCGGATTCACGCTCAGCACAACGGTCTCGACTTCGTCGCCCGGCTTAACCAGCTTGGAGGGGTGCTTGAGGCGCTTGGACCAGGTCATCTCGGAGAGATGAACCAGACCCTCGATGCCCTGCTCCAACTCGACGAACGCACCGTAATCGGTGACCGAAAGCACGCGGCCATGAACGTGCGCGCCCACGGGATAGCGCTCGGTGGCGTCGAGCCACGGATCGGGCGTCAACTGCTTGAAGCCCAACGAGACGCGCTGCTTGTCCTTGTCGAACTTGAGCACCTTGACCTGGATCTCGTCGCCGACGTTGACCAGATCGCGGGG
>Ga0181529_10006970_pt1 | contig 11372 bp, 7 predicted proteins | sample PEATcosm2014_Bin_36_FD_119763 | JGI IMG/M metagenome (GOLD analysis project Ga0181529, IMG submission 119763) | Peatland microbial communities from MTU Mesocosm Facility, Houghton, MI, USA - PEATcosm2014_Bin10_30_metaG | ecosystem: Environmental > Terrestrial > Soil > Wetlands > Peat | place... | reverse complement strand
TGACAGGAGGCGCGCTCGCCGGTCTGCTGCTGCACTACGCGCATCTCTAAAGGCGCAAAACGGCGCGCTGTCCCAACATTGCGCCTGAGTTGTATCCTTTCTGTTGACCGCGGACTTCCCCCGCAGAAACAGAAAAGAGCTCTCATGCCGGAAACCGTTCTGCAACTCGACCCGCGCGACAATGTTCTGGTGGCGTTGGCCACACTCAACCTGGGCTCGAAGGTGCAGCTTGGCTCGGCTTCGTGCATGGTCACGCAGACCATTCCCGCCAAACACAAAATGGCGCTCGTTGATCTCGAGCCCGGCGACATCGTTTATATGTACGGCATGGTCGTGGGCGAGGTGGTCGAGGCCATTCCGCGCGGAGGCTTGCTGACCACGCGCAACATTCGCCATCGTGCGGCGGATTACACGGCGGCACGCCAAGCTTCCGCGCATGAAGTTCCGGATGCGTCGGCGTGGGTTGGGCGCACCTTCATGGGCTTCCATCGCCCCGATGGCCAGGTGGGCACACGCAACTATTGGATCGTGCTTCCGCTGGTCTTCTGCGAAAACCGCAATATTGAAAACATGCGCGAGGCGCTGGAAGAAGAGCTTGGCTACGGCAGCGCCAACGGCAGCTATCGCCGGCATGTGCGCGAGCTGATCCAGCGCCATGGCAATGGCCCCGCCGGAGCGGAAGTTGCGGCCGCGATGAAACGCGAACGCGTCTTCCCCAATCTCGACGGAGTTCGTTTTCTTCCCCATCAGGGCGGCTGCGGAGGCACGCGCCAGGACTCGCAGGCCCTCTGCGGCCTTTTGGCCGGCTACATTCATCACCCCAACGTTGCCGGCGCAACCGTGCTGAGCCTTGGTTGCCAGCACGCCCAGGCGAGCATCCTCATGGAAGAACTGCGCGCCCGCGATCCCAAATTGCGCAAGCCGGTGGTGATCGTCGATCAGCAAAGCGCGGGCCGCGAGTCGGCGCTGATGGAGCAAGCGTTGGACCAGACCTTTGCCGCGCTGGCTGAGGCCAACCGCGCCGAGCGCGCGCCCGCGCATCTCTCCGGCCTCACCGTCGGACTGCAATGCGGAGGCTCGGACGGATTCAGCGGCATCTCGGCCAACCCCACCGTCGGCTACGTCTCCGATCTGGTTGTGGGCGCGGGTGGCGCCACCATGCTTTCCGAGTTCCCCGAGTTGCACGGCGTGGAGCAGGAACTCATCAACCGCTGCACGACCGATGAACTGGCCGCGCGCTTCCGCGACCTGATGCAGGCTTATGCGGCCAGCGCCCGAGCCGTGAATTCGGATTTCGCTTTCAACCCCTCGCCCGGCAATATCCGCGACGGGCTCATTACCGACGCCATCAAATCCGCCGGCGCCGCGCGCAAGGGCGGCGAGTCGCCCATCAGCGGCGTTCTCGACTATCCGGAGTACGTGAGCGCGCGCGGATTCAATCTGCAATGCACTCCCGGCAACGATGTGGAGAGCGTGACGGCGCAGGTGGGGGCGGGGTCGAACATTGTTCTTTTCACCACCGGACTGGGCACGCCCACCGGCAATCCCATTGCGCCGGTCGTCAAAATCTCCACCAACACGGCGTTGGCTGAACGCATGAGCGACATCATCGACTTCGACGCTGGCCCCATTGTGAGTGGCAAGTCGACCATCAAGGAATGTGCCGAGAAGCTTTTGGAGCTTTCCATCGAAGTGGCCAGCGGCGAGCGCCTAACAAAGTCCGAACTGCATGGTCAGAGTGACTTCATTCCCTGGAAGCGCGGCGTCTCGCTGTAAGGTAGCGCCGAACTCCAGATCGATAACGGACGGGTGCCCCAAGTCCGGGGTCACCACGGAGAACTCTTCGTCCGTGGGGTGGAGATCTCGATTCTGAGACCTGGGATCTGCCAGTCTCGCTATTCCAGAAACGAAGCCACAACCGCCAGCGCCGCGATCGCCGCCGTCTCCGCGCGCAGAATGCGCGGCCCCAGCGTGGCCGCGCGCCAGCCGCTGGCATCGAAGAGCGCCTCTTCCGCCGGAGCCCATCCGCCTTCCGGTCCAATGGCGATCTCGATCGTGGGCATCTCGTCCCCTGCCGCTTCCACCGCCTCTTCGATCAGCCGGCGCAAAGTCGTCGTACGCTCCTGTTCGGCAAGAACAATGCGAACGCACCCGGAAGACGACCGCGCGTGTTCGGTCAGCGGAATCGGATTGTGGATAATCGGTACATCCGAGCGCCGCGACTGCTGAGCCGCCTCATGCACAATCCGTCGCCAACGCTCGGCGCGCTTTTCAGCGGCCTGCGTTAGGTGCTTCTCCGTTCGCTGCGCAATCACGGGAGCCAGCGCCGCAACGCCGAGCTCGGTCGCCTTCTCAATCGCCCACTCCATGCGATCAAATTTATACACGGCCATAGCAAGCGTGACCGGTAGCGCGGGATCGGCCTGAACTTCGGCAACCAGGTTGAAGCGGACTTCATCCGGAGAAACCGCCGCAACCTCGGCATGAAACACGTGTCCGCCGGCGACCACATCCGCTTCCATGCCCGGCTGCGCGCGCAGCACACGCGCCATGTGCGCGGCCTGCGCGCCCGTTATCGAGGCCGTAGCCTCATCCCAATGTTCGGCAATCCAGCGGCGGCGCGTCATCGTTTCACCAGCGTTCCCTTCTCTTGAAGTCTATTCCTTCCCCAGAAACACCAAGGGGGACGCTTGAAGCGCCCCCCTTGAGTGTTGCCTTTTTGATGGTCAATCCGCTACTACTTCTTCTTCGCGGCCTTCTTTACGGCTTTCTTCGCCGCCTTCTTCGCGGGTGCCTTCTTGGCTGCTTTCTTAGTTGCCATTTGCCTATTCTCCCTTTTCGATGGGTTGCATCGATTCTGCAATATTAAATTGCAGTTGATGAATGTATAGATTTATGTTGCATCGGTGTCAAGGGAAAAACGCATGAGGGGTGGAAAAATCGTCAACAATTCTTTCATCGCTTTGCGATCCTGAAATAGAAATTCGAAATAGTGAATCGCGAATTGGGTTTCTTCGACGATCGCGACTGTAAAACAACATGCGCGAATGCGGCAACAGTGCGCATGACCATCTACTTTTCTCAACACTCGATGCGATTCAATGCAAGCCCCGCGAGGCTTGTTTCCTTATAGCGCGACTGCATATCGAGACCCGTTAGATACATGGTGCGGATCACCTGGTCGAGAGAAACCTTGTGATCGCCGGCCTCATTCAGAGCAATGCGCGAGGCTTGCACCGCTTTTGCCGCTCCCATCGCATTGCGTTCGATGCAGGGGATCTGCACAAGTCCGCCGATGGGATCGCAGGTCATGCCGAGGTTATGTTCCATGGCAATTTCAGCCGCGTGTTCCACCTGATCGCTGCTGCCGCCGAGCGCGGCCGTCAATCCGGCGGCCGCCATTGAGCACGCTACGCCCACTTCGCCCTGGCAGCCAACCTCCGCGCCGCTGATGGATGCATTCTCCTTATAAAGAATGCCGATGGCCGCCGACGTAAGGAAGAAATTAACGATGCCCTCGTGATCCGACTCGGAGATGAAGCGCTCGTAGTAGTGGGCCACCGCGGGAACGACGCCGGCAGCGCCATTGGTGGGCGCGGTCACCACGCGGCCGCCTGCGGCATTCTCTTCGTTCACCGCCATGGCGTAGACAGTGATCCAGTCCAGCGGCGCCAGCGGATCGCCGCGCAAACCTGTCGCCTCTTTTTCGGTGAGGCGAGCTGCCAGGTGGTGCGCACGCCGGCGAACGTTCAAGCCTCCCGGCAAAATTCCTTCGGCCGCAATGCCGCGCGCCACGCAATCGCGCATAGTTTTCCAAATGCGGTCAATGCCCGCTCGCACCTGCTCGACCAGAGACTCTTGCAGGTTTCTCGATGCCAGCGCGCACTCGTTCTCGAGCATAAGCTGGCTGATGGAGAGCTCGTTGGCTTGAGCCGTGGTCAGCAGCTCCGCGGCGCTGTGAAAAGGAAACGGCACGTCAGCCTGGCGCTGGTCCAGCGCAGTTTGCGTTCCGCCGGCGCCGGGCGCCACGTCTTCCGTGATAAACCCGCCGCCAATCGAAAAGAACGTGCGCTGGTCCGCCACTGCGCCCGCCGCATTGAAGGCCGTAAGGCGAAGACCATTGGGATGCTGGGTACTCGAGCCCGGTGGATACATTAGATCGCGATGGAACAGCAGGTCGCTTGCTTCATCGAAATGGATGGGGCGAACGCCGGCCAGTTCGATGCGCCGCGCCGTGCGGATTCCTTTCACTGTCGAATCAATGGCCGCCGGATCGATCGTTGCCGGCTCATTGCCCGCCAGCCCCAGCAACACAGCCCGATCGGTAGCGTGGCCCAGGCCGGTCAGCGCGAGTGATCCATAAAGCTCAACTTGCACGCGAGCGACGCGTTCGAGCCGGTCGCGGGTTCCGAGCTCGCGCGCAAAAAGGCAGGCTGCGCGCATCGGCCCCATCGTATGCGAACTCGATGGGCCAACCCCGATTTTGTAAAGGTCGAAAAGACTCGTGGTCACAAATGGAATTGTAGCGTGAACCAAAGTACATGGATTAGGTTCCCGGTTCACTGTCCACTGATCTCTGACCACTGATCTCTGACCACTGTTCAACGGTCACAGGCCACCGGCAACTGTCTTCTGATAAACTCGCTTCACCTTTGTTCCATGCTCTTTAAAGTTCTCAGCGCCGCAGTCTACGGAATCGACGCCAACCTCATCGATGTCGAGGTGGACTACAGTGGCGTTGTGGTCGAGAAGGAAGTCTTCCATACCGTCGGCCTGCCCGACGCCGCGGTTCGCGAAAGCCGCGACCGGGTACGCGCTGCAATCAAGAACTCCGGCTACTCGATTCCGCCCACCTTCATCACCATCAATCTGGCGCCCGCGGACCTGAAGAAAGAAGGTTCAGGCTTCGACTTGCCCATCGCCGTTGGACTCCTCGGCGCGTATGGCGCGCTGCGCGTGGACGATCTGAGCCAGTTCCTGCTGGTGGGCGAGCTTGGTCTCGACGGAAGCCTGCGCCCCATCCCCGGCATGTTGCCCGTAGCCATCCTGGCGCGCGAAAAAAATATTCCCAACCTGATTCTTCCCGCGGCCAACGCTGCCGAAGCCGCCGTTGTGGAAGGCGTGAATGTCTACCCGGTCTCAACGTTGCTGGATGTCATCGAACTTCTCAACACCTCCGTCGTCGGCGTTATCCAGCGCGAGCCCTTCCGCGTCAACACGCAGGAGCTGCTCGGCGAGCTGCAGCACTTCAGCGTGGACTTTTGCGATGTGCGCGGCCAGCAGACGGCCAAGCGCGCGCTCGAAGTCGCCGCGGCAGGCAGCCACAACATTCTCATGATCGGGCCGCCGGGCTCGGGCAAAACCATGCTGGCCAAGCGCCTGCCCTCCATCCTTGCGCCGCTCACCTTTGAAGAAGCTCTCGAGACCACCAAAATTCATTCCGTCGCCGGAGTGCTCGATGCCGCGGCCGGCCTGGTTACGCAGCGGCCCTTTCGTTCGCCGCACCACACCATCTCCGACGCCGGCCTGATCGGCGGCGGCGTCGTCCCCCGTCCCGGCGAGGTATCGCTGGCTCACAACGGCCTACTCTTCCTCGACGAGCTGCCGGAGTTCCCGCGTAACGTGCTCGAAGTCATGCGCCAGCCGCTGGAAGATCATACGGTCACCATTGCCCGCGCCTCCATGTCGCTCAGCTTTCCGGCGCGCTTCATGCTGGCCGCCGCCATGAACCCCTGCCCGTGCGGTTATTTCAACGACAAGTCCCGCGAGTGCATGTGCACCCCGCCCATGATCCAGCGTTACGTCGCCAAAATCTCCGGACCGCTACTCGACCGCATCGATATACACATCGAAGTTCCTGCCGTTCAATATAAGGAGTTGCGCGGCGGAGCAGCCGCCGAGGGCTCGGCGCAGATCCGCGATCGGGTGATGGCCGCGCGCGAACATCAGAGGAAGCGCTTCAGCAAGGCCGGCGAAAAAATCTACGCCAACGCGCAAATGACCACGCGCCAGATTCGCACCCACTGCGAACTGGGCGCAGACGCCGAGCGGCTCCTGGAGCGGGCCATGCAGCAGCAAGGCCTGACCGCCCGCGCGCACGATCGCATCCTCAAAGTGGCCCGCACCATTGCGGACCTCGAAGGCGCCGAGCACCTGGCCGTCTCCCATCTGGCCGAAGCCATCCAATACCGTACCCTCGACCGCAGCTACTGGGCGTAAGACAGTCAACCGTCAGTCCCCAAAAGGAAAAACGTGCGGCGAATGCTGCCGTACATCCAGCCCTCATACGCCCGTGGTGAAAGTCCGGTTTTGAAAGGGCACGGCCGGGGTACCGGGGTGCCCCCTGGGCCAGGTCGACGTGCCGCAACTACCGTAAAATCAACGCGGGCTTTAGCCCCTGAGGGATGGTTTTAGACCGTTTCGACTCTCACCACAGGCTGTCACACCTTTAAACCCTTTATATTGACCGGCAGCATTCTTGGGCCTGTCTAATGAGCGGCGCTCCTCACTGCCCGCCATGCTCAAAAAGTGTTATTCCCCTTCCTGCCAACTCCGTGATTACCTTGGTTTCTAAGCTCTCTCTAATCTCTGGCCGATAAACTCCTTGAGTGCGCCAGAGATAGTTCACTCAATTCTTGAGTATTCCGGAGGCCTTACGTGCACGAGTCAGTCTTGAATTCGGGTTGGCAAACAGCTTTGGTCGCGGTTCCGTTCCTTTTCATGCTGATGGCGGGAGTTTTTCGCTTGGACGAGGTATTCGCGACCCAAAAGCAGGTTGCCAGGAAACAACGGCCAGCATCCGGGATCGACGAAGACGGCCAGCCATTGCTATGCGATCCGGATGGACGCCCTTCCGGACGGGTCAAGAGCCGCAAGTAACCAAACTGGTTCGCTTTACTGGCAGTTTAGCTTTTAAGCCAGTGGAGCGAAGATTCTGCTGTTGGGATCGGCCACGGATCTTCTCGCCTCATCAGCGTATCCTTTTTATGATGAATATCTTACGGCGAATATTGAGCGATAAGGCTCTGTGAAGACGAGGGGCAACAAAAGTCCAGAAAAAACAGTTGACCTCGACGGACTCCAGGTATACATTCATGAGAGCCATCCATATAGGGTAGGTTGTGTTTTTTGCGATCTTTTGTACCCGTGCGCCATTTCCCGCATCAAAGTTAAGAGTCTAGGCTAGTTATTTGAGCTGAGACCCTCCGCTGATGCCTACGGTGTGTTCTCTTGACGCCGCCTGAAACGGGAATGACGGATGGCTTGATTCCCAGGACTGCCTTCTGCATCACTCATACGGAGCAAGCCCTGTTTCATAATGCGCGAAAGTGCGTCAAGATTTTTGAACTAGACGCATTGGAAGTGCGTCTAAAGATGTGAAAGTGGAATTTTGGGGTAGCCCTCGATTAAATTGGCTCCCCGTGCTGCACCGGCGGCGCAAAGTAGTTCCAGCCGGGCAGGTACGATAAGAAGGAGAGAAGAGCAATGCGTTCCGACTTGGTTTTTGGGGCACTTTCTCATGTGTCCAATCGCTACCAGCTCTGTCAACTGGCTAGCAAGGCAACACGTAAGCTGCACAAGCCGAATACACGGCTGCAAGACACCACCAATGAAGTTCTGTGCCGCTTTCAAACTGCCAACCCTGGAACTGTGGGGCCAGTTGCGGCGCCCGCGGCTCAGCCGGTTGAACGGCGCCGTGCCGCCTGACGACGCCTCGCTGTACCCATAGTTGAGTAAGAAGACGAATCCAAGGCAGCATTCCATCGGGAACAGCTGTGCTTCCCCGGCGTTTTGATACTCCTCATGAGTTCGGATGGTGCTTCAAGGCCGGCCCGCGCCGGCTGTATGATTGTATTTCCGCCTGATTTTTCTCTGGAGCACATCCCCCTTCCGAATCCCTTCACAAACATCCCGCCTTGCAGGTGAACATGACCATCGCTGAACTGAAAGAAAAAAACATTACCGAACTGAGCCGCATTGCGCGCACCCTGGAGATTCCAGGGACGAGCGGCCTTCGCAAACAGGATCTGATCTTCAAGATCCTCCAGGCCCAGAGCGAAAAAGAGGGCCACATCTTTGCCGAAGGTGTTCTCGAGATTCTCCCCGACGGCTACGGCTTCCTGCGTTCGCCCGACTACAACTATCTCCCCGGACCCGACGACATCTACGTTTCGCCGTCGCAGATTCGCAAATTCGATCTCAAGACCGGCGATTCGATCAGCGGCAACGTCCGTCCTCCGCACGAGGGCGAAAAATACTTCGCGCTGGTCAAGATCGAGGCCATCAACTTCGAGTCGCCCGAGGAAACGCGGAACAAAATCCTCTTTGACAACCTGACCCCGCTCTATCCCCAGGAACGCATCAAGATGGAGACCGTGCGCGAGGGCATCAGCGGCCGCGTCATGGATTTGCTCACTCCGGTCGGCAAGGGCCAGCGCGGCCTCATCGTTGCTCCGCCCCGCACCGGCAAGACCATGCTGCTACAGTCCATCGCCAACTCCGTTTCCACCAACCATCCCGAAGTCGTGCTCATCGTTCTGCTCATCGACGAACGCCCCGAAGAAGTCACCGACATGCAGCGCTCCGTGAAGGGCGAAGTCATCAGCTCCACCTTCGATGAGCCGGCTGCGCGCCACGTGCAGGTTGCGGAAATGGTCATCGAGAAGGCCAAGCGCCTGGTCGAACACAAGCGCGACGTCGTCATTCTGCTCGACTCCATCACCCGGCTCGCCCGCGCCTACAACACCATCGTTCCTCCTTCGGGCAAAGTGCTCTCGGGCGGCGTCGACTCGAACGCATTGCAGCGCCCCAAGCGCTTCTTTGGCGCGGCCCGCAACATTGAAGAAGGCGGATCGCTCACCATCATCTCCACAGCCCTCGTCGACACCGGTTCCCGCATGGACGAAGTCATCTTTGAAGAGTTCAAGGGCACCGGCAACATGGAAATCATTCTCGACCGCAAGCTGGTAGACAAGCGCGTCTTCCCGGCCATCGACATCCAGCGCTCCGGAACCCGCAAGGAAGAGCTGCTCATCCCCAAGGAAGATTTGCAGCGCATCTTTGTTCTGCGCCGGGTGCTGAATCCGCTATCGCCCGTCGAAGCCATGGAACTGCTGATTACGCGCCTTGAAAAGGTCCGCAACAACGCCGAGTTCCTGCAGAACATGAACCAACTGTAGGAAGTTTCCAGACCGCGAATCTAGCGTTCTCGCGCAGAACTCTTCCAAGAGTTAAAAGCACGGAGTGCGGGATTTCGCGCTCGCTGGTAAGATAGAAGAGTCGTGGGGCTGTAGCTCAGCTGGGAGAGCGCCTCGTTCGCAACGAGGAGGCCAGCGGTTCGATCCCGCTCAGCTCCACCAATATTCCACGCGGCCGCCCAGGCCGGGGTCAACACACCTACCTCCGCCGGCGGCATCTCCGAGTAACTTTGATTCATTTAGGACCGACGGCATACTTGAGCCGTTCCGCACAGTTCAGCGCCCAACGGGCCTGTCTCTAGCCCCATCAAGCGCGGAAAAGAAACTCGAAGCCGCCAGAATCTCCCTGGTCTGACGATCTTCTTGCGAGGTAAACGGTTGCCGCAGGTAATCTCCCCACCGAAATCTACCGATGCAGCGCTGCGGCCGCTCTGTGTCGATCTCGATGGTACGCTGGTCAAGTCGGATACGCTGGTTGACTCCCTGCTGGCGCTGGTGCGCACCCATCCCGCTCGCGCCTTCATGCTGCCGGTGCAATTGCTTCGCGGCAAAGCGGCATTCAAGGCATTCGTCACGGAATCTGTCTCGCTCGACGTTGCGCACCTCCCCTACAACCTTAAGGTCCTCGAATTCCTCTGCGAGCAGCACAGCCAGGGCCGCGACCTCTACCTGGCGACGGGCGCGAACCTCACGCTTGCCCGCCGTGTTGCCAATCACCTGGGCATCTTCCGCGATGTACTGGGCTCGGACGGCGCAACCAACCTTACCGGCGAGCGAAAGCTCGGCAGCCTGCGCACCCGTCTTGGACAGGCCGACTTCGATTACATCGGCAACGCCACGCCGGATCTGCCTCTGCTGGCCCATGCCAAAGAGCCCATGCTGGCCAATCCCAGCTTCGCGTTGCGCATCGGGCTCCGCTCTCGCGGCATACGGCCGGCCCGCGAATTCGATGAACGCGGCAATTCACTGAAGTCGTTGCTGCTGGCTATGCGTCCTCATCAGTGGGCAAAGAATCTGCTCATCTTTTTACCACTGCTGCTTTCGCATTCCGTTTCCATCGGCAGTCTGCGTGTTGCGTTGCTGGCTTTCTGCTGCTTTTCGCTCACAGCTTCCGCCAACTACATCGTCAACGATCTGCTCGACATCGAATCCGACCGGCGTCATCCGCAAAAGCGGTTTCGGCCCTTTGCTTCGGGAAATCTCTCCGCCTTCGCCGGCGTTGGCCTGGCGGCGACTCTGCTGCTTCTGGCCATCGCTGACGCGCGCCTGCTTCCTATCGACTTCTCTGGCTGGCTGCTTCTCTACCTGGGCATGACTCTCGCCTACTCGACCTACCTCAAGCGGATTCCGCTCGTGGATGTGCTCATACTTTCCGGGCTCTACACGCTCCGCCTGCTGGCAGGCAGCGCCGCGACAGGCACGCACATATCCCATTGGCTTGGCAGCTTCTCGGTGTTTCTCTTCTTTTCCCTGGCCATCGCCAAGCGATTCGCCGAGTTGGAGAATCTGAGTGCCACCAGCTCGGCGCCAAGGAACGGCCGTGGCTACCTGTTGACCGATATCGATCAATTGCGCAGCTTCGGCACCTCCAGCGCCTTTGCGGCCGTGGTGATCTTCGCGATTTATATCAGCGGCGGCGACGTGGTAAAGCTCTACCGGAAACCGGTTCTCCTCTGGCTGATCATGCCTCTTATGATCCTGTGGCTCTGCCGCGTGTGGCTGCTCGCCTCGCGCGGGGAACTCCAGGAAGATCCGGTTGTGTTCGCTCTCACCGACCGCATGAGCCTGTTTATCGGAGCCGCAGTCGCCGTAGTCGCGCTGCTGGCAATATGACGACATTTGAGCAACACCGACTGGAAGAATTATGGCTCCGGTGCCTCATACTTTTCCTGTGCACGGAATCATCCGATCCATCGTCATTGCCGTCGCCTTCGGTACACTGAGCGCATCCAGCGCCCCGAATCCCGCGTCCGGCTGGCAGTTCGCCGTGGAGCGGGCAGCACACACCGCGCCCGAGGCAAGAATTCTGGTGCTCGATATCGGCGCCGGCCGTCTGCTGGCATCGCATCGGCTCAGTGAAGCGGCGCGGACTCTGGCCGCACCCGGCTCCACGCTCAAGCCCCTGGCCTTGTACGAACTGATCACCGCAGGCCGATGGAATCCCGACCGCCGCGT
>Ga0181529_10006969_pt1 | contig 11372 bp, 13 predicted proteins | sample PEATcosm2014_Bin_36_FD_119763 | JGI IMG/M metagenome (GOLD analysis project Ga0181529, IMG submission 119763) | Peatland microbial communities from MTU Mesocosm Facility, Houghton, MI, USA - PEATcosm2014_Bin10_30_metaG | ecosystem: Environmental > Terrestrial > Soil > Wetlands > Peat | place... | reverse complement strand
TGGCTACCTGAATATCCTCAGGGGCCTGACCCAAAACGGCTACCTCGGGCTCGCCGATTCCCCCTGCCTTATCGTCGTCGCCGAGCAGAGGGGCCTGCCCCCCGCCGAGCAGCAGAGCCTGGCCCATGCCGTCCAGAACATGTGGCTCAAGGCCACGGCCCTCGGCCTCGGCCTACGGCTCCTCTCCGTCATCGAGATATTGACCGAGAGCGAGGGCTTTTGCGCCCTCCTCGGAGTCAAGCTTGGGGAGTACGCATTCACGGGCTGCGTAGTCGGCTACCCCGAGCAGGAGAGCGGGAAAGGCTCGCGCCCGTCCGAGAGCGATGTCCTCCGGTGGCTCTAGGAGTCGAGATGCGGCCGAAGACTATCGTATCTCGGACGATCGGGGCAGGCCATGGGCTATAAAGACTTGAGCGTCAGGCTCGATGACATCATCAATATCGTCATCATGACCCTGGACGCGCGGGACCCCTACACATACTCGCATTCGGAGAGGGTGGCCGCCCTATCCGTCCTGATCGCGACCGAAATGGGCTTCTCCGAGGAGGCTATCGAGAAGGTCCATATCGCGGCGCACTTGCATGACATCGGCAAAATCGGGGTCCCGGACATCGTGTTGAACAAGGAGGGCAGGCTTTCGACGGAGGAACTCGCCCAAATGCAGTCGCATTCCTCGATAGGCTACAACATCCTCGGCAAAATCGAACTGTTCAAGGAAATCGAGGTCGTCGTCCTGCACCATCACGAGAGGTTCGATGGGCTAGGGTATCCCGACAATATCAAGGGGGAGGACATCCCCCTGGAATCCAGGATCATAGCCGTCGCCGATTCCTTCGACGCGATCACTTCCGACCGGCCATATCGTCGGGGCAGCGGCTATCAAGTGGGCATCGACGAGCTGAACAGGCACGCGAACGATCAATTCTGCCCCGAGGTTCTCCGCTCTTTTAACGAGGTTAAGGCAAGAATCCCTCCCTTGCTGGATATGATCGAAAGCACGACGATCAAGCACATGGCATATGTAGGGCACGAGGAGCTCATACATTCGAGGCGAGTGCTCGCCTGATGGAATCCCAGACGCTCGGAGCCATTTGCGCGAATAGGATCCTCGGCCTATACTAAGAAACAAACAGGGGGCACGATATGTTTATCGATTATCTGACCCTTATGCTAATAAATATGGCGGCAGGGCTCACCATATCGGCGGTCTTCGTCGTGAAGTACCTCGAGGGCGAGCGCAAGAAAATGGCGCCCGGTCTCCTCGTGAGCGGCCTCGTGGCCTTGACCACGGGCATGCACGAGATCTTCACCTGGCCCATACCCGGCAGCTACAACATCCCCTTCGGCGAGATGTCCGTGCTCTTCGGCGTCATCCTTTTCTTCGGGGCGGTGGCCCTGCTCAGGGAATGGGACCTGCTCTCGCTCGGGATCTACGCGACCTTCGCGGGCGCGGCCTCCATAATCCTGGGCATTCGACTCTACAGTCTCAAGATGACGAGCGATCCCTTGGTCGCGAGCGGGGGATTCGTCCTCACGGGCCTGATCGCCTTCCTGTCGCTGCCTCTGTACTACCTGCGCAAGTACCGATGGGTGCGCATCCTCGCGACGGTAGCCTTGGCCGGGGCGGCGGCGATCTGGGCTAGTTTCGCCGCGCTGGGCTATTGGGCCCATCTCGAAAATTTCGCCAAATGGCTTCCCGCGACCATGCCCGCGGCCAAGTAGAGCGGCTATCGGAAGTCGCGCGGCGCGAGTCCTTTACAAGGCGCCGCTGCCGCCGTTATCATCTGCCTCGTCGCTATATCAGGTCGGGATAGAAACACGTCGCCGGTAGGTAGTCCGGCGAAGGCCGGTCCCGGTCGACCCGCGGGCCCGCCTGAGTAACCACCGTCGTCGACGGCGTCCGTTCCCCTCCAGGGAGAAGTCTGCCCGGAGGGCGTCATGGCCGCCACGTTCACCGTCTATTTCGAAGGGCCTTTCTGGGTCGGCGTGCTCGAGGCCGAGGACGAGGGAGTCCTCGTCGTGGCTCGGCATGTCTTCGGGCCTGAGCCGAGCAACGCCGAGCTCCTCCGCTTCATGCTCTATAGATTCGCCGATTTGCGGAGGTCGAAGGCCGCGAAGGGCGAGTCCAGGCCGAGCGCGCATCTCAATCCCAAGCGCGCCATCCGCGAGGCGAGGAGGGCCCAGGTCCGGCCTCCGTCGACGAAGGCCCAGGCCGCCCTCTCGGCCGCCCACGAATCGGACAAGGTCGAGCGGACCCTCAGCTCCCGCGAGGAGCGCCGCGCCCAGGCCGAGCGCCGCTTCGAGCTCCGCGAGGAGAAGCGGAAGAAGCGCCACGAGGGGCACTGAGATTCGGCGAGGGCGCTCGGCCCGCCGAGACCGCTGCCGCGAATTCGGGCGGCCCTGGGCTCTCGAGGCGGAGGGCCTCGCGGCCCGGCAGCTTGATCTCGATGGAGCTCGCGTGGAGGCAGAGCCTGCCCAGGCCGGGCCCGTCGCCCGCGGCGCGACCGTATTTTTCGTCGCCGACCACGGGGTGCCCGGCCTCGGCGAGCTGAACCCGGATCTGGTGCTTGCGCCCCGTCTCCAGGTAGAGCTCGAGCAGGCTCGAGGCGCCGCCTTCCCTCAGGACCCGCCAACGGGTCAAGGCGCGCTTGGCCCCCCGCTCGCCGGGCGCCGCGGCGAGGACGCGCCCCGCCTTGTTCTCCTTGAGCCAGGAATCCAGGAGGCCCGTCGCGCCCGGCATCCTCCCCGCCACGAGGGCCACGTAGCGGCGCTCGGAGATCATCTCGTCCCAGGACCCCATCAGGAGCCGCTTGGTCGCGGCGTCGACGGCGAAGATGACCAGGCCCGAAGTGTCCCTATCTATGCGATGGACGACAGCGGCCCTGCCCTTGGGGTTGCGCCGCCTAACTTGCTCGCTCGCGATGTCGAGGAGGCACCTTCCCCTCGAGCCCTCGGGCGCGATGACCGGCAAACCCACGCCCTTGTCGTAGGCGAGTATCGACTCGTCCTCGTAGATCAGGCGGGCGGAGGCCCGGGGCTTCCCGGAAGGCGACGATCCTCGCGGCCGAGGCGCGGCCATTTTCGCTCGCGGCTCGGCGGGGTCCTCCTCCGCGCGTCGCGGAGGCCGAGCTCTCGCGCCTGGGCTTGGGCCGCGCCCGGGGTCGGAGGCCTCCCTCGGATGGCCCGGCGCTCCGGGAGGGATATGCGGCGGGCGCCTCTTGCCGGCTTTCACGGCTGCGGGCCCCGGGGCCGCGATCGCTCGGGCCTCTTGTGCATCGCGAGGGGCTGACTGGCCTCGAGGCGGTCCAGGAGGGAGCCGGGCTCCTGGTCGACCACCAAGTCCTCGAGATGTTCCGGGACCAGGAAGCCCTCCTCGACCATGGAGCGGAGGAAGCCGAGGAGGGGGAGGTAATAGCCGGCGACGTCGAGTATGCCCACGGGCTTCTCGTGGTAGCCGATGCCTCGCCAGGTCCAGGCCTCGAAGAGCTCGTCCAGCGTGCCTATGCCCCCAGGCAGGGCGACGAAGGCGTCCGACATGTCGTACATCGTGGCCTTGCGCTCGTGCATGTCCTCGGAGACGATGAGCTGGGTGAGCTCGACATGGTCGACGAGCTCGTAGAGCCTGCGCGGGATCACGCCGGTCACCGAGCCCCCGCCGGCCAGGGCGGAGCGCGCGAGGATGCCCATGGTGCCCACGTCGCCCCCGCCGTAGACGAGCTTCACTCCCCTGCGGGCCAGCTCGGAGGCGAAGGCCGCGGCCGCGGCCGCGTACTCGGGGCGCTTCCCCATGCTCGAGCCGCAGAAGACGCACAGCGAGCGGATATCCGGCATGGCACGAGTATAGCCGGGCCGCCGGACAAGGGCAACGAGAGGGCCCCTCCTCCCGGAGCCATCCGCTTGACCTCGGTCCCGGCCCGTGGTATCCCACTATCGAGCCGCCTCGTGTTGGACGATGCATGGGATGGAAAATGCGTACGGGCGAGCGGAGGAGGAAGGAGGGCGCGCGTGATCCATCCCGACGAGGCCTTGGAGCTGATCGAGTCCCTCGATATTCGGCTCGAGGTCGAAGCGGTCGCCCTCGCCGATGCCCTGGGGCGCGTCCCCGCCCGTGTCCCGACCGCCCTCCTCGACCAGCCTCCTTTCGACAAGTCCACGATGGACGGATTCGCCTACGCGAGCTTTTCGGGCCGCCTGGCCGAGCCGGGCGAGGCCTTTCTCCAGACCGCCTCGGTCGCCGCGGGTTCCCCGCCGCCCGAGCGGCTCGCTCCCGGCGAATGCGCGCGGGTCATGACGGGAGCCCCGGTGCCCGAAGGCTCGGTCGCCGTGCATCGCCTGGAGAGGGCGGAGCTCCGCGACGGCCGCGTCACGGTGCTCGAGCGCGAGCTCGAGCCGCAGATAGTGCGCCGCGCTCAGAACGGCCTGGCCGGGGACGAGCTCTTTCCCACGCGGCCCCTGCGGCCCCAGGACCTCGGCCTCCTCGCCGCCCATGGCATCGCCGGCATCGAGGTCGTTCGGAGGCCGCGCGTCCTGGTCCTGAGCAGCGGCGACGAGCTCGAAGGACCAGGCAGGAGCCTGGGGCCGGGGCGCATTTACGATTCCAACGGCCCCATGCTCGTCGCCCAGGCCACGGCCTTCGGCTGCGATGCCGGGTTTTTTGGCGCCGTGGGCGACGACGAGGCGACCCTGCGCGAGGCCATCGAAGCGGCCGCAGAGAGGGCCGACCTGGTCATCGCGTCGGGCGGGGTCTCGGCAGGGGACTTCGACTACGTGCCGGCCGCCGCCCAGGCCGCCGGCTTCTCTCTCCTTTTCCGCGGCCTGGCCATGAAGCCCGGCATGCCCGCCCTCCTCGGCCGAAGGGGGCGGGGCTTCCTCTACGGGATGCCCGGGAACCCCGTCTCGGCCTTCGTCAATTTCGAAGTCCTCGCGAAGCCCCTCCTGCGGCGCTTCTCGGGCATAGGCTACGCTCCGAGGACCGCCCGCCTGCGCCTGGCGAGGCGAGTGGCCCGCCAGGACGCGTCGCGGGTCGAATTCCTCCCGGCGAAGGTCGAAGGGGACGCGGCCCAGATCCTGCGCTACACGGGCTCCACCATGCTGGGGGCGATCGTTCGCGCCGACGCCCTGCTCCGCCTCGAGATAGGGCAGGCCGAGATCGCCGAGGGCGAGACGGTAGATGCGCGACTCCTTTGACCGCCCCATCCGCTACATGCGGATCTCCGTGACGGACCGCTGCAACCTCCGCTGCGCCTATTGCGCTCCCCGGGGAGGCCTGGGCTCCTTGCGAGAGGATGAGCTCCTGAGCCTCGAGTCGATAGCGCGCATCGCGCGCGCCGGGGCCGCCCTCGGCATAGAGAAGCTGAGGCTCACCGGGGGCGAGCCCCTGGTCCGCGGAGGCATCGTCGGCCTGGCGCGGGAGCTGGCCCTCATCCCCGGCGTCACCTCCCTCGGCATGACGACGAACGGCACCCTGCTCGCGCCCCTCGCCGCCGACCTCAAGGAAGCCGGCCTCGACTCGGTCAACGTCTCCCTCGACACTCTCGACCCGGATAGATATAAGATAATTACAAACGGCGGCTCCCTGGCCGATGTCCTCGCGGGGCTGGACGCCGCGCTGGAGGCGGGGCTCGAGGTCAAGCTCAACATCGTCGTGGCCGAGGACGATCCGGACGACGGGGCCGAGGCGGCGGCGGTGGAGGCCTACGCTCGGGCGCGCGGGGCCTCGTCCCAGCGGATACGGCGCTACGACCTCGCGCGGACGAAGCGGAGCGACCCCGGCTTCGATCGGCCTCCCCCCTGCGAGCTCTGCGACAGGATCCGCCTCCTGGCCGACGGGCGGCTGATGGCCTGCCTGCACTCGGAGGTCTTCGTCAAGGTAGACTTGGGGAATATCGAGGAGAGCCTCCTCGAGTGCGTCGCGCGCAAGCCCCCCCGCGGCGCGAGCTGCGCGCTTCTCTCGGTGGGGCAGATAGGAGGCTGATGCGATGGCGGGAAGGGGATTGACCCATATAGGCGCCTCGGGCGAGGCGCGCATGGTGGACGTGTCGGCCAAGCCGATCGTCGCCAGGATGGCGCGCGCCCGGGGGCGCATAGTTTTGGCCAGGGAGACCCTCGCCCTCATCGCCTCGGACCGGATCGCCAAGGGCAACGTCCTCGCCACGGCCAGGGTGGCCGGCATCATGGCGGGGAAGAGCTGCTCCGGGCTCATCCCCCTCTGCCACCCCCTCTGCGTCGACCGACTCGACGTGTCGCTCGAGCTCGAGGACGATGGCATAGCGATCGAGGCCGTCGCCGCCATCGCCTCCAAGACGGGGGTGGAGATGGAGGCCCTGACGGCCGTCTCGGCCGCCGCCCTGACCATCTGGGACATGTGCAAGGCGGTCGACCACGCCATGCGCATCGAGGGCATCGTCCTCCTCGAGAAGACCAAGGGCGAGGCGCCGTCTTGAGAGTCGCTCGCGAATTCGGCATCGTGTCGCTCAACCTTTCGGAGCGGAAGGGCGGCAGGAAGTCGCCGCGGGAGGCCCTCGTACTCGTCGCGGGCGAGGGCGTCGAGGGAGACGCCCACCGAGGCCCGGGCGAGAGGCAGGTCTCCCTCCTCGCCATGGAGGACATAGAGGCCGAGCGCGCGAAGGGGCTCGATGTCGCGCCGGGAAGCTTCGCCGAGAACATCACGACGCGCGGAGTCGATCTGCCGTCCCTGCCCCTGGGGACGAGGCTCGAGATCGGCGAGGCCGTCCTCGAGGTCTCCAAGATAGGCAAGGACTGCCACGGGGGCTGCGAGATCCGCCGCGCGACGGGGGACTGCGTCATGCCGAGGCGGGGCATATTCGCCCGCGTGATCGAGGGCGGGAGGATCGGCCGTGAGGATATCTGTCGTTACCGTATCTGACCGGGCGTCGAGGGGCGAGTACGAGGACCTCTCCGGCCCCGCCCTCGCGGCCGTCCTCGCCGAGGCCTACCCCGGCGCCGAAATCGAAAGACAGACGGTGCCCGACGACGAAGAGCTGATCCTCGCCGCCTTCGGGCGCTCGGGCGATGCCGATTGGATCATAACCTGCGGCGGCACCGGCCCCGCGGCGCGGGACAGGACGCCCGAGGCCAGCCGCGCATGGATCGATCGCGAGCTTCCGGGCATAGCCGAGGCCCTCCGCGCCGCCTCGGGGAGGGAGACCCCCTTCGCGGCCTTCTCGCGAGGCATAGCCGGCATGAGGGGGCGGCAGTTCCTCGTCAACGTCCCCGGCTCGCCCGCGGCGGCCAGGCTCTGCGCGGCCATCCTGGCCCCCCTCCTCGGGCATGGCCTCGAGATGGTCCGGGGCGGGGGGCATGGGGAAGCGCTGAAAAAACCTTGACGCTCCTTTAGAACGCGATAGAATGAAGGCGTGATTCAGGCGTGGGGAGTCTCGGTCCACCCCATGAATAAGGATTAACCAAAAGTACGTAAGGGGGTCTTCGCTAAATGGCACATTCCCTCCGGGCCTCCCGAGCACAAGAGCGAATGGCAATCGTGGCTGCGGCCCTGCTTTTTGGCGCTATAGTCGCATTCGCCCAGCCCGCCGTCCCGTCCAATCCTCGCATCGCCTTGGTCATCGGCAACGGCTCCTACACGGGATCGATCCCGAGCTTGGCCAACCCCAGCAATGACGCTCAGGACATAGGAGCCGCCCTCCAGGCCGCCGGCTGGCAAGTGCTCCAGGCGCAAAACGCGAACCGCAGGGACATGAATCGGCGGCTCTCAGACTTCCGAGACAGGCTCAAGGCCAATCCTGGGGCCACGGCCCTGTTTTTCTACGCGGGCCACGGCGTCCAGCTCGAGGGCAAGAATTACCTTCTCCCCATCGGCGAGGAATTCGAGAACCCGGACGACGTGAAGGAAAGCGCCTTCCTCGTCGATCGGGTGGTCGACGCCTTCGACGAGGCGGCAGCCCGGCAGTCGGTGATCCTCCTGGACGCCTGCCGCGACAATCCCTTTCCCAAGAAGACTCGCTCCATCGGCCAATCGAGGGGCCTGGCCGTGGTGCCGGCTGACGAATCGGCCGAGGAGGGCTCGGCGGTGATCTTCGCCACGGCGCCCAACGATGTGGCCGCCGACGGCGAGGGCCGCAACGGCATCTTCACGGGGGCTCTTCTGCGCCATATCGACGGCGGCCTCGACCTGCAGGACATGTTCAAAGTCGTGCGCGACGAGGTGCGCAGCCTGACCGGCGGGAAGCAGAATCCCTCGATCGTGACCTCCGGCCTCCTGGGCAAGCTCTACCTCGGGAAAGCAGGGCCCGCGAACCCCCAAGCTCCAGTCGTCGGCGCATCCCTGGCCGCAATCCAGCTGTCGGTGAAGGGACCCGTAGCCGGCATGAAAGTCTATGTCGATGGGGCCGTGGCGGGAGAGACGCCCTTCTCGACCTCCCTGCCCGGAGGCGTCCATACGGTCGAGCTCATCCATCCCGACTGGGCGCCCTACACCCAGGCGATCGGGGCCGACGCGAGCGGCCTCGTCGAGATCGATCCCAAGCTCGAGCATTCCCCGGCCTGGCGGCTCTCCTATCTGCAAGGCGACAGGGAGGCGCTGGAAGGCAGGCTCGGGCTGGTCAAGAGGCATCAGCGCGCGTGGAGGACCGCGGGGCTCGTGGGCTTCATAACCGCGGGGGGAGGAGCCCTATCGGCCGTGACCGGCTTGGTCCTCGGTGACCGGGCCCGCGCCGGCTACGACGCCGCCACCGACGCCAATTCCGCTCTCGGCTACAAAAGCCGAATAAATTCGGCGACTATCGTATACCAGGCCGGCATCATCGGCGGGGGCCTGGGCCTCCTTGCCGGCATCCTCTCCTTCGTCCTGGCGCCGCGCACGACCCAGCTCGACCAGGACCTGCAGGACGTAGATGCCCAAATCCAAGGCCTGGGGGTTGCGCAATGAGGAAGCATCGCTCGGGCTGGAAGACCATCGCAGGGCTCGGCGCCGCTTTTCTCTTGATCGCAGCCTTGGCCGGCTGCGATCTCCTGACGCCCGCCTTCTCGAAGAACCTCGACAACCCCGCGGATCCGAGCGTCGGATCAGTCCCCCCAGCCCCCACGGGCCTTTCCGCGACTGTCGCCGACGGCGAAGTGACCATCACCTTGTAGGAGGCAGCGGGAGCCGCCTCCTACAAGGTCTTCTACAGGAGCGGCGCCACCGTCACGACCTCCGACACCCAAGTCCCGAGCGCCTCAATCCATGGCACGCAGGCGACGATAAGCGGTCTGACCGACGGAGCCGAGTATGCCTTTATCGTAGTGGCGAGCGACGCGGTAGGCGACAGCAAGCCCAGCATCATCCTCAACGCAACGCCCGCGAGCTCGACGAGCGTCCCCGCCGCCCCGAGCGACCTCGTCGCGACGGGGGCCAATGCCGAGGTCTCCCTCTCCTGGACGCCCGTGTCCGGCGCCATCTCCTACAAGGTCTTCTACCAGGCCGGCAGCAGCGCGACGACCTCCGGCATCCAGGCGCCGGCCTCCATGATCAGCGGCGCCACGGCTCTTATTACGGGCTTGGCGAACGGCACGCAATACGCCTTCGTGGTAGTGGCCAGCAACGGCATGGGCGACAGCATGCCCAGCCTCGTCGTCACCGCGACGCCGACGGCCACCACGTCTACGGATCCCCAGGCCGTCGCGGCGGACAAGGCCGCCCTCGCCATAGGCTACGCGAGCGGGGACTCGGCCGCGAGCGTCACCCAGAACCTGAGCCTCCCGACCTCGGGCCCGAGCGGCACGACCATCACGTGGAGCTCCGACCATCCGACTATCGTGAGCAACTCGGGCATCGTCGTACGCCCTACGAGCACGACCGCGGTCACGCTCACGGCCACGATCAAGAAGGGCGGCGCGAGCGATGCCAAGCCGTTCGCCTTGACGGTGCTCGTCTCCGACGCCGCTATCGTCGCGGCCGACAAGGCCGCCCTCGCCATCGGCTACGCGAGCGGGGACAGCTATCTGAGCGTCACCCAGGGCCTGAGCCTCCCGACCTCGGGCTCGAGCGGGTCGAGCATCTCCTGGGCTTCGGCTCCCTCGGGCATCGTGGGCTCCACGGGCGCGGTCGCGAGGCCGAGCTACACGACCTCAGTCACCCTCACGGCGACCATAGCCAAGGGCGGCGCCAGCGACACCAGGCCATTCGCCCTGTACGTCATCGGGACGGCGGCCTCGAAGGGCTATCTCTACGTCGGCGGCGGCGATCTCGAGGCCTACCGGATCAACGCCGACGGCAGCCTGACCCTCGTGCCGGGCTCGCCCTTCGCCACCAACCTTTCCCTCGCCGGCGGGGCGGTCGATCCGGGCAACAAGCACCTGTACATGGTCGGAGGCAGCGGCGTCTACGCCTACGGCATCAATCCCGACGGCTCCCTCGCGCCTATCTCCGGCTCTCCCGTCTCGGCGGGATACGAGCCCAGCTCCATAGCTATCACCCCGTCGACGACCTATGCCTTCGTGACCAACGCGGGCTCGGAGGACAACAGCATCTCGGCCTTCAGTTTCGCCTCGAGCGGCCTGCCCATACCCGTGACGGGCTCTCCCTTCCCGGTAACACCATCGGGCACTCCCACCTCGGCGGTTATAGCGCCGAACGGGCTCCATATGTACGTCTGCGATTCCAATGGGGCCTACACGAGCGACGTGCAGGCCTGGACGATCAACGCGGACGGGTCGCTGGCCAAGGACGGAGCCTCGATCACGACCTACGACGACAATTTCTACGGCTCGATCGCTATCGCGCCCTCGGGCGGGTACGTCTACGCCTGCCACGCTTTCTCCGACAACATCACGGCCTACTCGACGAACGCCGACGGCACCCTGACCGAGCTCACGAGCCTCGGCTCGCCCTTCGGCGCTCGAACTGGCTCCGCTGACCATGAATCCGAGGCTCTAGCGATGACTCCCTCGGGCCGCTATCTGTACACGGTCCAGGCTTGGGATGGCGAGTCCGTCTGCTGCTTCAGGATAAATTCCAATGGTTCATTGACGGCTCTGACAGGCTTGGTCGTATCGAGCAGCAGCATTCCCTATAGCCTCAGCTTGGCGATCGACAGCAGCTCGAGCTTCGTGTACATCCCGAATCACGACGACAACAAGGTCTATCTTTTCGGGATCGATCCCTCGTCGGGCATCTTGAGCCCCCTGTCGAGCGCCTCCATCGCGGCGGCCTCGCCCCAGGCCCTCGTGGCCACGCACTGAGCGCGTCGGGCTCCTAATCCGCGAAGAGCCCCGTCGGGCTCTTTATTCCGCGAAGAGCCCCGTCGGGCTCTTTATTCCGCGAAGAGCCCGACAGGGGCGAAGCGCTCGACGTCGACCAGGCCCTTGTCGGTGATCTTGAGCTTGGGGATCACGGGCAGGGCCATGAAGGAGAG
>Ga0181529_10006967_pt1 | contig 11374 bp, 10 predicted proteins | sample PEATcosm2014_Bin_36_FD_119763 | JGI IMG/M metagenome (GOLD analysis project Ga0181529, IMG submission 119763) | Peatland microbial communities from MTU Mesocosm Facility, Houghton, MI, USA - PEATcosm2014_Bin10_30_metaG | ecosystem: Environmental > Terrestrial > Soil > Wetlands > Peat | place... | reverse complement strand
GAGCTTGTTGCGCAGCGCCGGCAGGCCGCCGTTGATCGCGCAGGCGCCGACGGCGACCAGGATCTTGGCGTTGGCGCGCAATTCGCGCACGACGTGAACGTTGTCGGTATTGCACACCCCGCCCTCGATCAGCGCGATGTCGCAAGGACCGCAATGCTTGATGTCGGTCAGCGGCGAGCGATCGAACTCGGCGAGCTCGGCGAGCTCGAGCAGGCGCTCGTCGATGTCGAGGAGCGACATGTGGCAGCCGAAACAGCCGGCGAGCGACGTCGTCGCCAGCCGAACCTTGACTTTCTCCTGTCCTGACGCGGTCATCGGGCCTCCGGAATTTCGCTAGAATCGACTTCAGCGCTGATCGAGTTGCGGTCGTACTTCCGCTCGCCGATCGGGGCGGCGGCGAAGCCGACGCGCTTGACGATGATCGCCCCGACCGGACAAACGTGGGCGGCGCGGTCGGTGACTGAAAGCGCGCTGTCGCCGAGCTTGCCGGACGGCGAATTGATGATCAGCTTGGCGTTCTGCCCGCGCCCGGCGATCGCGAACACCTCCTTGTGGTCGACGTCGCGGCTGGCGCGCACGCACAATTCGCACAGCACGCAGCGGTTGAACTCGATCATCACATCCGGATGCGACGCGTCGATGTCGCGGTGCGGATAGAACTCGACGAAATGCGGCGACAACATCTCGTATTCGTAGGCCAGCGCCTGCAGCCGGCAGGCGCCGCTCTTCTCGCAGCCGGGGCAGAAGTGATTGCCCTCGATGAACATCATCTGCACCAGGGTGCGCCGCATGGAGTTGAGCTCGGGCGTGTCGACCTCGACCTCCTGTTCTGCCGCCGCCTTGTGGGTGCAGGCGGTGTGCGGCTTCCCGTTGACCATGACGGTGCACATTTTGCAGCCGCCGTGCGCCTTGAACTCGGGCTGGTAGCAGAGGTGGGGGATGTAGATGCCGGCCGCCTTCGCCGCCTCCAGGATCGTCTGGCCCGGCGTGAACGGGATCGGCATTTCGTCGATGGTGAAAGTCGTCTCGGCCATGTCAATCAGCCTTCCGTCACGAGATGCGCTTCGGCGTCGTCGCGCGCAGTGATCCGCCGCGCGGGCTCGAGCGCCCGTTCGAGATCAATCGCCGGCGCGAAATCCTTCCCGTGCAGCCGCCGCTCGAACGCCGGCCTGAACTTGTTGAGCGCGTCGCGCACGGCGTTGCCCGCCGTTTCGCCGAGGCCGCAATGGCTGAAGCGCCGCATGAATTCGACCACGCGTTTCAGTTCGTTGACCTCGTAGTGCGCCCCGCGCCCTTCGGCGATCTTGTCCATGATGTTGCGCTGGATGGTCGTCCCCACCCGGCAGGGGGTGCAGAAACCGCAGCTCTCATGGGCGAAGAAGTGCGCGAAGTTGCGCGCGACTTCGAAGATGTCGCGGTCGACGCCGAAGATCATGAACGAGCCGCCGGTCGGCACGTCCTCGAAGGCGATGCGGCGGCTGAACTCGTCCGGCGTCAGCAACATGCCCGACGCGCCGCCAACCTGCACCGCGCTGACCGCCTTCGCGCCGCAGTCCTCGAGCACCCGACCGATGGTGACGCCCATCTGATACTCGTAGACCCCCGGCCGTTCGCAGTCGCCGGAGACCGACAGCAACTTGGTGCCGGTCGAGAAGCGACTGCCGCGCTTGGCGAAGCGGGCGCCGCCTTCGACGGCGATCTCGGTCGCGTGGGCGAGCGATTCGACGTTGTCGACCACCGTCGGCTTGCCGAGGTAGCCGACCAGCACCATCGACGGCGGTCGCACGCGCGGCCGGCCCGGCTTGCCTTCCAGCGAAGTGACCATCGCCGTGCCTTCGCCGCAGATGTAGCCGCCCGCCCCCATGCGGATCTCGATGTCGAAATCGAAGCCCGCCGCGCCGCGGATCGACGCCCCGAGCCGCCCGCCGGCGCGCATCTCGTCGATCTCGCGCTGCAGCTTGGCCTGGAGGTTCTTGTACTCGCCGCGCAGATAGATGAAGCCTTTGCTGGCCCCGACGCAGTACCCGGCGATCGCCATGCCTTCGAGCACCCGAACCGCAAACGAGTTCAACAGCACCCGGTCCTTGAAGGTGCCGGGCTCGCCTTCGTCGGCGTTGCAGACGACGTAGCGCTCGACTCCGGGCGCGTTGCGGGCGGTTTCCCATTTCCGTCCCACCGGGAAGCCGGCGCCGCCCCGCCCGCGCACGTTGGAGCGCTTCATCTCGTCGAGCATCCCTTGCCGCCCGCGGGCGATCGCCGCGTCGAGCGCGACGCCAGGGGCGATCGGCGTCAGCAGCGTCTCGCGGCGGCGGATGTTGTCGTTGACTTGGAAAAGCTCCGCCGGCCATTCGTCGACCGGCGCCTGGGCGCGGATGAGGGCGCAGATCTCGTCGACCCGGCGCGCGGTTATGCGCGGGATGGCCAGATTATTGACGAGAACCGACGGCCCCTGGTCGCACATGCCGGCGTCGGAGGTCAGGTCGACGCTGACCAAGCCGTCGGACGACACTTCGCCGCGCTTGACCTTCAGTCGGCTGAGCATGTGCTCGAACAAGGCGATGTTGCCGGTCATCCGATCGGTGATGTTGTCGGCGAACAACACTCGATAGCGGCCGTGCGGACGATCGTAGAGAAGCGTGTGGAAGCGCAGCACGGCTTGCACGCGCGTGCGCGGAATTTTCAGCAGCGAGGCGATCGTCTCGACGGTCTCGGGCGAGACCCAATCCAGCGCCTCCTGCGCGTCGCGCAGGATTTGCACGACGCAGGTCGGGTCGCCGCGATACTTTTCGACGATGGCGGAAACAATCGGGTCCGCGGACGGCATGCTCGGGTTCCTCGGGTTGTCGGCGGCGCCACACTAAGGACTCGCGCCGAGCGATAACTGATCCTGATCAAATGACGCTCTCGCGCATCACCCGTTCGGCCTAAACGCTTGGCACACGTCAGGATTCGTGTCCAGTCGATCGCCTCCGATCAGGTCGAGGCAATAAGGAATGGCGGGAAACGTCGCCTCGAGGCAAGCGCGAATCGCCGACGGGCGACCGGGAAGGTTGACGATCAGGCTGCGCCCGCGGGTCCCGGCGATCTGGCGCGACAGGATCGCCGTCGGCACGTCGAGGAGGCTGCGCGCGCGCATCAACTCGCCGAAACCCGGCAGCAGCCGGTCGCAGACCGCCTGCGTCGCTTCCGGCGTCACGTCGCGCGGCGCGGGGCCGGTGCCGCCGGTGGTGAGAATCAGCGAGCAGCCCTCGGAATCGGCGAGCTCGCAGAGCGCCCGCTCGATCGCCGCGCGCTCGTCGGGAACCAGCCGGCGCGCCGGCCGCCACGGCGTGGCGAGGATCGCCGACAGCGCCGCTTCGATTCCCGGCCCGCCCTTGTCCTCGTAGATCCCCGCCGACGCGCGGTCGGAGACGGTGACCACGCCTATCGGGACTTCGCGCAACTCCGCTCCTCCGCGCCTCGAGCTTGGTTCTGCCCATGAGCCTAGCGCGTTTCGCCCGGCCGATCACCTGCCGTCGGCCGACTCAGCGCCGTTATCGCCTCCTCGACGCTGTGAAAAAGATGGTCGCGGCCGACCAGCGCCTCCAGCCCCTGGCGGGCGAAGCTTTGCTGCGCGCGCACCGATTCGAGGCGCGCGAAGGCGACGTCGACGCCGTCGGCGCGCAGACTGCGCACGGTTTCGGCAAGGATGACCGCGCCGGTGTAGTCGATCTCGACGATCGCGTTGGCTTCGACGACGATCAGCTTGAGCCCCGGCGCGGGCAGCGCCTGGATCGCCTGCTGGAATTCGTAGGCGTTGAGGAACGACAGGGGCGCCTGCAGCGCGACCACGCGCGCGCCGGGCGCGGTCTCGCCGCGTCGCAGCGCGCTCGCCGGCCACCAGATCGAGGTGCCGGGAATGCGCTCGAGTTCAGTGAGGCGGGCGCGCGTCGTCGTCCATACGCCGTGGGTCAGCGACAGGATGACGCCAACGCCGACGCCCTGCTGGATCGGCAGGACGAGAATCGCCGCTGCGGTGACGATCGCCAGCGCGAACTCGGCCCGGCTGCGCGCCCACAGATCGCGGATCGTCGCCCAGCGGACGATGCGCTGCGCGACGAACAAGAGCACCCCGGCGAGCGCCGCATGGGGAACATGGGCGACGAGGCCGGCGCCGAAAGCCGCCAGGAGAAGCGCCAGCGCGGCGCAGGCCAGCCCGCCGAGCTGCGAGACGCCGCCGGTCTCGGCGACGATCGCGGTGCGCGGCGGGCTGGCGTTGACCGGAAAGGCGCCGGTCAGCGCGGCGACGAGATTGGCGGCGCCGAGGCCGACGAAGTCGCGGCTGACGTCGGGCCCACGCGCCGGGTCGGAGACGAAGCTGCGCGTCGTCGCGGCCGTCTGCGCCATGACGACGATGCCGACGATCAGCGCCAGTGGCGCGATCTGGGCCAGCTCGTCCGGCGCGATCGCCGGGATTGTCAGCTTCAGGGTCGCCCCGGCGATCGCGCCGACGACGGCGACGCCGCGCGATTCGAGAGCGAAGGCGGCGGTGAGCGCCGTCGCCAGCGCGAGCCCGATCAGCGCGCCGGGGAAACGCGGACTGACGCGCTCGCCCGCCGCCATTATCGCCAGCACGCCGAGGCCGAGGCCGAGCGAGAGCGGGTTGGTCGCGCGGAGCTCGCGCGCCAGCGCCGCGACCTGGTCGATCAGCGACCCGGCCGGCGGCGCGACGCCGATGAGCGCCGGCGCCTGGCTGACGACGATATGGCCGGCGATCCCAGCCAGAAAGCCAGTGACCACCGGGATCGACAAAAGGTCGGCGACGAAGCCAAGGCGGAAGGCGCCGGCGAGCGTGAGAATCAGGCCGACGCCGAGCGCGAGCGCCGCCGCGTCGGCCGCGTAGCGCGCCGACCCGGCGCTCGCTAACAACGCCAGCGCGCCGGCGAAGATCGGCGCGATGGTCGAATCGGCGCCGACCGACATCAGCCGGCTGGCGCCGAACGCGGCGAAGCCGACCGCCCCGGCGAACAGCGCGAGAAAGCCGATCTGCGGCTCGAAGCCCGCCAGCCGCGCCGTCGCCATCTGCTCGGGAATGGCGATCGCGGCGAGGGTCAGCCCGGCGGCGACGTCGGCGCCCAGGTCGGCCGGACGCCAGCCGCGAAACGAGCGAAACAGCGGCCAAGCGCGGCGCGGCGCGCCGGATTCTTCGCCCATTTGGCCCGCTCCTTCAGGCGTCGACGCCTTGGATTCGCCTGCATTCAGGCGGATTCGCGCCGGCGCGTCAATCTTGGCGTGTGACTTTTCGCTCCTCGCGCGATAGCTTCGCGCACGGACGGCGCGGAGCACGGGCGATGGTGGCGCGACGACTGGCTCTGGCGATCGGCCTTCTGTTCGCCCTCGTCGGCGCGCAGTGGCCGGAATTCTCGCAGCAATACCGCCAGCGGCTGGGCGGCGCGCTCGACGAGCTGACGCGCGTCGTCGCCGCCTTCGACGACGAGGCGGCGAGCCACGACCTCACCCCCGACCAGGCGATCGCGCGGCTGAAGGACAATCCCGAGGCGCTGGCGCGCGAGCGCGGCGCCGACATCGAAGGCGACATCGCCCGCCAGGGGCGGCTGCAGGCCGACCTCGCGGGGCTTCAGAACGCCGGTCCCCTGCGCCGCCTGGCGGTGATCGTTGGCGACCTCGACCCCGCCATCGCCAGCCAGACCCTGCGCGACTTCGAGCCGGCGCTGCCGATGACCTCGGAGACGCTGACGGTCGCCGGCCTGGCGCTGGTCCTCGGCTGGGGCGCGACGCATCTCGTCGCCTGGCCGATCCGGCGGCGCTGGCGGCCGCGCGTCATCCGACAAAGGATCGATCCGCCGCGCGGCCAAAGCCGCGCGTAAACTTGCGGTTAACGGTCTTCGCGGGTCGTCGGTCGCCGTGGCCAGCGGCGAAGGGCCCGGATGATCGGCGTTAACTCCGCATAACCCCTCGCTGTATACATTCCGATCCGACAGGCGACGAGTCGCCGGACACGCCGGACGCCGCGAGAGCCTGGAGCAGCGCATGACCCGCCTCATCAGACGGTTTCATCGATCGCGGACCGGCGCCATCGCGGTGGAGTACGCGGTGATGGTCATGTGCATCGTGATCGTCATCATCGCCTCGGTCTCCGCCACCGGCACGCAGCTCAACAATCTCTACGCCGTCGTCGCGAATTACCTCTAGGTGGAATGGCCTTCGCCGCCGTCGCGGCGCTTGGCTGCGCCGCCGCGTTTCGCTAAACTGAGGCCATGTACGCGGCGGTCACCCGCAATATCCGAGTCTCCGTCACGCCGGCGTTTTCGCCCGAGCGGTCGGACCCCGACGAGCCGCGCTTTTTCTGGACCTACGCCGTCGAGATCGTCAATTTGGGCGACCGCGCGGTGCAATTGACCCATCGCCATTGGCGGATCACCGACGGCGAAGGCCGGGTGGAGGAGGTGCGCGGCGTCGGCGTGGTCGGCGAGCAGCCGATCCTCGCGCCGGGCGAATCGTTCCGCTATTCCTCGGGTTGCCCGTTGCGCACATCGAGCGGCGTGATGGTCGGCGCCTACCGCATGATCGCCGACGACGGCGAGGCGTTCGAGGTCGAAATCCCCGCCTTCTCGCTCGACAGCCCGCAGGCGCGGCGGGCGCTGCACTGACCGACGCCGTCAGTTCGTCGCCTTGAGGATCTCCGCCTTGAGCGCCTGTTCGGCGCTGTCGGTCTCGATCGGGCCGACCAGCTTGTAGGCGATCGCGCCGTCGCCCTTGACCACGAAGGTTTCGGGCACGCCGTAGACGCCCCAGTCGATGCCGGCGCGGCCGTCGCGGTCGAGGCCGATCTTCGCATAAGGGTCGCCGAGAACGCCGAGGAAGCGCTTGACGTTTTCGGGCGCGTCCTTCTGCGCGACGCCGATCAGCGCGACGCCCTTGGCCTTCAGGTCCGCATCGTCGGCGAGCGCCATCAGGAACGGGTGCTCGGCGCGGCAGGGCGCGCACCACGAGGCGAAAACGTTGACGATGGAAACGCGGCCGCCGCGCAGGTCGGCGTCAGAAACTCCCGGCGCGCCGTCGAGGCCGGGAAGATCGAGCGTCGGCGCGCTCTGGCCGATCAGCGCCGAGGGGATGCGCGACGCGTCGCCGGCGTCAAGCCGTAGGAAAAAGAGCGCTGCCAGCGCAACGAAAACGATCAGCGGCGCGGCGGCGAGCGCCGCGCGACGGCGCGCCCCGCCCCCGCTCATTCGCCGTCCTCGCCGCCACGCGCCGCCTCGAGGCGCCGAAGCGCCGCGGACAGCGCATGATAGTCGCGGACGATGGCGACGATCATGACGACAACGGTCGCCGCCGCCAGCGCGTAGGCGGCGACGACAAAGCCAAAATGCGGGGCGGCGATCATGCGCCCTGCCTCCGCGCCGCCGGCGGCCGCGCGAGCGCGTCGCCTTCCGCCGCCGCGATCATGGTCAGCCGCGCCAGCCGGCGGCGCAGGATCTCGTTGCGGATCGCCATCAGCCACAGCGTCACAAACAGCGCCAGGAAGGCGAGCCCCATGACGAAAAGCGGCCACAGAAGCTGCGGCGCGATGGTCGGCCCGCCGAGCCGGAACACTGACGCGGGCTGGTGGAGCGTGTTCCACCAGTCGACGGAGAACTTGACGATCGGCAGGTTGACGCAGCCGACCAGCGTCAGCACCGCCGCCGCGCGCGCCGCCCGGCCGGGGTCCTCGATCGAGCGCCACAGCGCGACGAGGCCGAGATAGACAATGAACAGCACCAGCACCGAGGTGAGCCGCGCGTCCCACACCCAATAGGTTCCCCACATCGGCTTGCCCCACAGCGAGCCGGTGGCGAGGCAGATGAAGGTGAAGGCGGCGCCGAGCGGCGCGGCGGCCTTCTGCGCCGCGTCGGCGAGCGGATGGCGCCACACCAGCGTGCCGAGGCTCGCGAGCGTCATCGCCGCATAGATAAAAGTGGAGAGCCAAGCCGCGGGGACATGGACATACATGATGCGCACCGTCTCGCCCTGCTGGTAGTCGGGCGGCGCGGCGAAGGCGAGCGCGAGGCCGAGCGCGAACAGCGCCGCCGTCGCCGGCGAGAGCCACGGCAGCGCGCGGCGCGTCACGGCGAGGAAGACGGTGGGGCTCGCGAGGTTCGCCATCGCGCGGGTTCTAGCGCATCGACGGCGGTCAGGGCAACGCGGCGCGCGGCGGCGCCGGCGCGGCCTTTGGCTTGATAACCTAAACTTTACGGTTTCCTGCGAGGTTGGCCGCATGACGTGTTGAACCGTTGAGATTTCAGGCGGTTCAATGGCATGAGGCCGTACGTTCATCCCGGTTGCAGCCCGGATCGCCCGCCCGCGACGTGACGCCGCGCCTGCCGCATGGCTGCGGTCATCGCCTCGCCCCGGGCGCAACAAAGGCGCTCACGGGAAGTCCTGGCGGATGCTCGACTTCATTGGCGAAAGAATGGCGCCGGAGCCTTCCGAGGAGGCGCTTTCCCGTCTCAATCGCGAATTGAGAGCGATCGGCTCCTGCCAACAGGCGATGATGCGCGCGCGCGACGAGCCGACCCTGCTCGCCGAAGTGTGCCGCATCGTCTGCGAGGAAGCCGGCTACCTGATGGCCTGGGTCGGCTACGCCGAGCATGACGAGGCCAAGACGGTGCGGCCGGTCGCCCACGCCGGCTGCGATTCCAGCAGCATCGAACCGGCGCGCGTAACTTGGCGCGAGGACGACGAGCGCGGACGCGGGCCGATGGGCACGTCGATCCGCACCGGCGCGACAGTGTGGAGCCAGGACTGGCTAAACGACCCGCGCGGCGCGCCCTGGCGCGAATTTACGCTCGAGCACAATTTCCGCGGCGTGGTCTCCTTGCCGCTCAAGGACGAAGGCGGCGAGGCGTTCGGCGCCCTCAACATCTATGCCGACGCGCGCGACGCCTTCGACGCGGAGGAGATCCGTCTGCTCGAAGACCTCGCCGCCGATCTCGCTTTCGGCGTCCTGGCGCTGCGCCATCGCGAGGAAAGCCTGCGCGCCAACGCGCGATTGCAGGCCGACCTGCGCTTCTTCGAATGCATGGACCGGGTCAACCGGACGATTCGGGAAGTGCAAGACGTCGAAGCGATGATGCGCGAGACGCTCGACCTGTCGCTCGACATCTTCGCCTGCGACCGTGCCTGGCTGATCAGCCCGTGCGATCCGGACGCGCCGAGCTGGACCCCGGTGATGCAGCGCTGCCGCGCCGAATATCCGGCGCCGGTCGCTTGCAACGCCCCGGAGCCGATGACGCCCGGCGCACGCGCGATGAGGGCCGCTTTGCGGGCCGCGGCAGGCCCGGTCTCCTTCGACCCGCGCTCCGAGCTGCCGGTCCCCGAGGACCATCGCGCCCGCCATGGCGTGCTGTCCATGCTGGCGATGGCGATCTACCCGAAGAACGCCGAGCCGCACGCCTTCGGCCTGCACCAGTGCACGGCGGCGCGAGTCTGGACCGACGACGAAAAGCGGCTGCTCGAGGCGATCGGCCATCGGCTCCAGGACGGGCTCACCAGTCTGCTCGCGCACAATGAGCTAAGCCAACGCGAGAGCCAGCTCAGCGCCCTGGTGCGCACGCTTCCCGACCTGGTCTGGATCAAGAACCTCGACGGCGTCTATCTCCGCTGCAACCCGCCCTTCGAGCGCCTCAACGGCCTCGCGGAAAAGGACATCGTCGGCAAGACCGCCTTCGACCTCTTGCCCCGCGACGAAGCGGAAGCGGCCCAGGCCAGAGACCAGCGCGCGATCGAGGCGGACGCGCCGCAATGGGTCGAGGAATGGAAAACTGTCGCCGACGGCGGACGCCGCCTGTTCGAGCTGGCCCGAACCGCGCTGCGCGACGAGACCGGCAAGAAGATTGGCGTGCTCGGCGTCGCCCGCGACATCAGCGACCGTCGTAAGATCGAGGAGCGCCTGCGCGTCGCCGCCGTCGCCTTCGAGGCGCAGGAGGGCATTCTCATCGCCGGCGCCGACCGCGTGATTCAGCACGCCAATCGCGCCTTCACCGAAATCACCGGCTACGCGCTCGAGGAGCTGATCGGCCAGGAGCCGAGCCTGTTCGCGCCCGACAACCTTGTCGCCCACATGATGCGCCAGAGAAGCTGGCGCGGCGAGACGTCGACCCGCCGCAAGAACGGCGAGGTCTTTCCCGCCTGGGCGACCGTCGCTGCGGTGCGCGGCGGCAACGGCGAAATCACCCATTATGTCGTGACGATAACCGACATCGGCGCGCGCAAGCGCGCGGAAAAGCAGATCGAGACCCTCGTCAACTACGATCCGCTGACCCGGCTGCCCAACCGGCGCTTGCTCCTCGACCGGCTGCAGCAGGCGCTGGCCCGCGGCGCGCGCAGCGGCCGCAAGGGCGCGCTGCTGCTCATCGACCTCGACAATTTCAAGCTTCTCAACGAGACGAGCGGCCACGACGTCGGCGACAAACTGCTGTTCGAGGTCGCGCGCCGCCTCTCCGCCTGCGTCGGCGACGGCTCGGCGGCGCGGATCGGCGGCGACGAATTCGCGGTGCTGATGGAGGACCTCAACGAGTCGCCGCGGGAGGCGGCCGCGTTCGCCGAGCGGGTCGGCGAACGAATCCTCGCCGCGCTCAACGAGCCCTACGCGCTGGCCGGCGGCGTCAAGCACTCCAGCCCCAGCATCGGCGTGACCGTGTTCGTCGACGGCGTCGCCACGAGCGACGAGCTGCTCAAACAGGCCGACATCGCGCTGTACGCGGCCAAGGCGGCGGGGCGCAACAGGCTGCGTTTCTTCAATCCCGAAACGCAGGCGGCGCTCGCCGAACGCAGCGCCATGGACGCGGCGTTGCGCGTCGCCGTCCGCGAGCGCCAGTTCGAGCTCTTCTACCAGCCGCAGGTCGACCGTCGCGGCGCCCGCATCGGCGCTGAGGCGCTGCTGCGCTGGCGGCGCCCGGACCGCGGCCTCGTCTCCCCCGGCGAGTTCATTCCGGTGGCGGAAGAAAACGGCCTGATCCTGCCTATCGGCCAATGGGTTCTGCAGGAGGCCTGCGCGCGGCTGAAAGTCTGGGCGGGCGACCCGCGCGCGCGGCATCTACGCCTCTCCGTCAACGTCAGCGCCAGACAGTTCCATCAGGACGACTTCGCCGACCAGGTGCGCGGGGCCCTGCGCGCCTCGGGCGCGCCCGCCCGCCGCCTCGTGCTCGAGCTGACCGAGAGCGTCGTCCTCGACGACGTCGACGCCGCGATCGACAAGATGAACGCCTTGCGGGCGCTGGGCGTCGGCTTCGCCATCGACGATTTCGGCGTCGGCTACTCGTCGCTCTCCTACCTCACCCGCCTGCCGCTCGATCAGCTCAAGATCGACCGCTCCTTCGTGCGCAAGCTGCCGGAG
>Ga0181529_10006963_pt1 | contig 11376 bp, 17 predicted proteins | sample PEATcosm2014_Bin_36_FD_119763 | JGI IMG/M metagenome (GOLD analysis project Ga0181529, IMG submission 119763) | Peatland microbial communities from MTU Mesocosm Facility, Houghton, MI, USA - PEATcosm2014_Bin10_30_metaG | ecosystem: Environmental > Terrestrial > Soil > Wetlands > Peat | place... | reverse complement strand
TATAGGGGGCGATGCCCATAGCGAAGATGGACATTCGCCGCAAGGCGCCTCCCGAGAAGACGTCGACGAGGCCGAGGAGGTTCTTCGCGCTGCCGCCCATGATTGCTTGCAGCTTCGCCTGATCGATGCCCGGCACGGGAATATGCGCGCCCAGCGCAAATATAGCCAGCATGCCGAGCACGAACTGTATGCGTCGTTTAAGCTCCGGGATCTCGAGAGCCTTCTGCATTGCTTCGAGCATGGAGTTACCTCGCCTTCGCCAGCACCTCGACCGTGCCTCCGGCCGCCTTGAGCTTCTCCTCGGCGGAGCGGCTGAATCTGTGTGCGCGGACGGTGAAGCTCTTCTTCACGTCGCCGTTGCCCAGGATCTTGAGTCCGGAGCGCAGGTCGCGCAGGACGCCGGCCTCGATCAGCGCCTCGGGTGTGATCTCGGCGCCTTCCGCGAATCGCTCTTCGAGCGTCTGGACGTTGACCAGCGCATAGAACTTCTTGTTGATCGGCTTGAATCCGCGCACCTGCGGCAGGCGCCGGTGCAGCGGAGTCTGGCCGCCCTCGAAGTTGGGATTGATCTGCCCGCGCGCCTTGTTTCCTTTGTGACCGCGCGTGCTCGTCTTGCCGTGCCCGGTGCCGATGCCGCGGCCGAGCCGTTTCGGCCGGTGAGTCGAGCCCTCTGCGGGTTTCAGATCGTGCAGTCCGATAGCCATGCTATTCTCCGGTTACCGTTTCGACCTCTACCAGGTGACGGATCTTGTGAATCATGCCGCGTACGACCGGGCTGTCTTCGTGCTCCACGGTCTGCTGCAGCTTTGTAAAGCCGAGCGAGCGGGCAGTGTCTTTCTGGTTCTGCTTGTTTCCGATCGGGCTGCGCCGAAGGGTGATTCTGAGCTTATCAGGCATTGTGCGCCTCCTCCGCCCTGGCCATCCACGGCGTGAGGGCCTCGACCGTCGTCGATCGGAGTTTTGCGACGTCTTCGGCCCGCTTGAGTCCGCGCAGCGCGTTCATCGTGGCCCAGGCGATGTTCACGGCGTTGGCGGAGCCGAGCGATTTGCCGAGCACGTCGTGCACGCCGGCCAGCTCCATGATGGTGCGGACGCTGCTGCCGGCCACGATTCCGGTGCCGGGAGACGCGGGCTTGAGCAGCACCTGCGCGGCGCCTTCGGAGGCCAGGATCTCATGCGGAATGCTGCCTGCGATGAGAGGCACCTCTACGAGGTTTTTCTTCGCCGCCTCCACGCCCTTGCGTATGGCATCGGGAATGGCGCGTGCCTTGCCGAGACCGGCGCCGACGTGTCCATTTCCGTCCCCCACGACGACCAGAGCGCTCCAGCTCATGTTGCGGCCGCCCTTCGTCGTCTTCTGACATTTATTTGTACGGACGACGCGCTCTTCCAGATTTAGCGTATCCGGGTTGATTTTCGCCAAGGAACCCTCCCAACGAGATCGAAACTCCAGGCCCGCAGAGATCAGAACTTAAGGCCGGCCTCGCGGGCGCTATCTGCAAGCGCGCGGACGCGACCGTGATATTTGTAACCGCCGCGATCGAACACCACCGAGGTGATCCCGACCGCCTGGCCGCGCTCCGCGATCAGCTTGCCGACCTCTTTGGCCGCGGCGATATTGCCTCCGGACTTGTTGCCAGCCCTCAGCACCTTATCCACCGTGGACGCCGCCGCAAGCGTGTGGCCGGCCGTATCGTCGATAAGCTGCGCGTAGACATGCTGCAGACTGCGGGATACGTTGAGCCGCGGCCGATCCGCGGTGCCTGTGACTTTGGCCCGGACGCGTCTGTGCCGCTTCTTGCGCAGCAGTTCTTTCTGTTCGATTCGCATTTCGCTTCCTTTTGCGTTAGATTTCCGACCTAACGCGCGCGAATGCGTGCCGGAGTCGCACCGACACGCAAGGAGTCATTATACCATAGATCAAGGTCGCCAAATTGCCGGGATGGTCGGTGAGTGGCCGGCGATAATCGGCGAGTCGCCGACGATCGGCGTTGCGCCGGACTGAAGTCCTGCGCTAATCGGCCTGCGGCCAGCCGTCCTACGGACGGAATCGACTGGTGCGCGGCGAGTGCCGAACCGCCGGACTGAAGTCCTGCGCTAATCGGCCTGCGGCCAGCCGTCCTACGGACGGAATTGACTGGTGCGCGGCGATTGCCGAACCGCCGGACTGAAGTCCTGCGCTAATCGGCCTGCGGCCAACCGTCCTCCGGACGGAATTGACTGGTGCGCGGCGAGTGCCGAACCGCCGGACTGAAGTCCTGCGCTAATCGGCCTGCGGCCAACCGTCCTCCGGACGGAATTGACTGGTGCGCGGCGAGTGCCTACTTCTTGGCGCCCTTGGCGCTGGCCTTGCCTGCCTTGCGCCGCACTACTTCGCCCCTGTAGCGGATCCCTTTTCCCTTGTACGGCTCCGGCTTGCGGAGCTTGCGGATCTCGGCGGCGGTCTGCCCGACGCGCTCCTTGTCGATGCCGCTGATCGTGATGATCGGGTTGCGGGTTTGCGGATCCTGCGCCACTGCGAACGTGATGCCCTGGCGCGGCGCGACTTCGATAGGATGCGAGTATCCGACGGATATCTGGAGCGCCTGACCGGCCAACGAGGCGCGGTAGCCGACGCCCTGGATTTCAAGCTGCTTTTCGTATCCCTTCGTCACCCCCTCCACCATATTGGCGAGCAGAGTGCGGGTGAGGCCGTGGAGCGCGCGCAGCTCCCTCCCGTCGTTTTCTCGCGTTACGACGAGCGTGCTATCCTCCTGCTGGAGGTGGATGCCCGGGCGAAACTGCCGCGCCAGGGCGCCCTTCGGCCCCTTAACCGTGACGGTGCCGTCCTCACCGGACGTGATCGTCACGTTCGCAGGAAGCGGTATCGGGCGTTTGCCGATGCGTGACATGGACTATCCTTTCACCAGACATGGCACAGGACTTCGCCGCCGATACCCAGCTTGCGCGCTTCACGGTCGGTCATAAGTCCTTGCGACGTGGAGATAATAGCGATTCCAAGGCCGCGCAGCACGCGCGGAACCTGCTCGTGGCTGCAATAGACGCGAAGGCCCGGCTTGCTCACGCGCTTGAGGTTGGTTATGACCTTTTCGCGTTTCAGGCCGTACTTCAGCGTGATCTTGATCCGGTCTTGCGGCTTCTGTTCGACGAGGTCGAAGCCTTTGATGAAGCCCTCTCCGGCGAGTATCTTGACGATCTCCAGCTTCAGCCCGGATGCGGAGATCTCCAGGGTGTCGTGGTTGGCGTTGTTCGCGTTGCGGATGCGCGTCAGAAGGTCCGCGATTGGATCGGTGGTATAGGCCATTGTAGTCTCCTCTACCAGCTCGACTTCGTAACGCCGGGAATGAGACCCTGATGGGCCAATTCGCGGAAGCAGATGCGGCAGACGCCGAACCGCCGCATGTAGCCGCGGGCGCGCCCGCAGATGTTGCACCGCGTATAGGCGCGCACCGAAAACCTCGGCTTGCGCCTGGCCTTCTCGATCAGTGACTGTTTAGCCAAATTCTCCTCCGTATCGATTGAGTCGGGACGGCTTTCGCCGCCCCTGTCGCGGCCGAGGCCGCGCCAAGAACATGCGGAGCGGGTTCGTGTTCGCCGGGCCCGGGGCCGGGCGAGCACGGATCTCAGTGCTCCGCCTCGCGCTCCTTCTTGTGGTTCGCGATGATTGTCGTCGCGAGGTGCTGGGGCACCTCTTCGTAGTGAGAAAACTTCGCTACAAACGAGCCCCGGCCGCGAGTGATCGAGCGCAGATCGATGGCGTAGCGCAGCATCTCGACCTGCGGCACGGTTCCTCTGAGCTGGGTTCGGCCGCCTCCTACGGAGTCGGTTCCGACGATGCGTCCCCGCTTGCCGGTGAGATCGCTCATGACGTCGCCGAGCATGTTTTCCGGGATCAGGATGTCGACCTCCATGATCGGCTCCATCAGCACCGGTCCAGCCTTCGGCGCCACGGAGTTGAATCCGTTGATGCCGGCCATGATGAACGCGGCCTCGGACGAATCGACATCGTGGTAGGAGCCGTCGTAGCAGGTCACCCTGAAATCGACCACCGGATAGCCGGCGAGGATGCCCGTGTCGGACGCCTGCCTCACGCCTTTTTCGACTGCGGGAATGAACTGGCGCGGAATGGAGCCTCCGACGATGGCGTCGACAAACTCGAAGCCTGCGCCGCGGTTGGGTTCCACTCGGATCCAGCAATCGCCGAACTGGCCGCGGCCTCCGGTCTGCTTCTTGTGCCTTCCCTGGCCCTCCGCCTTGCCCGTGATCGTCTCGCGGTACGGTACCTTACGTTCGACGATCTCGACGTTGGCGCCGAACTTCTTGAGCCGCTCGACGACGATGGAGAGATGTGTCTCGCCTGCGCCGGTAATGACGGTCTGACCTGTCTCCGGCTCACGATAGAACCGGAATTGCGGATCGGATGCGGTCACGCGCTGCAGCGCCGGCCCCATCTTGTCCTCGTCGACCTTCGTCTTGGCGACGACGGCCTGCTCGAAGATGGGATCGGGGATATCGATCGGGTCGAGCGCGATGGGCTTTGCGGGATCGCAGAGCGTATCGCCGGTGCGCGTGTCGGTCAGCTTGGCGGTCACTCCGATGTCGCCGGCGTGGATGTCGGAGGCGCCTTCCTGGTTCTTGCCGCGCGCGAAATAGATCTGGCCGATCCGCTCCTCTTTTCCGCGCGAGCTGTTGAGCACGGTGGATCCGGCCTTCAGAACGCCGGACATGACGCGGAAGTAGCTGAGCGTGCCGAGGAACGGGTCGGCGATCGTCTTGAAGATGAGAGCGGCGAGCGGCGCAGAATCGGAGGCGGCGCGCGTATCTTCTGCGCCGGTCTGCGGGTTCTTGCCGTGGATCTGGCCGACCTCGGTCGGATTCGGAAATTCCTGAACTACGATGTCGAGCAGGTCCGTCATCCCGATGTTGCGGGCGGCGGATCCGCACAGCACGGGCACGAGTTTGCCGGCCTTGATTCCCTCATGCAGGCCGTGAATGATCTCGTCGTGCGTTAGCTCTTCTCCGTTCAGGAACTTCTCGATCAGCGCGTCGTCGCCTTCGGCGGCCGACTCGATCAGCAGTTCCCGATATCGCTCAGCGTCGGCGCGGGCGTCCGCCGGGATGTCCGAGGCGTCCACGCTCTTGCCCGAGCCGACAAACGCCTTCATCTCGACGATGTCGATGACGCCCTGGAAGGATTCCGCGGATCCGACGGGAAGCTGCACGGGGGCGATGGCGTTGCCGAAGCGCGAGCGGAGCGTGTCGACGACGAGCTTGTAGTCTGCGTTCTCGCGGTCCATCTTGTTGACGAAGACGGCGCGCGGCAGGTTGCGCTCGGCGGCGAGCTCCCAGGCGATGTCGAAACCGACCTCGGGCACTCCCTGCGCGGGCGTCACGAGGACGGCGGCCTCGACTACGCGCAGCGCGCTCCGGACCTCGCCCTGGAAGTCGAGGTAGCCGGGAACGTCGATGATGTTGACCTTATTGTCCTGCCATTCGCAGGGGGCGAGCGCGGCATTGATGCTGATACGGCGGCGCTGCTCTTCCGGGTCGAAGTCGCTCGTCGCGGTTCCGTCGTCCGGGCGTCCCATTCGGTCGATGGCGCCGGAGGTAAATAGCAGCGCCTCAGCCAGCGACGTCTTGCCGACGCCCTGATGGCCGAACAGTCCGACGTTCCGGATCGCCTGGATCCCGTAGTTCTTCATAGCTCACTCTCCTGGCCGAAGCATATTGGCTCCGCTGCGCCGCTACTTTTCCCGGAACGGCATGCCCAGCGCCTTGAGCAGGCCGCGAGCCTCTTCGTCCGTGCGTGCGGTCGTACAGATGATGATATCCATGCCGCGCACTTTGTCGATCTTATCGTAATCGATCTCCGGAAAGACGATCTGCTCTCTCATGCCGACGGCGAAATTACCGCGTCCGTCGAAGGAGTTCGGGGATATGCCCTGGAAGTCGCGGATACGCGGGAGGGTCGCGTTCACGAGGCGATCGTAAAACTCGTACATCCGGTCTCCGCGCAGGGTGACCTTGCAGCCGATCTTGGACCCGGCGCGCAGCTTGAAGTTCGAAATGGACTTGCGTGCGCGCGTGATGACGGGTTTCTGGCCTGTAACGGTCGCCATGTCGCGCACGGCGCCGTCGAGTTCCTTCGGATCGCCGTTCGTCTGTCCGGCTTTGCCGACGCCCATATTGACGACGATTTTTTCCAGCCTTGGCACCTGCATGACGTTGGTGTAGCTGAACTGCTTCGTCAGGCTGGGTATGATCTCAGATCGATAGCGATCTCTAAGACGTGCCATTCGCTCTCTCCTGTCGCGCGACCACCGTTTCGGGCTGGACGGCGGAATAAATTCCTCCGCTATGGGCCTTCGGCGGTGCGGCGGAATAAATTCCTCCGCTATGGGCCTTCGGCCGGCCGTCCTTCGGACGGAATCGATTGCCGGGCCGCCGGCGATGCGCCCCATCTGGGGCGGGTGTCAAGTGGGCAGGCGTTCAGGCCGGCCGGACCGGGCCGCGGTCATCGATCGCCTTGCCGCAGTCGGGATGTTTGCAGACTCGATATTTGCGGCGAGACGGCTTCTCGGGTCCTTCGTGGAACGCGAAGCCGACGCGCGTAGGCCGGTCGCATTTCGGGCAGACGAGCATCACCTTCGCGCAGAACAGCGGCGCCTCTTTTTCGAGCCGTCCGCCCTTCTGGACCTGGTTTATGCCCGTGGCGCCGGCGCGGTTGCTCGGCCGGTCCTTCATGTGGTGCACGAGCATGTTGATGCCGCCGACGAGCACCTTGTTTTGCTTCGGATAGGCTGCGGTTATCTGACCGCGCTTGCCCTTATCCTTGCCGGTGATCACCTCGACGGTGTCGCCCTTCTTTATCTTGAGCCTTACCGGCTCTTCCGGTTGGCTTCGCTTCGGTCTTGGCATGTTAAAGAACCTCCGGCGCGAGCGAGATAATCTTCATGAAGTCGCGCTCGCGCAGCTCGCGGGCGACCGGCCCGAAGATTCGGGTGCCGCGCGGCTCCAGGTTGGGCTGGATGACGACGGCGGCGTTATCGTCGAAGCGCAGAACGGAGCCGTCCGCACGCCGTATCGGCTGTTTGGTCCGAACGACGACGCACTTGACGACGTCGCTCTTCTTGACCTGCTGGTTGGGCGTGGCCGACTTCACGACGCCCACGAAAATGTCGCCGATTCCGGCGTACCGCGCGCAGGAGCCGCGCAGCACGCGGATACACATTATCTCACGCGCGCCCGAGTTGTCGGCGCAGCGCATGCGCGTGTAGATCTGTATCATCTCTTCTCCGCCTCTCGTTAGCTTGAGTACCGCCGCGAGCGCCGGGCCGCTCCGCGCGTTCACGAGGAGCGCGCGCTCCGCCGGCCGGCGTCGCGCCGAAGAGCGGCTGTCGCCGCCGCTACTTCGCCTTCTCTACAACACGCACGACTCGCCATCTCTTCTCGCGCGAGATCGGGCGTGTTTCCATAATCTCGACCGTATCGCCTTCGCCGCAGACGCTCCGATCGTCGTGAGCCTTGAACTTGGTGGTCCGCCGGATCGTTTTGCCGTAGAGCGCGTGGCGCACGGTGCTCTCGACGGCCACGACGACGGTATTCATCATCTTGGTGCTTACGACTTTTCCCATGCGCACCTTGCGCCGGCCTCGAACGGCGGACTTCGGAGCGCCGAAGTCGACCGTTTCCGGCCCTGCGGGCTCCGGCGCCGGCTGTTTCTCTTCGGGCTTCGCCGGTTTGTCAACCGGCGCGGGCGCTGCGGCCTCCGGCTGCTCGGGCTCCGCCGCTGCTTGCGGCTGTGCCGGCTCGGGCGCGGGCGTTTCGGGCTCCGCGGGCGCCTCGGGCTGCGCTTCTGCGGCTGCCGACCTGGCGGACCTTCGCGGCTTCGGCGCGGCCTGCTTCGGCTCCTCCGCCGCTGCGGGCTCCGGGGCGCCTTCAGGGGTCTCGCTTGTGCCGGCGTTCAAAGCCTCGGGGGCTTCCGCGGTCTCCGCGGCCGGGATATCAGTCTGATCCGACATACCTATTTAGCCTCTCTCTGCATCGCGAGCTTGTCGTCCTCCATCCCTTCGACCCTCATACCTGGCCGGCGGCGGCCTGGGCGGCCAGTTCCCGCTCTCTGATAATGGTGAGGGCTCGCGCGATCTGCCGGTGCGCCTTGCGGATGGCGGACGTGTTGTCGAGCTGCTTCATGGCGTTGCGGCGCTTCAGGTCGTAGAGCGCGGCACGCTGGTTCTTTATCTCTTCTTCCAGCTCCTCGACGGACATCTCGCGAAGCTGGATCATCAACTGGTTGTGCTTAACCGGCGGCATTGGCCTCCTCCTCGACGGCGTCGGCGACTTGATCCGGCGCCTGAGCGATCTCGTCCGCCTTGCGCACGAATTTCGTCGCGATGGGCAGCTTGTGCGACGCGAGCCGCATGGCCTCCCTCGCATCCTCCTCGGTCACTCCGGCCATCTCGAAGAGGACCCGGCCCGGTTTTATGACCGCAACCCATCCTTCCGGAGCGCCTTTGCCGGACCCCATGCGCGTTTCAGCGGGCTTTTTGGTGAACGGCTTGTCCGGGAAGATACGAATCCATATCTTGCCGGATCGGCGCACATATCTGTTCATTGCGATGCGGGCCGCTTCGATCTGATTCGCCGTCATCCAGCACGATTCGAGCGCCTGAAGTCCATACTCGCCAAAACTGACGGTTATGCCTCCGGACGCCTTTCCGCCGCGCCTGCCGCGATGTTGTTTCCTGTGCTTGACGCGCTTCGGCATCAACATGATATCTCGCTCCTCTCAGCGCACGGGCCTCGCCCTTGCCTCAATCCTATCCGGTCGGGCCTCCGTCGGCTGCGTCCGGGCGCGGCGCATGCGGCGCTTCTCGGTCGCCCCCTGCGGGGCGCGGGCCACTGCGGGGCGGACCGCCTCCGGTGCGCGGGCCGCCGGGCCCGCCACGGCCACCGCCGCCGCCGCCGCCGCCACGACCACCGCGTCCGCCGCCCGGCCCTCCGCGTCCGCCGCCACCGCGACCGCCGCGCGAGGTGCGATCCGAGCGCTCACCCGACCGATCCGGCCGGCCCTCGCCGCGCAGCGAGCGCGGCAGCTCGATCTCGGACTGGCGCGGCTGGCCCGGCAGGACGTCGCCCTTGTAGATCCAGACCTTGACGCCGACGTTGCCGTAGGTCGTTGCGGCCTCTGCGAATCCGTAGTCGATGTCGGCGCGCAGGGTGTGAAGCGGGATCTTGCCCTGACGGTCCTGCTCGCGGCGCGCCATCTCAGCGCCGGACAGTCGGCCGGAGCACATGATGCGGATGCCGCGAACACCGAGCTTCATGGCGCGCATAACGGCCTGACGCATGGCGCGTTTGTAGGCGATGCGGCGCTCGATCTGCTGCGCCACGGATTCGGCCACGAGCTGCGCGTCGGCGTCCGGATGGCGGATCTCCTGCACGCTGACGTGAACCTGCTTCTTCGTCAGGGCCTCCAGCCGTGCCTTCAGCATATCGACGCCCTGGCCGGCGCGGCCGATGATGATGCCGGGCTTGGCCGTATGGACGGTTACCTTGACGCGATTGCCGGGCGCTCGCTCGATCTCGATGTGCGAAACCGCTGCCTGATAGAGGCGCTTTTTGATGTCGCGGCGGATCCTATAGTCCTCGTAGAGGGCATCGGCGAAGCCGCGATCGGGGAGATACCACTTGCTCTCCCAATCCCGGATCACGCCGATTCGAAACCCGACGGGATGTATCTTCTGTCCCAAAATGCCTGTCCTTTCGAGGCTGGGCGGCTATTCCGACTCGGTCGGATTCTGCTCCGCCGATTCGCCGTTTCCGTTTGTAGTGGTCTCTGCGCCTTCCGGCTCTTCCGCGCGCGCCTCCGGCTGCTGCACCGGGGCGGCGGTTTCTATTGCCGGCGTCGGGATAATCGGGCTCGGCGCCTGCTCGGTGGTGATGTCGGGACCCACCTTCGGCAGTCGTGCCTCGCGCGCCGCCTGGGCCCTGGTGCGGACGGCGCCCTTCCTGGGCTTGCGCGGCTTCGGCGCGACCTCTTGCACGATGATTGTGATGTGGCTGGTGCGCTTCAGGATCCTGTATGCGCGGCCCTGCGCCCGCGCTCGCAGCCGCTTGAGGCGCGGTCCCTCGTCAACGCGGGTTTCCACGAGCTTCAAGTTGTCCGGATTGAGGCCGTGGTTATTGGCGGCGTTTGCAACGGCGGAGACGACGGCCTTGGTGATAAAGCCTGCTGCGCGGTTGGGAATGACGCGCAGCAGGGCCAACGCGTCCACGGCGTACTGGCCGCGCACGGCGTCCATCACCAGGCGGGCTTTGCGCGGCGGAACGCGCACGTATTTAGCCACGCAGCGCGCCTGGTTGGGCAGCACATGACGTTCCAGGTTCTTTTTACGATTTTCGCGGTGCTCTCGCGGCCGCTCCGGCGCCGCGATCTCATCCGTTGCCATGAGGATTGCGTCCTTTTCTACTTGATGCCTGACCGGCGCTCGATCTGCTGGCCGGCATGCCCCCGGAACAGCCGGGTCGTAGCGAACTCGCCGAGCTTGTGCCCGACCATGTTTTCGGTGATGAAGATCGGAATGTGCTTGCGACCGTCATGCACGAGCAGCGTGTGCCCGATGAAGTCCGGGAAGATCGTAGAGCGACGCGACCAGGTCTTGATCGCCCTCTTCTCGTTGCGAGCGTTCATAATGCGGATCTTCTCGAGCAGCTTCGGTTCCGCGTACGGCCCCTTCTTGAGTGAGCGTCCCATCCGTTCCTCCAGGAGCGGCGCGTTGCCGCTCCGGTAGCTTCAGCCTATTTGGATCCGCGCCTGCGGACGATGAACTTATCCGTAACTTTGTTGCGGCGTGTCTTGCGGCCGAGGGCGGGCTTGCCCCACGGAGTCGCCGGCCCCTTCCTGCGTCCGACGGGGCTCTGCGCCTCGCCGCCGCCGTGCGGGTGATCGCGAGGAGTCATTGCAACGCCGCGAACGTGCGGGCGCTTGCCGAGCCAGCGCGACTTGCCGGCCTTTCCGAACGATTCGTTCTCATGCTCGGGGTTGCCCACCTGACCGACGCTGGCGTGGCAGGTGAGGAGAATGAGCCGGGTTTCGCCGCTTGGCAGCCTTACCTGGGCGTATTTCCCCTCTTTGGCCATGAGCTGCGCGCCGACGCCTGCCGACCGCACGAGCTGGCCGCCCTTGCCGAGGTGCAGCTCGACGTTGTGGACCGTCGTGCCGATCGGAATGGCGCGGAGCGGAAGGCTGTTGCCGGGCCGAATGTCTGCGGTGTCGCTGGCGATGACTTTGTCGCCCTCTTTGAGGCCAATCGGCGTCAGGATGTAGCGCTTCTCGCCGTCGGCGTACTCCACCAGGGAGATGCGGCAGGAGCG
>Ga0181529_10006962_pt1 | contig 11378 bp, 7 predicted proteins | sample PEATcosm2014_Bin_36_FD_119763 | JGI IMG/M metagenome (GOLD analysis project Ga0181529, IMG submission 119763) | Peatland microbial communities from MTU Mesocosm Facility, Houghton, MI, USA - PEATcosm2014_Bin10_30_metaG | ecosystem: Environmental > Terrestrial > Soil > Wetlands > Peat | place... | reverse complement strand
CGCCGACAGCGTCACCGCAGACCGCATTGGGAGCCTCCTGATGTATGCGGGGAATGCGACGCTCAACCCGCCGCAACCATCAGAGCACTCCCGGAATCGGTGCGTCAAACCTGAGCGGCAAACGGGCGGCAAGAAAACGAATGGCGATCACTCTACACAAAACCACCGGCAACTACGCCACAAAATACTTGGCCTGGGGATGGTGGACCACGATGGCGTTAGTGCTCTGTTCGGGCTCCAGGTGAAAGCCCTCGGTGAGATGCACACCAATGTTCTCCTCGGGCTTGAGCAGGCGGAAGATTTTGGCCTGATCTTCAAGATTGGGGCATGCCGGATAGCCGAAGGAGTAGCGCGAGCCGCGGTACTTCTGATGGAAGAGATCGGTGACGCGCGGCGAGTCTTCTCCGGCAATGCCGAGAAACTCGCGCGCCTGCTTGTGCGCCAGCTCGGCGAGGGCTTCCGCTGTTTCCACCGAAAGGCCGTGCAGGTAAAGGTATTTGGTGAAGTCGCCGGCATCGAAGAGCTTTGCCGTCTGGCGGCTGGCTTCACTTCCGATGGTCACGATGGAGAAGCCCACCACATCGCGCTGGCCTGAATTCAATGGTTCAAAGAAGTCGGCGATGGAGAGGCGACGGCCCTGCGCCTGGCGCGGAAACGCGATGCGCTCAAGTTCGCGTTCGGGGTCCTCCGGATCGAAGACAATAAGGTCGTCGCGGTCGCCCGCGCAGGGATAGAAGCCAATGATCGACTTGGGTTCAAACCAGCCCGCCGCTTTCACTTCCTCTTCCAGCTCAAGCAGAGCCGGGCGGTATTTCTCTTCCACCAGGCGCAGATAATCGCTTTGCGCGGCGGTCTTGAGTTGCCACTGATTCTTGAAGAGCGCGGTTTCATTGAGATAGGGGAATATCTCGTCCAGTTTGTAGTCCTTGAAGACACGCGCGCCCTGGAAGGCGGGTTTGGGAACGGCCGCAACCCGCTCCACGACCGGCGAACGGCCCTCCTCGGTCAACTCCACGAGAGTCAATTCGGGCGCGGCCGCTTTGCCTCTGGCAAAAACTTTCACCGTTTTGCCCTCGGTCTCGCGCTCTTCACGCACTGCGGGCGAGTCCGAAGTCAGGTCGGTGAGAATATGCAATCCGGCAAAGGCGTCTTCGGCATAAAAGACGGGGCCCGCGTACTCCTTGCGCAGATCTTCTTCGACATACTTGCGGGTGAGCGCGGCACCGCCGCAGACGACAGGGACTGTCATGCCCAGGCGCTCCAGATCTTGCAACACGTACTTCATCTCCAGCGTGGACTTGACCAGCAGGCCGCTGAGGCCGATGGCGTCTGCGCCGATTTCGCGCGCCGCGGCGATGATGGCGTCCGATGGTTGCTTGATGCCCAGGTTCACCACGCGATAGCCGTTGTTGGAGAGGATGATGTCCACCAGGTTCTTGCCGATGTCGTGCACGTCGCCCTTGACCGTGGCAAGCACCATGGTTCCCTTGCCGCCGCCGTCTTTCTTCTCCATCTTCGGTTCGAGATATGCGACCGCGGCTTTCATCACCGCGGCCGAATCGAGCACCGAGGGCAGTTGCATCTTGCGCGCGCCGAACAAGTCGCCTACCGTCTTCATGCCGTCGAGCAGGACCGTGTTGATCAGGTCGAGGGGCGCGTAGGTTGTGAGCGCGGACTCGAGAGCCTCTTCGAGCGATTGTTTGTCCTCGCCGATTCCTATGGTTCGCTCGCCGCGGATGATCAACTGCTTGAGCTTCTCTTCCTGCGAGAGATTCTCGACCGCGATTTCGTCTTCCTCGACAGCGCCCTTGCCGAGACTGGCGAAGTGGGCCATATAAGTCTGCAACGGTTCGCTTCCGGTGCCGTTGCTGTCTTGAAAGATGAGCTTGCGCGCCAGCTCGACTTCTATTTCAGGGATCTTGTAGAGCGGATAAATCTTGGAGTAGTTGACGATGGCCGCATCGAGGCCGCGGTCTACAGCTTCCTTGAGAAAGACGCTGTTGAGCACGCGGCGCGCATAGGCGTTGAGGCCGAAAGAGATGTTGGAGATGCCAAGCACAGTTCTGCAACGGGGTAACTCGACCTTGATGCGCCGCACCGCTTCAAGAGTCTCAATGCCCGCGGAGCGATAGTCCTCCTGGCCGGTGGAGATGGGCAGGGTGAGCGCGTCGAAGATCAGATCTTCGGAACGCAGGCCATATTTGTTCACCGCCAGGTCGTGAATGCGGTGGGCGATGGCCACCTTCTTATCCGCCGTCAATGCCATCCCCTGCTCGTCAATGGTGAGCGCGATGACGGCAGCCCCATAGCGGCGGGCCATGGGCAGCACCAGGCTGGTGCGCTTCTCGCCGTCCTCAAGGTTGATGGAGTTGATGATGGGCTTGCCGGGAATGCGCTTGAGCGCCTCTTCAATGACAGGGGCCTCGGTCGAATCCACCAGGATGGGCGCGGGTACACGCGTGGCGATCTTTTCCAAGACGGCGTTCATGTAACCCATCTCGTCTTCGCCGACGATGGCGCAGCAAAGATCGAGCATCTGTGAGCCCTCGCTGACGAGCCGCTTGGCCAGCGCGAGAATGCCATCGTAGTCGCCCGCGCGCACCATGTTGCGGAAATGCTCCAGGCGCGTGGTGGTGTTCATCTCCTCGGCAATCACAACGGGCTGGCCGTCGGTCTCAAGCGGCACGGCACTGAAGGCGCTGGCCGCGACAGACTGCGGAGTGCGGGCTCTTGGGGCTGGAGTGATTCCCTTCACCGCTTCCACCACCGCGTGCAGATGCTCGGGCGTGGTGCCGCAACAACCGCCTACGATCTGCACGCCGTACTCGGAGACAAAGCGGCGATGATAGGCCGCCAATTCCGCGGGAGTGAGCTTGTAGACGGCGTGGCCGCCTTCGTTCTGCGGCAGGCCGGCGTTGGGCAACACGCTGATGGGCACAGTTGCGTTCTGGCAGAGGAAGCGAACCGCGTCGTTCATCTCCGCTGGTCCGGTGGCGCAGTTGAGGCCGATCACGTCGGGCTGAAAACTCTCGAGCACGGCCAGAGCCGCCCCAATCTCCGAGCCCAGCAGCATGGTTCCGGTGGCTTCCAGCGTGACCTGCACCTGAATGGCTATGTTGCGGCCCGTTGAGGGAATCCTGCCTTCGCGCGCTGAGCGAATGGCGTCCCGGCAGGCGGCGAGAGCGATCTTGGCCTGCAGCAGATCCTGGCAGGTCTCAATCAGCAGCACGTCCACCCCGCCCTCGATGAGGGCCTCAGCTTGCTCGCGGTAGGCCGCGGCCATGGCATCGTAGCCGATGTGGCCCAGCGAGGGCAGCTTGGTGGTAGGACCAATGGAACCGGCCACAAAGCGTGGCCGTTCGGGGGTCGAAAACTCATCGGCCACCTCGCGCGCCAAGCGTGCGGCGGCAAGGTTCAGCTCGCGGGTGCGGTCCTGGAGGTCGTATTCGGCCAGCACGATGCTTGTCGAGCCGAAGCTGTCAGTCTCGATTACATCGCAACCAACTTTGAGGAATGAAGCGTGAATCGAACGGATCACGTCTGGCCGCGAGAGAACCAGTAGCTCATTGCACCCCTCCTTGCCCCAGAAATCCTCCTGGGTCAGGTTGTGCTTCTGCACACTGGTGCCCATCGCGCCGTCATAGACAAGCACGCGCCGTTCGAGTTCTTGCAGGAAATCCGCCAAGGCTCCTCCCAATTTCGCCAGCCGCTGAAAACACAAGGGAAAGCGGCCCACTCTCTAAGCATATACGGTTCGGGAATTTGCCCTTCCCTGCCCCCGGGCCGCATCTTTCACCTTTCCGCACGAGCTGAGAACGCATAACTGTAAGACAAAGTGCCCAAGCCGCTGACCCCCGATGAGATCGCTGAACTCGCCGAACGTCATAAGGACATCTCCGGTTTCCGAACGCACACAGGCAAGCAACGCTCGCTGGGTGCGCGTTCCGGTCGCCGGGGGCTACCCTGCCATCAAATTGCAGGCAGGTTGCCAGCGTTTTCCGGCTGGGGATCGGGGCTTGTGCCACACGTGATGAGCGAAGGAACGCCGCCTTCGATCTTTGCGGAATCGGTGAGTCTGGGCCGAACCTGCGTGATGCGCTTGCCCAGTTGAGTGAGCGGGGACTCAAGAAATCTGTATGTCAGCAGTGCGAGTGAAATTGTTATGCCAACCACCAGCAACACGAATAAGTGAGGCTCAAAGATTCCAAGCACTCGCAATCTCTTTTGGGTCCATTGCATGACTATCGGGTGCAACAAATAGACTCCATATGTCGCGACGCCGAGTTGTTCGAGTCTATCGCCGATCACGCTGGGCAGTAGCGGAGGGCATTTCCAGAACGCGAGCACAATGGCCACCGAGATAAGGGAGAACACCACACGGGGAATGCCGGTGACAATGTGAATCTGATCGCCAGCGGACGGATAAAGGGCAAATGCGGCAGCCGCGGCAAGCAGCAGGCCGATGTACCAGCGGCTGGGAATCTTCGAGTCGCGAAAGGTGTAGTAAATCGCCAACCCCATGCAATACAGAAAGAGGTTATTGAAAGGATTGACGTAGACCTCCCACTGACTCTCAATGGGCATTTGGGGGTTGAGCAGGCGGAAGGCGAAAAGAATGCCAATGGTCATGGCAAGCAAAGTCATCGAATTGCCCAGCCATCTCCGATAGTGATAAGCGGCGATGAGGAGTGGTGTCAGCGCGTAGTAAACCATCTCATTGCCGATCGACCAGGCACCCATGTTCATGTAGTGCGTCGGCGCGACAAAACCGAAGAGCGTGGAAAGGTTCATTGCTATCTCGCCGGCGCTGCGAGGCTCACCATGAAGATATGCGGGCACGGCGACGCAGGCCACAGCCAGCCACATCAGCGGCCAAATCCTGAATAGCCTGCGAATGAAGAAAAACCCGGCACTGCGCACGTCTTTGATATACCTGTCATACGCAATGGCCATGCTCAAGCCGGAAAGAATGAAGAAGATCGAAACCCCATACATTCCAAGCTTTCCCAGCACCGTCGCCGATTCATGTCGATCCCGCAGGTGGTAAAGCATGATGGAGAGAGCCATCAAGCCGCGGAGCCAGTCTAGGGATTTAAGCCTGCTTGCCATATAACAGTGATCCTGTAACACGGACTTGGATTTATGAGTTGAGAAACTCGATTTGCGCTTGAGTATTGGTTTTTGAGTTTGGGGGAACTCGATTCAATGTACGCCGGCGGACGCGGCATGGCAAGCAAAATAAACTCCTGCAAGCCCGGAATTTACCGACGTTCCATGAACGTTGTCTTGAAATGGAACTGCTATTTTGCCGCAGTCAACGCGCTCACCGGAACCAGCATGTCTTCCTTGCGCATCACCAGGTTGGTGGCGTTGAGGGTGGCCAGTTCGAAGCCGTGGCCGTGGGTGATGGCGTCGGTGGGGCAGGCTTCAACGCAATAGCCGCAGAAGATGCAGCGGTTGTAGTCAATGTTGTAGACCTTGGCATAACGCTCAGAGGAGGAGATGCGCTGCTCGGAGGTGTTCTCAGCAGCCTCAATATAAATGCAATTGGAGGGGCAGGCCGCCGCGCACAGGAAGCAGGCCACGCATTTCTCCAGGCCATTCTCATCGCGCTGCAGGACGTGCGCGCCGCGGAACCGCTGCTCGAAGACCGCTCCGCGCAGGGGGCCCGGTCCGTCAGGGTAGTTCTCAACCTGCGTCGGTTCGAAGATCTCCCGGAAGGTGATGCTCATGCCCTTGACGATGCCCGCGATGTTGTCCACAACCGACATGAGGCCAGTATACGATGGATTCTTAGCGGTTTCCCAATTCACGAGGCCCTGCTTGCATCTTGCAGAGTGGCCTACTTGGTGCCGGAGGTTATGCCGGACGTGCATGACGCCACAGTGATCGTTGCCGACTCGCTGGAAGGGAAGCCGCTTGCGGACAGCGCTCCCTTGCAGCTTTTTGCAACGGGAGAGAAAGATACCACCCGCTGGGTGCGCAACCTGATAGCCATCCGTATTCTGACAGCGCAGTAGTTGCGCACCCTTTGCGCTGACATCCGCAGAATCTGGTGCGGATGTCCGCTAGACGCTACCTCTTAGGACGCTCCTCCTCTGGATGTTGCGGTGCCGCTTGATGCTGTTGCGGTGCCACCTGACGCTGTTGCGGTGCCGCTTGATGCTGTTGCGGTGCTGCTTGACGCTGTTGCTGGACAGCCTGGCGCTGTTGCGGTTGCTGGACAGCCTGGTGCTGTTGCGGTTGTTGGACAGCCTGGCGCTGTTGCTGTTGTTGAACAGCCTGGCGCTGTTGCTGTTGTTGAACAGCCTGGTGCTGTTGCGGTTGCTGGACAGCCTGGTGCTGTTGCGCAGTGGCCTGATTGCGTACCTGCAATGCCGCTGGGGCCCTCACGTTGCGATCCGCCGCAAGCGCCTGATTGGCGACCAGGCTGGCTGGCCGGCCATGATTGACGTTCGCAAACTGGGCCCGGTTGGTACTGGCAGCCCGCTCATTCTGGACCTGGGCCCTCATGGGCGCAGCGTGCTGCTCATGCAGCGCCGCCAGTTCCGCAGGCCTGGCTCGCAGTTGCACTCCACCCGATCCGCCGTTGAAACTCACACGGGCTCCGCCCCTGTTGCCACCACTAACGGAGCGGCTGTAGACGTTGTGCACCACGGAAACGTTGATGTTGTTGACCGAACGGTTGTAGTTGAAATGGCCGCCACCCCAGTAACCGCCCTGGTAGCCGAAGCCGACATAGCCAAAACCGTAGTCGACCCCTCCGTAGAAGCCAATGTGCGGTCCCCAATAACCACGGTAAAATCCGTAATGGTTATGCCAGAAGCCCCAGTAGCCGGGCGTCCAAAGAGCACCCTCGTAGGGAGCCTGCACCCACGCGCCTGGCACCCAGTAGTAGCCCGTCGGAGCCCATGCCCAGTAGCCGGGCGTCCAGAGATAGCCGTCGCCGGGTGCCGGAGGCTGGTCGTAGTCGGGCAGCGGCGGCGGCGGCTGGGGCGCGTAGGTTACCGGCTGTTCCCCGTAACCCGGATCACCGGAAGGCTGGTTAGAGGCCTGGTACTGGTTGCCTCCAGCATCCGGCGGCGGAGCGCTCTGCTGGTATGCGGGATTCGCTGGCGCCTGGCCGTTGTTGGGGGCTGTGTACGTTACGGGCGCTGCTGCGTTCGTGTCGCTTGAGGCAGGGGCCAAGTTGGCCGCGGCCGGGTCCGGGGCCTGATCCTGCGTGCTGACCGGGTTAAGATTGGCAGAATTCTGGTCTTGACTCCTGGGGCATCCTGTGATGCAAAGCACTACCGCCATAGCAAGCAGCGGCATCGGTCCAAATCTTGGTAAATAGCTCATTTCACTCTCCAGTTGACTCGAATGCTATCCGAAGCATCTAGGGCGAGACAGTCCTCTATTGACCATTCCTGGATCTGGATCAATGCCGGGTGCCCGGCGGCTGGGACTGGCCGTGGTTGTTGGCCGGCGGGGTGGTCACGGGCTTGCGCTCGACGCGCGGCGCGGCAATCTGCTGGCAAACCGGCAAGTCCTGCCCGCGAGCCAGCCCCGGAGTAGCCGCCTGCGCGCGGCAGAGGCGCTCCTTCATTGCATCGGCCTCTTTGCCGCTAAGCGGTTGGGTCCGCTCCAGACGGCTGAAGGGGTCCAGATCGTAGCGGTAGACAAAATCCTGGGACGGCTTCAGCGTGCCGTAGTCGAAGTGGCTCCAGGTAGCCACGTACTGCTGCCGGTTGAAACCGGACAGTACGGCGTAAACCTGGGTCCAAGTCACACCGTCCGGTGGATTCCCGCTCCAAACGGGCACCGCCTGCCCGCCGCGCATCCATCGAGCCGTCCACATGTGCTGCGGAAAGTCATAGTGGAAGGCCGTGAAATACGTGTCGGCCGCGCACTCGCCGCAATTGTCGTAGAGAATGGTGGGCTCCGACGGCGCTCCATCCAGAAAGGGCATCCAGTCAAGCCAGCGCAGGTTCACCCCTTTGAGCAGCGGCGCAATGGCATGGCTGGTGAGCGATACGTTCCACACCGTGAAGGTGTCAGCGTTGGCCAGCGACTGCGGATTGGCCCGCAGCGTGGTGACAACCAGCGCCGCATCATACTCGACGCCGATCTCGCGAATGGCTGTCCACTTTTCGGGTGCCAGAGAGCGGGTGACCCAGACAACGGTGTCCTGGTCCTGCTGGGAGTGGAAGTCTACCCAGTGGAAAGTGTCCGGGGCCTGCTGGGAACACAAGGGCGATGCGATGGGAAGAAGAGCTGCAATCAGAATGAAGACGGGCCAACGAAGGACGCCACGCATAGTTCTAGGTATATCAGACGGACGCTCGACGGGGTGATTCGCAGTCCCCCATGATCCATGCCCGCGAGGCAGTCACTCCATCGAGTTCACAGCCCCAGCTTGGCCCACAGCGCATCCACTCTGGCCTGGGTGACGCGGTCCATTTCGATCATGGCGGGCCAGGGACGCTCGAAACCTTCAGCCTTCCACTTGCGCGTGGCGTCGATGCCCATTTTGGAGCCGTAGTTGGGCAGCCGCGATGAATGATCGAGCGAGTCGACCGGGCCCAGCGTGAACTGAATATCGCGCTCGGGATCGATGTTGTTGGCCACGCGCAAGGTCACCTCGCCGATGTCCTGTACGTCGCAGTCCTCGTCCACCACGATGATGCACTTGGTGAACATCGCCTGGCCCAGCGACCAGATGGCGTGCATCACCTTGCGCGCATGGCCGGGATAACTCTTGCGGATGGACACCAGCATGAGGTTGTGGAAGACGGCCTCGACGGGCAGATGAATGTCCACAATCTCGGGGATGGTCATCTTCATCGCGGGGAGAAAGATGCGCTCCACGGCCTTGCCCATCCAAGCGTCTTCCATGGGCGGCTTGCCTACGATGGTGGCGGCGTAGATGGGGTCCTTGCGGTGGGTGATGCAGGTGAGATGGAAGACCGGGTACTCATCGGTCATGGTGTAGAAGCCGGTATGGTCGCCGAAAGGCCCCTCCGTGCGCAGTTCACCCAGTTCGACGTAGCCTTCGAGCACGATTTCAGCGTGCGCCGGAACTTCGAGATCGACTGTTTCGCACTTCACGATCTCGACTGGCTTGCCGCGCAGAAAACCGGCGATGAGGAACTCCTCGACCTCAGGCGGCGCGGGAACGATGGCGGCGAAGGTGGTTGCGGGATCGGTGCCAATGGCCACGGCAACCTCGAGCCGCGTGCCTTTCAGATTGCCAAGCGCCACCTGCGGCAGGCCGCCGATGGGACCGTCGGGGATGGTGACTGCACCGCCGGCCGACTCCGCCATCACCGCCACACTTGCGGTGCGCGGATCTTCGGTGGAGTGCATTGCCGCTATCTGGCGCAGTGCCTCGCGATAATGTTCGGCGGCCACTTTTTGCCGCTGCCAGTGCATTCCCGTTGTCTGGCCGTCGTAGACCTGCATGCGATACATGCCGATGTTGCGCTTGCCGGTGCGCGGATCTTTGGTGTGCACGCAAGGCAGCGTGATGAACCGGCCCCCGTCGTGCGGCCAGCACTTGAGGATTGGGTACTGGTTCAGATCGAAATTGTCGCGAAGGATGACTTCCTTGCAGCGGGCGTCTTTGGCGCTGACGGTTTTGGGAAATGCGCTGGCGAGCGCACCCAACTGCGGCAGCATCTTGAGTTTGTCGAGCAGGCCCTCGGGAGCCTTCACGTTTATCAGGCCCTGGATGCGCTCGGCTATCTCGTCCAGCCGATCCACGCTTAAGGCCATGGCCATGCGCCGCTCGCTGCCGAACTGGTTGATGAGGACCTGCCGGCCGGGATGGCCTTTCACATTTTCAAACAACAGGGCGGGACCACCGGGGGCGTACTTCTGCTGCGCCGCACTTCCCTTAGCGCCGGCACACCCACGTGCTCCAATCTTGCTCACGCGGTCAGTGATCTCCGTGATTTCCAACTCCGGCGAGACTTCTTCGCTGATACGCCTGAGCTCGCCATGTTTTTCGAGGGTTTTGATCCAATCGCGCAAATCGTCGTAAGCCAATGGTTTTCTCCCTGAATGGGATCCTTCCCCATTCATACTACGGCTTTTGGCGGATGGAAGAACCTGTCTGAATACCGGCAGGCCAGATGGCTTCATCACGGCGCAAAGGCCCGGACTGCCTTACCGATGCGATGGTCTCACGGGAACGGCCTGCCCTTGACCTGGCCCACCCCTTCCCGCAGGGTGAGGAGTTGATTGGCTGGGACAGACTTGATGGATTCGACGAGACCGGAAGGCCAGTGGACTTCAACGTCGGCCGTGGTCGCGGCGCCCAGACCGAAGTGCAGGCGCGGATCGTTCGCTGACAGGAAGCTGGACTGGCTCAGTTGCTCCTGAACCTGGACCTTTCCGCCATATCGCACCAGGACCCTCGCGCCGATCGCGCTGCGGTTGCTCTTGGTGCCTTCGAGGCGAATCTTGATCCAGTAATTGCCGGACGGAGCGTCGTTGCGCAGCAAGGAGGGCGGTTCATTCACATTCATGACCAGCACGTCCATGTCGCCGTCGTTGTCAAAATCGCCAAAGGCAAGGCCGCGGCTGCAATGACGCTCGCTGATGCCCGGACCTGCCTCCGGGCCCAGCTCGACAAAGGTACCGTCCCCTTGATTGCGAAAGAGGATGCGCGGGCTGCGGGCCGGAGAATTGGGGGCGATGCGGTCAAGCTCCGGGTAGACGGTACCGGTGGAGACCATCAGGTCTGGGTAGCCGTCGTTGTCGAAGTCGACGAAGCCAGCGCCAAAACTGACGAAGCGCGTTTCCTTGTTGAGGCCGGCTTCGGCCGTCACGTCGTCGAAATTGCCCTTGCCGTCGTTGCGGTAGAGGCCGGTGGACTGACTCAGAAAGTGGGTCCTGGCCAGGTCGGTGTGGCCGTCCAGGTTGTAGTCGCCCACGCCAACGCCCATGCCGCTCATTTCCCGGCCATCGCCGCTAAGGGCGACGCCGCGAATCAAAGCTTCCTCGCGAAAGGTGCCGTCGTGGTTGTTCATCAGCAGCAGGGAGGGCGTCGAATCGCACGCCACGAAGATGTCGGGCCAGCCGTCTTCATCAAGATCGATGCCGACGGCTGTGAGTCCATACGATCCGCGAAACCCGGCGACGCCGGACTCTTTGGAGACGTCAGTGAAGGTGCCGTCGCCATTATTCCGGTAAAGGTAATTCTGGGCCGTGGGGAGGCCCCTGGGGCCGCAGTTGACCGGTACGCCCTCGTAATTGCAGTTCAGCACATTCAGCGAGGGCTTGGGAGCGGTGGCCAGATCGATTTCGAGATAGTTTGACACAAAAAGATCCAGCAGACCGTCGCGATTGTAATCCACAAACGTACACCCTGTGCTGTAGCGGGTGGTGGGATG
>Ga0181529_10006961_pt1 | contig 11379 bp, 11 predicted proteins | sample PEATcosm2014_Bin_36_FD_119763 | JGI IMG/M metagenome (GOLD analysis project Ga0181529, IMG submission 119763) | Peatland microbial communities from MTU Mesocosm Facility, Houghton, MI, USA - PEATcosm2014_Bin10_30_metaG | ecosystem: Environmental > Terrestrial > Soil > Wetlands > Peat | place... | reverse complement strand
GCGCCTCCACCAGTCCGCCGGACAACCGGCGGATGGGTATGGGGGGGCGAAACAGTCTCGACACGCGTGGTAAAGACTCATCTTTTGCCCGGCATGGTACCGCCGTCATCGGGCCATATCACAGGTGCCAACGACAATCAGGCACTCGCTGTCGCTGCATAAGCGATAAGCGCGGTTCGGGGGGGCACCGGGCAACAGAAGCCCCCCCACTTTCCCGCCCCACCTTTCCCCGGCGCTCGCCATTCGCTAATGGAAGGCGCTGACGCACGAGGCAGTGATGGTAGACGATCACACAGGACAGGGCGGACACACCGGACAGGGCGGGTCGAACGGCCGGGACGGCGAGCAGCCGCCCGAGAGCCTGCTGCCCTACGAGGCGTGGACCGAGGCGGCGTTGCACCAGGTCATGGTGCGCGCGCTGCGGCACGTCGCCGATCACGGGCTGCCCGGTGAGCACCATTTTTATCTCACCTTCCGCACCGACTACCCCGGTGTATCCCTGCCGACGCGGCTCAGGGCCCAGTACCCCGAGGAAATGACCATCGTCCTGCAGCACCAGTTCTGGGACCTCACGGTGGACGAGGAGACCGATGTGCTGGCCGTGAGCCTGTCCTTTGGCGGCGTGCCCAGTTCGCTGCGCGTCCCGCTCGCCGCCGTGACCGCCTTCGCCGACCCCTATGTGCGCTACGGGCTGCGTTTCAGCGTCGTCGCGCCCGCCGACCCCCGGGTCGAAGAGCCCGGGGGTGAGCCGGAACCCGCCCCCGAGCCCGCGGCCGAGCCGGATGCCGCGCCGGACGACGACGCCACGCCGCAGGTGGTGAGCCTCGACGCGTTCCGCCGGCGCACCCCGCCCAAGGAAAGCTGAGGCCCCCGATGAACGCCGTGCCGCCCAGGCCGTCCAACTTTCTCTATGCGCCCGCCTTCCCGCTCGGCGCCGACGCGACACCCTGGCGCAAGCTCGACATCGCCGGCATTTCCACCGTCGCCTGCGACGGGCGCCGGGTGCTGAAGATCGCCCCGGAGGCGTTGTCCGAACTTGCCTTCCAGGCGTTCCGGGACGTCTCCCACCTGTCGCGCCCCGCCCACCTGGCGCAGTTGCGCGCCATCCTCGACGATGGCGAAGCCTCGGCCAACGACCGCTTCGTGGCGCTCGACCTGCTGAAGAACGCCGTCATCGCCGCCGGCGGCGTGCTGCCGATGTGCCAGGACACCGGCACCGCCATCGTGTTCGGCAAGAAAGGCCAGCGCGTCTGGGTCGAGGGCGACGAGGAGGAGGCGCTGAGCTGGGGCGTTTACCGGACGTACACGGAGACCAATCTGCGCTATTCGCAGATGGCGCCGATTACGATGTTCGAGGAAGTGAACACCGGCAACAACCTGCCGGTTCAGTTCGACATCTATGCCGCGCCCGGCGAGGACCATGCCGACGAATTCCATTTCATGTTCGTCGCCAAGGGCGGCGGTTCCGCCAACAAATCCTTTCTGTTCCAGGAGACCCGGGCGATCCTGACCCCCGAGAAGCTGATGCAGTTTCTCGCGGCGAAAATGAAGTCGCTCGGCACCTCGGCCTGCCCGCCCTATCACCTCGCCATCGTCATCGGCGGCACCAGCGCGGAAACCACGCTGAAGACGGTCAAGCTGGCCTCGACCAAGTGGCTGGACGCACTGCCCACAACCGGCAGCAAGGCGGGCAGCGCCTTCCGTGACCTGGAGATGGAGCAGAAGGTGCTGGAGCTGAGCCGCACGCTCGGCATCGGCGCCCAGTTCGGGGGAAAATATTTCTGCCATGACGTGCGGGTGGTGCGCCTGCCCCGCCACGGCGCCAGCCTGCCCGTGGGCATCGGCGTCTCGTGCAGCGCGGACCGCCAGATCAAGGCCAGGATCACGCCGGAGGGCGTCTTTCTCGAGCAGCTCGAGACCGATCCGGCGAAATACCTGCCGGAGACCACCGGCGACATCCTCGGCGGCGAGGTGGTGACCATCGACCTCAACCGGCCGATGGACGAGATCCGCCGCCAGCTCTCGCAATACCCGGTAAAGACCCGCCTGGCGCTGACCGGCACCGTGGTGGTGGCGCGCGATATCGCGCATGCGAAGCTGAAGCAGCGGCTCGACGCCGGCGGCGGGTTGCCGCAGTACCTGAAAGACCATCCGGTCTACTACGCCGGACCCGCGAAAACCCCGCCCGGCCTGCCCACCGGCAGCTTCGGCCCCACCACGGCCGGCCGCATGGACAGCTACGTGGCCAGTTTTCAGCAGGCCGGCGGCAGTTTCGTCATGCTGGCCAAGGGCAACCGCAGCCGCGCGGTGAGGGATGCCTGCAAGACCTACGGCGGCTTCTACCTGGGCAGCGTCGGCGGCCCGGCCGCCCGGCTGGCGCAGGACTGCATCCGCAAAGTGGAGGTGCTGGAGTTTCCCGAGCTCGGCATGGAGGCGGTCTGGCGCATCGAGGTCGAGGACTTCCCCGCCTTCATCGTCATCGACGACAAGGGCAACGATTTCTACGACGGGATGGAATAGGCCATGCGCTTCGCCGTCGACCGGCTCGACCATCTGGTGCTGAACGTCAAGGACGTGGAGATCGCCGCCGCCTGGTACCAGCGCGTGCTGGGCATGGAAGTGGAGACCTACGGACGCGACCACCGCACCGCGCTCAAGTTCGGCGGCCAGAAGATCAATCTTCGCCCGGTGAACAGCGATAGCCAGGCCTGGGTCACCGCCCAGGTGCCGGCGGCCGGATCGAGCGATCTGTGTTTCGTCAGTGCCGTGCCGATCCCGGATGTCATCGGGCACCTCTACGACTGCGGCGTGACGATCGAGTCCGGCCCGGTGGAGCGGCTGGGCGCGCTGGGTCCGATGACGTCGGTCTATTGCCGCGACGCCGACGGCAACCTGATCGAGATCGCCAGCTACCTGCGGGCGTGACGTGGACCGTACTCGCGCCCTCGGCCTCGCCTGCTTCGCCGCCTTCCTGGCCAGCATCCCGCTGGCCAACTGGATGATCGGCCACATCGGCACGGTCTGCGTGCCGCAAGGACCCTGCCTGGTGCCGGTGGCGCCCGGGCTGATGGCGCCGTCGGGGGTGGCCACCGTGGGATTCGCCCTGGTGCTGCGCGACATGGTGCAGCGCTGCCTCGGCACGGCCTGGGGACTGGCGGCGGTGCTCGCCGGCACGCTCGCCTCGGTGGTGCTGGCCGATCCGCACGTCGTCGCCGCCTCGGCGCTCGGTTTCCTGATCAGCGAATTCTCGGACTTTGCCATCTACACGCCGTTGCAGCGGCGCGGCCTGGTGCTGGCCGTGCTGGCGTCCTCGGCGGCCGGATTGGTGGTCGATTCCGTCGTCTTCCTCACCATCGCCTTCGGCAGCCTCGAGTTCCTGCCCGGCCAGATCGTCGGCAAGGCCTGGGCCGTGCTGATCAGCATCCCGCTGGTGCGGCTGGCCCGCAGGCTGACGCCCGTGCCGGCGTGATGGCGCCAGCCGAATTCGACTTCCTCCTGCCGCCGGACCGCATCGCCCAACACCCCGCCCGTCCGCGCGACGCCGCGCGGCTGCTGCATGTCGCCGCCGACGGAGTGCACGATCGCGCCGTGCGCGACCTGCCGGCCCTGCTCAGCCCCGGCGACATCCTGGTGGCCAACGACACCCGCGTGATCCCCGCCCAGCTCGAGGGAAAACGCGGCAACGCGCGCATCGGCATCACGCTGGACCGCCCGCTGCCTGACGGCAGTTGGCACGCCCTGGCCCGCAACGCCCGCCGCCTGCGCCCCGGCGATGTCATTGCCTTCGCCGGCGGGCTGAACGCGACCCTGCATCGCCGCGACCCCGACGGCGGCGTGGTGCTCGCCTTCGACCGCGACGGCGAAGCCTTCGCCGCCGCGCTGCGTACCGCCGGCGCCCTCGCCCTGCCGCCCTACATCGCCCGCCCCGCCGGCCCCGAGCCGGCGGACGCGCAGGACTACCAGACCGTGTTCGCCGCCCATGAGGGCGCCGTCGCCGCGCCCACCGCCGGTCTGCATTTTTCCGCCGGCCTGCTCGACGCCCTGGCCCGGGCCGGCATCCTCCGCACGACCATCACGCTGCATGTCGGCGCCGGCACGTTTCTGCCGTTGCGCGACGAGAACCTGGAAACCCACCGCCTGCACAGCGAACGCGGCCACATCTCCGCCGAGGCCGCCGAGGCGATCAACCACGCCCGCGCCGCCGGCGGTCGCCTGGTCGTCATCGGCACCACCAGCCTGCGCCTGCTGGAAACCGCCGCCGACGAAGCGGGGCGGGTGCGGCCCTTCGCGGGCGACACCGACATCTTCATTCGCCCCGGCCACCGCTTTCGCTCCGCCGACCTGCTGGTGACCAACTTTCATCTGCCGCGATCCACCCTGTTCATGCTGGTCTGCGCCTTCGCCGGCACCGGGCGCATGCGGGCGGCGTACGCCCATGCCATCGCCGCGAATTACCGCTTCTATTCGTATGGCGACGCGACCCTGCTGGAGCGGGCATGAGCTTTTCCTGGACCCGCGCCGCCACTGACGGGCCGGCCCGCGCCGGGACGCTGCACACCGCCCACGGCGACGTGCCGACCCCGGTCTTCATGCCGGTCGGCACCGCCGGCACGGTGAAGGCGATGACGGCGGACGCGGTGCGCGCCACCGGCGCCCGGCTGGTCCTGGCCAACACCTACCATTTGATGCTGCGCCCCGGCGCCGACCGGGTTGCGGCCCTCGGCGGCCTGCACGGCATGATGGACTGGCCCGGTCCGATCCTGACCGATTCCGGCGGCTTTCAGGTCATGTCGCTGGCCGGCCTGCGCGAACTCGACGAAGACGGTGTCACCTTCCGCTCGCACATCGATGGCAGCGCCCACCGCCTGACGCCGGAATCCTCCATCGGGATCCAGGACAAACTCGACGCCACCGTCAGTATGGCGCTCGACGAGTGCACCCCATTCCCCGCCACCGCGCAGCAGGCGCGCGACTCGATGGCGCTGTCCATGCGCTGGGCTGCCCGCTCGCGTGCCGCGTTCCGTGCGCGAGAAGGCTACGGGCTGTTCGGCATCGTCCAGGGCAGCACGCTGCACGACCTGCGGCTCGCCTCGGTGGCCGCGCTGACCGCCATCGGCTTCGACGGTTACGCGGTCGGCGGCCTCGCGGTCGGCGAGGGCCAGGCGGCGATGTTCGGCGTGCTCGACTATACCGTCCCCGCCCTGCCCACCGACCGGCCGCGCTACCTGATGGGGGTCGGCACGCCGGACGACCTGATCGGCACGGTTGCCCGCGGCATCGACATGTTCGACTGCGTCATCCCCACCCGCGCCGGCCGCACCGCGCGCGCCTACACCTCGCGCGGCGTGTTCAACCTGCGCAACGCCCGCTTCGCCGGCGACCCCCGCCCGCTCGACCCCGATTGCGCCTGCCCCCTCTGCACGCGGCATGCGCGCGCCTATCTGCATCACCTGTTCCGCTGCGAGGAGATGCTCGGCCCGATGCTGCTGACCTGGCACAATGTCCAGTACTACCAGGATTTTATGCGCGACATCCGGGCCGCCATCGTAAAGGGAAACCTGGAGGCGCACGCCGCCGCCGTGCGGGCCCGCTGGGCCGAAGGAGATGACCCGCCATGACCGGTGCCTACGAGGGCCTGACCCAACTCGGCCATCCCGCGACGATTCCGGAAAGCCCCACGGCGGCAACGCTGGAGCGGGTGCCCAACCCGCACCCGGGGGCCAATTACGTGGTGCGCTTCGCGGTGCCGGAATTCACCTCGCTGTGCCCGATCACCGGCCAGCCCGATTTCGCCCATCTCGTCATCGACTACATCCCCGGCGAATGGATCGTCGAAAGCAAGTCGCTGAAGCTCTATCTGTCGGCCTTCCGCAACCACGGCGCATTCCACGAATCCTGCACGCTGGACGTGGCACAGCGCCTGGTGGCGTTTCTCGACCCGGTCTGGCTGCGCATCGGCGGCTACTGGTATCCGCGCGGCGGCATCCCGATCGACATTTTCTGGCAGACCGGCGCCCCGCCAGAGGGCGCCTGGATCCCCGACCAGGGTGTTCCCCCCTACCGTGGCCGCGGCTGACGCCATCCGCGCGAAAGCCCTCGCCCTGGGCTTCGATGCCGTCGGCTTCGCCCCGGCGTCGCTTGCCGAGGAAGCCCGTGCCGGCCTCCACGACTTCCTCGCCGCCGGCCACCACGGGGCCATGGGCTGGCTGGCCGAGCGCACCGAGGCCCGCAGCCACCCGCGAGCGCTGTGGCCGGCGGCACGCAGCGTCATCTGCGCGGGCGTCTCCTACGCCCCGGCGGAAGACCCGCTGGCCACCCTCGCCCGCGCCGATCGCGGCAATCTGTCCGTCTATGCCCGCCACCGCGATTACCACGACCTGACGAAAGGGCGGCTGAAACACCTGGCCCAGTTCATCGCCTCCCGCTTCGCCGCGGCGGTGAAGGTGTTCGTGGACACCGCGCCGGTGATGGAAAAACCGCTGGCGCAGCAGGCCGGACTGGGCTGGCAGGGCAAGCACACCAACCTCGTCTCGCGCCGCCACGGCTCCTGGCTGTTCCTTGGCGAGGTCTACACCACGCTGGAAATTCCCCCCGACCGGCCGCACGCCGACCGTTGCGGCACCTGTTCGCGCTGCCTCACGGCCTGCCCGACGGACGCATTCCCGGCGCCCTACAAGCTCGACGCCACCCGCTGCCTTTCCTACCTGTCCATCGAGCACCCCGGCCCGATCCCGCCCGATCTCCGCCCGGCCATGGGCAACCGCATCTACGGTTGCGACGACTGCCTTGCGGTGTGCCCGTGGAACCGGTTCGCCGCCGCCACGCGGGAGGCAAAACTGCAGGCCCGCCCCGACCTCATCGCCCCCGATCTGGCTGAACTCGCCGCCCTCGACGACGCCGCCTTCCGCGCCCGCTTCGCCGGCTCCCCGGTCAGGCGCATCGGCCGCAACCGCTTCGTCCGCAACGTGCTCATCGCCATCGGCAACGCCCGCGACCCCGCGCTGGCACCGGCAGCCGCCCGACTCCTCGCCGACGCCGATCCAGTCGTGGCCGAGGCTGCCGCCTGGGCCGTTGCACGCTTGTGCGAGGATACAACCGACGCGGGAAGCAACGCTAAATAAGCAAATCTGAAATGATATAAATGCAAGTATCTTCCCCGCCACGCGGACCCTGGCGTATCGTCGCGTACGTGGCGGCGCGGCCCGGGGCGCATGGTGCGCCCGGGAAACAGGCTCGAGGCACATAATCGTTCCGGCCATGAGCGTCCTGGTCAAGCGCAGTTTCACTCTCGCCGGCCACCGTACCAGCGTGGCGCTGGAACCGGAGTTCTGGGCGGTGTTGACCGAGCTCGCCGCCGGGCGCGGCCTGGTCCTGTCCGCCCTTGTCGCCGAAGTCGATGCCGGCCGCACCGCCGACCACCCCTTGGCCTCAGCGTTGCGTGTCCACGCGCTCCTGCGGCCCCGTTAACAATTCGGCAAGGTATCCGCGGTCAAATCGGCCTGGACCGGAAATGCCGGTCCGCCTTCTGAGTTGGACGCCATGCTGTTCAGTAAAAACCGAACCCGGGGACCGTTCAGATGTTACAGCTTCAGTTTGTCGACATGCCCAAGATGGTGCCGAGTCCGCTGATGCTTTCCGACCGGCTGCTGACGCTTGCGGAGGATGCCGATCGCGCGGGCTGTGCCGCCACCGCCGAGCGCCTGCTGCAACTCGCCCACACCGTCTTCGAGGAGAAGCGCCACCAGGCCTGACCGCCGGCCTGGCCTCGGCGTCGCGGCGCGCGGTTATCCCCTACGGCACCGCCGGATGTTCGGCACGCCAGCGCGCCACCGCCGCCAGTTCCGGCATGCGGCGCAGTCCGTCGAGCGGCCCGACCAGGAAAAGCCCAATCTCCGGTGGATCGACCACCGCCGGCAGCAGGCCCAGCCGCAGCTCGGCCGTGCCGCCGGCGAGATCGATACTGCCGCTCAGGGTTGCAGCGCCGGATGGCCCCGTCATCCGCCCCTCCGCCACTTGCAACACCCCGCCCTGCGCCCGCAGCGCCAGGTCCAGCCGGGTAAACGCCGTGGTCCCGCTGGCCAGCGCCGTGCGCACCGCCGGATCCGGCAAACTCCCCCCGGCACTGCCCAGCGACACCCCCTCGAGCGTGCCGTCCGCCGCCTGTAGCCGCGCCTCACCGGACAGCGTGGACAGCAGCGCCGCCGGCGAATAGCCCGACGCGGTCAGCGACAACGACGCGTCCAGCCGGCCGGAAGCGATGTCCACCGGCAACCCGAACAGCGGCTCGGTCAGCACCACACCGCTCGCCCCAACGTCCAAGGTCAGCGCCGGCCGCTCGGCGGCGATATCGACGCTGGCCGACCCGCTCAGCGTGCCGCCGCCGAGCCGGGCCGACAGTCCCTCGATACGCAGTTTCCCGTCAGCCAGCTCCAGCGTCGCCTCGGCCTGCTGCAACATCGGCGCGGCGCCGGCCAGCACATGCGCCGCCTCCAGCCTCACCCGCGCCTGCCAGCCCGCCAGCACGTCCAAGTGCAGCGGCTCGGGCGCGCGCGGGTAGAACGGCGGCAGCGGCAGCGTATCGGCCACGATCCGCCCGGACAGCACCGGCGGCGATGCCGACCCGCCGATGCCGTCCAGCGTCAGCGCGCCACCGGCGCGCAGGCCGCCGGCGGCGAGGTCGAACGACTCGGCGGCGATCCGGCCGGGCTGGCCGTCCGGCACCTGTACGGACAACTGCGTCACCAGGCTCAGCGAGCCTTCGCCCAGCCAGGCCGGCACATCGTGCAACCCAAGCGACTCCGCCAGCCGCGGCGCACCGGGATGGCGCAGGGTCAGCACTCCGGTGGCGCGGCGCGCGTTAAGGTCGATCACGGGCCGCGCCTCCAGCGCCAGGTCGCCGAGATCGCCGGTCACTTGCAGCGCCAGCGCGTCCGGCGCACCGGTTGCCAGCACCGCCAGCGACGCCGGGCCGCGCCAGAACCCTGCCGCACCACCCGACGGCACCAGGCGCGGCGCCAGCAGTTCCGCCAGCGCGCCGGCCGACGGCGTCTGGATGTCGAGCCGCCCGTCGGTGATCCGCCCGTCCTCGCCCAGCGTGCCCGAGGCCACCGCCCGCAGCCTGTCGCCGGCCAGGTCGAGCCGGCGCAGCTGCATTCGCCCGCCCTCGATCGCCGCATCGAGCGAAAGCAGCCCGAACTGCGCGCCCTGCACCACGACCTGACTGGCGACCAGCCGGAGGTCGGCATCCATCCGGCCGAGCCGCGATCCGATCGCGGCCAGCGACGGCCAGACCGCCGGCAGCCAGGGATCGAGCTCAAGCCGGTCGGCCTGCAGCACCGCCGTGAGCGCCGGCCGCGCGGCGTCCTGCCCGGGGCGCGCTTCCCGCGCGGGCCGGAATGTCAGGCTGCCCGACAGGCGGGTCGCATCGGCGCGGCCGTCCAGCCGGGTCAACGACAGGCTTGCGGGCTCCAGCACCGCCCGCGCGGTCAGCTCGGCACTGCGCAGGACCCCTTCGGGCAACTCCCCGGCCGGCGCCACGCCGGCCGATTGCAACCACGCCAGCGTGGTGCGCAACGCCGGCGCCGACAGCGCCACGTCACCCTCGAAGCGGGGCGGCCCGCTGGCGTCGCGCCGCTGCACCTGTCCGGTGGCGCCCAGCGCAGTCTCGCCGGGCAACACGGCGCGGAATTCGCGCACGGCAACGCCGTCGGCGCCGATGTCGAAGGCGCCGCGCAGCCGCCGCAGCGTGCCGCCGGCCAACGGCGCCGCCTCGGCCGAGAGGTCGATGCCGACGGGCAGCGGCACCGCCCGGCCATGCAGCAGCGCCGGCAGCCAGGCATCGAGGTCGAGCCGGCTGGCGGTGAGCGCAACATCCAGCCGCGGCGCGGGCAACACCCGCAGCGCCACCGCGCCCTTCACCGGCGAGCCGCCAATCTCGCCGGCCAGTTCGTCGGCCGCCGCCAGGCCGCCGGCCACGCTCACCCGCCCCTCGGCGTTGAACGGCACGGCGGGCGCGGGCAGCAACTGCGACAGATCGGGCCCGCGCCCCATCAGCTGGCCGCCGAACGTGCCGTCGCCCTGGAGCTGCCCGGTGAGCGTGGCGCCGATGCCCTGCATCGCCGCGTGCCCGTCCAGCGACACATCCAGCCCCGCCGCGCCGTCACTGCCGGCACCGGTCAGCCGGGCGGTGAAATGCCAGGGCTGGGCGGAAAACTGCACCGTGCCCGCGGCGGCGTAGCTGCCGGTCCAGACATCGGTGGTCAGGCTCGCCTGGATGTCGGCGAAGGCAAGACCGCCGATGCTGAGCCTGCCGTCCTCGATGCGCACCGAGGCGGTGGTGAACCAGGCCGGCGCATCGGCGGCGATCCGGAGCGGCCGGAACGGCCAGGGCACATGCATTTCCGCACCGCGCAGCACCAGCTCCTGGGCGTCGATCCGGCCAGCCGCCAACGCCCCCAGCGCCACCCGCAACCGCAGTTGCGCGGCCCGGATGGCGATGCCGTCGCCCGCATCGGCGAGACTGACACCGTCGGCGGTCAGCTCCGGCTCGGGCAACAACGTCAGCGAGACCGGCCCGGCAATCCGCACCTCGCGCCCCAACCGCTCGGACGCCAAGGTGGCGATGGAATCGCGATAACGGCTCCAGTCCAGCAACGGCGGCAAAAACCACGCGGCCGCCAGCCCCAGAGCCAGCAACAGAACAACCCCGCCCAGTAACAGGCGGGCGGAGCGCATCAGAAGAAGGAAGGCCAGGGCTCCGCCCTGGACCCGCCAGGGGTCAGTGGACCCCTGGACCCCACTACTAGGAAGGTTGTTGAGGGAGGGGGGGTTAGGTGATGCCGGAACATCTCCTCCCCCCCCCTCTCTCAACAACCTCGCTTAAGTAATGGGTTCCAAGGGACCACTGTCCCTTGGCGGGGTCCAGGGGCAGAGCCCCTGGCCTTGCTTTCTCATGCCGCACCGTACCCGCCGCCGCCGGGGGTTTCGATGACGAACACTTCGCCCGGGCGCAGTTCGGCGCGGTCGGTGCCGGTCAGTGTTTCGATGGACCCGTCCAGCCGTTCCACCCATTGCCGTCCGGGCGCCGCGTCGGCGCCGCCGGCCAGTCCGAACGGCGCCACGTTGCGGCGCGACGACACGATCACGGCCGTCATCGGCTCGCAGAAGCGGATGCGCCGCCGCGCTCCGTCGCCGCCGTGCCAGCGGCCCGCCCCGCCCGAGCCGCGGCGGATGGAAAACTCCTCCAGGATCACCGGATAGCGCAGTTCCAGCACCTCGGGATCGGTCATGCGGGTGTTGGTCATATGGGTGTGCACCGCGCTGGTGCCATCGAAGCCGGGGCCGGCGCCGCTGCCGCCGCAGATCGTCTCGTAGTACTGG
>Ga0181529_10006960_pt1 | contig 11381 bp, 8 predicted proteins | sample PEATcosm2014_Bin_36_FD_119763 | JGI IMG/M metagenome (GOLD analysis project Ga0181529, IMG submission 119763) | Peatland microbial communities from MTU Mesocosm Facility, Houghton, MI, USA - PEATcosm2014_Bin10_30_metaG | ecosystem: Environmental > Terrestrial > Soil > Wetlands > Peat | place... | reverse complement strand
CCTCGAACGACAGCACCGCGTCGACCATGTGCTCGACCACCCGCGGGCCGGCGATCTGGCCGTCCTTGGTGACGTGGCCGACCAGAATCACCGCCGCGCCGCTGGTCTTGGCGAAGCGAATCAGCGCCTGCGCCGTCCCGCGCACCTGGCTCACCGTGCCCGGCGCGGATTCGATCGCGTCGCTCCACATGGTTTGGATGGAATCGATGATGACCAACCTCGGCGCGTCTCCCGAGCCGAGCGTTGCGACGATATCCTCAACCAGAGTCTGAGCCGCGAGCTGCACCGGCGTCTGGGCGAGACCGAGGCGCGTCGCCCGCAGGCGCACCTGTTCGGTCGATTCTTCGCCCGAGACATAAACGACCCGGCCGCCGCGCCGCGCTAGCGCCGCGCAGGCCTGGATCAGCAACGTCGATTTGCCGATGCCCGGCTCGCCGCCGATCAAGGTCGCCGAGCCGGCGACGAAGCCGCCGCCGGCGACCCGGTCGAGTTCGCCAATTCCGGTGACGATGCGCGGCTGTGGCGGCGAGGCGCCCGAAAGGTCCTCGAGCGGGAAGGGGCGCCCGGTCGCGCCGTGGCGCCCGACTTCGCCGCCGACGCCAAGCGCCGCCGCCTCCTCAATGATGGTGTTCCACTCGCCGCAGGAGTCGCACTTGCCTTGCCAGCGCTGACTGATCGCGCCGCAGTTCTGGCAGACATAAGACGTGCGCAGCCGGGCCATTGCCGACTAGTGGCAGAGTTGGGGGCCGCTTGTCGAGCTTCGCGCGCTTACGCGGGCAACAGACCTCAGTGGTCCACGCCCGCTCTCGGCGCGCTGATTTCGGGCGCGGCGGCGCCGACGGTGATCGCGTTGGTCACGCCGCGCACGCCGTCGACGCGGAGCACGTCGGCCTCGGCCGCGCTGCGCTGGTAGGCGCGCTCGACTTCGCCGGTGAGCGTGACCCAGCCGCGGTCGCAATGGGCGACGACGCGATGGCGAGGCAAGGCGAAATCCCAGTGGAGGGCGTTGGCGACGGCGTCGGCGACCGCAGCGGCGCCGTGACGCTCGTCCGCTTCGCCGCGGGTCCAGATTACGCCCGCCTCGAATTCACGGCTGTTCCGGCTCGCGCTGAGCTTGCCGGACTCGACGTCTGGCTGCGTCATGGCCTCCTCCCGCTATTGGCGTCCGGCGGCTTGCTCCCGCCGCCTGCCCATCCCGGCTTTCAGCCGCCTGGAGGCAAACGCCGCGGCGCTGATTGGCGCGGTTCGCGCCGCCGCGGACTGTGGGCCGTTCACTGAACGAACGACGCGGCGTCGAGCGGTCGAATTGCGCTTCGAGTTTCCTATTCGTCAATTGTGGCGCGCCCGCGACGGGGCCGGTCTTTCTGGCGACGCTCCGGTGGATTCATGCTTTCGCCGCGGATCGGCCGACGCGCTCCGCTGCAGCTCCGGGATCGCCGCCGCGCTGGCGATGAAGGGCGGCGGCGTTGCCAAGGGCGGCGCATTCGGTCAACCTGCTCGCGCTATTCTCGAGCCGGGAGACGGCGCATGCTGTTTCGGGCGTTTCGACTGTTGGCGGCGGCGCTGTCTGTGGCGCTCGCCGCGCCGGCTTCGGCCGATGACGGGAAATTCGTCATCGGCATCATGAACGACCAGTCCGGCCCTTACGCCGACCTGTCGGGGCCGAGCTCGGTCCAGGCGATGCGGATGGCGATCGAGGACTTCGGCGGCAGCGTGCTGGGCAAGCCGATCGAGCTCCTGGTCGCCGACCATCAAAACAAGGTCGACGTCGGCTTGGAGATCGCGCGCCAGTGGTACGAGCAGCGCGGCGTCGCGGCGATCTTCGACATCACCAACTCGGGCGTCGCGCTGGCGCTGCAGAACTTGGCGAAGTCGCACAATCGGCTGGTGATCTTCGACTCAGCCTCGTCGTCCGACCTGACCGGCAAGTCCTGCTCGCCCTACACGATGCAATGGAATGCCGACAACTGGTCGAACGGCGTTGCGCTGATGCGGCTGCTCGTCAAGCAGAAGCTCGACAGCTTCTTCTTCATCACCGCCGATTACGCGTTCGGCGCCTCGCTGGAGGCGGACGCGCGCGGCGCGATCGCCGAGGCGGGCGGGACGACGATCGGCGGCGTGCGGGCGCCGCTCAACACCGCCGATTTCAGCTCCTATCTGTTGTCGGCGCAGGCCTCGCACGCCAAGGTGGTGGTGCTGGCCAACACCGGCGCCGATCTCTCGACCTCGCTCAAACAGGCCAATGAATTCGGCGTCGCGCCGACGCAGTACATCGCTGCGCCGATCACCTACCTCAGCGACGTCAACGCGATGGGCCTCGCCATCGCCCACGACCTGACCTTCATGCAGTCCTGGTACTGGGACCTCAACGACGCGACCCGCGCCTGGGCCAAGCGCTTCTACGCTCGCGCCCAGCGCATGCCCAACGACAACCAGGCCGTGCTCTACTCCTCGACGCGCCATTATCTCGAGGCGGTGGCGAAGGCCGGGACCGACGACGCGCTCGCCGTCGCCCAGGCGATGCGCGACGCGCCGATCCACGACGTCTTCACCGACGACGGCCATATCCGCGAGGACGGGCGCGTCCTGTACGACCGCTACCTGATGAGGGTGAAGACGCAGGCGGAGTCGAAATACCCGTGGGATTATCTCGCCGTCGTCGCCAAGATCCCCGCCGACCAGGCCTTCCGCCCGCCGGGGGCGGGAGGTTGCAAGCTTGGCGGCCAATAGAGGCGCGAACGGCGAAAGCGGGGCGGCGTCGAGCACGCCTCGGAGAGACCGAGGCGGAACCCGCGGCGACGCCCCCTGAGGCGACAGCTTCGTCCGCCTTGCACGTCCCCTCGGGGGCGATTACAGCTTTCGCCGTCATTGGCGGTCCGGCGCGAGCCGGGCCAACGGGAACGCGGTGCGGTTCGCCTTGTCTGGCGGGCCAATGCCGCGGCTGCCCACGCAACTGTAAGCGGAGAGCCGCTCTCCATGTCATCCACTGGGACCTAGAGGGTCCTGGGAAGGAGGAGAGGGGCGAGAACCCGCGAGCCAGGAGACCGGCCTTTGACCGTGAAACCCTAACCGCCGTCGGTGGGACGGCTGGAGGAGCCATGTTCAAAGCCGTATTGCGGCCCGCGAGTCGGGCCGTTTTGGCGTTCGCCGTCCTTTCGGCGGCGTCCACATTCAGCGCTCGCGCCGATCAATTGCCTGAAATCGTCGTCACCGCCGATCGGGTCGAAGAGCCGATCGGCCAAACCGGCGCCTCGGTGACCGTCATCCGCGCCGCCGAGGTCGAGAAGCTCGGGACCAAGGGCGTCGCCGACGTGTTGCGCGGCGTCGCCGGCCTCGACGTCGAGGACGCCGGCGGCGTCGGCGCCGTGACGCAAGTCCATCTGCGCGGCTCCAACCCTGGCGAAACCTTGGTGCTGATCGACGGCGTCCGAATCGGCGACGCGGCGGCGACCGACGGCTCGGTCGATTTCGGCAATCTCGCGCCGGTCGACATCGACCGCATCGAGATTCTGCGTGGGCCGCAGTCGGCGCTCTATGGCTCCGACGCGATGGGCGGCGTCATCAACATCATCACCCGCAAGGGCTCGAAGACGCCGCGCCGCAACGTGACGGTCGAGGCGGGCAGCTACGGCACGCTGTCGACCCGCGCGACGCTGTCGGGCGGCGACGACCGCTGGACCTATTCGCTCGGCGTCAACTTGCTGCACAGCGACGGCTTTCCCCGTTACGGCTATCGCATCGACCGGCCGCTTTTCGACGGCGCCGGCGACCCGCTGCCGCCTTTGCCTTCCGACGACCCGACCAACAAGGGCGGGCTTGCCGGCCGCTTCACCTACAAGATCAGCGAAGACGCTTCGATCGACGCCGGCTTCTCGTTGTTCGGCAACGCGTTGCGCTTCGACAATCCCTACGCTTACGTCGCCTCGGACGTATTCAGCCCCTTCAACCACTCGCAGGCGCTGATCGGCGACGGTTTCGTGCGGGCGAACTTCGATTCGCTCGGCGGGACGCTGCACAATTCGCTGACGGTGTTTTCCAACGTCACCGATCGCGACATCTGGGAGACGGAGGGTTGCTACGACGCGACGTTCAACTGCCGCAGCGGCTATGTCGGCGTCCGCTACGGCGCCGAGTACCAGGGCGACCTCAAGCTCGGCGGCTACGGCGATTTCGTCTTCGGCGCCCGCAACGAGACCGAGCTCGCGCGCACCTCGCAGGACCCGAACCCCGACGATGGCTCGTTCACGCCGATCAGCGCCGAGCAGATCACCGATTCCGTCTTCGCCGAGCAGCGCTTCAAGCTGTTCGATCGGCTCGACCTGACCCTCGGCGGCCGGATCGACGCTATCGAAGGCGGCCAGACCTTCGACACCTGGCGCGCGACGGCGGCCTACCATATCGACGAGACGGGAACGAAGCTGCGCGCCAGCGCCGGCACGGGCGACAAGGCGGCGACGCTCTACCAGCGGTTCAGTCAATACGGCACGGCGGACCTCGCGCCGGAGCAGAGCTTCGGCTTCGACGTTGGCGTCGATCAGAAGCTGTTCGGCGATCGCGTCACGGCCTCGGCGACGGCGTTCGACACCCGCTATCGCGATCTCATCGACTTCGCCGATGTTCCTTCGTGCACGCAGGCGCAGCAAGGCGCCCCGGACTACGGCTGCTACTACAACGTCGACCGCGCCGACATCAGCGGGCTCGAGCTGTCCGGCGACGTCGTGCTGGTCCCCGACATCTGGCGCGCGCGCGCGACCTACACCTATCTCGACGCGCGCGACCTCGACACCAACACGCAACTGCTGCGGCGGCCGCGCAACAAGGGCGCGCTGTCGCTGATCTACGACGGCATCGCCAAGCTCGAGGTCGAGGGGCGGCTGACCCTGGTCGGCTCGCGCCTCGACTACAGCTATCCGACCGACGTGACGCTCGCGCCCTACGCTAAGCTCGACGTGCTGGCCAATTACAAGTTCGACGACAATCTCGCCATGTTCGGCCGGATCGAAAACCTCACCGACGCGCGTTACGAGGAAGTGTACAACTACGGCGTCGCGGGGCGCTCTTACTATGCGGGGATTTCCTATAGCTGGTGAAGGCGAGCGACAGCCGACGGGCGACGCCTTCTCCCGCACGGGAGGAAGAGGAGTGCGCGCGATTGCCGCCTGCATTGGCGTCGCGCTTCTCGCTTCGCCCGCCTTGGCCAAGCCGCAGCGCGTCGTCTCGCTCAATCTGTGCGCCGACGAGCTGGCGCTGCGGCTCGCCGATCCCGGCGTCGTCAAGTCGGTGACGTGGCTGTCGCAGGACCCGCGCAGCGCCAATATGGCGGCAAAGGCCGCGGCGTTGCCGGCCAACGACGGCCACGTCGAGGAGGCGCTCGCCTATGACCCCGATCTCGTCCTGGTCGGCCCGTTCGCCGACCCGGCCTCGATTGCGCTGCTGAAAGAGGTCGGCGCGCCGGTCGCCGAAGTCGGCGCGCCGCAAACGCTCGACGGCGTGCGCCGACAGATCCGCGACCTCGCCGCTGCGCTCGGAGCAGCGCAGCGCGGCGAGGCGCTGATCGCCGACATGGACGCGCGTCTGGCGCGCGTCGCGGTCGATCCGAGCCGGCCGCGGCTGAAAGCGGTGGTGCTGCGGCCGAACGGCTTCACCGTCGGGCCCGGCTCGCTGGTCGACGAAATCCTTGCCCGCGCCGGCCTCGACAATCTCGCCCAGCGCCTCGACATCGCCGCCGACGAGCAGGTTCCGCTCGAGGTCGTGGCGCTGCTCAGCGCCGACATTTTGATCCTCGATCGCGACGAAGCCAGCGCGCCGTCGCTCGCCGACGCGGCCCTCGACCATCCGGCGATCGCCGCGTTGGCGCGGCGGATGACGATCGTGTCGCTGCCGGCGCGGCTGTGGACCTGCGGCGGCCCGGAAGTCGCCGAGGCGGTCGAGCGGCTCGCCGTCGCTGCGGCGCGCGCGCGGGAGGCGACGCAATGAGCGCGCGCGCGGCAAGCGCGGAAGTTCGCTATGGCCCGCTCGTCGCCGCGCTCGCCGCGCTGGCGCTCGTCGCGGCGCTGGCCTCGCTGATGGTCGGCTATGCGCGGCTCGACGTTCCCGCCGCGTTGGCCGACGCCTTCGCCGGCCGGTCGACGGCGGCGGCGGTGGTGCTCGAGCAGATCCGCCTGCCGCGCGCGGCGCTCGGCGCGATGGTCGGCTTCAGCCTCGGCCTTGCCGGCGCGGCGCTGCAGGGGCTGTTGCGCAATCCGCTCGCCGATCCCGGCGTCATTGGCGTCTCCGGCGGCGCGGCCTTCGGCGCAGTCGTCGTCTTCTATTCCGGCCTCGCCGGCGCGTTCGCCCTCGCCATGCCGCTCGGCGGCGTCGCCGGCGCGGTTGTCGCGGCGCTGCTGCTTTATGCGCTGGTCGGCCGCGGCGCTGGAACGATGACGCTGATCCTCGCCGGCGTGACGGTCAACAGCTTCGCCGGCGCGCTGACCGCGCTGGCGCTCAACCTGTCTCCCAACCCCTACGCCGCCTACGAAATCATGTTCTGGCTGATGGGCTCGCTCGCCGACCGCAGCCTGCCGCAACTGTGGCTGGCGCTGCCGTTGACCGTCGTCGGCTGGGCGTTGCTGCTCGCGAGCGCGCCGGCGCTCGACGCGCTGACGCTGGGCGAGGACACGGCGGCGAGCCTCGGCTTCGACCTCGGCCGCCTGCGCGCCCAGCTCGTCGCCGGCGCGGCGCTGGCGGTCGGCGCCGCGGTCGCGGTCACCGGCGCGATCGGTTTCGTCGGCCTGGTCGCGCCGCACCTGTTGCGGCCGCTGGTCGGCAATCGCCCCGGCCGGCTGCTGCTGGTCAGCGGCCTCGGCGGCGCGATCGTCCTGCTCGTCGCCGACGTCGCCGTGCGGCTGATCCCCGTCCATCCCGAGCTGAAGCTCGGCGTGGCGACGGCGCTGATCGGCGCGCCGTTGCTCTACAGTCTGATCGACCGCATGCGGAGGGAGGCGTGATGCGCATCGCCGCGCGCGGCCTCGTCGTCCGCTACGGCGAGCGCGCCGCGCTCGCCGGAATCGACTGCGACCTCGTCTCGGGCGAACTCACCGGCCTCATCGGCCCCAACGGCGCGGGCAAGACCACGCTGCTGAGGGTTCTCGCCGGCCTGCAGCGGACGGACGCGGGCGAAACGCGTTACGACGGCCGCAGCGCGGCGGAGCTTGGCCGGGCCGCGCTGGCGCGCCGCGTCGCCTATCTCGCCCAAAGCGGCCTTTCGCATTGGCCGCTGAGCGTCGACCATGTCGTCGCGCTCGGCCGCTTGCCGCACCGGCGGCCGTTCTCGCCGCCTTCCGCCGCCGATCGCGCCGCGGTCGAAGCCGCGCTGGCGGCGGCCGAAGTCGCCGAGCTGCGCGCGCGGCCGATCGGCACGCTGTCGGGCGGCGAGCGCGCGCGGGCGCTGCTCGCCCGCGCGCTGGCGGTCGAAGCCGACATGCTGCTCGCCGACGAGCCGGTCGCGGCGCTGGATCCGTTGCACCAACTCAGGGCGATGGCGCTGCTGCGCGCCGCCGCGCGTAAGGGGGCGGGGGTGGTCGCCGTGCTGCACGACCTCACTCTGGCGACGCGGTTCTGCGACCGGCTGATCGTGCTCGCCGAGGGGCGGGTCGTCGCCGACGGGCCGCCGTCGGCGCTGACCGACGCGGTGCTGGCGGAAGTCTATGGGGTGACGGCGCTCAGGGGCGAGCGCGACGGCGAACCGTTCGTCGTCCCCTGGCGCGCGGCGGCGCCTAACCTTCGCAACTGACCGCGCTTGCAAAGCGGATCGCGAATTGCCATGGAATGGGCATGCCCCGACAGTTCGTCATCGCCGACGACCATGCGTTGTTTCGCACCGGACTGCGGCTATTGCTGACCGACGCCTGTGGTCCCGCCGAGGTGCGCCAGGCCGGCAGCCTCCCCGAGTTGAAGGCGCTGCTCGAGGCCGATTCCGAGGTCGACCTCGCCGTCGTCGATCTGGCGATGCCGGGCATGAGGGGCGCGGCCTCGATCCGCGAATTGCGCCACGCCTATCCACAATTGCGTTGCGTGGTCATGTCCAGCTCGGAGCAGCGCCAGGACGTGCTCGACGCGCTCGCCGCCGGCGCCATCGGCTACATCCCGAAGTCGCTCGACCCCGAGGCAATGGTCGCCGCCATTCAACAGGTGCTGGCCGGCGGCATCTACGCGCCGACCCTGCTGCTGACCGAACCGATCGAGGCGGAAGAGCCGTCGTCGACGGTCGACCCCAACGTCATGGCGATGCTGACGCCGCGCCAGTACGACGTGCTCCGCCTGCTCGGCAAAGGCCAGGCGAACAAGGAGATCGCGCGCGCGCTCGATATTTCCGAGGGCACGGTGAAGATCCATCTCGCCGCGATCTTCCGCGTGCTCGACGTGCGCAACCGCACCGAGGCGGTGCTGAAGGCGAGCGCGCTCGACATCTGAAGCCGGCGCGTCAACGTCTCAGCGCATCCCCTTGTCCGTCAGCGTATTGAGGAAGGCGACGAGCGCGTCGACGTCGCCGTCGTCGAGCCGCGGCGGTTCGCCCGGGTTGTGGTCGAAAGGGGCGTCACTGACGTCGACATTGGCCCAATAGACGCTCGGCAGGTCGTTGAATTTGTCCGCTTCGCCGCTCTGCAGCGCCGGGCGCCAGCGCTTTGGGTCACGGTCGCGGGCGGCGTGGAACGCGACCGCGTCGCGCAGCGAGGCGATCGCTCCATTATGGAAGTAGGGCGCGCGCACCGCGACATTGCGCAGCGTCGGGACCTTGAAGGCGCCGCACAGCGAGGCGAGCGGAATCTCCTTCGGCAGAATCGCCTCGAGGCCCGGCCGCTTGCACAGGCCGAGGTCGAAGGTCTGCGGGTCGGCGTTGGCGGGGATCGCCGCATTGCGCGGGACGCCGAGGGCGACATAAGCGAAGTTGGTGAACAGCCAGTCGCTCGGCTCCTTCGACTCCGGCTTGCCGGCGTGGCAGGCGAGGCAATTGCCGCGTTTGGGATCGACGAACAGCGCCATGCCGCGCGTCTCGATCGGCGTGAGTTGCTGCGCGCCGCGCAGATAGTCGTCAAATCGCGAGGAGAAGGGCGCCAGGCGCCCAGAGGATTCGTAGGCGGACAGCGACTGCGCAATGCGCAGGAACGCCGCCTTCGGCTCGGCGAACGCGTCCGGCCCGAAAACCGTCGTCATCATCGGCGCGTAGCTTGCGGCCTTCACCTTCTCGACGACGGCGTCGAGAGATGGATTGTTCATCTCGATCGGGTTCGTCAGCGGAACGGACGGCTGATCGACGAGGTCGGCGGCGCGACCGTCCCAAAAAAGGCCGCCGCGCGCTTCGAGCTTCTCTGCGCCCCCGTCGACGACTTTGGAGAAGCCGAAGACCGGGCTGTAAGCCATGTACATGATCGTCGGCGGCTTGCGGGCGCCGAACGCGCCGGGGCGGCTGCCGAGCGCGACGCCGGGGATCGGCGAGCGGTTGTCGCCCTGGTAGGCGCGCTTGCGATCGTGGCACGACTCGCAGGCGACGCCCTTCGGCTCGGAGAGATTCACGTCCTCGAAGATGCGCTTGCCGAGCAATTGCAGATCGCTCAGCCCACGCTCGTAGTCGGAGCGGTGAAAGATCGCCGGAGCGGCCGCCTGATCCTGGGACAGCGCCGGGAGGGACAGAAGGGCGCTGATCAGGATCGTTGGCGCGAACGTGGGTCGCGCGGTCATGAGCGTCTCCACGCCGGCCGGATCAAGTCGTCACGCCGTCGATCTGGCGCCCTGCGCCGCCAGAGCGCCGCGGCGAAGATCGGTCTTCGCCCGGCTCGCAAGCTAACAGCTTGCGGCCTGGTCTTATTCATCCGAAATCGACGGTTTTGCCCGGACCGCCTCGGCGCTTCAGCACATTCCCTTGTCGGTCAAGGCGCCGAGGAAGGCGACGAGCGCGCCGGCGGCGATCGCGTCGCGTAAAACGGCGCAGGCATGACGATAAATAAACGTATTCATTTGAATAACTTGAAATTTTATCTTCATTGATCAATTCGGCGCGGCGGCGTCAAACGGACTCGCCGCCGACGCATTTTCGGCGGGCGCTTTAGCGTCCGAGCGCGTCGATCAGCGTCAAGCGCAGCGCGCGCGGATCGACCGGCTTCGTCAGCCACGGCAGTCCGGAGCCGCGCAGCGCCGCGACCGCGGCGGGGTCGGTCGAGCCGCTGATCATCACCACCGGCGGCGCGTCGCCGCGCGCGCGCAGCGCCTCGACGAATTGCAGCCCGGTCGCCGAGTCGTTGAGGTCGTAATCGACGATCAACGCTTCCGGCTTGCCGGCGTCGATCGCGGCGCGCGCAGCGGGAATCGAGACGGCGGAGGCGGCGAGCGCGCCGTAGTCGGCGAATTCCTGCTTCATCGCCGCCGCGCTCAGCGGGTCGTCGTCGAGAATGAGGATGCGGCGGCCGGCGAGCGAGCCCTCGGGCGCGTCGACGCGCCGCACAGGGCGCGGCGCCTGGGCCGCCTCGCGCAGCCACAGCGTGAAGACGCTGCCTTTGCCCGGCCGCGACCGCAGCTCGACCGCGCCGCCCATCAGCGCCGCTAGGCGCTGGACGATCGACAGGCCGAGACCGATGCCCTCGTTGGGGCCGTTGGGCGTCGTCTTGTCGCGGTGGAACTCCTCGAACACCCGCGCCTGCCGGTCGGAGGCGACGCCGACGCCGGTGTCGGCGACCGCGACGCCGATCCGGCCGCGTCGGCGCCGGCAGCCGACCAGTACGCCGCCGCTGCGGGTGAATTTGAAGGCGTTGGCGATGAGATTGCGCATCGCCAGCTCGATCAGCGTGCGGTCGCCGACGACCATGGCGGCGGTCGGGACGATGCGGAACGCGAGGCCGCGGTCGCGCGCCACCGCGCTGAAGCCCGGCTCGATCGCGGCGAACAGGTCGCTCAACGCCAACGGCGCGAGCGACGGCTTGACCAGGCCGGCGTCGAGTTTGGAAATGTCGAGCAGGGTGTCGATCATCGCCCGGAGCGAGCGCAGCGAGCTGTCGAGGTTGCCGACCAGCTCGCCGCTTTCGCCGCCGCTCAGCCGCCGCGACAAGGCGCTGACGAACAGGGTCATGGCGTGCAGCGGCTGGCGCAGGTCGTGGCTCGCCGCGGCGAGGAAGCGCGACTTGGAGCGGATCGCCTCGATCGCCTCGTCGCGCGCGGCCTGCATTTGCGCCTCGAACGCGCGCTCGCGGGTGATGTCGAGCAGCAGCACGAAGCAGCCGAGCACGCGGCCGTTCTGGTCCTGGTCGGGATAGGCGAAGCCGCGCACGACGTTGACCATGCCGCCGGCGAAATCGACCTTGGCCTCGAATTCGGCGTGGTCGCCGGCGAGCGCGCGCTCGATTCCGGGCTTG
>Ga0181529_10006959_pt1 | contig 11382 bp, 9 predicted proteins | sample PEATcosm2014_Bin_36_FD_119763 | JGI IMG/M metagenome (GOLD analysis project Ga0181529, IMG submission 119763) | Peatland microbial communities from MTU Mesocosm Facility, Houghton, MI, USA - PEATcosm2014_Bin10_30_metaG | ecosystem: Environmental > Terrestrial > Soil > Wetlands > Peat | place... | reverse complement strand
TTGCGTTCGCCAAAGATGTATTCTTTCATCTTGGGATTCCAGCGCTTGGTCTGGTGCCCGAAGTGAACGCCAGCTTCGAGCAATTCCTTCATGGATATTGCGGGCAAACTACCTCCTAATCAAGTTGAGAGGGGGCAAGCCCCTCCGGGAAAGCCTCTCGTCATTCCGTCACCGGCCGCGCGGCCCAAAGCGAAATTTGCGCGGCGGCATCGGAACGAGAAGCGGTTACACACACGAAGGGGCTGGACAGGTCCAGCCCCAGGATCGCGTGAAATTTAACGTTTGGAGAATTGGAACCGTTTTCGTGCGCCCTTCTGGCCGTACTTCTTCCGTTCGTGCGCACGCGGGTCGCGGGTCAAAAAGCCGAGCTTCTTGAGCCGTGACCGAAGTTCCGCATTAAACTCCACCAGCGCCCTGGCAATTCCCAAACGGGCTGCACCCGCCTGACCGGCGACACCGCCGCCATCGGCGAGAATCAATAAGTCGAACTTGTCCGCGGTTTCGGTAGCCGCTAGCGGCTGCCGCACCACGGCGCGAGTACTTTCCGTCGGGAAATAATTTTCAAATGGACGGTCGTTGACCTTGATCTCGCCCTTGCCGGGCCGCAAGAAAACCCGAGCCACCGACCTTTTGCGGCGGCCTGTACCCAAGTATTGAACTATCGTCGCTGCCACTAAACTTCTACCTTCCCATTAATTTCCGGTCATCGCGGTCGGCTTCTGCGCCGCGTGCGGGTGCTTCTCGCCCGCATAGACCTTCAGTTTTCGATACATCTGTTTGCCGAGCTTCGTTTTCGGGAGCATCCCCTGGATGGCATCTTCGATCAGACGGGTAGGCCGTTCCGCGCGAACCCGCTTCAAGCTCTTCGATACCAATCCGCCGGGATAGCCGGTGAAATGGTTGTAAATCTTGTTTTCTTCTTTGCGACCCGTGACACGGATCTTATTGGCATTAATGACGATCACATGATCGCCCGTGTCCAGGAACGGGGTATATGACGGCTTCGTCTTGCCCATCAGCAGCATGGCGGCCTTGCTGGCGAGCTTTCCCAGCACCATTTCCTGCGCATCGAGGACATGCCACTGACGTTCAATCGCGTTCTTGGATGGAAATTCCGTACTCATTGACACACTTCTCCACTTGGTCGGTACTGCAAACTATTAAGCGTACCGGGATCGGGGCCTCCTTGTCAAATCGAATGACAGCCAAATGACACCTCGGAACCCGTTCGTCGCGCACGCACTCATGCGGCCCGGGTCCGGATGGCGCCCCGTCGCTCCTGGCGATGCCCGGCGGAGAAACTCGAAACCTGCGGGTGTCCCCCGGGCATCCCGATGAGTCGGGATGCGGCGCGCACGAGTGCGCACGCCACAGTCGCCCGGTACGTTACCATCGAAACATCGCCACCACAGACTGGAAGGACAATCTTCGTGTAGTGATGGTTTCCACGCGGAATCCCCTGAATATCGGGGCGGCGGCGCGAGCCATGGCCAATTTCGGATTCGCGCGGTTGGCCGTGGTCAATCCTTACGACGTCGCATTCCGCGAGGCCCGCTCGGCAGTCGGCGCGGCCCCTTTGCTGCAGACTGCGGTGGAGTTTTCGAGCGTCGCCGAAGCCGTCGCCGATTGCCGCCTGGTGGTAGGAACCACGTCCGTCGGCCATCGCGAATTGCAGCATCCCATCCGCCGGCTGGAGTACGGCGCGCGCCTGATCCGCAGCACCCTGTCGAAGGCCAATGCCGCACTCCTGTTCGGCTCCGAGAAATTCGGGTTGTCCAACGACGACCTGAGCCATTGCCACTGGCTGATGCGCATTCCGACCGCGGGCCAGGACCTGTCGATGAATCTCGGCCAGGCCGTGGCGCTGTGCCTGTACGAACTGGTGCGCGATCCCAAGGCGGCGACAGCACGTCCGGAGAAGATCCGCGCGGCTACGGCTGGCGAGACGGAGCAGATCGCCGAGCGGTTGCTCGCGGCCCTTCGCAAGAGTGGATACGTCAACCCCACCACCGCGTCCTCGACCGAAGAAAAGATCCGCCGGTTGGTGCTGCGGCTCAATATCGGCGCGCGCGACGCCACGGTGCTGCTGGGAATGCTGCGGCAGATCCTCTGGAAGCTGGATGGATAGCTGCTAAAATCGCACGTTCCCAATGGGCGACTCCAATAGTTCCAACGGCGCCGGTTCCAACCGCACCATCAAGCGCGACCTATTCCTGGTGAGTCTGCTGTTCCTGTTCCTGGAACTGGCATTCATCCGCTGGCTACCCGCAGAAGTTTTGTTCCTGACGTTTTTCACGAATACCATCCTGCTGGCCTGCTTTCTGGGACTCTCGCTGGGCTGCCTGGCGGCGCGTCACAAACGAAACTACCTGGCGCTGACGGCGGTGCTGCTGCTGGTGGCCGTCGTTGCCGGCAGCGCCATGGAATCCCTTCGCGTTGCGTTGCAGGACATTCTCAACGTCGGAAAGAACGACGCTTCGCCGCAGATGGTCTACTTCGGCACGGAGTTTCACGTCCACGACGTGGCTTCGTTCGTGGTGCCCATGGAAGCGGTGGCGGGTGTGTTCTTCGTCCTGGTGGCGCTGGCCATGATCGGGCCGGGGCAGGTGATGGGCCGCCGGTTCGCCGACCTGAAGAGCCCGGTGGAAGCCTACATCGTCAATATCGGCGGCAGTTTGGCCGGCGTTCTGCTCTTCAATTTCTGCTCCGAATGGCTGACTCCGGTAGGATGGTTCGGCATCGCGGCGGCGGGCCTGGTCTATTTTCTCTGGCGCGAGGCTCCGCGGCGCTGGTGGGCCATTGGCGCGGCCGTTCTGGCTCCGCTACTGCTGCTGGCACCGCTCCGGCAATCGGCGCAACAGGAGAGTTGGTCGCCGTATTACCGCATCGATTACGCGCCCGTGAGCCGCTCCATCCTGGTCAACCTGATCTCGCACCAGGCCATGTGGAGCCGCAACGATCCGGTCCCGGAGTATGCCGTCCCTTATCTATTGAACCGCGATACCGGCGGGCAGCCGTTTCACGACATACTGATCATCGGCGCGGGGAGCGGCAACGACGTAAGCCGGGCGCTCCAGTGGACCGCCGCCGACGCGCACATCGACGCCGTCGAGATCGACCCGGTGATCCGCAAACTGGGCGAGTTGCATCATCCCGACCATCCCTACCAGGACCCGCGCGTAACCGTGCACCTGGGCGACGGCCGCAACTTCCTCGCGTCCACCAATCGGCGATACGACCTGATTGTTTTCGCGCTGGTGGATTCGCTGGTGCTCCACAGCAGCGTGAGCAACATCCGCCTGGAGAGCTACCTGTTCACTCGCGAGTCGATGGAGGACGTGCATCGCCGCCTGAAGCCCGGCGGAATGTTCGTGATGTACAACTACTTCCGCCAGGGCTGGATTGTCTCGCGGCTGAGCAAGACACTGCGCGGCGTGTTCGGCCGCGACCCCATCGTACTGAGCATGCCGCATCTGGATGCGATTCCCGCCAGCCTGAAAATGGACGGCTTCACTATCTTGCTGGACGGCGAGCGTGCCGAGGCGATCGAGCGCGCATTTGAGGAGCGCGGGCCGTGGTTTGAGCGTCGCGATGTCGCGCCCGGCCCATCGTCGCCCAACGGATTCGAGTTGGAGGCGGAACAGCGTACCGAGCGAAACTCCATTCGCTTCAGCCCGGCCAAAGTGGAAGTGCCCCAGGATTTGCGCGTCGCTGAGGACAAGTGGCCATTCCTGTATCTGCGGAGCCCCATGATCCCCGACCTCTCGTGGCGCGGCGGCCTGGTGGTCGGCATCGTGTCGCTGCTGCTGCTCTGGCGTTTCGGATTGCCCTTCAACCCCCGCGACTTCAGCCGGCTGAATGCCAGCATGCTGTTTCTGGGCGCCGGGTTCATGCTGCTGGAAACCAAGGCGGTGGTGCACGGAGCACTGGTGTTCGGCAGCACGTGGGTGGTCCATACCATGGTGTTTTCCGCGTTGCTGGTGATGATTTTGGGCGCCAACCTGTGGGTGTTGAAGTGGCGTCCGCGGAGTTTGACGCCGTTCTATCTGGTGCTGCTGGCGGCGATGATTCTGAATATCGCCATTCCGCTGGACAGCTTTCTGGGACTTCCGCGAGCGCTGCAGGGAGTCGCGGTCGGGATGCTGGTGTTCTCGCCGATCTTCTGCGCCGGAATTATCTTCGCTCAGCTCTTCGCGAAGGCGGAGAAGCCCGATCAGGCGCTGGCCTACAATGCGGCCGGGGCCATTCTGGGCGGACTGTTGGAGACTTGTTCGATGCTGATCGGCTTCCAGTGGCTGCTGGCGCTGGCGGCATTGATTTACATGGCGTCATGGGTGGCGGGGGTGGGGAAGGCGCGGGCCGCGGGATAGCGACAACGCCGCTCATCTGGCTGGTCTGATTCAGGCTGCATTGATCCAGGCTGGTCTGATTCAGGTACGTCGCGTCACTCGGCGTCGCGCGCGCCGACCAGCATCTCCAGCATCTGCGCCTCGGCTCGAAGATCCTGGGCTTGCATGGTCATCTCCGCGCCCGATGCGGCGTTTTCCTGCGCGCCAGCCGCAGTCTTTTGAGTGGTCTCCCCGAGTTGGGCCACCGTCTTGGCGATCTGATCGATGCCGCTCGAGTGCTGCTCGGTCGCCGTCCGTACCTGGTCCACCAAGCCCTTCACCTGATGTGTACGCGCGATGATCGAGTTTACGAGGTCGCTGAGCTTTTGCAGTTTCGCACTGCCGTCGCGCGAACGTGCGATCGACTGTTCGATCATCCCGGCCGTATCTTTCGCCGCCTGCCCGCAACGGCCCGCCAGGTTGCGTACTTCGTCGGCGACTACTGCGAAGCCCATCCCCGATTCGCCTGCGCGCGCCGCCTCCACTGCAGCATTGAGTGCCAGAATGTTTGTCTGAAAAGCGATCTCGTCGATCACCCGGATAATTTTCGAGATTCCGTCGCTCGATTCGGAGATGAGCGTCATCGAAGAGATGGTCTCTTGTAGAGCGACGGCGCCGGCCTGGGTCGCCTGATCCACTTCCGACATCAATTTGGCCGCCATGCTGGTGTTTTCCCGGCTCTGCCGGGTAATCGCCGTGACCTCTTCGGCTGCCGAGGATGTTTCTTCGAGAGACGCCGCCTGGTCCGACGCAGCCTGTGCCAGCGTTTGTCCCTGAGCGCCAATCTGCTGGGACGTGCTGGCTACGCGGTCGGCGCTCAGGTTCACGTTCTGCGCGACCTTTGACAACTCTCGTCCCAGCCGCCAGACGACCGTGACAATGGTCCCACCGGCCGCCGCCGCCACAGCCAAAAACACGATCTGCAGTGCGTACGCCCACCAGGAGGAAGACTTGGCCTCCGCGGTTGCCTGCTCCATCGCTTTCGTCTCAAGTCCGATCAGCGTGGTTGTGCAATTATCCACCACCTCCGCCGCGGCGTGCGCATCGCCATTCTGCATTTTCGCCAAGGCATCGACATCGCCGGCGTCGGCCATACCAAACATCGCTTGACGCACTGTAGCCCAGCGTGGCAGCGCCCCTTCAAGGTTCTTCAGAGCTTCCCGCTCGGCCGGGGTTGCCATCAGGGGCCGAAGATCGTTGACAATCTGCTGAATCCGATCGGCGGAGTTCTGGAAGAGTTGCTTGCCGGTCGCCACGTCGTTAGGACGTTGCCGGATCAGGCCGAGCGACATGCCGCGCGAAGCGAACCGGGCCTGGTATGCGGCCGTCCGGATCTGTTCGGCAAGGGAGAGCGACCGGGAATTGAAACTGGCCGTTTGCTCTACCGTTCGACCGAGCCCGCTAATCGCTCGCAGCGCCAGTATGCTCGATACCAGAGTGATCCCGAGCATGATGGCGACGCCGGAGATCATTTTGGCCGTGGCCGTACGGCCGCGTTTCCCCGTCCCATTCGAATTCACTGGCCTTACCGCTCGCGCCAGGACAATTCTTGGCTTGCTCTTCATCGTATTTCACCGTGTTCCACGACTATCGCCGGACACTCTCGCAGCCCAACCGTCAGATTCCGCCTCTTGGGAGAATATCGGCAGGCGGGGCGCGGGACTATAGGGACTCCCCGGTTTCCCCGCCGACCATCGCCGTCAACTGGAGAGCCACCTGCTGGACCGCCATTGCCTGGCTGGACATTTCGGCGATTCCCGCGGCGCTTTCCTGGGCGCTCGCGGCAGTCGCCTGCAAGGTGCCGTCCATCTTCGACACAGACTCGGCGATCTGCGTCATGCCGCGCGCCTGCTCCTTGCTGCCGGTATTGACGTTGTCGATCAGGGTGCGCAGTTTCTCGGAACTACCGCTGATTTCCCTAAACACCGCGGTCACCTGCTCCACGCACTTGCGGCCCCCATGCGACTTGGAGAGAGAGTCTTCCACCAACTCGGCGGTGTCCTTGGCAGCTTGCGCCGACCGGTGCGCCAGGTTTCGAACTTCGTCGGCCACCACGGCGAATCCAAGGCCAGCCTCGCCGGCCCGTGCCGCCTCCACCGCGGCGTTCAACGCCAGAATGTTGGTCTGGAACGCAATTTCATCGATCACCCGCAGGATCTTCGAAATTCTCTCGCTCGACGCGCCGATTTCGTCCATCGAGGCCGTCAACGCCCGGATAGCGACGTCTCCTTCCTTGGCCCGCCCGTTTACCGCCGCTACGACCGAAGCCGCGGCCGTCGCGCTGTCGGCGTTCTGTCGCGAGATTGTCGAGATCTCTTCCGCCGAAGAGGCCGTCTCCTCCAGACCCGCGGATTGCTCGGAGGCGATGTGCGCTACCGACTGGCTCGCCGAAGCGACCTGGGCGCTGGCCGACTGCATCTCGCGCGCGCCCTCGGCCAGTTCGCGAATCACCTTACGGAGAGTACCGTCGAGGCGCCGGATTACCAGCAATACCAGGCCCCCCACAACCAAGGCCACCGCGCCGCCCAGCGCCGATGTCCACCCCGCCCACGATCGGAACGACTGCATCCGGACGCCCGCCGCCCGCATCTCCAGCCGCTGGAACTCCAACAGCTCAGATTTGGCTTTGTCGTAGGCTTGAGCGTATTGCCGGCTGTTCTTTTGCGAGAAGACCGCTGCCTCTGTGGGATTTCCGTCCAGGCTCATTCGATTGGTTTTCTCCGTCATGGTCAACCAGGTGCCCATGTTGGATTGCATCTTGTCGAACGCCGACTTTTCGCCCTCCGTAACCATCAAGCCCCGCAATCGGTCCGACAACTCGTGGACCTGTTTGGCGGCTGCCCCGAACTTGCCGTATTCGACATTCATCGTATCCGGCTGGTCGATGAACTTATACACGAGGACGTTTCGGCCCGAGATCCGGGCGGTAACGCCCGCGAGGATAAGTTGGCAGAGCACATCCAGTTTCCGCGTGGGCCCGTCGGCCACACGGTCCAGCTCTCCACTGACGCGGTTGACAAACCACGGCACCGAAGCGATGGCAGCGACCGCCACGCAGGCCAGCGCGCCGAAACATCCCAACAGCTTTTGCCGCAATGTAAGGTTCCGTTTCATGGTCTCTCCCGGTGAACACCCAGTGCGGTAGCCGTCCGCAGCAAGAAGCTCTTAACCCCTGAAGGCGTTGTAGGATTCACCGGACCCGTTGTCTCGGCAGTGTGCCCCATCGCCTGTTCGATTCCGAGGCCACAGAAATGTGCCGACGATCGCAGTGGGATTGTGGCAGTGATACGACTGACGCCCATACCAACCGTATCGGCCGCGGATAGGAAAGTATGAAGTTCGCGAGTCTGAGGCCCGCCCGCCGTCCCTCGCAGACTACTCCACCCGTTCCAGCACCACCGCCGTAGCGTCGAAATCGCCGCGCAGAGTTACGTTCACTCCGGCTTCCATGAGGTACGCGCCGCTCAGGTCCGCCTGCTTTTCAACCAGCTTGCCGTCCGTCGATTCCAGCCGGTACATCGCGCGCGGATCGAGTCCTCGAAGGCGAATGGTAGGCACTGCGGTGTTGTACTGCTGCGAATGGCGGAACGCGAAGAGCACGGCCTGCTTGCCGTCGGCTGCCACGCATTGGTTGGCGGTGAGGTCGCCCGTGCGCGGCGAAAAGAGGCGGTAGAGATCGCCGGTCTGAACGGTAGCGCGGATACGCTTGTCCAGCGCGACCATTTTTCGGGCGAGCGCGAAATCCGCGTCAGTCCACTTATTAAGGTTGCTGCCGATGCCGAGGGCGCCCTGCATCGCCACCAGGAACCGGTACGACAGCGACGCGACGCGTCCGTTCACCCAGTTGGGGCTGTCGGTCACCCATGCCGACATGATCCGCGCGGCGTGCGCCTGCGAGAAGCCTTCCTGAATGCGCAAGCGGTCGAAAGCGTCGGTGTTGTCCGACGTCCAGACTTCCTCCACGCGCTGTAGAATGCCCAGATCGACGCGGCCTCCTCCGCCGGAACAGGATTCGATTTCCAACCGCGGATGCCGGGCGCGCAGACGGTCTACGATCTGATACAGATTTCGCACATAAGCCACCCACAGCTTGCGCTCTTCTGTAGGACCGGCTTCCGGCCAGCCGGGCTCGGAGAACGACCGGTTCATGTCCCACTTGAAATAGCGGATGGGATAGTCGGTGGCCAGTTTGTCGAGCACGCCGAAGATGTACTCGCGGACGTCGTCGCGCGCCAGGTTGAGGACCATCTGGTTGCGCAGTTCGCTGCGCGGGCGGTCGTCGAAATGGATCACCCAGTCGGGATGCCGGCGGTAGAGGTCGCTATTGGCGTTGACCATCTCGGGCTCCACCCACAGGCCGAAATCCATGCCGAGACCGTTGACGTGGTCGATCAGGGGCTTCAGCCCGTTGGGAAATTTTTTGGGGTTGACCACCCAGTCGCCCAGGCCGGCATGGTCGTCGTTGCGCGCGCCGAACCAGCCGTCGTCCATCACGAATAGCTCGACACCCAGCGTGGCGGCCTTGTCGGCGAGCGCCTTCTGCCCGGCCTCGTCCACGTTGAATTCGGTGGCCTCCCAGGAATTGTAGAGCACCGGGCGGAGCCGCGCGGATGCGCCTCCGGGCAGAATCCGCTCGCGTTCGAAGCGGTGCAGCATACGCGAAGCTCCGCCGTAACCGCCCGCCGAGAAGCCGCCGTAGAATGCGGGCGTTTCGAGCGTTTCGCCGGGTTTCAGAGGATAGGCGAAATCGAAGGAGTTGAACCCGCCCGTCACGCGGACCTGCCGATAAGGCGTCTGCTCCACGGTGATGCGCCAGTTGCCGCTCCAGGCCAGCGCGCCGAACCAGACGCGCCCGGATTCTTCGGAAGCGTCGCCCGGGTCCACCGCGAACCAGGGGTTGAAGACGTGGCTGGTGTGGCCCTTGCGGCTCTCCAGCACCTTCATACCTTCGTGGATGGGCTCGCGCACAAGCTGCGTTTCGGCTTCCCAGCGGCCGTTCAGGTACGTGAGTTGATAGCCCGTGCCGGCCGGCATGTGCCAGGTGGCGGATTGCGCGCTCTCGATGGTGATCGGATGCGCGGTGCCATTGCGCACGGCGGCGGAGCGCTGGATGATGCCGTACTCCGCGTACACGCGATAGTGCAGCGTGACCTCGATGGCGTCGCGGATGTCTTTGAGCGTGATGTCCAGGTCATTTGCCGCGATGCGGTGCGACACGTATTGCAGCACCAGGTCGCGGTCGCCGTCTTCGCGCGCGATCTTGAGCGCCGGCTCGTAGTAGCGCGGCCCGCCCCATCCCGCGAACTCTTCGTTCTCCATCATCTGCCGGGGGTCGAAGGACGACAGCTCGGAACCAGGCGCGAGGGCCGGCAAGTCGGCGAGGTTCCACAGCGGAGCGCCCCAATAAATGTGCCGCAGGGACCCGTCGGCGGCAATTCCCATGGCATAGGAATTCTGGCTGGTAGTCAGAAGAAAGACCTTCCGGTCCTCGGCGAATCGAATGGACTGGGCGAATAGCGGCATCGCCAGAAATAAGAGAATGGACACGCGGCGCATAGCGTTTTTCAGTATAGCGATGGGGGCCGGCCACCGCGCCCTTTCTCTGGATATAATTGAGATGCAATTTCTCCAGAAACAGAAGGAGTTGGCCTTGCGAAAGAAAGTCACAGTCGTGGGCGCCGGGAATGTCGGCGCGAATTGCGCTCTGCGGATTGCCGATCAGGAACTCGCGGACGTAGTGCTGGTGGACGTTGTGGACGGTGTTCCACAGGGTAAAGGCCTCGATTTACTGGAATCCGGGCCGGTTCAAGGATATGACGTGATGGTCTCGGGCGCCAACGACTATGCGTCCACGGCGGATTCCGACCTCGCCATCATCACCGCGGGATTTCCGCGCAAACCGGGCATGAGTCGCGACGATCTGCTGATCGCCAACTACGACATCGTCCGCGCCGCCACCGAGCAAGTGGCGAAGTACTCGCCGAATTGCATCATTATTGTGGTGACCAATCCGCTGGACGCCATGGCGCAGTCGGCCTTCTGGGTCTCCGGGTTCCCCAAGAACCGCGTGGTCGGAATGGCGGGCGTGTTGGACAGCGCGCGGTTCCGCACCTTCATCGCGCAGGAACTTCAGGTATCGGTGGAGAACGTCACCGGCGTGGTGATGGGCGGCCATGGCGACACCATGGTGCCGGTGGTCCGTTTGAGCGGCGTATCGGGGATTCCGCTCACGGAACTGATGGACCAGGCCACCATCGACCGCATCGTGGACCGGACGCGCAACGGCGGCGCGGAGATCGTGAAGTACCTCAAGACCGGCAGCGCCTACTATGCGCCTTCGGCGGCGGCCGTGGAGATGGCCGCATCGATCTTGAAGGATAAGAAGAAGGTGCTGCCGTGCGCGGCCTATCTGGAAGGCGAGTACGGCGTCAACGGCCTGTTCGTTGGCGTTCCGGTGAAACTCGGCGCCGCGGGAATCGAGAAGATCTACGAGATCCAGCTCACCGATGCCGAAAAAGCCATGCTGAAAAAGAGCGCCGACGCCGTACACGAATTGGTGGACGTGCTGAAAGCCAAGCAAAAGTAGCCACAAGGACATTATGCGCCGCCGATGAACACGGATGAACGCCGATAGAAACTATCGATGGGCCTATCCGCGTTCATCGGCGTTTATCGGCGGCCATTCATGCTTTTGCGTTACGGCTGCTCCAGTCGCGAATCTTCTCGACCTCGGCGGCCGGAATGTGCAGGAACTCCAGGAATTCCTGATGTTCCCCCGGCGCCGACTTCTCGAACTCGGCGTGCCAGCGGTGCATATCGTCTTCGGTGAAGCCGGCGGATTTCATCACGGCAACCCATTTTTCTTTCGTAACCATTGAGTTTCTCCTCGGTAGAACGTTGGTCCGGAGCAGCCGCGCAATGGCCTGCTGGTGCTCGCGGAGTTGTTGAATGGCGGCGCCCAGTTCCACCATCCGGCGTCGCAGTACGGCGGCGG
>Ga0181529_10006958_pt1 | contig 11386 bp, 7 predicted proteins | sample PEATcosm2014_Bin_36_FD_119763 | JGI IMG/M metagenome (GOLD analysis project Ga0181529, IMG submission 119763) | Peatland microbial communities from MTU Mesocosm Facility, Houghton, MI, USA - PEATcosm2014_Bin10_30_metaG | ecosystem: Environmental > Terrestrial > Soil > Wetlands > Peat | place... | reverse complement strand
TGGGTCCACCATCTCAATTCGGCCATGTGGGACCGCTCTCACGCGCTGATCCGGGAGTGGCTCGCATCCGACAGCAAGGTTAAGGCCGGAACGTCGGATCCCAAGAAGCTCCCCAACGAGAACGGCATCCTGCTGCACGCGCACGACTGGCTCGCCTATTTCGCCGCAGTCGGCCTCAAAAGATACTTCAAACTGCCCCTCGTAGCGACGGTCCATGCGACGGAGTTCGGCCGCAACCACGGTCTTCACACGGACGTCAACCGCTACATCAACGAGATCGAGGTCCAGCTTGCGACGGAGGCCTGGCGCGTCATCGTCTGCTCCTATTACATGAAGGGCGAGATCGAGTTTGCGCTGGGCGCGCCGTGGGACAAGATCGACGTCATCTATAACGGCATCGACGCGGAGAAATTCAGCTTCCCGTTCCCGCCGGAAGAGGCCGCGGAATTCCGCTCGCGCTTCGCCGCCCCGGACGCAAAGATGATCCTGTTCGTCGGCCGGGGAGTTCGGGAGAAAGGCGCGCCCGTTCTGATCGGCGCGGTGCCGGGCATTCGCGACGCTGTGGGAAACGTCAAGTTGGTGATTGCCGGCGGCGGATCTCGCCAGCACCTGGTGGATGAGGCCTTCTTCCTGGGCGTCGGGCACGACGTGCACTTCACCGGATTCATTCCCGACAACGATCTTCTGCGCCTCTACCGCGTCGCCGACGTGGCCTGCTTCCCGAGCCTGTACGAGCCGTTCGGCATCGTGGCGCTGGAGGCGATGGCCGCTCGCACCCCCGTGGTCGTCACCGACACCGGCGGCTTCCCGGAGGTCGTACAGCCGGACGAGACCGGAACTGTCGTCTGGACCGATAACAGCGACAGCCTCGTGTGGGGCATCACGCGCGTGCTCAAGAACCCGGACTTCGCATGCCGCATGGCCATACGCGCCTACGAGCGCGTCCGCACTACATTCAATTGGGACCTGATCGCCGAGAACACGGTCGGAGTCTACAATCGCATCTGGTTCGAATATCGCAAGAGCGGCTGGTAACGAAAACGCCGGTCGGACAGTCTAAGAGCCGGAGCGTATGGGTATTCGGCCGTCCGGCTGCTGCCTATGCCTGCCCGCACGACCGCCAAATCCCTCCAGGACCCTATCATGCCATCTCGAATATTCTCAATCCGCGGGCGCCGGCCCGCCGCCTTCCCGCTCGCCGGATCGATCTGCCTCGCCGTGCTGTTTGTTCTCCTCATTGCGCCGGCGAGGCATGCCTCCGCGGACGGCGAAGACGAGCAGCCGCGCGAGCCGGGCAGGCTCGTCATCCTGCCTCCGGATCCTCTTCCGGCGCTCCATGGCCCGCGCGTCGTCGGGGCGACTCCGGGCCGGCCGTTCCTCTTCCGCATTCCGGCAACCGGTGAGGGCAAGCTGCGCTTTACGGCGCACGGGCTGCCGGCCGGCCTCACGCTGGATCCGGCAGCGGGCATCATACGCGGCGTGCCCGCCTCGGCAGGCAATGCGATTGTGAAGCTGGAGGTGCGCGGCGCAAAGGGCGTTGCTCGCCGCAGCCTGACGATCGAGTGCGGCCCGAACAAGTTGGTCCGCACGCCGCCAATGGGCTGGAACACGTTCAACATCTGGTCGCACGACGGCAGCCAGCAGAGGGTCTGGGATGCCGCAGACTGGATGGTCAAGAGCGGCCTCGCCGGCCACGGCTACCAGTACGTCAATATCGACGACTGCTGGGAGGGCGTGAGGGACGCTAACGGCGTGCTGGGCACGAACGCCAAATTCCCCGATATGCGCGGTCTGATCGCCCACATCCACTCGCTCGGCCTGAAGGCCGGCATCTACTCCTCGCCGGGACCGACGACCTGCAAGGGGCTGGAGGGAAGTTATAAGCATGAGGAGCAGGACGCGGCGATGTTCGCGAACTGGGGCATAGACTATTTGAAGTACGATTGGTGCTCCTATACGGAGATTGTCCGGCAGCGCGGCTTCAACATGACGGAGATGAAGCGGCCGTTCCTGGTGATGCGGGCCGCGCTCGACAAGACCGGGCACGATATCGTCTTCAGCCTGAGTCAGGCCGGCGTGGCCGCCGTCTGGAAGTGGGGCGCGGAGGTGGGCGCCAATGTCTGGCGCACCTCCGGCGACCTGCACGATAACTGGACGGATCTTTCGGGCGACATCGCGATTATGTCCGGGCACGAGGCTTGGGCCGGTCCCGGCCACTGGAACGATCCGGACATGCTCGTGGTCGGCAGGGTGGGCTGGGGATCTCCGCGCGAAAACCACCTTACGCAGAACGAGCAGATCCTTCACTTCAGCCTCTGGTGTCTCACTGCGGCCCCGCTCATTATGGGCTGCGACCTGAGCCAGGTGGATCCGTTCGCCATGAACGTTCTCGGCAACGACGAGGCGATCGAGATCGACCAGGATCCGCTCGCGAGAGCGGCTTCGCGCGTCTTCAAGGACGACGACCTGCAGATTTGGGCGCGCCCGCTCTGGGACGGAACGCATGCCGTCGGGCTGATCAACATGGGCCTGAAGCCGGCGGACATGACCGCGCGCTGGTCCGACGTCGGCGTAACCGGCGCCCAGCCTGTGCGCGACCTGTGGCTGCACAAAGACGTCGGCACGTTCCAGGATTCCTACACTGTCTCCGTTCCCGCACGAGGCTGCGTTCTCCTCAAGATAGGCCGGCCTCAGCCGATCAAGTGACGGAGAAGTTGGCGGCTATGCGTGCGGGCCGAGCCGCCGGCCGACTGAGGGAGCCGGCCGACTGAAGTCGGCGGCTATGCGTGCGAAGTCCCTGCGGGACTGGTTTTGGCGATTCAGTCGGCTCTCGCCGCCCGGACAGAGTTCTCCGGTAGCCCGCACCCGGCCGACTGAGGGAGCCGGCCGACTGAAGTCGGCGGCTATGCGTGCGAAGTCCCTGCGGGACTGGTTTTGGCGATTCAGTCGGCTCTTGTGATGAGGAGGCGTTCCGGGGAGCGTCCTCCGGACGCAATGCCCCTGGCGAAACTCGATGAATAGCGCCGTTCTTGCCGCTTCACGAAGGAAATGGCGGGCACGGCGGCGTAGAGTTATGGCGGAGCGGCCGCCTGGCTCTTCGTCGAGGCCGCCCCGGATAGAACTATAGCCGAATACAGCAGCATGACCGTGGGGTGGTTCCCGTACGGGAGCCTGAGATCATACCCGTCGAACCTGATCTGGATAATGCCAGCGCAGGGATATATGAGTGAATCTCCGTAGTCCATTCTCGTCCTCCACCGCCCGGCATATCGCGCTGCACAGGAGGGTGAGATATGGATGCGTACGGATTTCTCGCGAACGTCCGCGAGAAGCGTCCCCTCGTCCACCACATCACGAACTGGGTCACGATCTCCGATTGCGCGCAAGTCGTCAAGTCGCTCGGCGCCTCTCCCGTAATGGCCCACGCCGCGGAAGAGGTCGAAGAGATGTGCGGCCTGGCCTCCGCGCTCGTTCTGAACATCGGAACGCTTACTCGGGAGATCGTCGACAGCATGAAGGTTGCCGCCTGCGCCGCGAACAAGCGGAAGATCCCCGTGATCCTGGACGTCTGTGGCGCCGGCGCGACCTCCTTCCGGGACCGCACCTGTATCGAGCTTCTCGATACCGTGCGCATCGACGTGGTCAAAGGCAATCGCTCCGAGATAGCGCGGGTCGCCGGGCGCCACGTCCATACCCGGGGCGTCGATTCGCTGTTCGTCACAGGCGATCTTGGCGCCATCGCGTCCGAGCTGGCCCGAAAGCGAGGCTGCACGGTCGTTATGACCGGGGCCGAGGACATAGTGGCGGATTCCGGAAAGACGCTGCTCATCCGGAACGGCGTCGATCAGATGGCAACCGTGGTCGGCACCGGGTGCATGGCTGCCTCGGTCATCGGCGCCTTCGCGGGAGCCAGCCCGGAAGATCCGACCCTGGCGGCCGCGGCCGCGCTGAGCTGTTTCGGGATCGCCGCCGAGCTCGCCGCAGTCGGGTTCGCCGGGCCGATGGCGTTCAAGCAGCAGATCCTGGACAACCTCTACGCCCTGGATCGCACCAACACGCGCGCCAGGCAGAGGATCGTAGAATGAGAGGATACTACTTCATAACGGATGCCTCCCTCAGCGCCGCCGGCGCGCTCGAAGACGTGAAACGGGCCGTTGAGGCCGGTGTTCGTCTCGTTCAGTACCGCAACAAGACCGCTTCGACCCGCGAACTCGTGGCCGGGGCGCAACAGGTGAGGGAGATCTGCGCCCGGGCAGGGGTTCATTTCATCGTCAACGACAGGCTGGACGTCGCGATGGTGGTCGAGGCGGACGGCATCCATATCGGCCGGGACGATATGCCGTTTCCGGATGCGCGCAGGCTTCTTGGCGAGCGGAAGATCATCGGGTTGACCGTTAACTCCGTGGAGGAGGCTCTCGCGGCCCAGGAGATGGGAGCGGACTATATTGCCGTTGCGCCTATCTTCCCGACATCGACCAAGTCGGACGCCGGTCCGGCCTGCGGAGTAGAGACGCTCCGATCGATCCGAAGGATCTGCCGGCCGCAGTTGCGTATTGCGGCGATCGGCGGAATCGATCTATCGAACGTGAGATCGGTTATCGAAGCCGGCGCGGATATGGTATGCGCGATATCGGCGGTCGTGTCGAAGCCGGACGTGGCCGGCGAGATCGCACGGTTCCAGAGGGAGTTCGGACTATGACGCAGATCGAAGAGGCGGCAGCCGGCCGTATTACGCGCGAGATGGTCCTTGCGGCGGAACAGGAGCCTCTCGGCGCAGCGGAGATCCGGCGGAATGTCGCCGCGGGAAACACGGTGATCCTCAAGAGCTCGCTGCACGATTGCGTTCCGGTGGCGATCGGGGCAGGCTTGAAGGTCAAGATAAACGCGAACATCGGAACGTCGGGCTTCAACGCGGATGCCGACAGAGAGATCGAGAAGCTCCATGCGGCGATCCGGTACGGGGCCGACGCCGTGATGGACCTATCAACCGGAGGAGATATCCGCGCCATGCGCAGGAGGATCCTGCGCGAGTGCGGAGTTCCTGTCGGGACGGTGCCGATCTACGAGGCGATCGTCCGCTTCCAGGCCGCAGCGGATGTCGATGAGGACGCTCTTCTCGAATCGATCCGGACGCACGTCGAGGACGGCGTCGATTTCATCACGGTGCACTGCGGCGTCACACGGAGCTGCATTCCGCTGCTCGCCTCCCGAATAATGGGCGTGGTCTCGCGCGGAGGCAGCTTTCTCGTCAAGTGGATGCTTCATCACGGCAAGGAGAACCCTCTCTTCACGCGTTACGACGATATCCTCGCGATGGCGAAGCGGTATGACGTCGTCTTGAGCCTCGGAGATGGGCTCCGGCCCGGCTGTCTTGCCGACGCTACCGATGCGGCGCAGATCGAGGAGCTCAAGACGCTCGGCAGTCTGGCTGCGCGGGCGAGGGAAGCGGGCGTTCAGGTGATGGTGGAGGGACCGGGACACGTTCCGCTGCACATGATCAAGGAGAATATCGACCAGCAGAAGAGGGTTTGCGGCGGCGCGCCCTTCTACGTGCTGGGGCCGCTGGTGACGGACTGCTCTCCGGGATACGACCATCTGACCGGCGCAATCGGCGGCGCGCTGGCCGCTCTCTACGGCGCCGATTTCCTCTGCTATCTGACCCCGATGGAGCATCTCGGACTGCCCGACCTTCAGGACGTCGTGGACGGCGTGATCGCGTCTAAGATTGCCGCCCATGCGGCCGACGTCGCGCACGGCATTCAGGGCGCGCGTGACCGGGATGACGCCATGTCGCAGGCGCGGAGCAACCTGGATTGGGAGGGAATGTACGGGCTGGCGTTCAACCCTGAACGCGCGCGCGAGCTCCGGGGATCGACCGGGAAGGCCGACGCCGAGGTCTGCACCATGTGCGGAGACCTCTGTTCGGCCAGGGTCAACCGGGAGTGCCGGGAAAGGTATGGCCAATGAGGATCGCGGAGATCGGCGGTGAGTTCGCACTGATCAAGCGTGTGACCGGCGCCTGCCGGAATCCCGCCGTCGTGCAGGGAATCGGGGACGACTGCGCCGTTCTCGAGTACACCGCAGATCGCTATATGCTCGTCACCGTAGACATGATGGTGGAGAACGATCACTTCACCCTCGGATGGCACTCGCCGTCCCAGGTCGGCAGCAAGCTGATGGAATCCAACGTATCCGACATTCTCGCCATGGGCGGCGTGCCACGCTGGGCCTTCGTCTCGCTCTCGCTCAAGCCGGATCTGGACGTGGAGTTCGTCGAGGAGCTCTACCGCGGCATGTTCCGATCCGCAGAGAGGCACGGCGTGGCGCTGATCGGTGGAGATACGACGCATGGCCGCGACATGACGCTCAGCCTGACGCTCATCGGCGACGTGGAGAAGAGCCAGGTGCGCTTGCGCTCCCATGCTCTGCCCGGCGACCTCCTCTGCGTCACGGGAACGCTGGGCAAGAGCGAGGCGGGACTGCGGCTTCTAAAGCGCGGGCGGAGAGACGGCTACGTGCAGGGACACCTGGAGCCCCGGTGTCGGACCGTAGAAGAGGCAGGAGCGATCGCGCGCCACGCCCATGCCATGATCGACGTGAGCGACGGCCTGGGCAGCGAGACGCGGCACATCTGCGAAGAGAGCCGCACCGGCGCCCGCATCGATTGGGATAAGATCCCGATCTCGCTCGAGACAGGAGAGGCTGCGCTCTCCATCGGCTGCGATCCCTGCGAGTATGCGCTCTACGGCGGTGAGGATTTTGAGCTGGTGTTCACAGTCGCCCCGAAGAAGCTCGCCGATCTGCAAGAGTCGTTTTCGGATTTCACGGTCGTCGGCGAGATTCTGCCGGCGGAGAAGGGGCTGTTTCTGACCCGGGACGGCGCGAGGCTGGAGGTGAAGGGCGGCTTCGACCACTTTGCTTCGGGCGGCGCCTGACATGCCTTTGGACAGGATGGACAGGATGGATACGTTGGACAGGATGGACAGGATGGACAGGATAAAAGAAACAGGATGAACAAACAGGATCAGGAGGAGGGCCTCCGCGCGGGGGCCGGCGCACGTGCAGGCAAACCGGGGCTGCCGGCCGGCTCATCCTGTCCATCCTGTCCGTCCGGTCAGAGGAATGTCCGGTCCCCCGCGCGGGAGCGGCCTCGTGGATTCCGGGCCTTGAATGGGCTCAGAACTCGACGCCGTCATTGTCTTCAACCGGCGCGATATCGAGCGCATCCTCTTCGGGCGGCACGGTTTCGGATGGGCCGTCTTCGAAGGCGCTCTCGGCTGGAGGCGGATTCAGGAGATCCTTCGCCTGCCTTCCCCAGTGCTCCCGGGGAAAGTCGTTCGCCAGGGAGCGGAGAATCTGCTCGCCTTCCGGCGATCCGTTGCTCTTGTATAACGCACTGCCTCGGCGGAACCGGATCTCAAGCTCGCCCGGCATCAGGCGGACGGCTCGCAGCGACTGGCGATCCGCGGCGACGCCGTCCCCGGCATCCGCTGCGATCTCCGCGAGCGTCGCCGAGGTGACCGCCTCGACCGCCGCGGACCGGTGCAGGGCAACCGCAGCCGCGCACGCGGCCGCCGACTCGTCCGTGCGCCCGAGCGCGTAGAGGGCCTGCGCCCGCTTCGCCTCCATGCCGGCCCGGAAGACGATGGCTCGCGGCGCGGCGACGCGCAGGCACCACTCCGTCTGCGCCAAATGCTCATCTGCCCATCCGCGGACCTGGGCGATCCGCTGCATGCGGTTGTGCGCCATCAACAGTCGGGCTGCAGCGGAGGTAGTCGATCCTCGCGCCTGGAGTATTCTTTCGCAGCAGGCGAGAGCATCGTCGAAGCGCTCCACCAGCGTGTACCCGACCGCACGACGTACCGCCAGACTGACGTCGTCGCGCGTTGCCGGGCCGGAGGGGACCCTCGGGAGGAGACCGTCGATCGCGTCCGCGGCCTCCAGCGTGTCTGCGCCGTGGTCGAGGCGTATCGCCAGGCGCTGGAACGCCGTCCACATCGCGAGCTTCGTCTCCGGGTCTGCGGCGGCCATTGCCGCTCTCTTTCGCAGGGCAAGAGCGCGCTCCGGATCCCCCAGCGCAGAGGCGATGTCCGCGCGCACGGCGGCGACGATCCACGAATGCGCGGCGACGTAGATCGCTGCGCACGCCAACACGACCGCGAGGAGGATCAGGTTATTTGTCGCGTATGCGACTAGCAGCGCAGCGGCGGCGGCCCAGGAAAGGCAGCTTGCAAGAGCCTCCGGATAGCTCGGACGCCCCTGCGCAGCCGCGTGGTGCGACTGATACCCCGCATTGACGAGAGCGGCGACGGATGCCGCGATGAACCCTCCGAGCGTGATGAACAGCCCTACGGCGACGCTCCACGGCGCGTGGAGGCGCCCCGCGGCCGGCAGAGCGGCGACAAGCAGCGCGAAGAGCCCCATCATGGCGCCCAGCGTCGTCAGATGTCTTGCAGCCAGCTTCTGCCCGGATGCCCGCGCAAGCAGGGCTCCCGTCGCCAACCAGAGGAGGAACGCGATCACTGCGGCCGTTACGCACATAACGATCACGATCAGAATCGCCGCAGGTAACGGCATATCGTTATCCTGCTGCAGCGTGAGGTCCGGATCGTACGGTTCGCGCGCGCCGGCGTATGGGCCCGGGTTGTGCGCTCGCGCTCTTGCCCTGTAATCGTCCGATTCCGCGGGCGCGCCGCTATCGGAGGGAGCAGGCTGCGCCATGCGCGTAGTTCGCCCCGCGCGTTGCGGCATGCCGGCCGTCAGCATGCCGCGCGCCGGCAGCGTGTACTGGCTGCCCGCGCATAGCCCGACGCTCAACAGGATGTATATTGCGGCCATCCGTGCGCGCACGCGGGGCAGCGCAAGCTCATACCGGCCCGATTTCGCCAGGCCGAGCCGGAAAATGAAGCCGACGACGATCAGGACCCAGAGGAAGGTGAGCGGAAGCTTCAGGACGACGAGCAAGAAGATTATGAGCGCCACATCCCACGTCCGCGGGGAGAAGACCGAGGAGATGTGAGAGCCGTCCAGAGGCGGGAAGGGGATCAGGTTGAAGAGGTTGATGAAGAAGCCGATGTTGGCCAGGGCCAGCCAGAACATGTTGTGCGTGGCGAGGCCGACGATCAGGCAGACGAGCGCAGCCAGCCCTCCGGCGACAGGTCCGCCTGCGCCGCTCTCGGACTGGATCGTGGGATCGTCCGGAAACCCCTTCAGGAAGATAACGGCGCCGACAAACGGAATGAACACCGGCGCCGTCTGCTTCAACCCCTTCCGCCAGTTTACGAAGACGTGCCCCATCTCGTGGACGAAGATGCAGACCCCGAATCCCGCTGCGAGCTTCCAGCCGAAAATGCGGGATTCGGCTGCAATGAAGGCCAGCATGGTGCTGAACGTGAGCGCCAGCTTGCCGAGTTTCAGCAGCACCAGCCAGGTCTTGGCCTTCAGCGCCAGAACGGCGAGCAGGCCGAGCAGTCCGCCCCGTCGCTGGGCTGCTTTAGGCTTTCGGGAGCGCGGCGGCGACGACTGCGACTGCGCGCCGAGATTCAGCTCAAAGTCGAGCGACGGCGGGAAGTGCTCGCCGCAGTATATGCACCGGACGCCGCCGGATAGATTGGAGTGCCCGCACGCTGAGCAGATCATGTTAGCACCGGTTGTCGAACTTTACGAGTTATGAGCGCTCCCACGTACTGGCCGGCGAAGAACCAGAAGAATATGCCTACGAAGTTGACCTTGCCGTGCGAGACGAGGAAGAGCAGACCGAAATTGGTGAGACCGGCCACGACGCCGTACATCTGGCCGGTTGGGATCGGAGGATTTGCCGCGCCGATAATCAGGCCCAGCACGAACCCGACGAATCCGAACACGAATGCGAACAGGATGGTGCCGATTATCTCAAGCGTTGGGTTCAAATTCCCGCGCCTGGAGGCGATTATGATGTCCCAGAACACCACCCATAGCGTCCACCACTGGGCGTAGAGGATTCCCCACAGCGCTCCCCTCCCGAGCCTCGTGCCCAGTGGCGGCTCAGCCTGTCTCTTCCGGCCCTGATCGTGCATGGAGGGATCGAACTGCATTCCCGGCGCAGCAGGCAGGCCGCCGGAATAGGCGCCGGATGGAAACTGACCCTGAGGAGCGCCGTATGGCGGATAGGCTGGCGGCTGAGGATTCGCGGCGGGGGGCTGGTAGCCGCCGGCCGGCTGTTGATATGGCGGCGCCGGCGGCTGATATGGCTGCGTCGGCTGACCGCCTATCTGGGGCTCTTCCGCCTGTTCGCTTCCCGGGGGCACCGACAGGTCGACGGGCCCCGAAGCCATAAAGGGCCTCCATGCGGGAGGCGCAGCCGGCTCGGGATCGGTTTGTTCGGCAGCGTCCGGCGCAGCAGGCTGGACCGGCTCGGCGGGATACTCGATGTCGGCAACCGCACCGTCGCGGCTGGCCGGATCCACCTCGTCGAGATGGGCGATCGCCGCCCGAGCCTGCGAGTGGCCTGGATCGAGGGCGAGAGCGCGCTCAAGGGAGATGCGGGCCGCTTGATTCTGCTGCGTCTGGATTAGAGCGATGCCGAGGTTGTACTGCGTAAGCGCGTCCTGCGGCTGAAGGCGCGCCGCCTCTTGCAGCGCCGTTATGCCCTGCTGGACCATCCCGAGCTTTATCTGCGACATGCCCAGGTAGCCAATGGCGCGCCCGTCGTCTGGATTCTGGTGCGCCATGTTGCTGAAATGCAGCGCCGCCTCTTGATAGTCGCCCAGTTGAAAGAGGCGGAGACCGGCGTCCATAGCCGCCTGCTGGTCGTTACTCATCACGTTCACTCCTGATTTGGTCGCAAGTGTAATGGGAAACGCGAAGTCCGGCGTCCGGATGAATTACAGAGCCTTGTTGGTACGAGATGAAGTGTAGCACGGACTTGCCCGCCTGTCAAACGCCTACGCCTCGAATTAGATCTCAAAGCGGGTGAGACCGAACTGACCGTCAGCCCAGTTTCGAAAGGAGCCAGTCCGCGGCGTGGGCGCGGGTGATATCGGCGGAGGGCCAGGGCAGACCGTGGCCGACTGCGCGCTCGACCAGGAGCCTGTCGCTCTCGGAAAGCCGCTCTTCCGGTCGGAAGTCCAGACGGTTGTTATCCGGCCAGATACGCTCGATCGCCAGGATCTGCGCGGAGTGGAACGTCGGATGGACCGCCGGAAGATCCGTCCACCAGTAGATTGGGATCCCGCTCTTTACGAGTCGTCGCTGGTACGTGCGGCGCAGGCCTGCGTCCTCGTGCACCTCGAACGGCGTGATCTTCCGCTCGGCGCAGAACGCCGCGAGCGCGCCGGCGGATTCGCCTATGTTCCACTCCGTCGGCTGCAGTCGGAACACGCCGTTCGTGATGTGCGTGGTGCCGATG
>Ga0181529_10006957_pt1 | contig 11386 bp, 11 predicted proteins | sample PEATcosm2014_Bin_36_FD_119763 | JGI IMG/M metagenome (GOLD analysis project Ga0181529, IMG submission 119763) | Peatland microbial communities from MTU Mesocosm Facility, Houghton, MI, USA - PEATcosm2014_Bin10_30_metaG | ecosystem: Environmental > Terrestrial > Soil > Wetlands > Peat | place... | reverse complement strand
TCGGCCAGCGGAGCGCCAAAGACCGCCCGCCAGCCGCAGTAAGCAATGCTCAGCATCAGCAGAGCCTGCACGAACCACAGCGGCCCGTTGATGAACTCCTTGTGACGCCAGAGCCACTGGATGCATGGCCAGAAGCCGTCGCCGGTTGCGGCGTTCACCATTCCCGCCGTCAGTGGGCCGAGCAGCAGCCCAAAGGCCAGCAGCGACAGCCCGAGCCGCAAAAAGCGGTCGCCCAGGAAGCGGCCGTAGCCTTTGCGCTCCAGCGACGGCGGCGTAAAGTATCCCGCCAGCAGGAAGAAGAAGCCCATGAAATAGGCTTGGTTGGTAGCCGTGAACATGGTCAGCAGCAGGCTCGGCACAGTGGCGGAGGTCTTGACTTCGTGATAGAACCAGCCACCGGACGCGCCGTAGGTAATGGAGGTGTGGTGCAGCACCACCAGCGCGGTCATCACCACACGAAGACGATCGATATAAAGCTCGCGTTGCGCCATGCAGACTTCCTGGCAGTGGCGAAGCAGAAGGCAGCCTCGCACTGCGGGTTTATTGTGTCGTGAGTCGGACGCTCAATCAAAAAAATGCTGTCATCCTGAGCGGGCTGAGGCGCCGCATGGAGTTACTGCGGAAATGAAAAATTGCTGGATCTCGCAAAGATCGCCAACTCGCCAACTTGCCATCGCGGCGAAGCCGCAGCTAACTTGCTGATTATATTAAGCCTGTTTTTTGTTCGTCGGCAGTCAAGTCGAAGGGTCTTCACTCTGGAGGAGCGTACTCTTGCACCACACTCTTGAGTTCCTCAGACCGCGACCTACGCGGCCTTGGAAATAGTTTTGCCCAGTACAGGCTGGTGTGCCGGTTGTTGAAAGACCACCGTGGTGAAGAACTCGATCATCAGCCCGAACAGTCCGTTGACGAAGAAGTTCACCACCGGCATCGGCCCAGGCCCGTTGGTCATGAACATGAAGTAAGAGAAAACGGAGCCAACCGCCATGCCCAGCACAATTCCGTTCCAGGCCCAGGGCAGTTTCAATCCGGATACGCCGATCACAAAGCCCATCAGCGCGCGATTCAACAGGATAAAGACCAGGGTCACAACCGAGAACTTCAGCAGGTGTCCATAGAACGCCCCGGAAGCACAGATCGCACCCGCCACCAGTCCGAAGAAAACCGCAATCGAAATCCGTCTCATACATGCCTCGTTCCGCGCCGGGCACACGCATGCCCCGCGCCTGCACTGCGATACGCGCCGGCCAGCCAACCGGTTCCAACAAATGAATGCCGAAAATGCGGCTCCGATTCCTTGCCTGGCGAATCAAGGGCTCGCCGCGCGCCTGTAAACTGTCTCCTGTCACGAAAACGAGCCCGGAATTCCCGCCTGCGGACTTACCGGCAACGCTCTGTGGTGTGCTCTAAATGGGAAAGGTCTTCCAGTGAACGAGATGGCGATTTGTTACATGGCTTGCGCTCAATCCCGGCAAGCGCTCAAAGGTTCTCCGTTGCGTCTGAAACAGGTCGCGCTTGCGCTGGCCCTTCTCGGCATCTGTGGCGGCGGCGCGGCAAGGTCACAGGCGCCTTCCATCGCAGCGGTGACGGCAACGGGAATCCGCGCAAATTGGTTCGCTCATCAGGCGTTCTGGATCGACCGCTCGACCGTTCTCATCCCCAGCGCCCACCTGGAGCCCAAAGGAACCTACAAGCTCATCACCGATCCGCAAGCACGGCTGGCAATCACAGAGAGCGGCGTGGCTGGCGGCCATTCCGTTGAACTGGCTTGTTGCGGCACTTTGACGCCGGAACAGCTTTCCCGTTTTCCGCAACAGGGCGCCGGCTATGCCGTTCTGAAACTGCCCGCGGATTTCCCCGTGGCCGCCGAGCAGGAGTTTCTGCGCGGGCAGCTTGCCGTTTCGGTCCGGAGGGCCGACGGCTCGCTGCTCTACGCGACGGGCGTGCAGGATGCGGGCGTGCTCGACGACCTGTTTGCATACCAGGGAAAACTCGGCGTCGTCATTCGATCTTCCAGCGCGGAGCCGGGCGATTGGTCCGATTTTGACGACGATGCCAACGGCAGCCTGAAGGTGAAGGTCTGGGCTCCCACCGCGCAGTCCATGAGCTTGCGGCTGTATTTGAAACCAGATCAGCCCGCGCCGTCGCAAGTGGTCCCCATGCACCAGCACGGAGGGGTCTGGGTCGCCGTTCTCGATCCGGTTTGGATCGGCCGCTACTATCTTCTCGATGAAAAGGTCTATGCGCCCAGCAAGCGGGCCATCGTGGAAAACATAGTCACGGACCCGTATTCAATTGATCTCGCCTTGAACGGTTCCATGAGCCGCCTGACCGACATGGACGCCAGGGCGAACCAGCCAAAGGGATGGAACGTGGATCGCTCGCCGGCCCTGGAGCGCTTCAACGATCTGAGCATCTACGAGCTTCACGTGCGCGACTTCAGCATTGCCGACAGCACCGTGCCTGCCAGTCATCGCGGAATGTATCTCGCCTTTACCGACGATCAGTCCGATGGCATGAAGCATCTCCATGCGCTGGCTGAAGCGGGACTGAAAGCAGTTCATCTGCTGCCCACCTTCCACTTCAACAGCGTCAACGAAGACAAGAGCACATGGAAGACCGCGGGCGATCTTTCCCGCTATGCGCCGGACGGACAAGAGCAGCAGGCTGCGGTGGCCGCCACGCTCAATTCCGACGCCTACAACTGGGGCTACGATCCCGTTCACTATCTCGCCCCGGAAGGCGCGTATGCCGTCGATCCCGATCGTCGTGTCACCGAGTATCGCGGCATGGTGATGGCTCTGCACCATGCAGGCCTGCGTGTGATTCAGGACGTGGTCTTCAACCACACCAGCGGCTTCGGCCAGGTGGAGAGTTCGGTGCTCGACAAGGTGGTGCCCAACTACTACAACCGGCTCGACGCAAATGGAAATCTGCTCATCAGCACCTGCTGCGCAAATACCGCAAGCGAACACCTCATGATGGGCAAACTGCAGCAGGACGCCATCGTCTGGAATGCCGTCCAGTACAAGATCGACGGCTTCCGCTTTGACCTGATGGGCTTCACCTTCGTGAAAAACCTGCGCGAGATTCGCCAGGCGCTCGACAAGCTGACGATCGCGAAAGACGGCGTCGACGGAGCGAAGATTTATCTCTATGGCGAAGGCTGGGAATTCGGCGAAGTGGCCAACAGTGCGCTGGGCGCGAACGGTTCGCAGTTGAATCTCTACGGCCAGGGCATCGGAACCTTCAACGACCGCATCCGCGATGGCGTGCGCGGCGGCAGCGCCTTCGACGATCCGCAGCTGCAGGGATTTGCGACCGGCCAATTCACTGCGCCGAGCAAGTTCACCAGTCAGCATGCTTCACAATCGGAACAGAGAACCGCTCTGCTTCATGGCGCGGACTGGATTCGCGCCGGACTGGCCGGCAACCTGCGCGACTTCAGATTCACGGATGCAAGCGGGGCAAAGGTGAGCGGCGCGCAGGTGGATTACAACGGCAAGCCCACAGGCTATGCCGCCTCGCCGGTGGAAACGATCAACTACGTTTCAGCGCACGACAATCAATGCCTCTTCGACGCCATCCAGCTCAAATCGCCGGAAGGCGATACGGCTGCCGCAAGGGCGCGGCGTCAGGCGCTGGCCATGAGCCTGGTGGCGCTGGGGCAGGGAATCCCGTTCTTCATGGCCGGCGACGATCTGCTCCGCTCCAAGGATATGGACGCCGATAGCTTCAACTCCGGCGACTGGTTCAACAAGATCGACTGGACTGGCCGCGGAAACAACTGGGGCATCGGCCTGCCCCTGGCCAGCGTGAATCGCAAGCAATGGCCTATCGAGCAGCCGCTGCTTCAGAATGCAGCCCTGAAGCCCGGCGCGGCGGAGATCGAGTCAACCTTCCAGGCCTTCCGCGAGTTGCTTGAAATCCGCCAGAGCTCGCCCCTCTTTCGGTTGGCGACGCTCGACGAAATTCAGGGCCATCTGCACTTTCTGAATACCGGCCCGGCACAGATTCCGGGAGTCATCGTCATGGATCTGGATGCTCAAGGCGCGCACGATGGACCATGGCAGCACATTCTGGTTGTCTTCAACGCCACCAGCGCGCGCCAGACCTTCACCGCGCCGGAATTGAAGGGGGTGAGATTGCAACTGCATCCCGTGCAAGCCCATTCCGCGGACCAGACGGTTCGAACCTCCAGCGCCGATCCAGATGCAGGCTCGGTCACCGTCCCGGCTCTTACCGCGGCAGTTTTTGTGAGTGCTCCCTTTTGATGGAAGTCGCCACGGCCCTTGACGGTTGGCAGGTTCCCGCGCACAATACGGCCATAGTGAACGACCATGGAAGGAGCATCTGAATGGCGTCGATGGGAGCGGGTGAATTCAAGGTAAAGTGCCTGAAGTTGCTCGATGAAGTTGCCGCCAGCCGCGAGCCGCTGGTGATTACCAAGTTCGGCAAACCTGTGGCCATGGTTGTGCCCATGCCCCCGGCGGTCAAACTGCGCGGCGCCTTGAAGGGCAGCGTGCTTTTCGAAGGAGATATTGTCTCGCCGCTGCAGAACGAGTGGGAAGCGGCACAGGAATGAGAACCCTGCTCGACACGCACATCCTGGTCTGGTTACTTGAAGACTCCGTGCGCATCGGCGAGAGCGTACACGCGCAAATCCAACAGGCTGCCGACGAGGACAGTCTCTTTGTTTCGGCCATTACGCCGTGGGAGATTGCCATGCTGGTCGCCAAGGGGAGGCTTCGGCTGGGACAGGACGTGGCGGAGTGGTTGAAAGCCGCGCTCAGTTTGCCGGGCATCCGCTTGGAACCGCTCTCACCCGTGATCGCGGTAGCCAGTACAAGACTGCCTTGGGAGGTTCACCCCGACCCGGCTGACCGCATCCTGCTGGCCACCGCGCGCCAGTTGGACGCAACTCTGGTCACCGCCGATGAAAGGATTCTGGAATATGGGGCGCAGGGGTTTTTAAAGTGCCTTGCGCCGTGATGAGGGAAGTGCTCTCCCGATGCCAGAGGGCGAATTGCCGCGGGCTTGACAGTGCATGAAACTGCTGCAACACTTTGGCCATGGAAATTGAATTCACTCCCGAGCAGGAGGCCCGGCTGGGTCAGATCGCCAGCGTAAAGGGAGTTGAGCCGGCGCGCCTGGTGCAGGATGCCGCGCTGCTGTTGATTGAAGACGACGAGCGGTTGCGCGCTGGCGTCCGCAAGGGGATCGAGCAGGCGGAGCGAGGGATGTTTGTCGAAGAGGCGGAAATGGATGCCCGCATCTCCCGAATGCTGAGCCCGCGATGAGGCTGCGTTGGACGCCCGCCGCGGCGGACGACCTCGAAGCTATTCACGCCTATCTCGTCCAATATTTTCCTTCATTTGCACACTCGACAATCCAGGAAATCTACCAAACCATTCTCACCTTGCGTTCCACTCCCTATCGCGGCCGCATCGGGCGCGAAGAAGGAACGCGCGAACTGGTTCTGCCTCGCCTGCCCTACATCGTGATCTATCGCGTCAAGGAAAACGACGTGGAGATTTTGCACATCTATCATGGCGCGCAAAACCGGCCTTGAGGGCTTGGATGAGGGAGACGGACGAGGTCGAGGTTCGTGCTCTCCCACCCTTTCGCGATAAGACTGCGGAAGGATGAGGCACCCATTCTTTGTGGGTGGATCAAGGGTGTGCCACCCGCCAGTTCAGCTCTTGGTTGTGAAATGACGTTCGAAGAGTTGGCGCGAAAGGCGCTCGCCCTCTTCGGTCAGAACGACCGACTTTGCCTTGCATTGCGGATCGGAGATATAGCCTTTGGCATGAAGCCGGTCCATCGCGTCCCAGTCGTGCCCCTTCCACACGCGGCATTCGTCGTGCAATCCCAGCAGCAACAACGCGAGCACCATCTCGTCAATCTTGTCCTCGTTGTATTTCATTCGCATCTCTCCACCACGATGCTAGCACTGGTGTTGAGGGTGTGGCTGCGGATACGAACATGTAGCGCCGGCCTCCCGGCCGGCTGTAGCGTGGGTCTCCCGACCCACGCTCTGTCCTTCCAGCCAGCACAAAGCGTCCTTGTTCGCAACAAATTTTCCGCGAAATCCAGCTTCGCCGAGCGCGGACGGGGACGTCCGCGCTACAGCCGGCCGGGAGGCCAGCGCTACAAGGCTCGGTCTCGATGCAATCGTTTTTCTTACTCTTCTTCCTCGTCTACCGGCCGTTTCGCGTTGGCCAGGATCTTGTCGGCCACTAACTGCGGAACGATGTCGTAGTGGTCCACTTCCATCCTGTAACTGCCCTTGCCCTGAGTCATGGAAGTTAGCAAGGTTCCATAAGTCAGCATCTCGGCCATGGGAACCTGGGCGTTGATGACCGTGGTGCGGCCCTTGGAGTCGGTGCCTTGCACGCGTCCGCGGCGGCTGCTGAGGTCGCCCATCAGGGTTCCGGCAAACTCGTCCGGAGCCTCGATCTCGACCTTCATGATGGGCTCCAGCAGGCAGGGCTTGCAGAGTTCCATCGCCTTCTTGAAGGCCAGGCGGCCGGCGGTCTTGAAGCTCATTTCGTTGGAGTCGACATCGTGGTAGCTGCCGTCGTAAACGGTGGCTTTGAAGTCGACCACCGGGTACCCGGCCAGATAGCCGCGTGCAGCCGACTCAACGATGCCTTTCTCGATGGCGGGGATGAAGTTCCGCGGAATTGCGCCGCCGAAGACTTCGCTGGCAAACTCGAATCCGCCGCCGCGGGCCAGGGGCTCCATGCGAATCTTGCAATCGCCAAACTGGCCGTGCCCGCCGGACTGTTTCTTGTGGCGTCCCTGCGCTTCGGCGCGGCCGCGGATGGTCTCGCGGTAAGGCACCTTGGGCGACTTCAGCGTGACCTCGGCGTGGTAGCGCTTCTTGAGCCGGCTGACGATGGTCTCGATGTGCTGCTGGCCTGCGCCGGCGATCAGAAACTCGTTGGTCATGGGATCGCGGAAGAAGCGGATGAGCAGGTCTTCCTCCATCAGTTTGTGGATGGCGGGAGCCAGTTTGTCCTCGTCGGCGCGGCTCTTCGGCTCGATGGCGTAGGTCATCGCCGGCTCCGGGAACTGGGCGAGATCGACGCGGATATCCGCGCCCTTCTGCCCGAGGACGTCGCCGGTGAAGGTGTCGCGGAGCTTGGCGACCGCGCCGATGTCACCGGCGTGCAGTTCGCCCACGTCGGCCGGCTTGCGGCCCTGCATGACGCTGAGGTGCGCGAGTTTTTCCTGGGTCCCGCGGGTGTAGTTCTCCAGCGTGACATCGTTGCGGATGACGCCGCTGAGCACCTTGAAGAAGGTGATGCGCCCGCTGAACGGGTCGGTCATGGTCTTGAAGACCAGCAAGGCGGCAGGCTCGGCGTCATCGACCTTGCGGAAGGTCACGTCCGCGTCGGCGGACTGCTCGGACGAAGCACCGGCGGCCTGGGCAACCGGCGCGTGCGTGGCGATGGGGGCGCGCTCGACCGGCGCGGGGGTGTAGACCTTGAGGAAGTCGAGCAGATGATCCATCGCCATGTTGGTGAGGCCGCTGCTGAAGAGAACCGGGAAGATGCGGTCTTCGCGGATGGCTTCGTGGAGCGCGGCGATCAGGTGCTCTTCGGGGATGGTGCCCTTCTCGAAGTACTCTTCCATCAACTCGTCCTTGCCTTCGGCGACGAGTTCGACCAGGGCCTCATGGGCGGCTTTTGCGGGTCCGGCCACGCTGGCGGGAATCTCGGTGGTCACCTTGCCGCGGCCATCGCCGCCGGGGGTATAAAGATAGGCGTCCATGGTCACCAGGTCGACGACGCCGTGGAATCCGTTGGCGTCGGAAATGGGCAACTGGACGGGAACGCAGTTGCGGCCCCAGCGTTCGTGCAGGTCGTCGATCAGGGCGCTCAGTCCGCCTCCGCCACCTGCCTTGGGGTGGTCCATCTGGTTGACCAGCACAACCCGGGGAATGCCGATTTCGTCGGCGTGACGCCACAGGCGCTCGGTTACCGCCTCGACACCGTTCTGGGCGTTGACCACGAAGAGCGCCGCTTCGGCGGGCAGCATGGCCGCCTTCGCCTCGTGCGAGAACATGTGGAAGCCCGGAGTGTCGATGAGATTGATCTTGATGCCCTGCCACTCGGCATAGGCGACGGCATTCTGCATGGTAATGCCGCGTGCTACTTCTTCTTCGTCGTACGCGGTGACCGCCGAGCCATCCTCAACCCGGCCCTGAGCGGGGGTCATTTTCGCGGCATGCAGCATGGCGGCAATCAGCGTGGTTTTGCCACTATGCGCATGCCCGACTACAGCTACGTTGCGGATCTCACTTCCCTGGTACGTTTTCATTTGCTTTCTCCTCGTTTACGAACTGCGTTGAGACAGAACTGGCTGACGAGTGATCTTCCCCTGGCTGAAACAGCCCGGCGGGATAGGCGAGGTGCAGCGGCTTGTACTCGCCGGGGGTCAGGGACACACCCTCGGGCAGAGGCAAGGGGGCTGCGGTGGCAGGCGCCGAACGGGCGCCGAAGCACGTTTCATTTCCTGCGGGGGGCTCAGGCAAGGGATCAAGAGGCAGGGCGTGGAGCCTTCGCGGCTCGTTGGAGCGAATCACCAGATTGCACCAGCATGCGCCAAAAAGGCGAAGCTCGGCGACGGCAAAGTCCGGCCCCGTTGTGTTTTGATCAGGTTGCGCGCTGGATGCTGGGGACAGGGACTCCATGGGAGCGTCTGAGGGGGCGCTCAGGTGGCCGAATTGAGGGGCCACGTGTCCCGGTCTGCCGTCTTCTTCGTCCATCTGCAAGGACTCCGGCAGGCGTCCGGCAGATCAATAAAAGATGAATCCGCCGGCCGTCTATCTCTTGAAGCGCGAATCCTATCACAGCCGGAGTGTGAACGTCCTGTGACAACCGCCACCCGCGCTTCAAAGCCAAGATTCTCCTGATCATGATTTCGGGCGGGCCGGCGGCCTAGGTCCCGGGGTGCGAGTTAAACGCAAGGACTGGGCGCCCCAGGGGCCTCGCTTTTGGGCGCCTGGGAGAGTACGAACCCCGGCCGTTCTCCGTTCTCCCCTGACAAAGCGAGTGATTGGCTGGCGGATTTTCTACTTGTCGCGTAAAGGGACTATTGAGGTCTGAGCCTTTCCAGGTCCTCAAAAACGAGGGATCTTTATCCAGGGGCGACGACCTGTTTTTAGAGCCCCGGACCTGGAGCACCCAAACTCCGGGTCGGAAATACGGAATCGCAGGGCAGCGACCTAGTACGATAATCATTGGTTGGAGGCTGCGAAGCGGCATTCCAATCGGGATGAACTCAATGGCGACCAAGAAAAAAACACTCAAAACATTGCGCTGCCCGACCTGCGGGGAGCTGGTACAACCGAAAGACGAAGACTTTCCGTTCTGCAGCGACCGCTGCCGCAAGATCGACCTCGGCAAGTGGGCCATGGGGGTCTACAAGATCAGCTCGCCGGTGCTGGACCCGGAAGTGCTGGAAGATCTGGGCGGACTGTCGGGCCGGGACAGGGACTCCTAGGCCTTTCCGCTTGTTCTCGTACCAACGCTGGGTGCCCCAGGTGCCTCGCTTTTGGGCACCTGGGACAGCACAAACCTTTCCGGTCGCGGTACTCTTCTCCCTTTGCTGAGGGTTACTCTGAATCACAAGGAAATGCAACCTCAGGTCCCCTTCGGCTAAGCTCAGGGCAGGCTTTCGACTGCGTTGGGCGCAAGAAACCCGCTCTACGCCGCTCCGGATGACAGCATTTTTTGTTGCGTACTTCAAATGACAGGACGTTTGCATGGGTGAAAGTTCAGGATCGAACGGGCATTCTTCGCGTGGTTCGTTGCCAGCGCCCTCCGGGAAGAAGACCTTCTGGGCGTGGACGGTGGCTACTTTCTTCGGTGCGGGTCTGGGCAAGCCGGGGCCGGGCACCTGGGGCTCGGTGGCGGCGGTGCTGGTGTGGGCCGCGGTGGCCTGGGGCGTTCATCCGCCTCCGCAAATGCTGTTCTGGCTGCTGTTGGGGGGCATCGCACTGGCGATCGGTCTGGGTATTCCCGCAGCCACCATCGCGGCGCGCGAGGCCGGGCGCGAAGATCCCGGTTTTGTGGTAATCGACGAGGTGGCCGGGCAGTGGATAGCGCTGCTGGGCTGGCACGCCAACTGGCAGAACGCGGTGGCTGCCCTGATCCTGTTTCGCCTCTTCGACATTACCAAGCCGCTGGGAATTCGGCGCTTGGAGCGTCTGCCCGAGGGCTGGGGCATCATCTTCGACGATGTGGCGGCGGGGTTGTATGCTTTGGGGGGAATGGCCCTTCTGCATCTGATCCGGCACATGGTCTTGCAGCATCACATGTTTATCTTCTGAAGCCAGGTTAGTGTGAACTGGTCCTGAAACAGGCAGGTTTGCTATGACGCGCACTCGAACACTCTTCGGCGGTGAGACACAGCCAGCGCCGCGCATCGACGACCTTGACCCCGCCGCGGCGCTGCCCCTGGGCGATGTGGAATTGACGGGCGCGCACCTGGGGCCTCATCCCGATGGGGACGATGCTGGTCCGCCTGCGGTGACGGTGGATGGCGAACCGGCCCACATTCTGATGAGCCGGCCGGGACGCCTGGCGTTGCGGGTTCCGGCGGAAGCGGGGACGGGGCTGGTGGAAGTACGCAACGCGGCCGGTGGGGTGGGTTCCGCGCCGCTGCGCGTGGCGCGGCAACTGAGCGACGGCCTCCACCCGGTGACCAGCCCGGCGGTGAGCCGGTCGGGAATGATCTACGCAACCATCTCCGGGCAAAGGGGCAAGCAGACGCCGGTTTCCGTGGTTCGGATCAGCCCGGACGGGCGCGGCACTCCCTTTGTGAGCGGGATTCTGAATGCGACCGGGCTGGCCTTCAACCCGGATGGCGAGCTGTTTGTGACTTCGCGGGCCGAGGGCACCGTCTACCGGGTGGACGAGTCGGGTGAACCGGCCGTTTACGCCGAGGGTATGGGTGTGGCCACGGGCGCGGTCTTCGACCGGGACGGCAACCTGTTTGTCGGCGACCGCAGCGGCACCATCTTCAAGATCGACCCGGAACGCCGCATCTTCGTCCATGCCACCCTGGAGCCGAGCATCTCGGCCTATCACATGGCCATGGACAGGAAGGGCAGGCTGTACGTCACCGGGCCGACATTGGGCTCGAACGACGCCATCTGGGTGATCGAGCCGGGCGGGGAGACGCGCGAGTGGTACCGGGGCCTGGGCAGGCCGCAGGGACTGGCGCTGGACCGGGACGGCCACGTGTATGTAGCCGCATTTCTGCACGGACGCCGCGGCTTGGTGCGCGTCGACGCCGACGGTGGGGCAAAGCTGGTGCTGGCCGGTTCCAACATGGTGGGCGTGGCGTTTTCGCCGCTGGGAACCACCGTGGT
>Ga0181529_10006956_pt1 | contig 11387 bp, 24 predicted proteins | sample PEATcosm2014_Bin_36_FD_119763 | JGI IMG/M metagenome (GOLD analysis project Ga0181529, IMG submission 119763) | Peatland microbial communities from MTU Mesocosm Facility, Houghton, MI, USA - PEATcosm2014_Bin10_30_metaG | ecosystem: Environmental > Terrestrial > Soil > Wetlands > Peat | place... | reverse complement strand
GTGAAGTCAACCGAGACGATGATCGAGAACCTTTCGGACATACTGGTTCGGGATTCACGGCTCACCGAGACTGACCTGATGACCATTGCACGCGCCCTGCAGATCGATGCAGATAACGCGGTGCAAGAGTATAAGAAAACTGAGCAGAAGGACGTGAAAAACAATGAGTAAGAAAAACCCAGTGGTTAAGATGTACCACGTAAGATACGTGTGTGACATGTTGTTACCGGCTACGAGCACCCGCGAAGCATTCGCACGCGGGGATGAAGAGATTATGAACATGGTGGGAGACGTTATCGCCAATGAGTCGGGATGTCTTACCGCCGCAGAAGTCAAGAAACTCAAGTTCAAGGAGCTTGATCAGGTCTTCGACATCGCAATCGAGAACGAGAACTTCCACATTGTCCCAAAAGACGACGACGAGGACGATGAGGACGAGGACATTGACGACGAAGAAGTCGATGACGATGACGACTCGGATGACGATGACGACTCGGATGACGACGAAGATGAAGACGACGAATAACTAACTTTTTTCTACAATAGAGGTAGAACATGAAGAAGTTAACAGTAGAAGAAGCACTCAAGACATACGGTAGTCCCGAGATGATCGGGGCGGTGAAGGAACGTTTCGACACGCTCAACACCCGGTACAACGACATTCTCGGGAATGAAACGTGGCGCGCGTTCTACGACGGATGGATTGAAGGCAGGTTTGCCATGTACGGGGAACTACTCGATATGGCGCATCCCGATGTGAAACCGAGTCGATGGGAAGATTTCAAGGACTTCGTGAAGACCGTAGGCGGATGCCTGAAACGTGGAATCATTGACGGTCTGCGGATGCATCAGGCACAAATCCGCGAAGAAGTTATAATGTTCTGGAAGGTCGAAATAGTCCTTATACTGGTGTTCCTCGCGTTTGTTCTTGGAGCTTGCGTGATGGCAACATTCGGGGTACAGGATAAGTGCTACTTCCCATGAGCACGATATCACCAGCGAATCTGGCAATCATGTACTATTTCCTACTGATTTGCGTAGTATTCTTCTGGTTGGTGTTGGCGTGGCTGGATTACAGATTCTACCGCGCCGTTCAATCATATACAAGATGGAAAAGATGAAAGACTTTTATGTAGTAAACGACGAATTCCTGCAAAAACTACAGGATGTACACGGGGTTCCGTTAGAGGTTGTTAAGGCGAACACCCGTAATGTAAAGGAAATCTACGAGATCGACTGGTTCAATCCCGACTGCGAAGTGTGTGGTCAGGGCGCGCTGTTATGCAGGAACCCCAAATGTCCATCTAACAGATGCGATCATTGCTCCGTATCCGCGAGAATGGACAGGCTTATGAACCGAACCCGTGCGCAACGACTGGTTGCGGCAATCCTGAACCGCGACGAGGATTAACATGGCATACGCTCATGGTGGATATACCTGCGAAGGTTGCGGTGGACACATCGGGGCAACATGCGAACCAACCGGGAGAATGTTCCCTGCGGCGAGTGTTGTAACTGACGGAATGTGGTACAACGGGCAATTCCTCTGCAGGAAATGTCAGGACAAGGAACGTGCCAAGATTTTAGAATACCTGAGAAAGAAATACCCCGGGAATACCGACGCGGACAAGTTGAACCGCGCTCTCGAAGGGATGCGCGCTATTATGGCACATCGCCAGAAGATATTTTTCTACGACGGAAGACTGGTGCTGAACGTCAAGGGGAAATATTTCAACGAGATTCTCAACGGGAGAAAAGTTAAGGAGTACCGCAAACGCACGCCTTACCGGATGAAACGCATTGAGGGGAAAACATTCGACATCGTAGAGATCCGGAACGGTTATCCCCCGCAATCGTCGGTTGAGGTAAGTACGCTTGTGTTCCCGTGGGAAGGATTGACGGTCGAGACGGTCACGCACAAAGAATTCGGCAAGGATCCGGTTGAAGTGTACGCGATCAATCTTAACCACGAGAAAATGAGGATGATAAGAGGTGCATAATGAAGTATTATCTTGTAAGTGAAAAGGACTTGAACTCTCTCCGAGAGCGTGCTAAGTTCACGCAGGACATCTGGTTCTTCAAATGGGGGCCGGCTCTCGTAGAGAGAATTGAGAACAACCCCGTTAAATGTGGGTACGAGGGCGGAGATCATTGCCCTGCAGGAGTTCTTCTCGGGGAAGACGCAAAGAGATTCCACGAGTATATGAACAGTCCTCCAAAACCTCTCACCGAGGCTCTCACCGAGGAACAGAAGGAAACAATTCGTCGAGCGCAGGAACTCGCACGTCGGATTGTGGAAGTGAAACGAGCCGAGTTATTGTCGATCCACAACCTGATCGTGCTGGCGCACAACCAGATCGATAAGCTTGTCGAGGGTTAAAATGTCAATCGTTTTAATGGCGATGTATATAGGCACACTGATAGTAATGGCTCTTCTGAGCGTTACTACACTGTCTCTTGGAAAAGTAATCGACAAACATCCGAAAGCCGAATCTACAGGTGGATACCCCGCGTGGTCAAGCCCCGTTCCAGCTACCAGAATCTTCACGGCTTTCAGCGATATACTGTTGATCGCCGGGGGAGGTGTCATGTACGTTGCCACCGATAAGTACGTCCTGACGCTCGGTATTGCAATGGTGATGGGCGCGATGTTGACCCTGTTCACGGCTGCAGCAATGAGTTTCGCGGTGCTTTCCGCGCTGAACTCGAAAGGAAAATGGAGGGATAGTGATGGACACGTGCGCGTGTAGTTTCCTTAGCGGGTTTGCACAGGTGTTCGTTCTTATCCTGCTTGCGGGAGGAATAGTATTTGGCGGGATCGGATTCTTAATCTATCTCGGCAATCTCACCGCCCGCGCGCCGGAGAGACGAAAGGGGCCGGATCCGTACTATCCTCTGATAGAGAAGATGTACACTTATACATCGAAAGGATGGAAAAACCGAATCACAAATGCAAGCAAGACCGCCGGGTGTGGGATACTGGTTGCAATATGTGTTTATGCCCTGTGTCGCATACTTCCGGTGTTATTTAAGGTGTGCGTAAAATGACGAAAGCAGAGATTGAGGACTTCTATCGCAGAATAATCCGAAAGGCACATCGGGATTCGACCCGTGAAGATGTATTCGTAGTAGACATTCCGGACATTGAAAATGTGTTTGCGAACGTTCACGCGGGGTTTCCCGTAGAAGAGGATGATTAACCATGAAGATAATTTCGGGAGGACAGACCGGCGCAGATCAAGGCGGACTTTATGGGGCACGCGATGTCGGGTTCCATACCGGAGGATACGCGCCGAAAGGTTTTCTAACTGAGAAAGGATGCAAGCCCGAACTTCTCAAGGGATTCGGGCTTGTTGACTCCGGACTCGACTACCGTGGGAGAACTGAACTCAACGTCGTGAATTCTGATATCACCCTGTGGTTCGGGGACACCGGGACTCCGGGGTATAGGGCAACGTCGAATTTCGCGCTCAAGCACAAGAAGCGGTTTATCTGGATGTATCGCATGAATGCGTTTGCAATTCCGGGTCACTTCGAGTACATCGTTGGTATTATTTCCGGATGCGAAACGGTGAATGTTGCAGGGAACCGTGAGTCGAAAAACCCCGGAATATGTGAATCGACAAGGGAGATGATGGGGAAAATCCTGCATCAAGTGGCATTCGAGATGTTATCATGACCGAACTGGAAAACCTTGTTGCCCTCTGTTGGGCGAGCAACACCTGCTATACAACCGTGTGCGAGCTCAAAGACATTGATAACAAGCGCGTATACGACGGGGAAGACAAGAAATACTGGTCGTGGGGGAAACTGAAAATCGACCTCGAAAAAGGTACGTGGAAACAGGGAGAAAAGTTCGGGAAAATTGGCAGGCATTTTAGTGGTGAACGTATGAGTTGCTGCTGGAATGACAGCCGGTACGGACTTATCGGAATCTACGACCGGACAAATCTTGCGCATCTAAATGCAATGATTTTCGATTCTCGGGAGGCAACAGAAGACAGCCACCGTGGAGGATGGGATTGACATGATTGATTTTGAACTAATCGGATTGTACAAATTCGAGGTCTATTACGACGAGAAGGTGGCACAGGGAAATGAACCTTACACACTCATGATCCTTTCGGATTCCCTGAAACAACTTGCGTATGGGATTGCGCAGCAAGAACGGGATCAGAGTATGGCGGGTATGCGAATGTATTTCGAGATCGGGAAATACGTCGTTGTGAAAGATTCCGGGGATATACGGATGTTCTATTACGACGAGAATGATATTTCTCCTGAACACGGGGCTGATTTCACTCACACCCACTATGTTCTGTATCTCACAGACCCGAAGAACCCGATGAACGTATCCGATGATCCAGACACATACACGAAATTTGTGGATGCGGTTAGCGCGCTTTACAAGCCTGACGACTTCGTGCAACTGTTCATTGACGCGATTCTCGGGGAAGCCCTGTACAATTCTCCTGCAGTTCAAGGCGAGATCAAGTTCTGGCGCAAGCACGATGAAGATACACAGAAGGTTGAGCGTGTTTACGCGGAAGAGTATCTCAAACATCTCTACCTACGCGACTGGTCGCGGATTGAAAAGAAGGAACCTTAAAAACTTTTCTATCCAAACCGGAAATACCCACCGAAATACTTAAATGTAAAGCGTTCCTACAAAAACATCTATATAAAGGTGAATAACTGAATGGCTGTTATTAATTTGAATAGTCACCCGATCCGTGTCGAACGGAGAGACGGGTCAATACACGAGTACCCTCCCGACGGACGGGTATTCAGGCTTGAGATGGTGGACAAAGTAATCGCACAGATCGATGACAATCCGATTGTGAGCCGCGTTTACTACGAACCGGAAGAGGGGATTATCCCGCGTGAAGAGAATGGGACATGGTATATCGTTCCTTCGCAGGTGACACAAATCATCCGCCGACCAGACTTCATCTCCCCGGACACCCGTGCGTCAAATGGCGCGAAACGTGATCCGCGAGGGCAGGTTCTATCAGTAACACGGTTCCGTACTTTCGATGCGTTGTCACCAAAGACGAGGTAATCGGTATGGAACGGGTAAATATCAAGTGGAATGACGATGGCAGCGCGATATACACTTACTACCATACGGATGGTTCCGCAGGGTACAAGCCAGTTGTCATCGAATTCAACCACGCGGTATTTGCCAATACGCGCGGGACGAAAGTTCCCTATATCGCGGTCACGTGCGATGGCGAGAAGGTTTTATCCCTTGTAAAACGTGTGATAAAGGAGCAGATGCCCGGTGTAATCGTTGAAATGAACAGGGAATTCGGTAAGAATGCGGTGCTCTTGTACTCGGCAGAGCGTGACTCTCTGGAAATGTTCTACAGTGCAATAGCATACGGATTCTTCGCCGGTAAGATTCACGGAAAGTAAATAAAGAATGGACGCAAATGATATAGAAGAGATCCTTGATGCAGACGACCGGGTATCAAGAACACAGGTGGAACTTCCCCGACTATTATTCTTAGCCGGGATTTTCGCTGGTGTTGTTGGCGACCTGATTATCGGACTCAGCATGGGGTACAGTATGAAAACGTGTATCTTTGCGGTTGCTGTCGGAGGGATTTCACTTATAGCCGAAATTATCTTCACTGCTACGATATACGCGAACAGGAAGAAAACGAAGGAAGAAAAGTTGAAAGAGGAAAAACATGGTGGAAAAGAAACCGAAAAAGGATAAACGCGACCGCGAATGGACTCATTGCTGGCGTTATTTCCTTCTCGAATGCCAGTGCATGATCGATATCGAGTGGATTTCCGTAAAGTCGAAGTACTCGTATAAGATTGTGGATTTCAACTCGATGAAAACAAAGCGCGTACCGAATACGTTCTACGATCCGTCGGTTAAACGCCCGAAAGTCCCGAAGTTCTGCAAGAAGAAAGTGGGGATGGATTGCTTCACGAATAACTGCCCGTACATCGGGTTTTCGGAAGCAGAAGAGAAAATGTGTATCGCTGTGGAGGAAGCACATGACCGAATCGTCAAAGAAGAAGAAAAAGAGTACGAAGAAGCCGTCAAAAAACTTAAAACGGAAGGTAAAATCTCTTGCGACTGCAAAGACTTCTGCGAAGAGTGTCGATGCGTTCCCGGAGCCGATAATCTATCCAGTGGAGTCGGAAAACCCCGTTCTCCCCGAACCACACAGGTTCATAAAAGAGGACACGGTGTGGTACCAGACACTCGGGATGAAGTTCCCGATGGCGGCGTGGATAATCAGCGTGGATAAAACTGAACACACCGCCGTAATCGAGACGATTAATGAAGTGCGCGAACCAATTCGGTACACGGTGAGAACCGAATACCTTCGTCATAGAAAACTACCGGAAAGATAGGTATGGTAACAAAAAAGGTGGATCATGACATATATTGAAAATCCGAAAACGAAAGGAAGCGGAATCATCTGTTGCATTCCGCAGACAGGGACATGCCCGATGGGATGTCCACACTGCTTCTTTCAGGGTGGAAGAAGTTATCTCGAACCGCTTGCAGAAAACCTCCCGAACATGCCTTCTACGGAGATGGCATTCAGGCGTGTAGTCCGTGTGAATGACGGAAACGATTCGTCGGTTAATTACCCACAGGCTGTAATTGATACCGATAAGTACCCGATGCGGTTCTTCAACACATCGAGTGATGCACATCTTGATCAGTATCCCGACCCGGTTGTTCTTACTGTGAACCCGGGGGCACTGACCGACAAATCCTTCCACAAGCTCAAAGACCCGATTCCAAAGAACCTGATGATGGTTCGATTCCGAACGGATATGTGGAACCTACACATTGCAAACGAAGTGATCAGTTACTACGGATCGCGCGAAATCCCGGTTGTGCTGACATTTATGGCATATCCTGACAAGGAGAGCATCCCTCCGAATCACCTGCACCAGTACATCTACCGTACACGCACGATGAACCCGTATTGGGCAATCACAACGGCGTCGTGGGTGGAACTCATGGAAGCATATATTACGAACCCGTACGTTTATTCGTGCGGTAAAGTCGAAGGCGAGAAGGGCAAGTCCGGCTGCATGAGATGTGGCAACTGCCTACGAGAGTATTTCGCCACAGTTGAGAGGATGTTAGCATGACAGACGAAGCATTGGAAGCATTGAAAACAGCAGTGGAGATCATGAAAGGTCGCGGCGATCTCTACACGACAGAACCCCGCGAGGTTGCCCCCGTTGAAAGCATCGAAGGTGTGATTCTCTACAAGGCACACCGCGCTTTCTACGGGAACAGTACTACGAAAAAGATCGATGAATACCTCGACATTATAAACTACTCTGCGTTTGCAATCGCAAAACTCAAGAAGAAAGTTGCCGAGGACGTAAAAACACAGGTAAAAAAGAACCAGACGTGATGTAAATGGCTGGCGAGAAATACTTTTACCCGAAGCTGAAAGCAAAACTGAAACCCGGGTTCAAGGTATACGCATTCTTCTTCATCGGTGGGTTATTCCTCATCGCATGTGGATATGGACTGCAAGCGTTGAGTAATTACCTATCCACGCAATCGTGGGCAGTAACGACTGGAAACGATATTTGTTACGCGGTCGGATACGTGTTCGTGGCAATCATAACTAACTTCACGCTTGTCCTCGGGATGATTTACACGGCGGTCTTGGTGTGGGCGTACATCAGACTGAAAGAAGGCAGGAAACAAACGGTGTACTCAGATGTCGCGTGTTGGTGGATGCCCGCAGGACTGACATATTTTCTTGTTAGAATCCTGTTCTGGACACACTTGTGGATATACGATGGCAAGCAGGCTAACGCCGGTGTATTCGGAGTGTTGATCGGATTTGTCGCGTTCATCACTATATGGAGCGTATGCGGGACGATTAACAGAACCGTGCTCGAATGCTTTACCGATCCACCAGTAGAGGCGAAAACGACATGAAGCACATTGCAATCGTAGAAGTGGATGAAACCCTATGGGGATTCAACATCGCGGTTCACACCTTCGCAAAGGAGATGGGAGTAAAACTCCCACCAACCCGCGAATGTATCGGATGGGACGCAATCTACAAGTACGCGGGTAAGGAAGCGGTAACGAAGGTATTCGACGCCGTTCACGCTCAGCAGTGCAGTTTCAAGCCGTTCCCTGATGCAAAACGGTTCCTTGCTTATCTTGGGGATGCGTATTCAATCACAATCGCATCGAACCGAAAGCCGCAGATGCGGCAGGAACTCGTGGACTGGCTCGATATGAACGAACTGATCTACAACGATGTGATAATCGCCCACGATAAGGTTCCACTCCTGAAAGATCCCCGCGTTCGCGTTGTCGTGGATGACAATGCAGAGTTCCTGATGGAAGCGATAAAGGAAGGGAAACTTGCGTGTGGTCTGCGAAGACCGTGGAATGAAAATGCGGGGTTGCGCGAGGGCATCCTGTTCTACGATTTACCCACGATACTCGACCACATCAACAAGACGCGGCGTAATGATGTGTGGTTAACGTCCTAAAAAGATATGGGGTTTATAACCCGTATCTGCTGAGACCTGCTCTTCGCATTCGTCTTGCAGCGCGCGCGGGAGCGCGCCCCTCAAAAGGGAGGTTCCAGCGGTTATACGGTGTTCCTGCTCCCCGTGCTACGCGGCGGCGAGATGTGCCTCGTCTGCGTCCACGGCGTTTTGTCGGCGCACCCTTGAGAAGTACCCTGCATTTCTTCGATGCCGAAGTGAAAGCCTTGCGAGCCTGCTTCGGAGAAGTGATCTTGACCTTCTTGATCTTGCTGAGCAGGCACTTCTTGAATGCGCCACGTGCGACCTTAGTTCCGCCAACCGGCGTGCACTTGAAAGACTGCCCGTGGATGCGAGTAACCTTAGTGCGTGTGCTGCGTCGGCGAGTGCGTCTGCGTGCGCGTCGTGCCATGTTTGTCACTCCTTAGTACCTGCGTGAGCGCTTGTGAGCGCGTCGGCGAGTGCGTCTGCGAGTTGTTCTGCGTCCTACGCGGCGCGCGGTCTTCCGGCGAACGCGGCGTCTGCGGCGTGTAGTCGTCTTTCCGGCCATTGCCTTGCGGCATTTCTTTGCTGCAGTACCGAAAGCCTTGCGTGCTGCCTTCGGCGTCTTGAACTTGATTGCACGAAGCTTGGAGATGATACACTTTTTGTATCCGCGTCCAACTGCAACCCCGACTCGGCGGGTTCTGCGGTGTCTTACTCTACGAACCATAGTTTTGCTCCTACGTACTGGTGGGGAACAAACAATGCGTCCGTTAATTAAACGGCATACCATTGTCTTACACCCGAAACTTTGATACGTGAGTTAAGTATATAAAGGTGTGTCAAAAAAGGTTTGAAATTAACTTACATTGCATTGATAAATGTCAGATAGATGCACCATCCCCAATACCACGTAAGTACGCCGCATCCGATAGAAAGGAACGCAAGGAATAGTGCTATTATCACATCTACAACCCTGTTCCATCCCTTATTGTAACCACGAAACACGGATGAAAAGTGTTCGAGTGATCCGCCTCCCGATAACAATGTCAGTCCGAAGAAAACGAACAACGTTACGGTTGCAAGAGTAAGACTGACTGCGGGATCAAATATAGACGCGATCATTTACACTTCTTCACTGCTTGAGCGAATGCCTTGCGCATTCCCTTCGGAGATGCAATCTTCATACGATTCAGTTTCCCGAGAACACACTTTTTGAACCCACGGGTTGATTTGTTATGTGGTCTTCGGTACTTCGGATTCTTACCCTCACACTTTCTCTGGTTAGAAAGTGCAATCGCCACAGCTTGTTTCTGTGGGTACCCGGCGCGTCTTAACTCCCCAATGTTTCTCCCAACATTCTTCTTACCACATCGTAATGGCATTTCAACACTCCCCGCATCCGTTTTCTACGAAATGTTTCAGCATCTCGGATAGTTCACGGATGGTTTTTGCTACCCGCGCTGTCTCGTGGCTACTGTCAATGACGGCAGTAGAGGAAGTATCCATAATGAGTGCCTCAATTTCATCGGCAACATTCGGTTCGAAATCGGAAGGTGAGATCATACTATTGTCACCTTTCCCCCACTCACGAGGAATATGGCTATAGACAGAGCGAGGTTGATACCTACGCCCAATCCTATTCCGATTCCGATGTACTTCCATACCAATGATTTAAGATTGCTCAACTCTGTCTTTAAGCTTTCGGTATCCGCACACTGTTTGTTGTAATTATTTACGATCCATTTCAAATTTGTAGCTGCTTCCGCTAATTGTGTGCGTATGTCTGACTGCTCACTCAGTATCTTTTTGATATCCTCATCTGTAAAGAGGTGTGTGCGATCAGTCGAAGCCATAATTACACCGCCGCAGATCCGTGGTCTGATACGACGCGCTTTTTCTTTTCCGTCGGTGGAATGTACCTGAACTGTTCGTAATTGTCATAGTTCGTTGTCAAATCATCGAGGGAATTTTCCACAACGCAAGCCGCGCGGAACGTTTCGGGAACGAAGATGTAATCACCAACCGAATGTGGATTGTAGTACCCTACCGACATGTTCACTGCAGGAACGAACCGTGCAATATTCATAGCATCTGCCATGAGTCCATCCGTTGCGCGATACAGTGCCATACACCCGCCGCCATGTTCGGCAATGAGGCGGACGAGTTTGGTGCTGCACATTTTCCTGCGGCTGATTTCGTTGATAAGATCGCCTCCTCCGCGTCGGTCAAGAGTGAAACTGACCGAAACGTCGCTGTAGAATGATGCCGGTATCTGCCGCGATCCTCCCTGTGTTGCGAATGGCATCTCTTCGTGCGTTGTAAGGAGAACTTTACATGGATGCACGGTCTGAGCCGCGAGCATCAGTATGATTGCAACACCGGCTTTGTCGTCCCCTCCAACGTACATTCCAGATTCTTTCGTTGCTAACACGATGCGTTTCTTTGGATGGTACACTATGTCCTCCGGAATCCAGCACAACTCCTCCCCGGTGATAACGTATTCGTACCCTCTCAAGGGATCTTCGTAGGCATCGCGCACTTTTGCGAATTCTGCTCTTACACTGTCCAACTGTTCTTCTACGGCTCTGATCTCTTCCCTCGGGGCTTTTGCCTTTACCAGTGCCTTACGCTGCGGTGTGAGGACACTGTTATACTGGAAGAGAAGTTCGTCTCCGCGCGCTTCGAGTTCTTGGGCATAATCGTTCTTGAGTTTTCGATAACACTTTGCGACAGAACCGACTATATGCGTATCCATGTGGGCATTGAGAAGGACATATTTGCCCGATGGAGACGTTCCCCGGGTTGCCATGATGTTACCGAATTCGTCTATATCAATGCTGAAACCACAGTGATAGAGGAACGTAGAACAGTGATCGGTCATCTTCTTTTCC
>Ga0181529_10006955_pt1 | contig 11389 bp, 11 predicted proteins | sample PEATcosm2014_Bin_36_FD_119763 | JGI IMG/M metagenome (GOLD analysis project Ga0181529, IMG submission 119763) | Peatland microbial communities from MTU Mesocosm Facility, Houghton, MI, USA - PEATcosm2014_Bin10_30_metaG | ecosystem: Environmental > Terrestrial > Soil > Wetlands > Peat | place... | reverse complement strand
CCGATGAACCCGGCGCCGCCCGTCACGAGAATGCGCGCCATCGTTTCGCCGTCCCCTCAAACGCGACGCTCCACGCCGGCCCTGGCGAGACCGCCTTAGCGACGTGTCAACAACAGCCGTCGGGTTCCCAGCCGACTTGGCTAACGCTCGCAATATATTTAACATAACAACTCAACATCGGGAAGCGGACGCTTGCGTTTCCCTCCGCACGATGAATGGGCCGCCAAGTTGGTTCCAAAATTGTATTGGAGGTCCTGTGAGCAACGCCGCACCCGCCAGCGCCCTAGCCGCCACAGATCAGCGCGCGATGCAAAACGCCATAACGGTCTCGGTCGTCATTCCGCATTACGACGATCTCGCCAACCTCGAAAACTGCCTCACCCTCCTCGCGCGGCAGACGCTGTCGCGCGACGCATTCGAAGTGATCGTCGCCGACAACAACTCCCACTGCGGCCTGGAGGCGGTGCAGCGCGTTTGCGCCGATCGCGCTGAGGTGGTTCCGGCCCCCATTCAAGGCGCCGGCGAGGCGCGCAACGCGGGCGCCACAGCCTCTCGCGGAGCTACGCTCGCTTTCATCGATTCCGACTGCCGGCCGCACGCCGATTGGCTCGAAAGAGGCCTCGCCGCAATGGGAAACTCCGACGACATCGTCGGCGGGCGCGTCGACGTCGATGTCGAAGACCCCGAGCGGCTGACCGCGGTCGAGGCGTACGAGAAGGTGTTCGCATTCAATTTCGAACGGTACATCGGGAAGAAGGGGTTTTCCGGCTCCGGCAACCTCTTCGTGCGACGCGCGACCTTTGACGCGGTCGGAGGCTTCCGCGTTGGTCCCGCCGAAGATATGGAATGGAGCCGTCGCGCGACGCGCTCCGGCCACAAGCTGCGCTACGCCCGCGACGTGGTGGTGTCGCATCCGGCGCGTCGGGACTGGAGCGAGCTGATCCGTAAGTGGAGACGCATCTCCCGGGAAGGGTACCTCCTCATGATCGAGCAACCGCACGGACGCTTCCTCTGGTTCGCGCGCAGCGTCTTTGTGTTGGTCTCTCCGCTCCCTCAATCGTTTCAGGTGCTGCGGTCGCCCAAGCTGCACTCTGCGCGGGAAAGATGGGCCGCCATTCGCGTGCTGTTGCGATTGCGTTTGTGGCGCTTCATCGAATGCCAGCGCCTCCTGGCGGAGAACCCCCGCTAGGACGGACCGCGCTCTGTGGATTCTCGATCGAAAAGCGCGTCTTCGCGAAACCGGGGTCGCTCAGTCGTGCAGGGCTCATTCGCACTGACGTCTTGCGCGGCTCCGCGTACAGGGACCACAAACTCACCGAACTTGACGCCAATGCGGAACGACAAGCCCTTGCGGCTGTTCGCCGGGCCCCTCCTTCGCGGACCTGCGCGTCCGCCCCGCGAACACGCAGTCAATCGACTCGATTGCGGGCGCAAAGGGAGTTTCAACAACCCGCAACGCCGAATCGCGAGCGGCGCGCCCGACATGCCTATGGGCGGCCATCGAGGCTCGGCCGCGATCGTTGTTCACAACTGAAACACGGATGGTCCGACGCCTTCACCCGCTCCGATTTCGGCTAAATAATACCATCCGACGTCTGGGTTAACGGGTCGTTGACTCACCCGGATAAACTTGTTAACGATGAATGTTTGTAGCGCAAGAGCAGTGTAAGAGTAGCGTAGAGGAGGAGACGATGAAGAAGTTGCTCCTAGCGACGGCTCTCGCCGCCCTCGGCTTTGCGACGGCCGCCAATGCGACCATCACGATCTCGCCCGGGTCGGGACCGAACTTCGGTACGTTTGACAACAACGCCGTCGGCTCAACCAGCGGGACGTCGAACACGCTGTACGGCCCGATCACGTTTTCCACGACGGGAGGAGGTTTCGTCACAGACACCTCGGTCGTCGACCAATACGCCCAACCGGCAGGCGACCTGAGCAATTATCTGTTTGCGGCGGGCGGCGGAACGGCGACCGTCCAGTGGGACCACGCGCTTACGTCGTTCGATATCTACTGGGGTTCGATCGACTCGTATAATACGCTCTTCACGCTTGGCAACGGCGACTCGATAACTGGCACCCAAGTCGCGGCTGCTTTGGGCGTGACGGACGGCGGCACGATCAGCGAATGGGTGCAGATCTCCGATACGGATGCGTTCAGTGGCTTCACGGCGACTTCAGCTTCCGCGGCGTTCGAATTCGATATGGCTGCGGCGCCGGAACCTGCCACCTGGGCGATGCTGCTGCTCGGCTTCGCCGGCCTCGGCCTCGCCGGGCGCCGCGCTGTTCGGAGAGAAGCAGCGTCGGCTTGATCGCCACAGAGTCCCCGCTTCGAAATGAGCCGCGCCTTGGGGCGCGGCTTTGTTTTGGCGCCGGGCAAACACCCCGAAATGACGGAAGCGGCGCGGCTGGGGGGCTCGCGGAAGGAGGCCGGGACGATGATGGATAAGGCGTCACGGAGTCGCCCCCCGCTCAGCCTCGCCATTGAGGCCAGTTGATAGAGGGGACATTTGGGCGCTGCTGCACAGACACGAGCGCTCGCTTGCGGCCGTCTTCTGTACCGGACGATCGCTCGCGACACCGGCGCGTATCTGGCGGATCCTCAGCGCCCCGACCCGCCGGCGTCGGCGGCAGTCTCCTGTTTCGACGATCCTCGATACATCCCCCGCCACTTCACCAGTGCGCCGAGCGCGACGATGACGCCATCGAGGACGAAGAACAGGATGATGGCGGCGACGAACAGCAGAATGCCGGTGAAGTCGTGGAATAACCCCTCCACCGCGTCGGCGCCCAAATAATACGTCGCCAGCACCAGCGCGACCACGCGGAGAAAGTTGGCGAGAACGGTGATCGGAACGATCGAGACGATCAGCAGCGCCGTCCGCAGCGGCGCGTTCGCAACGAATTCGTAAATGTAGAACACGCCGATCGCCGACAAGGCGAAGATCGAATTCATGCCCGAACAAGCGTCCTTGACCATCAACTCATAGGCGCCGACCATGATGATCACGCCATTCTGCGCCACCGGATAGCCGAGCGCATAGAGCAATGCGGCCACGGCGTCGGACACTCCTCCTTTCAGCGGCACCGTCAGGGCGTCGAGCGCCCATCCTGGCGGCGGCACGGAGAAAACGAGAAAGGCGAGCGGGAAAGCGAGCGCGCGAGCTGCGCCCCAGCCTCGCGTCAGAAGAATCGCCGCCGCCAAAACCAGGATCTGCGACCCTGATTCGACGATCAGCAGATCCTGCGAACGACCGACCGCCATCAGCGCCAAGCCGACCAAAAGCGTCGTCCAACCCGTCCCATAGGCCGGGCGGACGCCGGCGCACGCCACCGTATTCCTCTTCCGCCAGGCGAGCCAAGCCGACGCGAGCATAATCAGCGGACCATGGCCTTCCTGTTCGGTTTGCCAGGGCCCCTGGTAGAGCTTCACGTAGGTCGGGACGTAGATGAGAATTGCCGACGCGACGACGAGCGCCGCCAGGACCTTCTCCGCCGTCCAAGCGAACAGGGAAGACCCGCTTCGCGCCCCTAAGACGGCGCCGACGCTCGTCTGCTTCGCCGTCAGGTCCAGAACTCCTGTCCCGGACGCCGCCGCCAAGCAAGCGCGCTCAACGCGCGAGTCAAGAGCGGCGGCGTCAAACACGCTGCGACGTCAATGCGCATTTTCGCCTGTCAACACAATACGCAACGTCCGCATGACGATGCGCAAATCGAGCCACAAGCTCCAATGGTTTATGTACCAGATGTCCAATTCAACGCGTCGCTGCATCTTCTCCAGCGTATCGGTTTCCCCTCGCGCGCCATTGACCTGGGCCCAGCCCGTAAGCCCCGCCTTCACGTGATTGCGGAAAGTGTACTTCTCCAGAATCTCCGAAAAGTGTTTGTCATGCGCCGAAGCGTGCGGCCGAGGCCCGACAAGCGACATCTCGCCCGACAGAACGTTCAGCAATTGAGGAAGCTCGTCGATGCTGAAGCGCCGCAGGAATTTGCCGACTCGCGTCACGCGCGGATCGTTGGCGGTCGCTTGGCGGATCACCGCCCCGTCCTCGAGCACGCGCATGGTGCGAAACTTGTAGATCTTGAACGGGCGTCCATTGAAACCGTGACGGGTTTGCCGGAACAGGATCGGACCCGACGAATCGAAGTGGATCGCGACCGCCGTCGCAGCCAACAGCGGCGACAGCAGCATCAGCCCTGCGAGTGCGCAGGCTATGTCGAAAACGCGCTTTCGCGCCCGTTCGAATTGCGACAGCGCCGCGCGTTGCAATTCGACGGCGATCGTCGAGCCAAGGTCGACGCGGTCGCGCGCCAGCAGTTCGCACAGCGAACCGACAGGCAGCAGAGTGACCGACTGCGGCAACACGCGCAAACGGCCGCCGATTTCGCGAAGGCTGACCGCGTCGGCGAGGTCCGCCGCCACATAGATCTCGTCGATGTCTTGCCCACGAACGGAAGCGATCAGGCCGTCGACCTGGGTTTCGAAATCGCCGGTTTCAGGCAAGCGACGCACCGTCGTCAGCATCGAAACGGCATTGCCGTAACGATACAAGGTCCTTGAAACGGCTCCGGGTTCAACGCCATGGAAGCACAACAACGCCACCTGCCTGCGCCTCAATCCTCCGGTCCTTATCGCTCCCGGCAGCACCAGCAGCCATCCGAGCCGATGGGCGGTCAACGCCAACCCACCGACGCACCAGAATAGGACGAGGTCGATACGCGACACGCTTTCGCCGATTCGCCAGGCGAACAGTCCAGAGGCTAGGATCAAGAACGACCCGCACCACGCGCTCATCGTTGAACGCAGCTGCAGCCGCCAGTTCAACAGCTGCATCGGTTCGTACAGATCGCGTATTCGCAACGAGGTGACGAAAAGCACGGCGACGAAGGCCGCAGCCGCAAGCTCGCGCGAGTTGTCGAACTGGAAGCTCGGACGAACTTCCGCGGTCAGCGCCTGCCCGACCATCACCGCGGCGAAGATCAGCCCGACATCGAGCGTCATCGCCACCTGACCGATGCCGCGGTAGGAGAATGGCAATCGGTGAGTCAGCCCCGACTTGCCCTGCGCGGACCCGATCGAGGCGGCGCCTTCGATGCGCGCTCCGGCGACCGGTCCTTCGACAATGAGGCGCGTGTCGGACGGTTTCATCGTTGGCCTAGACGCTTGGCGCACCGCTTGTTTACACTTTATTAACTTACAACATTCGTCGCTAACGCGTCAAAGGCGCAAACTTGAGTTGAATTGAATGTTTGATCGCGTGGTAAACACCACGAGTTCCCGGTCGCGCCGGCATCGACGCGTGAGCTTCCCGGCGCGTGCCAACGTTTCGCCGTTTGGCGTTCATCGGCTCCAACTGCGCCCGCCGCCAGCGTTAATCGTCCGTCCCGACGGAAAGCTGCGGAAAGAGGGGACAGGATTTGCTTGCGCGCCCTCAGCTGCGCCGCCCCAACCTCGGTGCGGGCCCGGCCGGAACGCTCATTTGTGCTGATCTAGAATTGCGCCGCGCGCGGCAGGAACGAACGGATCACGGTCGCAGGAACAAAATACTTCGCCACGTCGCTCCGCATCGCCCGAGTCGAGGTCGCCGAGCGCCACGTCGCTTCGATCTTCCGGCTGACAATGCCCAGCAAGCAGCCGTTCCAAGCGTCGAACACGCCCGAGCCGGAGTTTCCTGTCGTCGCGACGTCTGCGATCACGGTCGAAAACGCCGTTCTCACGTTGGGCGGCAATTGCTGAGGCGAAAGGACGTGTGACCCGGCCGTCCCTTCTGGCGTAGCGACAATGACGGATTCGCCCGGCGCAGGCGGCGCACGACACAGCTCGAGACGTCGCAGCTGCAGTCGTCCGGGCAGAATGCCAGGGTCGACCCGAAGCAGAGTCAGGTCATTGGTCTCAAAGGTCCCCTCCAAGACGACCTCGGTCGGGAACGCTCGACCGTCGACGATCACGCGAGGCTGAGTCTCGGCGGCGTGGCCGACGACGTGCGCAGCGGTCAAGACATAACCGTCGCCAAGATAGACGCCGTAGCCCGGCCAGGACTGTTTGGGGCTTCTGTCGACGTGGACGGCGTAAGGAAGCAGTTCCAACGCTGACGATTGCGCGAGCGAGCGGCTCGGCGCCGCCAACGCCGCGGCAACCGCGAACGCGCCCGCGACAGTTCGGCAAGCCCTTCTGTTCGTCATCGTCCTGTCAAGTCCGAGATTGGCGGGGCTCGCGGTCCATCGCGAACGTTTGTCGCAGCCCGCGCTCCGCACCCGGATAAACGTTGCAAACCACCAGGGGTTGCGTCAAGTTTGATCAAAGGCGAATGCGCCCGTGTTTGAGTCGAAACGCGCTCGCTCATCGTTAGGCAAGTTTGTGTTATGCGGTATGGCGATACGCGCGGTCTGTGGCCCGACGCGACTTTGCGGGACTTTCTGCGCGGTCGGGGGGACACGGAAATGGTCAGGACGATTGCTCTCTTGATCAGAGTTGTCGTTGGCGTCGCGAGCATCGTGGTCGCGTGGCTGGTTCTCGACAACATCCACGACCGGAACACCGAGGTCATCGTCGCTTGCGTCGGGTTGCTCTACTGCTTCATTTTCGTGATTTCGCGTCGCTGGCAGTACTATGGATTATCGGTATTTTCGTTGTTCGGCATGACCGCCGCCCGATTGGCGGGCGAACCCTACGATCAGGCTCTGCGCAACGAGATCGGCCTGACGGCGCGCACCGGCTACGCGATCGTCACCGTCGCTTTTGCAGCCGCCATTGAATTGCTCTGCATATTCCGACTGTTTACATCGCTGCTGGGCCACGGCTGGGACCGACTCGCCGCGCCGGTCCACGCCGCTGTGGACTGGCCGCAGATTCTCGAGTTTCTTGGGATGTTTTGACTGACGATCTGCGCCGCTTCTCGTCGGTCTATTCGCCCGTCGGACGCCACAGCGCCAGCGCGCCAGAGCCCAGCCGCCTGAAATCCGAATAGGTCACAAGATACTTCTGCAGCGCGCAGACGATCGACCATGCGACCAATTGCGAAATAGCGCGCTCGCCTTTCGGCTCAAAGCCTAGCGCCGTCTCCGACCGCTCGGCGATCGCGCCGTCGTTTTGCGCAGCGATCGACTGCAGTTGGCCCATGGCCTCCCCTTGACGCAGACCAACGCTCCTCGCGCAGGCCGCCCGAAAGCCCAACGTTTGAAGAATACACAAGACATTCCCAAAAATCAACATAACGGTTCATACTGTCCCGGGTAGGCTAAGCAGTCTCAAATGCACAGCATCAAGGGGCGGGCGGCCCAGGCCCCAAACAAGCCGCGGCCGAATCCCTCATCTGTCTTGGGGCCGAAATCCCGCGGGCGGCGCTTGCGTTTTCGCAGCCGACAATTTCGCCTCAGGCGACGGGTCGTCACGAGTTGCCCGCTTCCGGCCGAGCCCTTTGCATCGCCCTCTTACGCACGAATCAGTGGGAGGGCGCCGTCGACTCTTTGATCGTTTCCACGCTGCTGACCGGCGTCGGCGCGCCCAGTGGATGAGCGACGACGCTCTCGAACGCGGCCACGTATTTCGCCGCCTCCCTCTCCCAATTGAACTTCTCCGCCGACAAGCGAAGAGCGCGTTGGGCGCAGGCCTCGCGCCTTTGATCGTCCCTTAAGAGGCCAAGGCAGGCCGCCGCCAGACCTTCAGGAGTATCGGTCGGCGCATAGACGCCGACATCGCCGAGCAGGCGCGCCGTTTCCTTCAGCCGATATGTCACGGTCGGGATGCCCAATGCGCAATATTCGAAGACTTTGTTCATACTCATGAGATCGTTCACTTCGTTGACCGGGTCGGGAATGACGCCAATGTCGAACGCGCTGATATGAGCGATCAGGTCCTCGCCCGAGCGATAGCCGGCGAACACGATGAAATTGTCGACGCCCAGCGCCCGCGCCAGCGCTCGGACCGAGCACAGAGCCGGCCCATCTCCGACGATCACGGCGCGGAAGTCGCTGATCCCGTTGTCGACGATGGCCCGAACAGCCCGGACGAGATGGTCGACGCCGTCTTGGTCGCCGATGACGCCAAGATAGCCGATGACTATCCGTACGCCTTCGCGCAGCCTCGGATCCGGCGCGCCGCGGAAGATTCGCGTTCGCGACGGGACGCTGTAAACCGCCTGGACGTTTTCGGGTTTCTTGCCGCCGCGCGAAATCGCGATATCGCGGAAGCTCTGGTTGGCGGTGATGACGGTGTCCGCCAGACGATAGGTCATCCGCTCGAACAGCCTGAGGACCCGATAAGCCAGGCCGCGCCGGCCGAACTTTGCCGCGTAGAGTTCAGGCGAGAGATCGTGCTGATCAAAGACGAACCGGACGCCCAAGAGTTTGAATGGCGCCGCGGCAAGACAGATGACATCGGGCGGGTTGCACGCCTGTATAACCGCGAACCCCTGCTCGCGCCGCACTTTCCAAAGCAGCCGAAACTCTTGCCAAAGCGCCACGGCGTATTCCGCCAGGAAAGCGCATTTCCGCCGCGCCTCGAGGGGCAGCGGATGACGATAGACGGCAATCGACTCCAGCACTTCGTACGGCGCTGGGTAAGCCGCCGTCCGCGGACAGATGACCGAAACCCGCCAGCCCGCGAGGATAAGGGCCTGCGCCTCCTGCCACACCCGCCTGTCCAATGGGACGGGCAGGTTTTCAACGATGATGACGCAGGAACGAGACGCGCCCATGGCCTCGCCAATCACAACACGCACGGCTTTGATTCAAATGTTGCATAAACAAAACGTTACGGCAACCGTGTGTTTGCGACGCGGCAGGCGCAATACTGTTAGAGTTAAGACCGTCGCCAAGGCGGCCGCTCCGGACGCCGGCGACCGACCAACGGCTTCAGAATGCAAGCCGGTGCGGTAGGCGACCTCGTGGCCGTTAAGCGGGGCATCCCGTCTGGGTTCGGGGCTGAAATTTCTTGGCCGGCGTCGACGTCAAACCTTGAGTCGCCCGCTCTGAATCGCCCTGCGCGGCGATCCCGCACGCTCGATCGAAGCGAAATGCGAACAACAGACTCCGTGCGCTACGTCTTGATGTCGCCCTGCCAAGAACTGGTCCTCGACCAAGAAGCCAAGATCTTTAGGCCCGCACGAGGTCAAGCGCCGAGAAGCGCTCAAATCCGCTCGCGACAGGCGCGCCGAACAAATGAGTGTCGGCGATTACGCCGTTGCGGCGCCGTCGCGGCGACTCATGCCGGCGGCGCGCATCCTTCCACGCAATGAACGGGCCAGACTTTCTAACAGTTCGACGCTCTTCCCCCTGAGGAAGTCTGGCGAACAGTCAAAGGCGCCAACTTCCGCGATCTCGATTCCGTTCATCCCCTTTTTGAATTGATAGCCGCTTGGATTCGACCGCGGATCAATTCCACCGAGGTCATACCACCGCATTCCCCTCGCAATCGTTTCCTGTACCGCTCGCCAATGCAATAAGTAGGATGCGTTCAAGCGTCTCGCCGCTTCGTTGGCGGCGCCGATCAAATATACAGACGTCTCTCCAACGTAAGAACCCAGGTGGACAGCCACAATTTCCTCACCCGCCCTCGCAACGTGCAACCGGTACGCTTCCGACTCGCGAGCGTCTTTGAACACTTCCCAAAAGAATCTCGCTCCTAGCGGACTGACGAACCCTTTCTTAGTCTCAAGTTCATTGAGAAGTGTGGCCGCCGCGCAGAATCCGTCCTGAGAATTCGCCAATTCGATCGCAACGCCCTCTTTCTGCGCTTGTCGTAGCGTATAACGCCATTTTTTTTTAAGATTCTGCCGGGCCTTTGTCTCGTCGTGCATCGTATCGAACAATATTGTTGTTCGTGGAACTATATTGGTCTTTCTAAAACCTATTCTGAGCAATTCGTCTTCAATTCCGCTTGATTCCGCGCTGGTGGAATACGGCGGAACAATTCGCAACGTCAGGCCTCTATCTGCCACGTAACGCGACTTAAGCGCCAGAACACAGTCCATAAATAGTCCAATCTCTATCCTTCCGCCTTTGCGGATTGAAAGAGGCCCGTGATGTACATAGGCTATGCCCAGCGGGAGCCCGGCAATCTTGTTCACCCTTACCGCGGCCGCTCCGCAGATCGACTGGCCATCGGTCAGACGCAGAAATTCGACCTGCGACTTGGTAGCCGCCGCCGCGTGCGTGACGTAGCTCGCGCACTGACGATATGACAGATCATTGAACGTTCCGGCGACCGCGCTCCATTCGCTCGGAGCTAAAGGCTCAGCGCGCATAAACCGCTCCCGGCGCCGTTTCCATTCGGAAGCCCGTCAAACACCCCTGTCCACGACGACTTACAACGCAACGCGCAAACCGCGGCGCGCAATGACGTCGCTTCTGGCTATGCCCCGGTCGTCGCTCGCGCCAGGCGGAACCGCCGGTTGTGATCCTCGGCGAAGTGGGCAGATTCGCGTGTCCTCGCCATTCGCGCCATGGCCAAAGCGCTCCCTGCGCGCCGGCAATCCTATAGGCCATAAACAATGTTGCCTTGGCGACCTCATCCCAAGTCGGCGGGAATGCGCGTTCCGTCGACATCGTTGGACGAACTCTTGTTTCGCGGCGACGGAGCCCGGCGATGGAGCGCGTTCCAGCGCCAGCTCAACCTCGACACTGTTGGCAAGCCGTCATAGGATCGCCCGGTGTTTAAGTTAAACAACTGGACCGCCGCTTGCAACCCGACCTCGATCCGCAACGAAGGACTCCGAGCGCCAGCTCGACACGGGCGGAGTCAGTCTTCATAACATTTCACGGTCTAGGCGAGCCCGCGCGGCGGCTCGATCGGAGCGAGCTGGACTACTGGGTCTCTCGCGAGACATACCGAGACATTCTTGACGCCCTGCAAGCCTCTGACCTGCGTAGCCGATTTCGTGTGACGTTCGATGACGGGAATGTCTCTGACCTCGCTTACGGCGTCCCAGAGCTGCTTAAGCGCGGCCTAACCGGCACTGTGTTCGTTCTGGCCGGACGACTCGGGCAGGCGGGGTATCTGACCAGGCTAAACGTGCGGGAGTTGTGCGATCTGAAAATTACGATTGGTTCGCATGGCCTGAACCATGTCCGCTGGGATAGCGCGGACTCGGCCACGCTCTCGTCGGAGATAGATCGAGCGATTGAGATTCTCGGCGAGCTTGTCGGCGACAGAGTTGATTCTCTGTCGATTCCTTTCGGACAGTATAACCTGCGGGTCATAATTGAAATTTATCGGCGCGGGTTGACGAAGGTTTACTCGAGCGACGGCGGGCCACGGCTTTCCCGCGTGATCCCTATCCCGCGCCTCACGGTCCGGCAGGGAATGAGCGCTGATCATGTCGTCAGTCTGCTGAAGTCGGCGATGACGACCTGGGCTCGATTGGGGGTGGAAATGCGCTCGTTGGGCAAGGGT
>Ga0181529_10006953_pt1 | contig 11392 bp, 7 predicted proteins | sample PEATcosm2014_Bin_36_FD_119763 | JGI IMG/M metagenome (GOLD analysis project Ga0181529, IMG submission 119763) | Peatland microbial communities from MTU Mesocosm Facility, Houghton, MI, USA - PEATcosm2014_Bin10_30_metaG | ecosystem: Environmental > Terrestrial > Soil > Wetlands > Peat | place... | reverse complement strand
TCGACTGACTGGTATCCGTTGCCTTTCGCGGTTCCGTGTGGCTCATCAGCAGCGTCGAAATGCATCCCGACACAAACGCCGCGCCCCACACCGTCGTCGCTCCCCACTTCCCCAGGACGCTCGCGCCGAGCCACGGCCCCACCGCAAACGCGATATTGAACGACATCGTGTATAGCCCCATGTATTCTCCGCGCCTTTCCGGCGGCGCGATTTCCGCCGCGTACGCCGAGCTTCCCGGCATCAGGATCATTTCCCCAAACGTCCAGATCACCACCGCAGCAAACACACCCACGGTTTTCCCGAACGGCGCGATCCCCACCAGCGCGTAGGATCCAAATCCCACCGCGTACAAGAAAGCGCCCAGCATCAGCGTTCGCCGGTGCGTCCAGTGCGCCATTGCTGTGTTCAACGGGACTTCGAGCGCCACGATCAGCAAAGTGTTCACCGTGAAAATCGTTCCGAACACAGATTCTTGAAAATGCTGATACCGCACCAAGAACAGCGGCAGCGTGGACGTCAGTTGAAAGCCCACCAGCTGCACTGGAATCATCGCCGCTAGAAAATAAAGCATGCGCGGATTTCGAAACGCGCCTAGATCCGCAGCCGGATGCAGCGCGGCAAGCGGCGCAACACTGTCGGCTTCGATTTCGCGTCCCAGGTCGGTGGTATCCGCCCAATCCGGCTCGTGGGTTTTCTGGCGCCCCAATTTGCGCATGGGCGCGAGCGCCAGCACCGCTCCCGCCAGAATCGAAGTCGTCCCGTCCACCAGAAATAACCAACGAAACGAATAAACGGCGAGAATTCCGCCAATCGCCGGCCCCAGGCTCATCCCCAGATTTGCCGCGAGGCGGCTGAGCGCGAATGCCGATTTGCGCTGCGCTGGCGTCACCAGATCCGAAACCATCGAAAGGCTCGCCGGCCGCACGGACTCATTCAGCACCGCGAACACAAACGTCATCAGTAGAATCGCGCTGTAAGTTTTCGCCAGCGGAAAGAAAAGCAGCAGAAAACCCGTGAGAAAAAGCGAAGCTTTCATGATCGGCAGCGGCCCCACGCGGTCAGACAAAATCCCCGCGAGCGGCACAGCCACCAGCGCCGCAAAGCCGTACACCATCAGTGCCAGAGCCGCCCGCGGCGGAGTCACACCGAACGTGTGCGTCACATACAGAACCAGAAACGCCAGCACCATCGTTCCGGAGCGATTCACCAGCGTCGCCGCCGAAAGAATCCACATTTCTTGAGGGAGATTTTTCAGTCCGCGCCAGGGATTCATGAGGTTTCAGTGAGGTGAGAACTGCAAATCTTCAATACGCTGCAATACTAGGAGTGTGCCGCTTCTTCCTGTTCGAAAGCATGATAGGAGGACCGCACCAGCGGCCCGGCTTCCACGTGTTTGAATCCCATCGTCTCGCCCCGCCGCTTGAACTCCGCGAATTCGTCGGGATGCACGTAACGTTCGATCGGCAGATGCTCCTGCGTCGGCTGCATGTACTGGCCCAGCGTCAAAATGTGCGTGCCCTGCGCCGCAATATCTTCCATCGCCGCCAGCACTTCGTCGCGCGTTTCGCCCAGCCCCAGCATCATTCCGGTTTTCGTGGGCCATCCCGGAATCATTTCTCCGGCACGCCGCAACAATTCCAGCGAACGCTCGTACACCGCGCCCTTGCGCACCTGGCGATAAAGCCGCGGCACCGTCTCCATATTGTGATTCAACACGTCGGGTTTCACAGCCATCACGGTCGCAAGCGCGTTCCAATCGCCGCGAAAGTCCGGGATCAACACTTCTACTTTGCATCCCGGCACACGCGCGCGAATTTCCGTGATCGTACGCGCAAAAATAGCTGCGCCGCCGTCGGGCTGGTCATCGCGATTCACCGAAGTCACCACCGCGTAGCGCAATCCCATCCTCGCCACAGCCTCCGCCACGCGCTCCGGCTCGTCCTCTGCCGGAGGGCCGAGAGGTTTGCCGCTTGGCACCGCGCAGAAGCCGCACGCGCGCGTGCAAATGTCGCCCAAAATCATGAATGTGGCCGTTCCGTGCTCCCAGCATTCACCCATGTTGGGGCAGCGCGCACTCTCGCACACGGTGTGCAGGTCCAGAGTGCGCATGGTGCGCTTCAATTCCTGATATTTTGGTCCGCCGAAAAATCGCACGCGCAGCCAGGAAGGTCGCGGGTGCGCCGAAGGTGGCGGCGCGGAATTCGCAAGGATGGTAAAGGGCGTGGCCATGTCCGTTTGGCTGAAAATCCATTGTACGCGGAACGGCCCAGGCGAGACAACCGCGCTGGGAGGGGCAATTGGCGCTAAAGTCGTAAGCGTGTCCGCCGATATGCTAGACAGGAAAGATAGGTTTCGAACTTGATGCGCACTGGAAATCGCGTATCCGTTGCGAGGCTTGAGCGGCTGATTGTGCACGACTTAACTTGCTGGACTGAGGCTTAGATGGGCTCCATCGACTTGCAAATCACGGCGCTCCAGAATGTATCGCCTGCGCAGGTGGCCGAAGTTGCCCCCGCTCCGGCGGCCCAGCCGACCAGCGAGATCCCTGCAACGAACAAAATCCCTGAGGCGTCTGTGCCGAAAGCTCAGCAGGATACCGTGTCACTGTCCGGAACACGCCCGCCGCAGCAACGGCAACAAAATGCGCAATCATCCGGGAACGCTCAGCCGGCGACGTTCGCATTGTTGGCTCATACGATCACATTTCCGCCGAGCCAGAATTCCACCCCCGCATTCACCACTTCTGCTTTCCCACCTGCCGCGACCGCGCCGCCAGGTCAGAATCAAGGATCTGCTGTGATCGCCGCCACGCCGAATACTGCGGCCACAAGCGTCATTGCGGCGTCAGCTGCGCAAGCCACCGCCACAAATCAAACGCCGATTGCAACAGCCGCTGCCAGCGCGGAGGCGACTGCAACGCCGACAAGCGCGCCCAGCACAGCCCCGCCGCAGCAAACTCTTCAGCAGCTTGACCGGGTGCTGCAGCAGCTCGGCATCGATCCGCAAAGTCTCAGCCTCATTAGCCGCGAAGGAATGTTGAACTGGGTCAACGATCCGGCGGCGCTTCGGCAAATCGTACAAAATGTGCAGTCCGCAGCCAATAGTTCGCAGGCGAATGCTGCGGTCGGCGCGGCCCATCCGACTTCAATTGCGACCGAGCTCTCCAGCTCGAGCGCCAATCAGAATCCGGTCCAACCGCCAACGCCGAATCAACCGCAGGCGCCGGCGGAGCAGACAAATCCCACGTCCGACAACTCGCCGGTAGCCGACAGCGCGAACAGCAACGCTTCGAATCAAAGCGCAGCGACCGCACAACAGAATGCGACTGCGGTTATGCAATTTCAGCAATTGCAAGACTCCTTCGCACCCGATGGAGGGCAGCCATCTCCACCCGCTGCCAATCCAGCAGACCCAACCACACCGCAGGGTCGGCATCTGAACGTCTCCGCGTAGCCGTCCAAATCACTCCGCTGATCTGTTCAAGTTGAACCACGCGCGGACCTGCCACTATGTTGTACTATTACCACACCGCGACGAATCTATCTGTCGTTGCTGGTATAAGCTATTGATTGTAAAGGGCTATAATTACAGCTGAGGGGCCACCGAACTGCAAACAGTCTCTCAGCCCAGCGAATGTCCTATCAACTTACAATTCAACGACCAGTTGGAACTCGCGGCGTCGGGCTGCACACTGCGGTACGCTGCCACCTGCGGCTGCTTCCGGCTCCCGCGGATACCGGCATCGTCTTTCGGCGCGTGGACCTGGACAATTTCGAGATCGAAGCGCACGTGCGCAACGTCGCGCGGGTGAGCTATGCCACCAGCTTGATGAAGCAGGGCGTGCTGCTCTCCACGGTCGAGCACCTGCTCGCGGCACTGTACTCCTGCGGCGTGGACAATGTGTATGTGGAACTGGACGCGTTGGAACTGCCGATCCTGGACGGCTCCTCTAAACCCTTCATCGAACTGTTGGCGCAGGCCGGGATTCGCAAGCTGCGACGGCAGCGGCGCTACATTCACGTGATCAAGCCGCTGGAATTCTCCGACGGCGACCGCCGCATCGGAATTTATCCGGCGGACGAATTCCGCGTGCACTGCTTCGTCGACTACAAACACCCGAATGTGGGTCCGCAGGAAGTGGAAATGACGGTGGACCGCCAGTCGTTCAGCCGCGAACTGGCGCCGGCGCGCACTTTCGGATTTATGAAGGATTTTGCGGGCTTGCAAGCGATGGGATTGATTCGCGGCGGCTCGGTGGAAAACGCGATCGTGCTGGACGACGAGGGCATTCTGAACGGTCCGCTGCGTTTTCCAGATGAATTCGGCCGCCACAAGGCGCTGGACCTGATCGGCGACCTCGCGCTGGTGGGACGACCGTTGAAAGCGCGCATCGTCGCGCACAAGGCCGGTCACGCGCTGCACACGCAGCTGGTCACTCGCCTGCTTGCCGACCACACGCTATGGACCGAAACGACCGATGCGCACGATTCCGCCGATGCGCGGCCATCCGTCGGCGGCTCTCTCCCTGCGACGTCTTAGCTTCCAGGAAATTTTCAGGCGCTGCGAATAATCACAAAATGAATCAGGCGTCGCGTGCGGAAGCCGAGCTTTTCGTACAGATGAATCGCGGAGACGTTTTCCTGCCGTACGTGCAGAATGGGCGTTTCGCCGCGTTGCATGATTTTGCGCATCAAGATGGACATCAATTCGCGGGCATATCCACGGCCTTGAAAATCCGGGTGAGTACAGACCGCGCTGACTTCGGTGTAACCGGGTAAATGCAGCCTTTCCCCAGCCATGGCCACCAGACGACGTGATTTACGAATTCCCAGGTACTCGCCCAATTCTCGCGTGCGCGTTCCGAACGGCCCGGGCTTGGTCAATTCGGCGAGCGCGACCATTTCCGGCACATCTGCTGGCGTTAATTTCTCGGCTGGAAAACCGTCCTGCGCCAGATTGGGTTTCTCACAAACCATCTGCAGCAGCGGCGAGGCGTGGACGGTGATCCATCCCGCGGGAATTTGCGGCGGCTGGTCGAGGAACAGCACAGCGGCGGCACGCTGCAGAGTTTTCGCAAGTGAAGCGTATGCTTCGCTGGTCGGTTCACCCATTCCGGCGAGCAAAGTCACTTCGGGCGGATAACGCTTTGCGAGTTCGTCGCCTTCCGCCAAGTGCGTGTGGAGCGTGGAGAGCGAATTCCAGATCGGATTGTCCAGACTGTGCATCGTCTTCGGCGTCTTGAATGCTTCCTGAGTTTTCATCGCTGCTCTATTGATCCCTGCTGCTTCGATGCTCGCACAATTTATGCGGCGCGGGAAATCCGCGCTATCCGATAGTTGCGGCCAAATTGTCCGGTGAAATTACCGCTGGAAGAGAATCGAACTTTGGGCGGTGGCGGGTGTGCCGTTACCTGAAAACCGAACGACTCCAGTCTGGTCGGTAAAGAAACTCCGCTGCCCGGTTGTGCCGCGCTGAACGGGATCGGCCGTCACTGTGTAGCCGGAAGCGCCTCCCGAGGTGCAGCCTTGCGCCGCGGCCTTCGGTGAAATCACCGGCGCTGTAGCTCCGTCTGGAAACAGCGGAGTGTAAGTGAATCGGTATCCGAATTTGCGGCCTGACGTGAGCGACGGGTCTAGCATCACAGCATGATTGCAAGTTGATTCTCCCGCTGTGCCGTCTCCCAGAACCTGCAGACGGGAAGGAAATCCATTTTCGAACCTTGCGGCGTAGGTAATCGCGGCGGTATTGACAGAGCGGAGCGCGGCGACGGCGGAGGCTTCGTTCGCGGCCACGCGCGCGTGCAGCAGATTCGGAATGGCGATCGCGGCGACGATTATGACGGGGATGATGAGGAGGCCGAGATATCCCAGCACCAGGCCGGTGACCGCAAGGCCCTTCCCGCCGATGCGCCCTGCGGAGTTGCGAATTTCGGACAGGGAGATGTGGCCGAGAATAATTGCGGCGATGGAGGCGGGTAGGAAAAACAGGAAGATTCCGCAGACCAGGCTGGCGATGGCTTTGCCGCTGGTGGGCGCGCTGCCGGTGAAGGGCGGCGGAGTTTCGGATGAATTTCCGGGAACAGGCAGGGGTACTGGAGTTGTACGTGCGGCGGCAGACGAAGGCAGCGGCTTTCCGCACTTGGAGCAGAATTGCCGGGAATCGGGATTGGCCATTCCGCAGTTTCGACAAAACATCGCGCGCCTCCGGTTCTGCCTACGAGGAAATATATCGCTTTGCTTAACGAATGCACGGACTTTATGACGCCGGAGTGCTGGATGCGGCTGAAAAAAGTCAAAGACGCCGAGAGATCCTTCGCTGCGCTCAGGATGACGGCGCACCGGAGCAAATGCGCGGAGTTTGTGAGCGCGAGAGCAGGGGCGGGTCTGAGGCCCGCGCCCGCCGAAGCTCGGCAGCGCATGGAGGCTGTTTCGATTGCCAAAGCTGGGCGGGGAAGCGACAATACCTCTCGCATGCCTGCCGCCGATGCCGTCATTGTGATCCTGGCCGCTGGGAAGGGAACGCGCATGCGTTCCGACCTGGCAAAAGTGTTGCATCGCGCGGGAGGACGGCCGCTGCTGGAGCACGTAATCCGAGCCTGTCATCCGCTGAAAGCGGCCCAACTGCTGGCGGTAGTGGGGCACCAGGCCGAGGAAGTGGGCGCGCTGGCCGAATCGCTGGGCGCGGATACCGTGAAGCAGCAACCGCAGCGCGGCACCGGACACGCCTTGCAAGTGGCGCGGCGCGCGATGCGCAAGAGCGCGAAGCTGGTGATTGTGGTTCCCGGCGACGCTCCGCTGCTGCGCGCGGAGACTTTGGCGGCGTTGCTGGATACGCATCGCCGCGGCGAAGCGGCGGCGACGATTTTGAGCGCGGAGTTGAACGATCCTACGGATTATGGCCGCGTGGTACGCGATTCCGAAGGCCGCGTGCAAGCCGTGGTGGAAGAAAAGGCTGCGACGCCCGAGCAGCGCGCCATTCGCGAAGTGAATTCCAGCATTTATTGCTTCACGCTGGAAAAACTGTGGCCGTGCCTGAGCGCGTTGCGTCCGGATAATGCGCATCGCGAGCTGTACCTGACCGACGCGATCGCTTTGCTGCGCCAGCGCAACGAACGCGTGCTGGCGCAGGTGGCTCCGGACGCGAACGAAATTCTGGGATGCAATACACGCGCAAATCTGGCCGACGTGGACCGGATTTTCCGCGCGCGCAAGGCCGCGGAGCTGATGGAAGCAGGCGTGACGATTTATCTGCCGGAGACGGTGGTGATTGATCCGGAAGTGAGCGCGGGATCCGACACGGTGATTGAACCGTGCGTGCAACTGCTTGGGAAGACGCGGATCGGTGCGCTCTGCACGATTCAAACCGGGAGCGTTTTGCGCGATACTCGCCTGGACGATGAAGTAATTATCGGCGCGCACTCGACGCTCGATTCCAGCCGCGTCGGGAACAAGGCGCAGGTTGGTCCGTTTGCGCGGCTGCGTCCCGGGGCGGACATTCGCGCGGGCGCGCACATTGGAAATTTTGTGGAAGTGAAAAATTCCGTGGTGCACGAAGGCGCGAAGGCCGGGCACCTGACTTATCTGGGCGACGCGTCCATCGGGCGGGAAGCGAACATCGGCGCCGGGACGATCACTTGTAATTATGACGGCGTGGCCAAGCACCAAACCGCGATCGGCAATCACGTTTTCATCGGCAGTGACAGCGCGCTGGTGGCGCCGGTTCGGATTGGCGACGGCGCCTACGTCGCGGCTGGTTCGACGATTACGCACAATGTTCCGGCGGACGCGCTGGGCATCGCGCGCGGAAGACAGAGCAACAAGCTGGGTTGGGCGGCGGCGCGACGGCGCATGATGGCGCGGGCTGCGCGTGAGCAAGGGCGCAAGAAACCACGACGCCGCGGCAAGGTCGTGCACCGTGCGAAGGGGAAAGTGCGCCGACGCGCGAAGAAGAAATCCTCCGAACGTTCCCGCCGTTAGAACTCCTTTCCAAAGCCAAAATCCGAACTTCTGTGGCTTGCTGGATTGATCTCGAGGCCAAAGCTTGCAGCCAGAACAGGGGCGGCAACGGAACAGGCGGGCCGGTGCCGCCAAAACAGGGACTGCGGCATCTTCGGCGCACATGCTAAAATGAGTGAAGGCGAGGCGCGACGATGAAATTGGGCGTGGTGCAATTTCCGGGGTCGAACTGCGATGCGGACGCTTTCCATGCGGTGGGCGCCATTGTGCGGCAGCCGGTGGAGTTCATCTGGCACCAATCGGAGGACCTGGCTGGTTGCGACGCTGTGATTCTGCCTGGCGGATTTGCGTTTGGGGATTACTTGCGGACCGGGGCGATCGCGCGATTTTCTCCGGTGATGAAAGCAGTGGAGCGGTTCGCGCGCGGCGGCGGACGGGTGCTGGGGATTTGCAACGGATTTCAGATTTTGCTGGAAGCGGGGTTGCTTCCTGGCGCGATGATGCGCAACCAGGGTCTGCGGTTTTTGTGCAGGCAGGTGCATGTTCGCGTGGAAGCTACGGATACGCCGTTTACTTGCGCGGCGACGCGCGGGCAGGTGCTGGAGATTCCCGTCGCGCACATGGAAGGAAATTATTTTTGCGACGCAGCGACGCTCCAGGAGTTGGAACGCAACAAGCAGATAATTTTTCATTATGTGCGGCCGGATGGCAGTGATGCAGGCGCTGACGACCGCGAGGCGAATCCTAATGGGTCGTTGCAGGCGATTGCGGGGATCTGCAACCGCGAACGCAATGTGCTGGGTTTGATGCCGCACCCGGAACGGGCGGTGGAGTTGGGACTGGGATCTGCGGATGGACTGGTGATTTTCCGGTCTCTGGTGGCTAGCTTGGCGGCTGACGCTGGTGCGCAGCAGCGCGCGTCGAGAGTTACGGCGGCGGTGCCGGCGTAGCGGGATTTTCAGCGATTCCGCGAGCACTGCGTCCTCGGTGGGGCGCAAGCAATTCAAGAGCTCGCGGGAAAGGCACCGCGAAATGAAGGGCGCTATCGCGCCATACTTACCCAGCCCTTCGGTGGGCTGGGCTGACTTTTGCCGCGCCGCCCTGAGAACCTGCCGCCGGCGGGTTCTCAGGGTAAAACGGCGCTGGTTGGTTGCTTCGGGTACTGCGTATCGCAATTGTTAACGCCAGCAGCGGCCAGAGGGCGCCATTGGAATTTTCTCTACAAAATGATTGATACCGAAATTAAGGTTACCCCGCAGATTGCCGCCGAGCACGGCCTCACACCTGAAGAATATGCACGCACGCAGAAAATATTGGGGCGCGATCCCTCGTTCACGGAGCTGGGAATTTTCAGCGTGATGTGGAGCGAGCACTGCTCGTATAAATCCTCACGCGTGCATTTGAGGCGGCTGCCAACGCGCGGGACGCACGTCGTCCAGGGGCCGGGGGAAAATGCCGGGGTGGTGGATATCGGCGACGGGATGGTGGCGGTTTTCAAGATTGAATCACACAACCATCCTAGTTTTGTCGAGCCGTTCCAGGGCGCGGCTACCGGAGTGGGCGGGATCCTGCGGGATATTTTCACGATGGGGGCGCGGCCGATTGCGGTGATGGATTCGCTGCGGTTCGGGCCGATTACGGCGGGACCAAGCATGGGCAGGGTAACGGCGGAGGAGATGGCGCGGAACCGGCACATTTTGGACGGGGTGATACGCGGTATCGGATTTTATGGGAATTGTTTTGGGGTGCCGACGGTGGGCGGCGAGGTCGGGTTTGAGCCGTGCTATTCGAACAATCCGCTGGTGAACGCACTGGCGCTGGGAATTTGCCGGCGCGAGGAATTATTTTTTGCCAAGGCGCGGGGCGCGGGGAATCCGGTGATTTACGCGGGCGCGAAGACGGGGCGCGACGGAATTCATGGCGCTTCGTTGCTGGCGTCGGCGGAATTCAGCGAGGAGTCGCAGCAGAAGCGGCCGAACGTGCAGATGGGCGACCCGTTCATGGAGAAACTGCTGCTGGAAGCTTGCCTGGAGGCGATGCGTACCGGCGCGGTGGTGGCGATTCAGGATATGGGCGCGGCGGGGTTGACGAGTTCGAGTTCGGAGATGGCTTCGCGCGGCGGGTTGGGAATTGAAATTGATCTGGCGCGCGTGCCGCAGCGCGAGACGGGGATGACGCCGTACGAAATTATGTTGAGCGAATCGCAGGAGCGCATGTTGTTGGTGGCAGAGCGCGGGCGGGAGCGCGAAGTTTTCGATGTGTTTCATAAGTGGGGATTGGACGCGGTCGAAATTGGGCGCGTGACGGAAGATGGGATTTTGCGCGTGCTGAATCATGGCGAGGTGGCGGCTGCGATTCCGGCGCACGCGATTGCGGAGGAAGGGCCGCGGTACGAGCGGCCGATTGCGGCGCCGGAGCCAAAGGGGGCGGACGCGGGTGCTTTCGTGCCATCGGCTGCGGCTGGTGCTGATTTGAGTGCGAATTTTTCGCGCTTGCTGGCTTCCCCGACGATTGCTTCGAAGCATTGGATAACCGAGCAGTACGATTCGATGGTGCAGACGAATACGACGTTTGGTCCTGGGGCGGGAGATGCGGCGGTGTTGCGGTTGAAGGAATCGAAACGCGCTTTGGCGCTCGCAACTGACGGCAATGGGCGTTGGGGATTTCTGGCGCCGCGTTTGGGCGCGATGCATGCGGTGGCGGAGGCGGCGCGGAATGTGGCTTGCAGCGGGGCGCGTCCGATTGCGGCTACGAATTGCTTGAATTTCGGGAACCCGGAAAAGCCGGAGGTGATGTGGCAGTTCAGCGAAGCGATCGATGGGATTGCGGAGGCTTGTCGCGTTTTGGAAACGCCGATCACTGGCGGGAATGTGAGTTTTTATAATGAGACTTTGGGGAAGGCGATTTATCCGACGCCGGTGCTGGGCGTGCTGGGATTGATGGAGGACGCGGAGTGCGCGTTGGGTTCGGGATTTCGGAACCAGGGCGATGCCATCGTGTTGCTGGACGGAAAACCGGCTCCCGGGTCTGACGCCCCGTCGTTCGGCGGGCTGGCGGACCCTTCGATCCCGGCACTGCCAGGATCTCAGGGTGAAGGGAAGGCCGCCGCTACGAAAACCGAATTCGCTTCCAGTGAATACGCCAAGACGATTCATGGCGTCGTCGCGGGCGCCCCGCCTGCGATTGATTTGGCGGCGGAGAAACGGTTGATTGATTGTTTGGTGGCCTTGGCCGGCGAGCGTGCGGTGCTTTCGGCGCATGATGTTAGTGATGGCGGGCTCGCGGTTTCGGTGGCGGAGGCTTGTTTTGGGCGCGACGGGCTTGCTGCTGAAATTTCAATGGGTGCGGTGGGCGCGGATGATTTTGCGGAGGTTGCGTTATTTGGTGAGCGAGGGGCGCGGGCTGTTGTATCTGTTGCTCCTGCTTCGCTTGCCCGC
>Ga0181529_10006952_pt1 | contig 11392 bp, 8 predicted proteins | sample PEATcosm2014_Bin_36_FD_119763 | JGI IMG/M metagenome (GOLD analysis project Ga0181529, IMG submission 119763) | Peatland microbial communities from MTU Mesocosm Facility, Houghton, MI, USA - PEATcosm2014_Bin10_30_metaG | ecosystem: Environmental > Terrestrial > Soil > Wetlands > Peat | place... | reverse complement strand
TTTCATCCTGCTCTGGCTGGCCATGATCCATGGGCTCAACGGAGTGCGGATCATGATCGACGACTACCTGATCGGCCGCGGCTGGCGGACCCTGGCGTTGAGCGTGCTGGCACTCGTGGGCATCGTCTTCCTCACCTTGGGTTCCCTGGTGATTGTCACTTTCCAGCCGGTTGCCGGCACTTAGCACCCATTGTCTTATGAACCATCGGTACGATGCGATTATCGTGGGGGCGGGCGGAGCCGGGTTGATGGCCGCGCTGAGCCTTTGCCGCTCGGCCCGCGTTGCGGTCATTAGCAAACTCTATCCGGCCCGCTCGCACACCGGCGCGGCGCAGGGCGGTATCGGCGCTGCCTTGGGAAACCTGGAAGAGGACCATTGGCAATGGCACATGTTCGACACGGTCAAAGGCTCGGACTATCTGGCCGACCAGGATGCCGTCGAGATTCTCTGCCGCGAGGCGATCGAAACGGTCTATGAACTAGAGCATTGGGGTTTGCCCTTCAGCCGCACGGCCGATGGCCGGATTGCCCAGCGGACCTTCGGCGGCCACACCCGCGAGTGCGGCAAGGCCCCCGTGCGCCGCTCCTGTTATAGCGCCGACCGCACCGGGCACATGATCCTGCAAACCCTTTACCAGCAGTGCATCCAGCAGCAGGTCGATTTCTACAACGAGTTTGTTTTGCTGGACCTGTTGATCCATGAGGGCCGGTCGGCGGGCGTGGTAGCCATGTCGCTGGCAACCGGCGAGATTCACGTTTTTCATGCCAAGGCCGTGCTGCTAGCCACCGGCGGCTGCGGCCAGGTCTTCAGCATCACCTCCAACGCGCATGCCGTCACTGGCGACGGCATGGCCGCGGCCCTGCGCGCCGGTCTGCCGTTGGAAGACATGGAATTCTACCAGTTCCATCCGACGGGCATCTGCAAGCTGGGCATTCTGCTCAGCGAGGCCGCCCGCGGCGAAGGCGGCGTGCTGCGCAACCGTGCGGGCGAGCGGTTCATGGAGAAATATGCCCCCACGCTCCAAGACTTAGCGCCGCGCGACATGGTGGCCCGAGCCATGTATCGTGAAATCCGCGAGGGTCGTGGCATTGATGGCCGCAACTTCCTGCACCTCGATTTGACGCATCTGGGCGCCGACGTGATCGATAGCAAGCTGCCGGACATCACCGGCTTCGTGCGGACGTATTTGGGCATCGACCCGGTGAAGGAGCCGATCCCCGTGCAGCCGACGGCCCATTACATGATGGGCGGCATCCCGACCGACGTGCAGGCCCGCGTGGTCATCGATTCGCAGAATACGGTTTTGCCCGGCCTCTATGCGGCCGGCGAGTGCGCCTGCGTGTCGGTCCACGGAGGCAACCGCCTGGGGACCAATTCGCTGGTCGATATCCTGGTGTTCGGGCGGCGCGGGGCGCGCCATGCGGCCCAATTCATTGCCGATAGCCCCTGGCCGGCCTTGCCGCCAGAGGCGGACAAAGGGCCGCGTCAACGGGTCGAGGCGCTTCGGGCGGCAGCAGGCCCGGAGCGGCCCGGCGCTGTCTTCCACGACCTGCAAGAGATGATGTTCGCCGACGTGGGCATCTTCCGCACGGCCGCGCAACTGGCCGCCGCGCGCGACGCGCTGGTGGCGTTGCGCGAGCGCTACCGGCACATTCGTCTGGACGACCGCGGTTTGAAATATAACACCGAACTGTTGCAGGCCCTGGAACTGGGCGGGCTGCTGGACCTGGCCGAAGTGATGGTCCATAGCGCGCTGGCGCGGCAAGAGAGTCGTGGCGCACACTTCCGCGAAGATTTCCCCACGCGCGACGACGTCAACTGGCTCAAGCACACGCTGGCCTCCCGGCGAGCCGACGGCGGCGTGCAACTGGCGTATAAGCCCGTGGCGATTACCCAGTTCGCGCCGCAGGAAAGGAAATATTGACGATGCGCGTCACGCTCAGAATCCAACGTTTCAACCCGGAGAAGGACCAGAAACCCTGGTGGGGTGACTACGTGGCCGAAGCCGAGCCCGACGAGCGGTTGTTGGACGCGCTCTATTACGTGAAGTCGTACGTCGATGGCACGCTCACCTTCCGCCATTCGTGCGTTCACGGCGTCTGCGGTTCCGACGCCATGCGCATCAACGGCAGCAACACGCTCGCCTGCCAGGTGCTGGTGAAGAATCTGGGATCAACGATCACGATCGAGCCGTTGCCGGGGCTGCGCGTGATCAAGGACCTGCTGGTCGACATGGATCGATTCCTCGAACTGTATCAAAGCGTCCATCCGTACTTTATTTCTTACTCGCCGCCGCCGGAAAAAGAGCGGCTGCAATCGCCCGAGAACCGGCTGCGATTTGACGATACGACCAAGTGCATCCTTTGCGCCTGCTGCACGAGCGCTTGCCCGTCCTATTGGGCCAACCCGGATTTCGTCGGGCCGGCGGCGATTGTCAACGCGCACCGGTTCGTTTTCGACAGCCGCGACGAAGGGTCCTACGAGCGGCTGGAGATTCTCGGCAGCCGCGATGGCGTGTGGCGCTGCCGCACGATCTTCAACTGCGTCGAGGCCTGCCCAAGGAATATTGAGATCACGCGGGCGATCACGGAGGTCAAGAACGCTCTGATGGCCCGCCGCGTGTAAGGAGCCAGGGAGCAAGCGAAGAACGAGTGAAAGCAATGTCTGTGCGATCAAAACGCCCCCCGATTGCAATGGGGGGGGCGACCCGTGGCACAGCGTCTTCCGAAAACATCATGGTGTTTGTCAAACTTTAGTTATGAAAGGGATCCGTCATGAGCGAAATGCGAATGTCTCGGCGAAATCTACTGAAGCTAGCGGCGGCCGGCGCGGCGGCCGCGCCCTGGTTGTTCGGTTCTCGGGCCTGGGCGGCTGCAAAGGAGTTTTCGTTGCCAAAACTTCCCTGGCCGGAAGACGCGCTGGCGCCGTTGATCTCGAAGGAGACGATCTCTTACCACTATGGCAAGCACCATGCCGCCTACGTGAAGAATCTCAACATGCTCGTGAAGGGTACGCCCTATGCAAGCATGTCCCTGGAGGAAATCGTCAAAAAGGCGCCGGCCGGGACGCTGTTCAATAATGCGGCCCAGGATTGGAACCACACGTTTTACTGGAACTGCCTGGCGCCGCAAGCCGGCGGCGAGCCCACCGGCGCGCTGGCCGAGGCGATCGAAAAGAGCTTCGGCTCGTTTGCCAAGTTCAAGGACAAGTTTACCGAGACGGCGGTCAAGCTCTTTGGCTCCGGTTGGGCCTGGTTGGTGCGAAATCCCGATGGCAGCCTGGCGGTGCTTGGCCTAAGCAACGCGGGCAACCCTCTGACGCAAGGCAAAACGCCCCTGTTGACCTGCGACGTTTGGGAGCACGCCTATTACATCGACTATCGCAATCGCCGGCCCGACTATGTGACGGCGTTTTGGAAACTGGTCGATTGGAAGGCGGTCGGAGAGCGCTAGCGTTACGTTGCAATCTCGCGGCGGCGCTGCATCGCGATAGGTTATGGCTTTAGCATAACATCGCGGCCTGAATGGTCTTTCGTTATGCTAAAGCACAACCTACGCGTTACGTTACAATCTCGCGGCGGCGCCGGAGATAGTCCCATAACACATAGCGGTCCAAATCCTTGCCGGCGGTGAAGAAGACGCGCCCTTGGGTTGACTCGGCCAGCCGGTAGGCGAACTGCACGTCTTCCCGCGACTGCGCCCAGGTGGGCAGCAGGAAAATGTTGATCGTGATCTGCTCGCGCTGGCAGAGATGCCCTTCCCGCATCGTTGCGGCTTCGGTCAGCGGGTCGGGCGGATAGAGCAAATAAAGATATTTGCCTTCGAAATGGGCCGTCGGCAGACCGTCGGTAATCAGAATAACCTGCCGATTGGGCGTGTCCTGCACCGCCAGGTAACGCCGCGCCAACTGCAACCCCTGCTGGATGTTCGTGAAGTGGGCCGGCACGCGCAACTCGCTAATGTCGGGATTGCTCATGTCGACCCGCAAGCGGACCACCGGATCGTCGATCGACACCATTTTCGGCAACAGCGAGACGATCTCGCCGTAGGGCCGCGGTTTGGCGAAGGTGTACATTTCGATGAACTGCAGGTGATCGCCCGGATATTGCCGGTGGATGAGCCCTTGCAAGGCCAGCCCCATCCGTTTCACGTCGATGTACAGGCCGTTGTAACGCATCGAACCGCTCATGTCCAACAGCACCACCGTGGCACACTTGGGCGTGTTGCGGGTGCGATGCACCAGGATGTCGTCCTGTTTCATGCGCACGGGCAAGCCCGGCCCGCTGCGAAGCATGGCGTTGATCAACGAGCCGGGGATGTCCATATCGGTCAGCGAGTCGCCAAACTCGTAGGGCCGCGTCTGCTGCATCTCGACGGTGCCCTCGCCGATGACCGATCGCTCGTGGCGGCCGGTCCGCGACGCCTGGAGATTACTGAAAATCCGCTCCAGCAGCCGCCCTTGGAACAATTGGTACGCCCGGGGCGTGAGCTGGTATCCCCGGGCGGTCCGTTCCAATCCCTGCCGCTCGGCCAACTCGCGGACATACTGCTCGATCTGCCGGGCCAACTCGTTCAGTTGTTCGATGTCGCCCGGCTCGGCGTACTCGGCCAGTTCTTCCATGTCGATCAGACCGATCTGCGCCGTCTTGGCCGCCTCTTCCAACTGTTTCAGCAGCCGATCAATCGTCTCCAACTCCTCCTTGATCGCTAACGCCTGGGGAATGGTCATGGGCGTGCGGCCGGTAAAGGCGTATTTGGCCGCCAACTCGTCGACCTGATACTTCTCGCCCAACTCCGAAACCAGGCGGAGCAGCCCTCCGGCCACGCGGCCGCGCTGGTCTTCCAGTGCGTACCAGAGCCGCTCCAGGTCGTAGAGTTGCTCTTCCTCAATGGCTTTGCGAAATCGCTTGGCCAGTGCGGGCGGCGGCTCGACGTGCTCGGCCGAGCGCCGGAATCGCTCGGCCGCCTCGTGCTGGACGCGCTTTGTCTCGTAGGTTTGCAGGATCTTCTGCTTCCGCTCGCGGAGCATGGCCATCAAGGCATCCAGGCTGGGCCCCAGTCCGGCAATCTGGCGGGGATCGAGCCGCACGGCCCGGGCCAGTTCCTCGTCGGTCAGTTCGCGCAAATCTCCGTAGGCCAGCATGTGCTCGAAAGCGCCGGAAACAAGGTCGGGCGGCGGCTGCCGAGGACTGGGCAGGTTCTGCGGGTCGTATTTTTGGTAGGTGTGAATCACACCGCCGATGGGGTTACGGGATTTCATAGAAGATCTTTCCGTGCGCTTGCGCCCGCGAGATCCGCTCCGTGGCGTGCAGGCCGGCCAGCACGAACTCCACGCAACTCGCCCGCATCGCCGGAGTACTCGATGCATTGATCTCGAACGCCTTTTCCCAGGCGGGCGGAACCCGCTTGAGCCGCTCGGCATAGTGTTCCGAAGGAAGCAGATCGCCAACCTCGACCTTCACTCCCTTGGCAAAAATCTCGGCAATCTGGTCCAGGCCGTGGCGGTCGACGTACTCGGAGAACACGTTGCCAATGGCTTCGGCCAGTATCGCGTCGAGCACCTGGTGCTCGGTCATTTGGTGGCTGCTCATCATGTCCATTTCCAGCTTGCCCAGCGAGGTGGAATAGACGTGTCCCAGGTCGCTGATGCGCGGCACGGCCGGGCGCTCGCCCAGGACGGCCCCGCGCTGGCGGGCGCTGGCCACCATGCCCCGGTAGTTGGCGATGCTGAAGCGTGCGCTCACGCCCGACTGCTGGTCGAGGTATTTCGATCGCCGCGCGACGATGCTCATCTCTTCGATGATCTCCCGCATGAAATAGGGCACCGCCACGGGGAAGTCTCCTTCCAGGTCGACGCCCGCCTCCTGCTCGATGATCTCGATGCCGCCGGCCCGCTCGCGCGGATAGTGGGTGTGGATCACCGAGCCGATGCGGTCCTTCAGTTGCGGAATCACCTTGCCGCTGCGGTTGTACGTGGCCGGGTTGGCAGAAAAAAGGATCAGCACGTCGATGTCGAACCGCACGGGATAGCCGCGGATCTGCACGTCGCGCTCTTCGAGAATGTTGAACAGGCCGACCTGCACCAACTCGTCCAACTCGGGCAGTTCGTTCATGGCGAAGATTCCCCGGTGCATGCGGGGAATCAGGCCGAAGTGCAAGGCCTCCTCGGCCGACATGCTCGTGCCGCCGGCCAGCCGGGCCGGATCGATCTCGCCGATCACGTCGGCAAATTTGGTGCCCGGCGCCAGCCGCTCGGCATAGCGATGTTCACGCCGCCACCAGGCAATCGGCACCTCGGCATCGGGCAACTCGGCCAGCATCTGCCGGCCGGCGTTGGTGATGGGCCGGTACGGGTCTTCGTGGACCGGACAGCTTGGAATGGCGAGGTAAGGTAATTCCGGATCGAGAAAGCGGGCAATCAGCCGCATCAACCGGCTTTTGGCTTGCCCCTTTTCGCCTAGAAACAGCAGATCGTGCTCGGCGATCAGGCCGATATTGATCTCCGGAATCACGGTGTCTTCGTAGCCGATGATGCCGGGAAAGAGATCCTCGCCCTGCGCCAAGGAACGCATGAAGTTATCGTAGATTTCTCGTTTGACCGACTTCGACAGCCAGCCGCTTTCTCGCAATTCTAACAGGTTCGCTGGCCGGGTGATGGTTGCCGTAGCCATTGCGCTGCTCCCGATGTTCGATTAGCCGAGAAATAAGGTCCGTACACGCGTGCGGCCGAATCGTTGTAATTGTAGCGCCAACGCACAACGAGCCAAGCGCGACGCGACTCCGGTGCAAGGGAGATCGCGTCCCGATCAGCGGATGCGGGGCGTGGCAATTCGGAGCAGCGTGAGTATGGCGGGCCGCGACAATGGGAGCCCGCTCATTGGCCCTTCGAGAAGACTGGCTGCTAGCAACTCCCAGGGGGCAGCGTAAAAGAACCGTAGTCATCCACCAAGAGCACGAAGAACACGAAGGCGGGGACGAACCCCGGTCCCCGGGAAACCGCGCGGATGACTTCCACCTCACTGCTTCGTGCTCTTCGCGCCCTTCGTGGATAATAATCTGTTTTACGGCGTGCGGCTGGTGATTTCCACCAGGTGGTAGCCGAACTGGGTGCGGATCGGGCCGTGAACCTTGCCGACCGCCTCTTTGAATACCACCTTATCGAACTCGGGCACCATCTGGCCGGGGCCGAACGAGCCCAAACCGCCGCCCTGCTTGCCGGAAGGACATTTCGAATGTTTTCGGGCCATTTCGGCAAAGTCGGCGCCGGCCTCGATCTTCGTTTTCAGGTCTTCACAGGCCTCCTGGGTCTCTACGAGAATATGCCGCGCAGTGGCTTTGGCCATCGCTAGTCTCCTTCCGGCAAGGCCGGATGCTCGTATTCTGCCGACCAGTGCGGGGGTCAGCCAAAATGGAAAACGCAAATCGTAGCATATTCTATGCTCACCACGGCCACAAGGCACGACGCAATCCGCCGCGCGGCGGGAAATACCGCCTCCGCGCTGGACATGCAGTTGCGCGCCAGTAAAATGAACGTCATCGTGCCCTTCTTTTATCCCCTTCCTGCCCCAACGAAGGAGCGTCGCATGCCTCGCCAAGGAAGAACTATTCCCGGTTGCACTTCCCGGCGCGAATTCCTCAAATCCTCGGGAACAGCGCTAGCCGGCGCGGCCCTGCTCGGCGAAATTACCGCCCGCAGCTATGCCGGCCACGACAGCACCATCAAGGTGGCACTAATCGGTTGTGGCTTTCGCGGCACCGGCGCAGCCACGCAGGTGCTGTCGACGAAAGGCCCGGTGAAGCTCTGGGCCATGGCCGACCTGTTTGGCGATCGGCTCGAAGCCAGTTACAACCGCCTCGTACACGGTATCCAGGGCGACTATGACCGGGAGGCCTCGGCCGGCTTCGCCGCTCGCATCGACGTGCCGCCCGAGCGGCGCTTCGTCGGCTTCGACGCCTACCAGAAAGCCATCGATAGCGGCGTGGACATGGTGCTCCTGACGACGAACCAGCATTTCCGCCCGTTGCACTTCGCCTACGCCGTGAAACAGAACAAGCACATCTTCTCGGAAAAGCCCTTGGGCGTCGACGTGCCGGGCATCCAGCAATTGCTGGCCGCCAATGAGGAGGCCAAGAAGAAAAACCTCAAGATCGGCGTCGGTCTGAACATGCGCCACATGCCCCGCGTGCAAGAGACCGTCCGTCGGGTGAAAGAGGGAGCGATCGGTCCCGTCGGGCTGATGTGCTGCTATTTCAACTTCTCGGGCCTGCGTGAAACGCCGCCCCGGCCCGACAACATGCCCGAGATGACCTACCAACTCCGCAATCCGTATCACTTCCAGTGGCTCAGCGGAGATTATATTGTCGACGCCGTGGTACACTACTTCGACTTGGCTCTGTGGCTGCACGGCAGCCCCCCGGTGACCGCCCAGGCCCAAGGCGGCCGGCAGGCATACCTGCCCAACTTCCAAGGCGATACGTTCGATCACATGATGGTCGAATATACGTTTGACGATCGGACGAAGCTGTTCGCGCAAACGCGGCAGATGCCCGGCTGCTGGATTCAGTCGACCCTTCAGGCTTACGGCCCGAAAGGCTGTGCGAACGTTCTGCACGGGCGGATCGAGGGCCAGTCGGCTTGGCATGCGAAGGGTAGCGAGCCCAATCCGTACCAGGTCGAGCACGACCGGCTCATGGAGGCGATCCGCAGCGACAAGCCATACAACGACGTCGATCGGGCCGCCACGGCCACGCTGTCGGCCATCATGGGCCGCATGGCCAGCTACTCCGGACAGGAGATTACCTGGCAGCAAGTGCTCGACTCCAAGGTGCGATTGGCGCCGCAGACTTACGCCTTCGAGGCGGCTCCGCCGACAGTGCCCGACAAGAGCGGACGCTATCCGGTGCCCATGCCGGGCGTTACCAAGCCTTACTGACCCCCATTGCGTAAAGCCTTGAGGGCCCGTTGTCGTAAGTTATGCTTCAGCATGACGAATTGCCGAGCGGTGCGAGTGTTATGCTGAAGCATAACCTACGCGTGTAAAACGGCCATTTCACGCTAAAGAGAGCACTAGCGCGACGATTCATTCAGCCAACGAGCGGCATCCTTGGCCCAGTAACTGAGGATGATGCTGGCGCCGGCACGACGGATGGCCGTAAGACATTCCAGAGCGGTCGCCCGCTCGTCAAGCCAGCCGCGCTGGGCGGCCGCCTTCACCATGCTGTACTCGCCCGACACGTTGTAGGCGGCCAACGGCACGCCGTCGTAGCGATCGCGGGCCTGGCGAATGATGTCCAGATACGCCAGCGCCGGTTTGACCATCACGATATCGGCCCCTTCGGCCAGATCGAGCTCGATTTCCCGCATCGCCTGGCCCGCGGCCGAGGCCGGATCCATCTGGTAACTGCGACGGTCGCCGAACTGCGGGGCGCTCTCGGCGGCGTCGCGGAAGGGACCATAAAAAGCGCTGGCATACTTGGCCGCATAGCTCATGATCGGCACATGGGTGAAGCCGGCCGCGTCCAACGCGCCGCGAATGGCCGCGACCATGCCGTCGATCATGCCGCTGGGCGCCACCAGGTCGGCCCCAGCCCGGGCGTGAACCACCGCCTGCCGGGCCAGCAGGTCGAGCGTCGCATCGTTCTCCACGTCGAGCCGGCCGGTGGAGCGGCCGATCGCCCCACAATGGCCATGATCGGTGTATTCGCAGCAGCAGACGTCGGTGAGGATCAAGACATCGCGTGCCGCCTGCTTGGCCGCGCGGATGGCCTGGGCGATGATGCCCGAATCGCTCATGGCGTCACTGCCCAGGGCATCTTTCTTGTCCGGAATGCCGAAGAGCATCACCCCGCCAAGTCCCAACTCGGCCGCCTGGCTGATCTCCTCGGCCAGCATGTCGGGCGACAATTGGCACTGGCCGGGCATGGCCGCGATCGGCTCGCTCACACCCTGCCCGGGCCGCACGAACAAGGGCAGAATCAGGTTAGCCGCCGAGAGCCTGGTCTCGCGGACCAGTTCGCGGATGGACGGATGATAGCGAAGTCGGCGCAGCCGAGTGGTGGGAAACGTCATGCTGATATCCAAGTTTGATGGCGACATTCCATTGTAGCCCGCGTGCCGAGGACGTGCAATCTGCCGGATGCTTCCCCATTTTGACCCCAGAGCAATCCTGCTGCCTATGCTGGCTGCACCCTGTCATGGCTTCCGCGACGGTTGTTCCGCCAGCGCTTCGCGTGCTCGACGGATGGCATCAGCCGCCCAGGGCTTGTCGCCGTAGAGTTCAACCATCGCACGATACATGGCGCGGGCCCCCTCAGGGTCGCGCGGCCGGAGTGCATCGGCCGCGGTGAGTCGCTCGCGGAGCAACTTCAGTTGTTGGGCCGCGTGTTTTTCCACTTCCGCCTGGAGTTTCGCGAGCCGGCGCCGAGCAAGCGTCAGACAGCGTGCCGTCGGCCCGGCAACTTCGTCCGAGTCTTTATAGAGATCCACCAGCGCCTGCAACTTGGCCATGCCACGGGCGGTGTCGAGACGAAGATAATTGAGCGCCTCCAGATATGCTTGCTCAATGGGCTGCAAGCCTTCCGTACCCGCCAACCCCTTGACCCGCCCCTGGAAACGCTTTTCCAGCCAATACAAGTCGATCTCCTTCTCGTAGACGCGCAAACGGCCGGCGCGGGCGTCGCCCGAATAACGACTGAGGAACTCACGAATGTCGCCTTCCGCCTGGGGCAGTGCATTCGGCGAAGGGTCGGACGCCCGGACGTCGATGCGCTTGTACAAGGCATCTGCGCTGGGCGGTTGCAAGAACCACCAGATCGTGAGCCCCACGAAAACCAATGCCACGACCAAAACCCCGGTCTGCCAGGAAAACTGCGCCGGCCGCGGCGTCTCGGCGGCGGCCCGATCGAGCTCTTCCTCGGCCACCAGCACGAAATGGCCCCGTGTTGGCGGTGGGCTTGCCGCGCCCGCCGGTTTCGGTTCCGGGGGAGTTACCTCGGCCGAGGATCGAGTGGCGTGCGCAAGCGGCGGCAAGGACTGTGTGATGGGCAGGTTGCCCTCGGGACGATCGGGCTCCGGCTCGAGAAGCCCGCCTCTCGGCAGCGACTCTCGCCGGACCTCGTCGGCCACAAACGATTCGTCGCGCAGGAGCCAGCCGGGATCGGCCGCCGCTGTCTCCGAAGTGGCCGGCAAGTCTTGCAGCATCGTTTCCAGCCGACGGCCGAGAATGTTGGCGTTGGGAACGCGCTGGTTGGGATCCTTCTCCAAGAGTTGGGCGAGGATGCGTTCGAGTTCCTCGGGGGCGTCGGGAACGTGCTTGCGCAGCGGTTCCGGTTGGTCAAACCGCTGCATGTGCAGCATCTCGGGAAGCGACTTGCCGCGAAACACCGGCCGCCG
>Ga0181529_10006951_pt1 | contig 11392 bp, 10 predicted proteins | sample PEATcosm2014_Bin_36_FD_119763 | JGI IMG/M metagenome (GOLD analysis project Ga0181529, IMG submission 119763) | Peatland microbial communities from MTU Mesocosm Facility, Houghton, MI, USA - PEATcosm2014_Bin10_30_metaG | ecosystem: Environmental > Terrestrial > Soil > Wetlands > Peat | place... | reverse complement strand
GACTTTGAAACCCTGCCCGCCGCGGGTTGGGTCGACGACGCCGCCGCCAACCCCAGCGTGCTCGTCGGCCTGGCGGATACCTTCAGCAGCCGGCAGTTGTTCGAGCACAACCTGGCCAGCCTGGTGAACGTGCTGGAGTACTGCAAGGCGCACCGGGCGGGCCTCGTGCTGCTCTCCACCAGCCGCGTCTACTCCATCCCGGCCTTAAGATCGTTGCCTTTGAAAGAAGGCGAGGACGCTTATTACCTGGATGCCAAGGCCGACCTGCCGCAGGGCGCTTCGGCGCGCGGCATCGGCGCGGATTTCTCCACCCGCGCTCCTATCTCGCTGTACGGCGCCACTAAGCTTGCCTGCGAGGCGGTGGCTCTGGAATACGCCGAAGCGTTCGATTTCCCGGTGTGGATCGACCGCTGCGGAGTCCTGGCCGGGCCGGGGCAGTTCGGCACGCCGGAGCAGGGTATCGTCGCCTACTGGATCAATGCGCACCTGCACCAGCGTCCGCTGCGCTACATCGGCTTCGACGGCACCGGCAGGCAGGTTCGCGATGCGCTTCACCCGCGCGACCTGGCCGCGCTGCTCGATGTGCAGATGCGCCAGGAGCGCAAAGGCGGGCAGCGGATCTACACGGCCGGCGGGGGGATGAAGAACTCTATGTCGCTGGCGCAGTTGACGGCCTGGTGCGACGCCCGCTTCCGCCCGCACCCGGTAGCCGCCGATCTGAACGAAAGGCCGTACGACATTCCCTGGATCGTGATGGACAACACGGACTGCGAGCGCCACTTCGGCTGGCAGCCGGACACCTCCGGCGCAGATCTTCTGGAAGAGGTGGCGCGACACGCCGAAGCCCACCCCGACTGGCTGGAGCGGAGCGGTCTGTGAAAGGCGGACCGCCGCCATCCAGCAAAGAACCGCTCCGGCTGCTCTCCGTGATCATCCCGTGCCGCAATGAGGAAGGCGCCATCGCTTCCTCGGTGGAGCACCTCTACGTGGAGCTGCGCCTGCACGGCGTGGAGCACGAAATCGTCACGGTGGACGACGGCAGCACGGACTCCACCTGGGCCACGATGCAGGATCTCGCGCCCCGCGTTCCCACCATCCGCCCGGTCCGCAACACGGGCGAGCACGGGTTCGGCCGGGCCGTCGTCCACGGCATCGAACAGAGCCGCGGCGATGCCGTGGTCATCATGATGGCCGACGAATCCGACGACTGCCGCGACGTGGTGCGCTACTGGCAACGGCTCGGGGAGGGGTGGGACGCGGTGTTCGGATCGCGCTTCGTGCGCGGCGGCGGGGTGATCGACTACCCGGCGCACAAACTGGCCATCAACCGCCTCGCCAATCTTTTCCTCCGCCTGCTGTTCCACGTCCCGCTCAACGATTTCACCAATGCCTTCAAGGCATACCGCCGCAACGCCCTGGACGGTTGCCGCCCCTTCCTGTCGCCGCATTTCAACCTCACCGTGGAACTCCCGCTGAAGACGATTGTGCGCGGGTACTCCTGGACGGTGATGCCCATCACCTGGCGCAACCGGCGGTCGGGCATCTCCAAACTCAAGATCCGGGAGATGGGCAGCCGCTACCTGTTCATCGCGCTGTACTGCTGGCTGGAGAAGTATTTCAGCGGAGGGGACTACAAGAAAGGGCAGTGAGGGCAGCCCCTGGTCTCCGAGGCCAGACCGGGGATCTCTGCCCGTTACCTGCCGCGGCATTCCGTCCCGTCCCGGCGCTACAAGGGGGGCGCCGGGCGACCCGCTGTGGTCTGGGCAGGTGAGTGAGTCCGCGATCCGCATGCTATAATCTGGTTATATTACTGGCTATACGGGGAGGCAGCCATGAGCGCCACGCCGCAGGAACGCGCGCTGAAGAACTACCGGAAGCGTCTCAAACAGCAGGGGATGGCCCGGTTCGAAGTTCTGGGGCTCGACGCCGATCGCGAGTTGATCCGGTCGCTCGCCAGGCGGCTCGCCGGCAACGGCCCCGGCTCGGCGCAGATTCGAGCCACGGTCCGCCATATCGTGGCGGGGGAACAGCCGAAAAAGGGCGGTATCCTCCAGGCGCTGCGCCGCTCGCCTCTGGTCGGCGCCGATCTGAATCTCGACCGTCCGGTGACGCCGGACCGCAGGGTTGACCTGTGAGCCGGTGGCTGCTCGACACTAACATCGTCAGCAACGTCACCAAGCCGGCGCCATCGGAAGATCTCGTCGCTTGGATGGCCGAACAGGCCGACGAGGATCTGTTCATCTCTTCTCTGACAGTCGCCGAGATCCGGCGCGGAATACTGGAGAAGCCCGCCGGCAAGAAACGCCGGGAACTGGAGCGTTGGTTTTCCGGCCCCGAAGGCCCTCAAACGCTGTTCGCCGGACGGGTGCTCCCGTTCGATGAGCAGGCCGGCCTCGTCTGGGCGCGGCTCATGGCGGAAGGGACAGCGAAAGGGCGGCCACGGAGCCCACTCGATATGATCGTTGCCGCAATCGCCGAAGCGAATGGCTGCGTTGTCGTCACCGAAAACGAGAGAGATTTCGGGGGCCTCAAGATGGTCAATCCCCTGCGGCCGAAGCGGCTGGCATAGCGGATTGACAAAACTCCTTGACAGCTAAATCGATCCATGACAGTCTATCCATAGACAGTCTATGATTACGCGCGACAAGGCGCGGGCCGAGATCCCTCCCGGAACTCTCGAAATGTTGATTTTGAAGACGTTACGGCAGTTCGGCCCGCTGCATGGCTACAGTATCGCCAAAACCATCCAACAAACCTCCGAAGACGTGCTGCAGGTGGAGGAAGGGTCGCTCTACCCGGCCTTGCAGCGCATCCTGCTGAAGGGGTGGGTCACGGCCGAGTGGGCGCAGAGTGCGTCCAAGCGCCGGCTCCGTGTGTACCAGCTTACGCCGGATGGGCGGGAGCAACTCGACCGGGAGATCTCGCAATACCGGCGCGTCTCCGAAGCCATTGAACGAGTCATCCGGCCGGTCACGGAGCAGCCGGCATAGGAGCGGAACGTCATGAAATGGTGGAACCAGATGCGCCGCAGATTGGCGGTGCTCTTCCGCCGCGACGGTTTCGATCGCGACCTGGAAGAGGAGATGCAGGCGCATCTCGACCTGGAAGCCGAGGAGAACCGGCGCAATGGCATGGCGGCTGGCGAGGCGCGCCGCGCGGCCATGCGGCAGTTCGGAAACGCGGCGCTTCTGAAAGAGACCAGCCGCGAAACCTGGCGATGGCGGTGGGGGGACAACCTGGCCCGCGATTTCCGCTACGCGCTGCGAACCCTGCGGCGCAGTCCCGGCTTTGCGGCGGTGGCTATCGCGACCCTGGCGCTGTCGGTGGCCGCGAACATGGCTGTCTTCACCGTGATCTACAAGGTGGTGTTGCGGCCGGTGGACTACCGCGATGTGGGCCGGCTGATGGACGTGCACCTGATCCTCACCGAACAGCGGCGCGGGACGATTCCCATGTCCTGGTCGTACCCGAAATTCCAGGAACTGGTCCAGCTCAACCGGAGCTTCGATGCGCTGGCCGCGTTTCAGGACCGGGAATTCACGCTCAGCGGCGTAGCCATCCCGGAGCGCGTGGCGGGCGAGGTGGTCTCGGCGCGGTACTTCCGGATGATCGGCGTCGCCGCACAGCTCGGCCGCGTCTTTGTGGACCAGGAAGACCAGGCCGCCGGCGCGCCCGTGGTCCTGCTCTCGGACGCGCTATGGCGGGGAGCCTTCGGCGGCGATCCGGGCGTGCTGGGGCGAGCCATCCGCGTGGACGGCCTGCCCGTAACCGTGGCCGGCGTGCTGCCACCGGGATTCAAAGGCGAGAGCGGCCTGGCCGATATGTGGGCGCCCATGTCGGCGTATCTGCGGCAATATCCGAACCCCGGACGGGGTGGGCACAATCTGCTGGCCATCGGCAGCCGCAAACCGGGCGTGAGCCCGCGGCAGGCCGATGCCGACGTCCGCCAGTTGGTAGCCCAGATGGAGCTCCGAATTCCGACCGATCCGCACGGCGGCGACAAGTGGTCGGGCGGCGCGCGACCGCTGCTCGAAGCGCGCGTGGATCCGGCCTTGCGCAAGTCCCTTTGGATACTCCAGGGCGCAACTCTGTGTGTCCTCCTGATCGGCTGCGTGAACCTGGCAAATCTCATGCTCGGGCGGGGGATGGCGCGCCGAAGGGAACTGGCCATAAGGCTGGCGATGGGCACCAGCCGCGGCGCGTTGCTACGGCAGATGTTGATGGAGCCGGTATTGGTGGCGCTGGGCGGCGGCGCGGTGGGACTCCTGCTGGCCGGGTGGGGCCTGCGCCTGCTGGCTCTGGCGCTTCCCGCGGGAAGGACTTTTCAATTCGAATACGTGCGCTTCATCGACCCGCAGACATTCCGTATCGAGCTGCCGCTCATGATCCTGGGCGCGCTGCTCTCGCTCGGTGCGGGCATCCTGTTTGGCATTGTGCCGGCATGGCAGGCCGCGCATGCCGGCATAGGAGAGGGCCTGCGCGGAGGGATGCAGGCGGGTGGTCCGCGTAACATCGGCCTTCGCAATGCTCTGGTTGTGGCGCAAATGGCTCTGACGCTGGTGTTGTTGGCTGGGGCCGATCTGATGATTCGCAGCTTCTCCGCCCTGCTCACTACCAACCTGGGCGCTGAAACGCACCGCATCGTCACCATGACCGCGCAGCCCAGCGCACGCAACCGGGTGGCGTGGCATGCGTTCTTCCAGGAATTCGAGCGGCGCGCGGCGGCACTGCCGGGCGTGGACGTGGCGGCTCTGACCGACGGACTTCCGGCATACGGCCCCGACAACGGCACGACCCTTGAGGTTGAGGGCAGGGAAGACGCTGTCCAGACCGGCGACTTCGCCGTATCGCCGGCGTTCTTCCGGCTGTTCCGCGTTCCCATCGTCGCTGGCCGGGCGTTCGACGAGCAGGATGGCCCCGCCAGTCCGCTAGTCGTGGTCATCAGTGAATCGGCGGCCCGCCGGTTCTTCCCCGGACAAAACCCCGTGGGCCGCCACATCGAGTATCCGCAAACGCGACAGCAGGCCGAGGTGAAGGGAGTGGCCGGCGATGTGAAATTCGGTGGGCCGCGAGCGGAGGACGGGCCGGTGGTCTATTATTCGATGCGGCAAAGCGGGGCGAACGGATACCTGGCGGTTCGGACCACGGGCGATCCGCGAGCCCTGACCGGCGCGCTCCGCAGCCTGGCGCACGCGCTCGATCCGGAGGCGCCGGTGTTCGCCGTCCGAACGATGGAGGAGATCGCCGCCGCGGCCACCTGGCGTGAGCGCCTTGCCGCCGTGCTGCTGGGGGTGATGGCGGCGCTCTCGCTGGCGCTCGCGGCGGTGGGGATCTATGGCGTCTTCTCCTACGCGGTGGCGGCGCGCACGCGGGATTTCGGAGTGCGCATGGCGCTGGGCGCCACCAGGGGAAACGTCCTGGCAATGGTGGTCCGCGACTGCGCCACGCTCACCGGTGTTGCCCTGCTGCCGGGCCTGCCGGCGGCGTTGGGGCTCTCTCGCCTGCTTTCAAGTCAGCTATTCCATGTCAACGCCGCCAACCCGTTGAGCTACCTGACCACAACCGGGCTGCTGGTATCGGTGGCATTCCTGGCCTGCGTCCTGCCGGCGCGCCGCGCCACGCGCATCGACCCGGCGATGGCCCTGCGCAACGATTAGCTGAGCCGCCCGCGCGCGACGCCACCCCGCGCCGCGCGCCGCGCCACCCGCATCGACCCGGTCGTGGCCCTGCGCAACGATTCGCCGAGCGGCCCACGTGCGATGCGCCACCCGCATCGACCCGGCAGCAGCAGCCCTGCGCAACGACTCGCCGAGCGGCCCACGCGCAGCACGTTATAATCGAGTTTCCCCAAATACCCTGGGTAAAGGAGCTGTCACTTTGCGAAAGAAGATTACCGTTGTAGGCGCCGGAAACGTCGGCGCGAATTGCGCTCTGCGAATTGCCGATAAGGAACTCGCCGATGTGGTCCTGGTGGACGTGGTGGAAGGCGTCCCGCAGGGCAAAGGGCTCGATATCCAACAGTCCGGTCCGGTACAGGGATACGACGTGGCGCTGGCCGGCGCCAACGATTACGAACTGACCGCCGGTTCCGACATCGCCATCATCACCGCGGGCTTCCCGCGCAAGCCGGGGATGAGCCGGGACGACCTGCTGGCGGCCAATTACGACGTGATGCGCATCGCCACCGAACAGGTAGCCAAGTACTCGCCGAACTGCGTCATCATCGTGGTGACCAATCCCCTGGACGCCATGGCCCAGGCGGCGTACTGGGTGTCGAAGTTTCCCAAGAACAGGGTGATGGGGATGGCGGGCGTGCTGGACAGCGCGCGCTTCCGCACTTTCATCGCGCAGGAGCTGAAGGTTTCCGTGGAAAACGTCACCGCCGTGGTGATGGGCGGGCACGGCGACACCATGGTGCCGCTGGTGCGCCTCAGCTCAGTTGCGGGAATTCCGCTGACCGAGTTGATGGACCAGGCAACCATCGACGCGATCGTGACGCGGACGCGCAACGGCGGCGCGGAGATCGTGAAATATCTGAAAACCGGCAGCGCCTACTATGCGCCGTCGGCGGCCGCGGTGGAGATGGCCGAGTCCATCCTCAAGGACAAGAAGAAAGTGCTGCCGTGCGCCGCTCTCCTGGAAGGAGAATACGGCATCCACGGGCTGTTCGTAGGGGTCCCGGTTAAGCTGGGCGCCGGCGGCATCGAGCAGATCTACGAGATCAAGCTCACCACCGAAGAGCAGGCCATGCTCCAGAAGAGCGCCGACGCGGTACAGGAACTGGTGGACGTGCTGAAGAAGCGGTAGGCGAAAACCCAATTGCGCGGGTCCCGATGAGGCGCCGCACGGGCTCGCCGATATCGACGGCAGTGGCGCCTGGGCGGCAGCACATGCCGCCCCCGATGCCGTTGCGGCAGGCCACACGGCACAGAGCCGGCGGCTAACGGCAAGCGCATGAATCGTTCGAGCTACATGGTGTGGGAGGGTGACGGGGCGCAGGTCCCGTCACTCGACCCAATCACACATGGGAACTAGTCCGCGGCGCACCGGATGCCGAGCTTGTTGCCGCGGTGTTCCTGCTCCACGTAGCCGCGGTAGGAGGCGCGCACCATCCGCTCGTTGGTGCCCCACGAACCGCCGCGCGGTTCCCTTAGCGTGCCCGTCGCCGGCCCTTTCGGATCGGTCTGCGGGTCCGCCGTATAAGGCCCAAACCAGTCCGCGACCCACTGCCACGCGTTCCCCAGCATGTCGTACAGCCCGAAGGCGTTGGCCGGCTTTTGCCCCGCTTCGTGAGAGGTGTTTCCGCTGTTCTCGTTGTACCAGGCGATGTCACCGAGCTTGCCGTAGCGCGCGTCCGTGGAACCGCCCCGCGCCGCGTATTCCCACTCGGCTTCCGTCGGCAGGCGCCCTCCCACGGCCGAGCAGTAGGCCGTCGCTTCGTCCCAATTCACTTCCTCGACGGGGAGATTGGGGCTCTTGTGGTTGGCCGGGTTCTTTCCGATCACGCGCTCGTAGACTCGCTGGGGCACGGTCGTCTGCGCCAGCCAAAAGCCCTTCGTGATAGTGACCTGGTGCGCCGGCTTCTCATTGTCGTAGCACTCCGTGTCGCCGGGCGAACAGCCCATCTGAAAGTTCCCCGGCGGAATCCAGACGTACGTCAGGCCATCCTTCGGATTGACCTTCTTGGTGCCCGCGGCGGTGGCCGCCTTCTGGGGTTGTTGGGCTAAGACAAGCCCTGCAGCCACGCACGCAATCGTCAACACAACAATAACTCGCATGATCCTCCTCGCGGATGCTATTTATAGCACGGTGCGCGCCCCGCCTGCATGGCGGTCTCAATCCGGCCCGCGGCTCGGGATGCGGTCCCCACGGTCCGGGTCCGCACCATGCGCGCCGGACAGGCTCGCTTGGGCCGATCCGGCTCCGCGCGGCCCGGCTACGAACCCTTCGATCCCGGCGCGCTTCCCAGGACGGTTCAGCATCCGCCGCCGTTCGCGCGGGCAGATTCGGGGGGCCGGCGAGGCGGGACTACCGCCGGAGACGGTCGCGGGAAGCTCCGCGCACCTCGTTGATGCAAATTGATGTCCTGGTTGATGCTAAAATGTATCAATGACGCGCGGATTACGCCGCCCGGGCCGTCCCTCGATGCGAAGGACTACCTTGACCTTGCCGGCCGATGCGCTCACACAGGCGGAGCGGATCGCCCGCGCCCGGAAGGTGAAGCTGAGCGCCGTCATCTCCGAAGCGCTGTCCGAGGGTTTACGGGTATATGCCGCGGCGGAGCGTGGCGAACAGGTGCTCAATTCCTATCGGACTGCTTTCGGCGGGTTCTCGGAGGAAGAAGTGGCCATCCTGGACGGAGTGATCCTGGAATCCGAAGCCGGGCATTAGTCGATGGTTCTTCCCGCCTCCGGTCCGTTCCTGTTCGACACGAGCGCCGAGAGTTGGTTGGCCCGCAGCGGGGATCCGCAGGCGCGGGTCTGGATGCGCGAGTATCTGTCCCATCATCAGGTGCAGGTCTCCGCAGTTACGCTTCTGGAGCGAGTCCGCGGTTACAGCCTCTTATGGCGCCGTGCCCGGCCGGAGAGGCGGGAGAGCATCGAGGTTGCCCGTACCGCCTACCTCGGCGGTCTCGGCCGGGTATGGCCCATCGACAGCGCGACTGCCGTGGTGGCCGGCGAGATCATGGCCTTGGCGCCGGACCCGCCCACACCCCCTCGCCGGTCTCATCATCTTGCGGAATCCCGCCAGGAACGCCTGGCTCGTTGGCGCTTCGACGGGATGATTGCGGCGACCGCCCTGTTGGTCCGGATGCCGCTGGTTCACAACAATGCCGCCGACTTCGAGCACATCCGCGGCGCCATCGAACGCGCACCCGGACGGTTTCCCAAGCTGGGCCCGCTCGAACTGGTCCGGTGTACCTCTCTGTTGTGACCCTCGCCACACCCCGGCCGGTTTGCGCGTATCATAAGTGAGAGACTACCGGCAATCGCGTAGTATGAGGAAAATCACCCTGATCGCGCTGGTGGCAGCGCTGCTCATAAGCGTGGCGGCTTGCCACAAGGACAAGAAGACCCAACAACTGGCGGCGCTCGACGAGGCCTATAAGTCGGGCGTGTTGACCAGGGAAGAGTACGATGCCAGAAAGCAGGCGGTTCTGGCACAGCCGAACGCGCCCGGCGCTCCGGCGCCGCCTGCGGCTCCCGCTCAACCGGACGCCGCGGGGGCGCCGTCGCCGGAACAGATGCAGGCCGCGCCCACGCCCTTCGGTGCTATGCCCTCCGCACCCGCAAGCTCCGCCGCGGCGCCGCCCACACCGGAGCAGATGCCGGCCGCGCCCGCGCCCTCCGGCGCGATACCCTCCGCACCCGCAAGTTCCGCCGCGCCGCCGCCCCCGCCGGCCGGGCATGTGCCGCGCTCACCAGCACCCGCACCCGCGCCGCCGGTTCAGCCGCCGGTTTCCAGCCGAAGCAACGGCGCGGATCGCGAAGAACCGGAGCCGGCTCCGCTAGCCGGCTGCGAAGATGCGGAATCCAAAGGGGGCGGCGCCAAAGGCGTGCAGGTGCGTTTTTTCCCAGCGCCCGTGGAGGCAGTCCGAAGAGCCGCCTCGCTAGCGCTGAAGAACCTCGACTTCACCATCCACGTAGACGCCGCCCATCAGATGGAAGCCAGCAAGCGGCGGCGCCTGAGCGCGCTGGTCGGCGGCGGCGGGGAAAGATTGTTCCTGCGTTTCGAGAGCGCTCAAAGAAGCGGCCAAAGCGGCACGCGGGTGACGGGCGAAACCAGGAAGTCCATCGTCGGCATCCTGGCACAGAAAAGCTGGACGAGCGCGGTTCTGGCGCAGATCGCCTGCAACCTGCGAACCGGCCGCTACTGAGCGTCAATCCGCCGGCTGGGGCGTCGCCCGCGTGATTGCTTCGGCCGGTCCGCACATCCAGTTCGGAACCTGGCCGCGTAGCCCAGCGCCTCGGCCGCTACTGAGCGTCAATCCGCCGGCTGGGGCGTTGCCCGCGTGATTGCTTCGGCCCGTCCGCACAATCCAGTTCCGGAACATGGCCGCGTAGCCCAGCGCCTCGGCCGCTACTGAGCGTCAATCCGCCGGCTGGGTGGCGTCGCCCGCGTGATTGCTTCGGCCGGTCCGCACAATCCAGTTCCGGAACATGGCCGCGTAGCCCAGCGCTTCGGGGTCGGAGCGCAACTGCTCCACCGTGAAACGCATCTTGCGGCCCCAATTCGGATACTGCCAGGTTGTGCCGGGAAGATTCTGCTGCAACACCTCTTTGGTGAGATCTTCCTGGTTGATGGCCAGAAGCTCGGAAGGCGTCAACGCCAGAAAACCCACCACCGCGTTGTGCAGAGGACCGGTCAGCTCGGGATACTGGGCCGCGCATCGCGGCAGCTCTGGCGCCAGCAGGTTCTGCGCGAAAAGCAGGTCCAGCATCTTCTGTTTTTCGCCTTCGCGGAAGGCCGTCTGCCGGGCAGACCCGGCTTCGTCGATGATGCCGGCGGCGCGCCGCGCGCCGATATCCGCACCCACCCAGAAGCCGGCCAGCGTCGGCAGGTCGTGCGTGGTGGAGGAAACCAGGGCCTGGCGCGGGTACTCTTCGTGGCGGCGAAACTCTCCCTTTTCGTTTTTCTCGAAATAGAACAACCGGTAACTGAGGATGCCGAAGCGCGCCAGGGTCTCGCGCACCGCCGGCTCTACCGTCCCCAAGTCCTCGCCCACCACCACCACCCGATTGCGCACGCTCTCCAGCGCCAGGATGCGCACGAAATCCTCCCACTGCTCGCGCACGTAGGCCCCCTGGGTGGCGTCGCTGCCGTCGGGAATCCAGTAGAGGCGGAACAGGCGCATGACGTGGTCGATGCGCAGCGCGCCGCCGTGCCGGCAGTTCTTGCGGATGGATTCGGCGAACAGCCGGTAGCCATCCTCGCGGTGCTGCCGGGCGTTGGGCGGCGGGAAACCCCAGTCCTGCCCCTGCGGCGAAAAGTCGTCGGGCGGAGAACCCACGCGGCAGCCCGCCACGTAGAACGGGCGATGCGCCCACAGGTCGCAGCCGAAGCGATCGGTGGCCAGCGCCAGGTCGTGGTAGAGGCCGATCGGAAGATGCCGGTCGCGCGCCCGCCGTTGCGCGCGGGTCAACTGGATGTCGATCTGCCACTGCAGATACTGGTAGAACATCACGCTCCGCCAATGTTTCCGGCGGAAGGCGGCCGATTCCGGCGAGGCGGGGTCCCGATAGGGCTCCGGCCACTGCGGCCAGGTCCAAACCTCGGGGTCGAGCCGGTGCAGGTGCTCATCCAGCGCGCAGTAGGTGGCGAACTTTTCGAGCAGGCTGCCTTCGCGATCGAGGAACGCCTGGAACTGGCGGGCGCGCGGCGAGCCGGTGCG